>Ga0126307_10000534_pt1 | contig 24600 bp, 22 predicted proteins | sample Plot28_FD_89955 | JGI IMG/M metagenome (GOLD analysis project Ga0126307, IMG submission 89955) | Serpentine soil microbial communities from UC McLaughlin Reserve, CA, USA - Plot28 | ecosystem: Environmental > Terrestrial > Soil > Grasslands | place: USA: UC McLaughlin Reserve, Lake County... | reverse complement strand
GGGGTGCAGTTCACCCCGCCGGGCTCCCCGGCTTCGATCCAGTTCGGAGAGGGAACGAACACGATGACGCCGGGTTCGCTGCAGGGCTTGCTGCTAGTCGTCGATGACATCGACGCCGCCCGCGACGACCTGATCCGCCGCGGCGTCGACGTCAGCGAGGTCTGGCACATCGACCCCGACAAGGGCCGCGTGTCCGGCCCCGATCCGCAGCGCCGCTCCTACTTCAGCAGAGCGTCCTTCGCCGATCCCGACGGGAACAGCTGGCAGCTGCAGGAGATAAAGGAGCGACTTCCGGGCCGGGTGTGAGCTGGTCGCTGCACTGGAGACCCCGCCGACCGCGGCGGGATCTCATAGCCGATCCACCGTAAGGAGCTCGTCATGAGCATCGACACCGGCTCTTCCAACAACGCCCCGGGTCGGAAGCGTGGTCCCGGACGCATTTCAGCGTCGATCGACGCAGCCCCAGCCACTGCCGCGTCGCCCCTCAGTTGAGGGTGATCATGATGACCCCGAGAGCGATGGCGGTTGCCGACGCCAACCTCGGGGCCAGGTGGCGTTCGGCCAAGACATGGGAGCCGAGAAGGACGCCAAGCACCACGCTCACCTCGCGCGCTGGCGCCACCGCACTGACCGGTGCCACGGTCAGCGCGCTGAGCACCAGCATGTAGGCCAGAGGTGACAGGACAGCGACGGCCAGCACCTCGCGGCGGTAGGAGCGCCAGGTGTCTCGGACGGTCGCCCAGTCGCGGGCGACCCGCGGGCCAAGCAGAGCGACTCTCGCCAGGTCGGACGACCAAGTCATCAGCAACGGCGCAATGCCGGCCACAGCGACGGCCTGCCTGTCCCACAGGGTGTAGAGCGCGATGAACACGCCTGCTCCCAGCCCGTGGGCCGCCGTGCCCCACGTGCCGCCCCGGTTGGCAGGATCCGCCGCGGCTGCGAGCACGAGGACTCCGCCACTGGCCAAGCCGATCCCGACCCAGCCGTAGAGCCCGGGGCGTTCGTCGAGCAACACCACGGCCCCAAAGGACGAGAGCAGGGGGCCGGTCCCCCGGGCGAGGGGGTACACGACAGACAGGTCGCCCTTGCGGTAGCCACGCTGAAGGAGCGAGAAGTACCCGAGGTGCAACCCGCCGCTGCCGAGGATGAACACAGCTATCGAGAGGTCGAGGCTTGGCTTCGTCCACGCGAGGAACGCAGCGACCACCGGCAGGTACAGGACCACGGACCCGACGCCGAACAGCCACAGGAACGCGGGCCCGGCGGCAGCACCGGCGCGCTTCGCGTGCAGGTTCCAGGTCGCGTGGGCGATTGCAGCGGCGAGGATGAATGTGAGGCTGACGGCGGTCATCGGAGGCCACCTCCGCCCTGCTTGGGCGCGTCCCTTTCAGCCGCTCGAGCCTTTTGTGCCGTCAGGTGTGCGACCGTGGAGTCACGGTCATGGCGCCGCTCGGACCAGTCCCCCGGGACCCTGGTTATCTGGTGAGGAGGTGCGGGTTGAGGCGGAACCCTTGGCGCAACCACGAGCTGGACACACGGTAGATTCCGAGAGCCGACATCCGCCAACCCCGGGCGGTCATCCAGCGGACGGCCGACGATCAGCCTGGCCAGGGCCGGTGTCGAGACATCGGGGTGCTCGAGTTCACCATCTCGCGACGGCCTCGCGATTAGCCGCTCGTCGCAGCGCTAACCGCATCAAGGCGCCCGGACCTATGAACAATTGTGGCTCGTGGCCCATACGCCGACAGGCGCCGCCGGGGCGCACAAGTGTTGAATGGCGCGCCAGGACCAACGGAGTCCCAGCCACCATGACACCGAGTCCCCGCCGCGCAAGCGAAGGCCGTGTTCATCCAGGACTCCTCGGCACGTCGATTGCCAACTCGACACCGCCTCTTCGGCGACGGACTAGGAATCCGCCCGGCTGGCCCAAGCGTCGGCGCGGTCTGGGCGGGACACCTTCCACGCCGTCGTCGCGCGCCACGGCCGGCCGGATGGTCCGATGATCCGGATGCCGCCGGGTGTCCAGGCACCGGCAGGGCACCTCCCGATCCGTCCGCTCGCACCAGATGCTCCGGGTCCAGGTTCCGGCCCGGGGGGTCGCGGCCGGCTCGGCGCGGTCGGCGGCGACCGTCGCCGTCAGGCCGACGGTTCGGCGGGGGCCAACGTGTCCAGGGGCCGAGGAAACTGATCATCGCCCCAACTCGGTATAGCTCGTAGCTCTTGACATCCTTCGTGCTCTTTCAGCATGCTTCACTACATGAGCATGCAGGTGACCGTCGCGCTGGGAGACGACGGGCCGGTGGCGGTCAAGACCGCCACCACCCGTGGCGACAGGGAGCGGCTTCACGCCGAGGCCCGACGGTTGCGCCGAGCCGACCACCCGGGCGTGGTCACGCTGGTGTCGGCGCCGGCGGGTGTGTCGGGCGGCGACGGTGCGCCCTTCGACGGTGCAGCGGGCGACGGGACGGCCGCCCGCGATGCGGCAGGCGTCCGCGAGAGTGCGATGCCCGGCGAGGGTGCGGCGGTAGCGGTCCGGGGCGGGCTCGGCGAGCTCCGCACCCGCTACGCGGGCGACTCCCTCGAGCGCTGGACCGGAACGCCCGCTCAGGCCGCCGGACTCTGCGCCGCCGTGGCCGCCACCGTCGCCGATCTCCACGCCATCGGCGTGGTGCACGGACGCATAGAGGCCGGCCACGTACTCGTCGGGGCCGACGGCCGTCCCCGGCTGTGCGGCTTCTCGCACGGCGACGGCGCCTCGCCGGCCGACGACGTCGACGCGCTCGGGCGGCTACTGGCCTCGCTCGTAGACCGGCCGGGCACCGGTCGCCCCGGAGCCGAGAGGCCAGCGCCGATCCCGTGGCGGCGCAGCGCCGCCGATCGCCGCCGCCTCGCCCCCGTCGTTGCCCGGGCCTGCGACCTCGTCCCCACACGCCGCCCCAGTGCCCGGGCGCTGGCGGAGGCCGTCCTCACCGCCGTCCCGTCGGCCGAGCTCCCGCCGCCCGCCCCCGCCGAGCCACCGACCCCCGAGCCCGCCAGACCCACCGACGTCGCCGGCGCGCCAACGGCACCGGGCGAGGCGACCCATCTGGTGCACAGCCATCATCCGGCGTCGGTCGACGGCGACCGATCGGAGGGCGTGGGGCAGGGCGATGCGGCGCCGGTCCTCGGCTTCCTCCAGCGGTCGGTCGCCAGCGGCAGCAGGCAGGTCGACGTTTGGGCGGCGAGCGAGACGGCGGCGCTCCGCCCGGGCGACCGCCCGTCGTCACTGCGACACTGGCTCGCGGCCACGTGCGACGGGACGGCGACCGGCCCGTCGGACGGCTCCGCCCCCGTGCCCCTCAGCCGGGCCGAGGGTGGAGGCGGTGCCGCGGACAGCGTCGAGCCGATCGCCTCGGCGGACGGCGACGCCGACGACGTGGTGGCGGAGCACGACGGGACCTCGGGCGACGCCGTCTCCCCGACCGTCGAGCGCGACGACGCCCGGGCGGACGGTGCGGGAGCCGGCGGTGCGTACCAGCCGAGCCGGCTCGACCTCGTGTGGGACGGTCACGTGCTCACCGGGGTGGGATCCCCCGACGACTCGCCCACGCCGGCACCACGCGCCCCGGCGCCGACGACGGGGCCGGTCCCACTTCCCCGCCTGGGCGACATGCGGGCCCAGGGGTTCGGGTTGCCTCACCCGGCGTCCGGTCGGCCCCGCGGAACCGGGCGGCCCGTGCCGGCCGGCTGGCGCCGACCCCGACGATCCGGCGTGTTCGCCAACCCCTTCAGCGGAAGCAGCCGTCCAGGCCTCGACGAGCCGGCCGCAGCCGGAGGCGGAGGCACCGTCCAGCTCGAGGAGCCGGCGGCGGGGCAGGGTGATGCCCGCCAGCGTGACGAGGCGACGACGGAGAGCAAAGCCGCGGAGGCCCGGCGCATCCCGACCGACGAACTCTGGGCGACCGGATCTCGAAGCGGGACCGACCGCACCCGCAGGCGGCGCGTCGCGGCCCACGCCGGGGCCGCCGGGCTCGTGGGCTTGGCGCTCGTGGCCGGGCGGGCTGGTGGCCACGCGCTCGACTGGGCGGGGCGACGGGGCACCGGACATCGATCCGGCGAACGGGTCCACGGAAGCTGTGAACGCCAGCTGCCGGGGGGTCGATCCGCCGGCGGCCGACATGGACCCGGACGCGTGCCCGGACGCCGGCACGATGGGTTGCCGGGCGGTCGATCCGCCTGCGGCGGAGGTCGACGGGGACGGGTGCCCGGACGCCGTCACGATCGACGGGCGGGAGGTCGCCGCCGCGGGCGCCCACTGGACGCTCGGGCAGCCCGGCGACCTCGCCGCCGTCGGCGACTGGGACTGCGACGGTGATTCCTCCCCGGCCCTGCTCCGCCCCGCCAGCGGGGCGGTGTTCGTCTTCCCGGGGTGGGCGCCCGCCGACCGGCCCGTGACGGTGGAACCCGCGGGCGCCGTGCCGGGCGGCACCGCCCTGCGCGCCCGGCCGACGGCCGGCGGCTGCCACGAGCTGGTGGTCGAGCGGGCCGGCGGCGACGCCGTCGTCGTGGCCGTGGAGCCGACGTGAGGGCGGCCGCCACCAACGGTGCCGTGCGCCTGGCGTGCTGGTCGGCCTTCCTCGTCGTCACGCTCCGGCTGCTGCGCGGGCCGGCGTTCGGCGAGCTCGCCGTGCCGCTCGGGTCGCTCGACGCACTCGACACCTGGGCCGATCGCACCTCGCCCGCCGTCATGGCCCTCGCCGTCGTGCGTCTCGCCGCGCTCGCAGCGACCTGGTACCTGGTGGCCGCCACCGTCCTGGCCGTCGCCGCCGACATGATCGGGTGGCGCCCACTGCGGCGGCTGGCCGGCGCGGTCAGCCCGCCGCTCGTCCGCCACATCGCCACCCGCAGCGCCGGCGCGGGGCTGGCGGCCGGGGCGCTGCTTGCCGGCACGCCGCTGCCGCCCCCGCTGTCGGCTGCGCTCTCGTTCACCCCGGCCAGCGCCGCCGACCGACCCACGACCGCGATGGAGACCGCCACGACGCAGTTGCTCGCGCCCGTCCCGGAGGCACCGGCGAGCGGGACGGCCACGATGACCCGGGGGCCGGTGCCTCCCCCGGCCAGCCACCTCGTCGCCGCGCCCATCGCTGCCGGCCCGGCCGCCCGCGAGACGGCGACCATGACCCGGACCAATCAGGCGCTCGGGGCCACGGCCACCGATCCGGCCGCCGCACCGCCGGCCATCCCCCGAGCCGAAGCCGGACCCGGGGCCGAACCCGGACCTGGAGCCGCAGCCGGACCCGCAGCCAGAGCCGGGGCCGGGACCGGCAGCCCCGGCGAGACCGCCACCATGACACGCCGATCGGCGGCGCCGACAGCGGAAACGTCCACACATGACGCCGACTCCGGCCCCGATGCCGACGCATCAGCTGCGGGCCCGCAGGAGGCTTGGATCGTCGAGCTGGGGGACTCATTCTGGTCGATCGCCGAGGACGTCCTCGGCGCCACGGTCGGCGATGCCGTGGTCGACCGGTACTGGCGGCGTCTCGTGGCGGCCAACCGGGACGGACTGCTCGACCCGGGCAACCCCGACCTGCTCGTGCCCGGCCAGCGGCTCCTCCTGCCGCCGCCGGGCTGACCGAACCGGGCCGACGGCAACCGTCGGCGGGCGGACGGCGACCACCACCGGGCCGACAGGCGCCGGGCCGGAGCAAGCAGCAGCGCTCAGTCGACCAGCCAGCGGGATGTGGCCGCCGCGAAGCGGCGCTCGCGGTCGCCCACGACCGCCGTCTCCAACGCCGCCACCACGGCCCGTTCCAGGGCCGTCTGGCCCTCGGCGATGACCTCGTCGACGATGCCCAGCTCGACCATGTCGCGCGACGTCAGCTTGAGCAGGTCGGCCACCTCGGGCGCCGCCGCCGCGTCGCGCCGCAGGATGGCCGCCGCACCCTCCGGGGCGATGACCGTGAACACGGCGTGCTCGCTCATCAGCAGCCGGTCGGCGTAGGCCAGCGCCAGCGCCCCTCCGCTGCCACCCTCTCCCACGCACGCCGACACGATCGGCGTGGGGCATGCGGCGAACGCCCGGAACGTGGTGGCGATCTCCCGGCCGATGCCCTCGGCCTCGGCCTCGGGCGACGGGTCGGCGCCGGGCGTGTCCACGAGGCTGACCACGGGCAGGCCCAGCCGGCCGGCCATCGCCACGGCACGCTGGGCGAGCCGGTAGCCGGCGGGCGCCGGCCGTCCCTCCTGCCAGTAGCGGTCGGTGGCGACCACGACGCAGCGCCGCTCGCCGATCGTGGCGAGCCCGGCCCGCACCGTCGGGTCGCCGCCACGGAGCTCGACCCACGACCGGCACAGGCGCGCCGCCCGGTCGATGCCCGTCGGCCGCCCGATCGCCCGGGCGCGCAGCACCTCGCCCCACGCCCCGGGCTCCCGCGGGTCGTCCCCCGTAGGCAGCGGGCGCGTCGGCAGCGGCCGGTGCCGCAGACCGAGGACCACCTCGACCCAGGCGGCGGCGTCGGCCAGGTCCACCAGCTCGTCGACGACCCCGTGCCGGTAGGCGCTGCGACCCGAGTGCGACCCGGGCGGGAGGTGCCCGCCGAGCGCGATCTCCGCGACCCGGGGCCCGGCGAAGCCGATGACGGCGTCGGGCGGCGCGGCCCGCACGTCGACCAGCGACCCGTACGACGCGAGCACCCCGCCTGTGGTGGGCGAATCGTGGTAGGCGACCGACAGCAGCCCGGCCGCGGCGTGGCGCTCGGCCGCCGACGCGGTCCGGGCCAGCTGGACCAGCGCGACCATGCCCTCCTGGACCCGGGCCCCGCCGCTGCGGGTGTGCAGCACCATCGGCAGGCGCTCGGCCACCGCCCGGTCGTAGGCCCGCACGACCTTCTCGCCCGCCGCGGCTCCCATCGACCCGCCGATGACGTCGAAGCGCCCGTCGGCGAAGGCGTAGTCGCGGGTGCGCCCGGTGCGGACGGACTCGCCGTCGTGGACGCCCTTACCTGCGGCGTAGCCGGGGAAGCCCAGGGGGTCGCCGGCGACGAGGCCGGCGTCCCACTCCTCGACGACGGGATGGAACGGCATCGGGCCGGCAGTCTCGCGAACGCCGGTCACCGGCGACCAACGCCGGTCCATGTCACGCATCGGACGACCACGGTCGTCCGTGCACACGCCCACGAGGACCCGCGACCCAGCCAGGCCTTCTCAGGCCAGCCGCAACGCCACCTCGTTGGCCAGGAGCCGGCCTTCGGTGGTGAGCACGATCTGCGTCCCCCGCTGAGCGACCAGCCCGTCGAGCTCGTCCAGCGCCGCGGCCGGGAACGCGTCGGCGGGCACGCCGTCACGCGTGCGCACGGCGAGCTGCAGGCCCTCCAGGCGGCGGTCGGGCGGGTCGAGGCGCTCCCCCGCCGCCTCGGGCGACCGCCCGGACATGACCGCGTCGACGTAGCGCTCGGGCGTGCGCACGTTCCAGAACCGCCGCCCGGCCCGGTGCGAGTGCCCGGCGCACCCGAACGCCTGATACTCGCCCATCGTCCAGTAGAGCTGGTTGTGCCGGCACTCCCGGCCCGGCCATGCCCAGTTAGAGATCTCGTACCAGGCGAGTCCGGCACCCTCGAGCACCGACGCCGCCAGCAGGTACTTGTCCGCCTGGTCGTCGTCGTCCGGATGGCGGGACGGATCGTCGGCCAACGCCGTGCCGGGCTCGACCGTGAGCCCGTACGCGCTGACGTGGGGCGGGTCGAGCTCGAGCGCGCCCTCGAGCGTGCGCCGCCAGTCGTCCAGCGACTCGCCCGCCCCGCCGTAGATCAGGTCGAGGTTGAACGACGGGATGCCGGCCTCGCGCACGAGCGCCACCGCCCGGCGGACGTTCTCCGGGTCGTGGGTCCGCCCGAGCGCGACGAGCACGTGGTCGACCATCGACTGCACGCCGAGGCTGACCCGGTCGACGCCGCCGGCGGCGTACGCCTCGACCAGCTCGGGCGTCACGGTGTCGGGGTTGCACTCGACCGTGACCTCACACCCGGGCGCCCGGGGGACGGCGTCGAGCACGGCGACGAGCCGGGCCGGCTCCACCAGGGACGGCGTGCCCCCGCCCACGAAGACGCTCGTGGCCGCCGGCATGCCTGCGGCCACGTGGCGCTCGATGTCCAGGCGGCAGGCGTCGAGGTAGCTGCGCTGCAGGTGGTGGCGATCGGTCCAGGTGGCGAACGCGCAATAGTCACAGCGCTGGGCGCAGAACGGGACGTGTAGATAGACGCCGAACGGCGGGCTTGTCACGTCGACCATTCTCGGCCTTTCCGGCCCGAACGCGGCAGACGGTGTGCCCCCGTCCGCCTCCGGGAGGCGAACAGCGACACACCGTCGGCGCGTCGAGCGATGGTGCGTGCTAGCGGACCAGGCAGAGGCCGAGGCTGTCGAGCCGCGACGGAACCTGGTCGGGGTGGCAGTCGAGGATGCAGGCGATGGCGCGCAGATCGTCGCGCCGGATCGTCAACATGCGCCCGTTGTAATCACCGCGCTGCACCTGGATCATGCGCAGGTAGCGGCCCAGCATCTCGCCCTCCTGGCCGCCGAGTTGCTCGACCGCGGTGAGGTCGATCGTGACGGGCCGGTCGTCGCGCCGGGTGCCCCGGAGGCGCTCGGTGAGGTCGACGACCTGCTCGTCTGCGCTGGCCCGGCCGCCCAACTCCTCGTCGGTGGGCAGCATCTGGTCGACGGGGACGCGGTAGAAGCGGGCGAGGCGCTGCAGGCGCGGCACCGAGATGGCGCGCTCACCGCGTTCGTAGGCCCCCAGCACCGACGCCTTGAACTCGTGGTCGGACGACGCTTCGACATCTTGCAGCGACAGGTGCTTCTGTCGGCGGATGGAGCGCAACCGGGCGCCCACTTTCGCCGCATAGCCGCTCTCGCGTTCGGCTTCGAGGTCGGTCTCCATGTGATCCTCCTTGGCCGCCCCAGCGGCGAAAACAGCCTCGTCCGGTTCCCCGAAGACCGCAGGGAGGGACGTTTCCCTACTCTACGCACTGAAGCGCTATCAAACAATCACAAACCGTGCAGGTTCTTCGACGCGATGCGTTGCGCGAGCGGGTCAAGTAGTTGCTACCAGGCCGCTACGCAATGCGGCAAAAATCGCGCCTGCCGTGATAGCGGCTGTGTCGGCCCGGAGGACGTGATCGCCGAGCTGCACGGTGGGCAACCCGGACGCTCGCTCCGCGGGGCTCCATCCCCCTTCGGGGCCGACCAGCACGACGGGGTGGGCCAGCGACGGCCCCGCACCGGCGGCGTCGGCCAGCACCGCGCCGGCCAGGGCCGCAACCTCGGCGAAGGGGGCGACGGGGGCCACGTCGGGCAGCCACGTCCGGCGGCTCTGCATGCCCGCGCCCCGGGCGATGTCGCGCCACCGCTGGGCCTGGCGCGCGACCTTGGCGTCGTCCCATCGCACGACCGACCGCTCGGCGAGGAACGGCACGATTCGATCGACACCCAACTCGGTGAGCTTCTGTACGGCCCACTCCGGCCGCTCGCCCTTCACGAGCGCGAACCCGACCGTCAGGGCCGGGGCGGGCGCGGGGTCCCGCACGACCGGCCCCGCGGCGGCGAGCGCGAGCCCGTCCTGCAAACGGCACGCACGCCAGGCCCCGTCCCCCGTCCCCACCGTGAGGTCCGCCCCGATCGGCATGCGCAGGACCCGCCCGAGGTGGTGGCGGTCGTCCTCCGTCAGCGCCGGCGCCTCCAGATCCGCCACGTACGCGTGCGCGCGGGCCGTCAGCGGTGTGACCACGACGGGCTACTTGAAGGCGGAGCGCAACTTGGTCATCAGGCCGCTCGAGGGCGGGGCGACGCTCTCGCCGCGCATCTCGGCGAACGTGCGCAGCGCCTGCTCCTCGTCCTCGTCGAGCTCGGTGGGCACGTCGACGACGACGTTGACGAGCAGGTCGCCCCGGGAGCGGCGCTCCAGGTGGGGCACCCCCTTGCCCCGCAGCCGGAACACGGTGCCCGAGGCGGTCCCCCGCGGCAGCTCGAGGTCGTCGGGCCCGTCCAGCGTCTCGAAGGGCACCGTGGCGCCCAGCACGGCCTGGGTGTAGGGCACACGCAGCTCGCTCAGGAGGTTGACTCCGTCGCGCTGGAACCGCTCGTGGGGCTTGACCCGGAGGTGCACGTAGAGGTCGCCGGCGGCACCGCCCCGGGGACCGACTGCCCCGCGACCCGACAGCCTCAGTGTCGAGCCGGTGTCCACCCCGGCGGGGATGTCGACCGTGTAGGAGCGTTCCTCGACCCGTCGGCCCTCGCCTCGGCAGTCGACGCACGGGTTGGCGATGATCTGGCCGCTGCCGCCGCACCGGGGACACGGCGACGAGGTCACCATCTGTCCGATGAGCGACTGGCGCACGCGCTGGACCTGGCCGCTGCCACGGCACTCTGCGCAGGCGGCGGCCTCCGACCCAATCGCGGCGCCGGTCGCCCCACAGGTGCTGCAGGCCACCGCCGTGCGCAGCGTCACCGTGTGCTGGCAGCCGAACACGGCCTGCTCGAAGTCGAGGTCGGCGACGACCTCGAGGTCCTGCCCCCGGGGCGGCCCGGCCGAGGCCCGCCCGCGGCCGCCGCCGAACGGGCTGCCCCCGCCGAAGAAGGCCTCGAACACGTCGTTGATGCCACCGAAGCCGCCGAACGGGTCGCCGCCCGCGGCAACGCCCTCGGGGCCGAAGGTGTCGTAGCGGCGCCGCTTCTCGGGATCGCTCAGCACCTCGTAGGCGGCGGTGACCTGCTTGAACCGCGCCTCGGCCTGGGGGTCGCCGTGCCCGGTGTCCGGGTGCAGCTCGCGGGCCAGCCGGCGATAGGCCCGTTTGATCTCGTCCTGATCGGCGTCGCGCGACACGCCGAGGACCTCGTAGTGGTCGGAAGCCACGGTCTCTCCCGGTCAGCCTTCGGTGAGGCGGTCGGACAGGCGGTGGCTCACGACGGCAACCGCCGCCAGCGCCTGCGGGTAGTTCATGCGGGCGGGGCCGAGCACGCCGATCGTGCCGGCCCGCTCACCCTCGACGTCGTAGGGGGCCACGACCAGGGCGCACTCGGCGAGCGGGGCCATCCCCGTCTCGGTGCCGATGGCCACGTGCAGGCCGCGGTCGAGCACGTCGCGCAGCAGCGACACGACCACGAACTGCTGCTCGAGGATGCCCAGCACCTCGCGCACGGTCTCGATGGCGTCGAAGGCCTGGGCCATGCGGGCGGCACCGCCCACGTAGAGCTGCTCGGGGTCGCTCGGGGGCGGGCCGGCCAGCGCGGCCGCAGCCCGGCTGACGACGCCGTCGAGCGCGGCGTCGCCCGTGTCCGCCACCGGGCGAACGGCGGTGCGCAGGCTCCCCACGGTGTGGGCGGCGAGGTGGGCGGAGGCGGCACCCAGGCGCTCGGGTCCGACCCCGCCGGGCAGGTCGATCGCGTGCTTCTCGACGGTGCCGTCGCTGAGCACGACGACGAGCAGGGCCGCGGTGGTGCTGAGGCCCACGAGCTGGACCGACAGGAGGCGGGCCTCGGCCGGGCCCGGCGCCACCACCACGCTGGTCAGGTTCGTGAGGTCGGACAGCAGCCGGCTGGTGTCGGAGAGCATCTGCTCGACCTCGAGATGCGCCTGGGCGAAGAAGCTGCGCACCTCCTCGGCCGGGCGGCCCGCCAAGCGGGCGGGGCGGCTCAGGTGGTCGACGAAGAAGCGGTAGCCCTTCTCGGTGGGCACCCGGCCGGCGGAGGTGTGGGGCTGGCGGAGGAAGCCGTCGTTTTCGAGGACGGCCATCTCGTTGCGCACGGTGGCCGACGACACCTCGACGCCGTCCGCCTGCGCGACGTGGGCCGAGCCGACCGGCTGGGCCGTCTCGATGTACTCCTCGACGACGGCCCGGAGGATCGCCGCCTTGCGCTCGTCCAGCATCGTTGTTCGCTCGGCCATGGCTCCGTCGCTCGCCCCGGTGCGCATCACCCACGAAGCACCCAGGTAGCACTCGATTGTACAGAGTGCTAGTTCTCCTGCGGGAACCTGGTGGAGACGGGTCAGCGGCCCCGCACGGCGTCGTAGCGCCGCAGCGACTCGGCCCGCTCCTCGGCGTGGTCCACGATGCGGTCGGGATAGCCGTCGGGCAGGCCGCCCGGAAGCGTCCACGGCTGGTGGGCGTGCTTGCCGGGCACGCCAGCAGCTCTGGGACCCACCGCCGGACGTAGTCGCCGCCGGGGTCGAAGCGCTCGCCCTGGCTGACCGGGTTGAAGATCCGGAAGTAGGGCGCCGGGTCGGTTCCCGTGCCCGCCACCCACTGCCAGCCGTGGTGGTTGGACGCCAGGTCGCCGTCGACGAGGTGGTCCATGAAGTGCATGGCGCCCCGGTGCCAGTCGAGATGGAGGTCCTTCACGAGGAAGCTGGCGACGATCATGCGCACCCGGTTGTGCACCCACCCCTCGGCCAGGAGCTGGCGCATGCCGGCGTCGACGATCGGGAAGCCCGTGCGCCCCTGCTGCCACGCCCGGAACGCGTGGTCGGTGGCCGGCCCGCTGTCGACGTCCATCGCGCGCATGGCTTCGTTGAAGGCCAGGCGCACGGTGTCGGGCCGGTGGAACAGCACGTCCGCGTAGAAGTCGCGCCAGCACAGCTCGGTGCGGAACACGTCGTGGGACCTGGTGCGGCCCAGCTGTGCGAGCAACTGGCGGGGGTGGATGCAGCCCCACTTGAGGAAGGGCGACAGGCGGGAGGTGGCGTCGAGGTCGGGCCGGTTGCGGTTCTCGGGGTAGTCGCCGAGCGGGCCGTCGAGGAACGCCCGGGCCCGCGCCATGGCGGGCGCCTCGCCGGGCGCGGGCAGGTCGGCGTCGACCTTCGGGGGCTCGGGGATCCCGTCGCCTGGCACGCCCGTGGCCCACGGCACGGCCGAGGGGGCGGGGATCGGATCCGGCCAACCGTGGACGCGCCACGCCTTCGAGAACGGGGTGAAGACCTTGAAGTGCTGGCCGCTGGCGTTGACGATGTCGCCGGGCGCTACGGCATAGGACGACCCGACGCGGACCAGCTCGACGGCGTGGTCGGCGAGGGCCCGCTCGACCTCCTCGTCGCGGCGCCGGCCGTAGGGCCCGAAGTCCTCGGCGACGAACACGCCATCGGCGCGCACCTCTCGGGCCAGGGCCGGGACCGTGCGGGCGGGCGGCCCGGTGCGCACCGCGAGGGCGCCGTTGATGCTGGCGTCCAGGGACCGGAGGCACCCGTACATGAAGGCGAGACGGGCCGCGCCGGAGGGTCGGCGCAGCTCGTCGTCGAGGCAGAAGATCGCCACGACCGTGCCGCCCGAGCCGGCGTGCCGGAACGCCTCGGCCAGCGCCGGGTTGTCGGACAGGCGGAGGTCACGCCGGAACCACATCACGGAGGTCGCCACGTCGGGACGGTACCCGCCGGCCCACGGTTCCTAGACAGGCCGTGGGGGATATCTACGGCGTTCCTTTACAGCTAGTTGTCGAGGCGGAGGGCGGAGATGAACGCCTCCTGGGGCACCTCGACCCGGCCGATCCTCTTCATGCGCTTCTTGCCCTCCTTCTGGCGCTCGAGCAGCTTGCGCTTGCGGGTGATGTCACCGCCGTAGCACTTGGCCAGCACGTCCTTGCGCTTGGCCTTCACCGTCTCGCGGGCCAGGATGCGACCGCCGATGGCCGCCTGGATGGGCACGTCGAACATCTGCCGGGGGATCAGCTCGCGGAGCTTCTCGACCATGCGCTTGCCGTAGTCGTAGGACTTGTCCCTGTGGACGACCATGCTGAACGCGTCGGCCGCCACGCCGTTGAGCAGCACGTCGACCTTCACGAGGTCGGACGCCTCGTAGCCCGTGGGCTCGTAGTCGAGGCTGGCGTAGCCCTGGGTCCGCGACTTGAGCTGGTCGAAGAAGTCGCGCACGACCTCGGCCAGCGGCAGCCGGTAGACGAGCTCGAGCCGCTCGGCAGACAGGTACTCCATCTTCACCATCTCGCCCCGGCGCGTCTGACACAGGTCCATGAGCGTGCCCGTGTAGTCGGTGGGAGTGAGGATCGTGCAGGTGAGGTACGGCTCCTCGATCTCCTCGATCTCGACCTGCGGGGGCATTGCGCTCGGGTTGGCAACCTCCAGCAGCGAGCCGTCGGACTTGAGGACCCGGTAGGCGACGGACGGGGCCGTGGCGATGAGCGACAGGTCGAACTCGCGCTCGAGCCGCTCGCGGATGATCTCCATGTGCAGCAGGCCCAGGAAGCCGCAGCGGAAGCCGAAGCCCAGGGCCCCCGACGTCTCGGGCTCGTAGGTGAAGCTGGCGTCGTTGAGCCGCAGCTTCTCGAGCGACTCGCGCAGCTCGGAGAACTGGTCGCCGTCGACCGGGAACAGGCCGCAGAACACCATGGGCTTGGGGTCCTGGTAGCCGGCGAGCGCCGCGGCCGCCGGGCGCCGGGTCTCGGTGACGGTCTCGCCCGAGCGGGCCTCTCCCACGTCCTTGATGCCGGCGATGAGGTAGCCGGTCTCGCCGGGGCCGAGCGAGGGGACCGGATGGTTGTCGGGCGTGCGCACGCCCACCTCGTCGGCGTCGTGCACGACGCCGGCCTGCATGAAGTGCAGGCGGCGGCCGGTGGTGAGCCTGCCGTTGACGACCCGGATCGACGAGACGACGCCCCGGTAGGCGTCGTAGTGCGAGTCGAAGATGAGGCCCTGGAGCGGCTCGTTCGCGTCGCCCTGGGGGGCCGGGACCCGCTGGATCACGGCGTCGAGCAACTCGGACACGCCCTCGCCCGTCTTGGCACTGATGCGCAGGATCTCGTCGGCCGGGATGCCGAGTACCTTCTCGATCTCGGCCGCGTAGCGGTCGGGGTCGGCGGCCGGGAGGTCGATCTTGTTGAGGGCCGCGACGATCTCGAGGTCGTGCTCGAGGGCCAGGTAGCAGTTGGCCAGCGTCTGGGCCTCGATGCCCTGGGCGGCGTCGACGAGAAGGATCACGCCCTCGCACGCGGCCAGGCTCCGCGACACCTCGTAGCCGAAGTCCACGTGGCCGGGCGTGTCGATCAGGTCGATGACGTGGTCGGCGTAGTCGAGGCGGACCGACTGCAGCTTGATGGTGATGCCCCGCTCGCGCTCGAGGTCCATCGAGTCGAGGTACTGCGCCCGCATGTCGCGAGGGTCGACGGCCCCGCAGATCTCGAGCATGCGGTCGGCCAGGGTCGACTTCCCGTGGTCGATGTGGGCGATGATCGAGACGTTCCGGATGCGCGCGAGGTCCATAGGGGGTCGTCGCAGCCTACTGGCCACCGGTGTCCGGACCGCAGGCCCGGCGGCGTCGGTCGGGCCCTTGTCGACACCTCGGCGCGGGCGCCGCTAGCCTGTCCCGGCTGATCAAGCGTCCGAGGAGCGAGTTCCATCCTGTGGCCAACATCAAGAGCCAGATCAAGCGCAACCGGCAGAACGAGCTGCGCCGCGAGCGGAACAAGTCCGTGCGCTCCGAGCTGAAGTCCCGCACGAAGGCCGCTGTCGCGGCCGCCGAGGCCGGCGCCGACGATGCCGAGACCCGCCTGAACGCGGCGTTCAAGCGCATCGACACGGCCGCCGCCAGGGGCGTCATCCACAAGAACGCCGCCGCCCGCCGCAAGGCGCGCCTGGCGGCCCGGGTGAGCAGGGCCGGCGAGGCCTGAGCGGCCGGCCGCCCTCGGCGTTCCGCGTCACCGGCCGCCACGCCTCGCACGCAAAACGGATGGATGCCGGGCCCTCGGCCCGGCATCGTCGCGCTCTCGCTCCTGCCTCGCTCTGAGCGGTCGCCGCCTCGGTGCCTTCAGCGGCCGAAGCGGGCCAGGCGGGCGACGAGTACCTCCATGACGAGGGTGTCTGGCCAGGCCTTTCCGCCGCGGAGGTCGAGGTCGGCGGCGGCCAGCAGGTCCATGGCCCGGACGATCCGGTCGTGACCGAGCTTGCGGGCCTGGCTGAGCGCCTTGCGGGCCGGGAACGTCGAGCCCTTCAGCCCGAGCAGCTGGGCGGCGTCCTTCTCCCCCGCCACGGGCGCGCCGTCGAGGGTCAGCATCCGGGCGTAGTGCCCGTGCAGCGTGGCCATGATCTGCAGGGGGTGGCGGTTCCCGCCCGCCATCATGCGGTGCAGGTTGTCGAGGGCGGCGGGGATGTCGCCCTTGTCGATGGCGTCGGTGAGGTCCCACGGCGGCACCCCGCCGGCCTCGCCGAGGAACGGCTCGACCTCGGCCAGGCTCGGCCGGGCGCCGGGGCCGAAGCTGCCCGACAGCGTGCCCAGCAGGCCGACGAGCTTCTGGGGGTCGTCTCCGAGCCACTCGACGATCCGCTGGGTGGTGGCCCGGTCGAGCCGGAGGCCGGACGACGCAACCTGCTCGTCGACCCAGACGGCGATCTTGCGGCCGGGGCTCGTGTCGACCTGCACGCCGCCGCTGGCGTTGACGGCGTCGAGCAGCGACTTCGGGACCCGCCCGCCGGCCCACACGAGCACGAGCGCCGTGCTGGGCAGCGGATCGTCGAGGTAGGCCACGAGCGGTGCGACCTGGTCGGCCCTCGTGAACATCTCGACGTCCCGGCCGACGACCACGCGTCGCTCCGTGAGGAACGGCGGGGTCTGGGCGGCGTCGACGAGCGGGTGGATCGACGCCTCGCCGCTCTCGGAGGGCTGGAACCGCTCGCGGCCGACCTGCTCGATCGTGAGCCCGGGGTCGAGGTCGCCGACCAGGCCGTGGATCAGCTCGCGCACGGCGTCGCGCATGATCACCTCGTCGTCGCCGCGCACGAAATGGACGGGCGCGTCGAGCTTCACGGCCGTCACGGCTGGTCCCCCGGGGGATGGGTGCGTGCGGTCATCGGTGCGGCGGGCGGACCGCGGCGGTCAGCGGGCACGGCGGGCCTCCAGCAGGGTGGCGACGACCTCGACGACGCGGCGGGTGCGTTTGACGTCGCCCGTGCGCACGAGGCGGCAGCCGGCGATGATGCCGGCGGACTCCGCGGCAAGGGCGTCGGTCCCGGTCCGGCGTGACACATCGAGGGCGATCGGGACGCCCAGCTGGTCGGCCACCAGGCGGGCGGCGGCGATGTCGCGCACGTCGTCGACCACGACGGCGAGCGCGACGCTCCGGCCCCCGCCGGCCGTGATGACAGCGCCGGCGGCGGGCGCCCCGGTGGCGGCCCCACCACCGGCCGGGCGGCCGACGGCCGGCCGCCCATCGCCTCCGGCCGGTCCGGCCGCGGCTGGCCCGCTGTCGCTCGGGCCCCCGACCTCTCGGCCTCCGGGTGCCCCGGTGGCGGTCGACCCGGCGGATCCGACGGTGGGAGCTGCGGCCACGGTCGCGCCCGGACCGGCGGCGGCGAGCTCGGTGGCGAGGACCGGCGGGACGAGCACGACGGCGGCGCCGGCCGCGGCGGCCGCTCGGGCGGCGTCGGCGGCGTCGGCCCGGGCGACGACGGGAAGGATGCGAGCCGCCGCGGCCGGCCCGAGCAGCCGGGGCCCGAGCGACACGTCGACGAGGTCGGCGTGCGCGTCACGGGCGGCGGCGACGCCGGCGAGCACCTCCCCCTCGCGCCCGAACCGGGGCGTACCCACGACGGCCGCCACTACCGCCCGGGTTCGCAGGTCGACGGCCGTGCCGACGACCTCCAGCCGGGCGGCGGCGCCCTGCGGCAAGGTCGGCGCGATCGCTGTCAGGGGAGAGAGCGGCGCGCCGGACACGTCGGCAACTTACCGGCGCCGCGGGGGCGCCGGGCCGGGGGCGCCAACGGCGGACCGCTCCGCTCCGTGGTGCGGGAACACCTGGCTAGCGGGGACCGTGTCGGCTCCTTGGCAGGGGACAGGTGCGGCCGAAGGGCGAGCGATGACTGTTCGTCAGTGGGTCACGTGGTGGCGAACCGCTCAGCCGCGCCGCCGGGCGTCGCCCTCGGGGCGCACCTCGACCGAGACCTCCAGCCGGTCGGCCGTGACCCCGTCGACCGTGAGCCGCAGCCCGCCGATGTCGAGCGCCCCTCCCTCCGGTGGTACCGAGGCCCCCGTCACCGTCGCCATGGGACCGGCGGGCGGGCCACGCCCGGACCGTCCGGCCTCCCGCACTACCGGTGGGACGAGCACGACGATCGCCGGCCACCGCCGCCGCAGGGTGGCGGCGACCTCTGCGGTGGCGGGCGATCCGGTGCGCAGCACGACGAGGTCCACCCGGCGGACGCCGGCGTCGCGCAGCCGCCCGAGCACCACGTCGTCGTGCGCCCGCCCGTCCACGACGAGGACGGTGGCGTCGCCCGCGTGCCAGGCCTCGGCGCCCATGCCAGCACCGATCGGCCCGGGGCGCACCATTGGGTGGGCCATGACGGCCGCCACACACGCCGCCGATAGCACCGTCCACCCGCAGACATGCAGCACCCGGGCGCCCCTCGACACCCAGTCGGCCCGACCGACTCGCATCCTCCCGTCACGTCCGGCCGGCGGGCGGTGGGCCGGTGCGACGACCGCCCACGGCCCGGGGGGCGCGGGAGCCGCGGCATCCGCTCGGCCCTCGGCGTTCGGATCCCGGGGGCCGGCCCCTTCCTCCCACGCAGCTCGGGCCCCGCGGCGAAGGGCGTGCGCGGCGGCGAGGAGAGCTGCACCGCCGAGGAGCACATGCAGCTCGGGCGCGCGGACGTCGCCGAGGGGCCATCGGGCGGCGGCGAGCGCCACGGCCTCGAGCCAAGCGAGCAGCAGCCGGGTCGGAGCGTGCAGGACGGCCGCCACCGGACCCCCGACGAGGCCGGCCGCCAGGCCACCGGTGAGTCCCCAGACCATGATGGGCCCGGCCGCCGGTTCGGCGAGCAGGTTGGCGGGCAGCGACGCCAGCGGCACGGCGCCGAAGGTCGCCACCAGCAGCGGCGACACGGCGATCTGGGCCGCCAGCGTGACCGAGAGGGGCGCCCGCAGCCACGCCGGACCGGGCAGCGCCTCGGCCAGGCGGCGGGCGCCGACCACGATCCCGCCGGCGCCGAGCACCGACAGCTGGAACCCGAGCGACGACGCCAGCAGCGGGTCGACGAGCACCATGCCCGCCACGCCCAGGGCCAGCGCCCGCAGCGACGAGGTGGGCCGGCCCAGCGTCGTGCCGGCCACCGCCACGGCCGCCATCGCCGTGGCCCGCAGGACCGACGGCTCGAACCGGGTCACGAGCGCGAAGCCCGCCAGCACGCCGAGCGTGGCCGCCAGCCGTGGGCCGAACCGCAGGCGTCCGAGCAACGGCGACGCCGCCATGAGCGCGAACGTCACGTTCTGCCCGGATACGGCGAGCAGGTGGGTGAGCCCGGCGGCCTCGAACGCGTCGGCCATGTCGGCGGGCTGGTCGCGGTCGTCGCCGAGCGTGAGGCCCGCCAGCAGGCTCCGCTGCCGGGCGGGGAGGTCGGCCGCGCCCGCCGCCAGCGTGCGCCGGAGGGCGTTGGCCACCCCGGTGACGCCGTGACCGGGGCGCCAGCCCACGACCGTGTCCACCTCGAGCCGCCCGACCAGGTGGCGGTGGCGGACCAGGCGCTCGTAGCGGCCGGGCGGCGCCACCGTGCCGATTAGCGTGACCCGCTCACCGGTGAGACGGTCGTCGAGCGCGGCCGCCGGAGCGGCGTGCGCGACGGCCCGCAGCCGGTGCCCGTCGAGGCGCACGTCGACCGCGACCCCGCCCCGACCGTCGGGTTCGGGGTCGCCGACGAGTGTGACCTCACCCTGCACGGGTCCCGTCGGCGGCGGCACCAGACCGGCTACCGACCGCTGGCCCAGGGCGACCGCCAGCAGCGCCACACCCAGGCACAGCACGGCCGGACGCCGGGCGGCGAGCGCCACCGGAGCGAGGACCGCGCCGACCACCAACGGCACGGCGACGACATGACCGTCGCTGCCGGCGATCGCCCCGGCCATGGCGACCACCGCGAGCACGACGGCCCACGCATCGGACACGTTCCGGCCTCACACAGCGACGAGGTCGCGGAGCGCCTCGAGCTTGGCGTCGCCGATGCCCCGCACGTCGAGCAGCTGGTCGACGGCCGTGAACGGCCCGTTGGCCTCACGGTGGGCGATGATCGCCGCGGCCGTCGTCGGGCCGACGCCGGGCAGCGTGTCGAGCTCGTCCGCCGACGCCGTGTTCAGGTTCACCGGTTGCCCCGGTGCGGCTGCCGTCCCGCCGGCCGTCGTCCCGGTGGCGCCCACGGCGGGCGGCGACTCCTCCCCTAGGCGAGGGACGTAGATCTGCTGGCCGTCGACCAGCGGGGCGGCCAGGTTGATGCGCCCGAGGTCGGCCTCGGGGGCCGCCCCGCCGGCGGCCTCGACCGCGTCCACCACGCGGTCGCCGCCGACCAGGCGCTGCACTCCCGGCCGGGCGACCGCCCCGGCGACGTGGACGACGACCTCGGCGCCGGGCACGCCGGCGGCGGGCGGACTCCCCGGGCCGGCACCACCCGCCACCGTTGCCCCCGGCGCCGCGGCACCGGCGAGCCCGGCGTTGGCTGCGCCGGCACCGGTGGCGCCGGGGCCGCCGGTGCCGGCCGAAGCGGCACCCTCAGGCCCCGTCGCCGGCTCGGCGAAGGGCAGCTCCATCTCGGCTGCCGGGGCGGGAGGCGCGAGCACCCGCCAGGCGACGAATCCGGCGACCGCCAGAGCCACGAGCCCGGCGACCAGGCGGCGCGCGGACAGGTCGAGCGACTCGGCCAGCGCCGCCCACCGCTCGCGCCACGGGGGCGCGGCGGACGGGCGGACGAGCTCGGGGGGACCATCGGACATCGCAACCCTCCAGGCGCGACAAGCGTCTCGGGAGGGGAAGTCCTGCGGGGACGCTAGCCGGGCACCGTCGGGCCCTCAACCACTTTCGACCACTCTCACTCGGAGTGCGGAGAGCGACGTGGCGGCGGGCATGATCGAGGGGTGGACGGGCACGACGCAGCGAAGGGCATCGACGCCGAGCGGGCGGTCCGCAATGCCCACGTCTGGTTCGAGGTGAACAGCGGGTGGGCACCGCCCGATGCCGACTCCCTCGACGAGTGGGTCACGGACGGCGTGTGCCGCTGCCCCGACGAGTGCATCGTGGCGCCCGAGGGCTGGTGCGCGCATGGCCTGGCGTCGTGGGCCCTGATCATCGCCGCCCTCGACGACGGCCCCAGCCCCCCTTGACCGGCACGCCCCGGCCGCCGCCGACCTCGGTGCCCGCTGGCGACGACGCACCATCGACACCGGAGCCCGCTGGCGACCACGGATCGACGACGACCGACCGACGGAGCCGACGACGACAGACTGACGGACCGCCCACACGACGACGACGAGCAGCCGACCGCCCGTTGACGTCCGGGCGCGCCGGTCTGCAACGCACCGCGAGCGGTCAGCCGGGTGAGCGGGTGAGCGGCGTCAGCGGTGGGGCGAGCGGCGGCTACGTCGGGTGCGACGTCGGCGGAGGGCCTGCGGCGCACCGGCGGACCCCCCGGACGGCCCGGTCCCGGCCACCGGGCGCTCGGGTCCGGGCGGGGCCACAGGACCGCCCGCGGAGGGTGCCCGGTCGGCCGGGGCCGCCTTCCGCGGGCCGGAATCGGCAACATCGCCCGCACCGGCACCGGCAACAGCACGGCGGGGGACTCGAGCTGGGCCCGGTGCGCGGGAGGCCGGCGCCGACGCCGATGACGCCGGCGGCGGCGCGATCCCCGACGGCGGCAGCGCGCCGGCGCCGGCCAGCGTGGCGACACCGCTCGTGCGGCGCGCCTGCCACTCGGCCTCGATCTCGAACGGCACGCGCCGGTACGCCGCCCAGTGCGGGTAGCGCCGCAGCCGCCAGCCCAGGTACGCGGCCAGGTAGCGCACCCCGAACCCGAGGAAGCCGTGCTCGTGCCACTGCCGGACGTGGACCAGCTCGTGGCGCAGCAGGCGCTGGTTCTCCACGGCCCGGGCCCGGATGAAGATGGCCGACCAGATCGTGGTGGCGGCCGCCCCGGGTGCAGCTGGGCCGATCACCAGCCAGTAGCCGTCGTGACGTTCGAGCCGCACGCCACCGGTGTACCGCACCGGGCAAGCCTGGCAGCGAGCCGGCCCGGCCGACCCACCCGCGCGTCAGAACAGGCGGCTGGTGAGCTGCTTGCGGTAGCCCGCGGTGCGGGGATCGTCGGGGCCCAGCACCTCGAGGAGGTCGACGAACTCCTGGCGGGCCTCTTCGTCGCCCTTCACCCGGTCGAGCAAGGCGTCGAGCTTGCTGGTCACCTCGTCGCCGGCCTCGTCGACGGCGAGGTCCGCGCCGGTGCGCACGAGCGCCGCAACCCGCCGCGTCTCGGGCGTCTCGGGGATGCGCCCCAGGAGGGCGAGCGCCTCCTCGACGTCCGAGCCGGACCGGCGCTGGGCCAGCAGTTCGGCCAGCGCCACGATGGCGTCGTGGTGGTCGGGGCGCAGCTCGAGGGCCTGGCGCAGCGACAGGTCGTCGCCCTTGGCCACGAGCCGGTCGACCTGCTGGTCGATCTCGCTCGGCTGCAGCCGCTCGACGAACTCGCGCACGGCCGCCTCGCCCTGGGCCCCGACGAACCCGTCGACCACCTTCCCGCCGGCGAGCGCGTAGACCGCGGGGATGCCCTGCACGCGGAAGGCGGCGGACACCTGGGGATTGTCGTCGACGTTCACCTTGGCCAGCACGACGCGGCCATCGGTCTCGTCGATCACCTTCTCGATGATGGGGCTCAGCGTGCGGCACGGGCCACACCAGGGCGCCCACAGGTCGACGACCACGGGGGTCGTCTCCGAGCGGTCGAGCACCTCGGTCTGGAACGTGGCATCCGTGACGTCGATGGTCGTCATCGGGGGCAGGGTATCGGCGGCCGCCACGCGTCCCGACCCGGGCCGCCCGGGCGGAGCCATGCCGTCCGCCTGTTCGCGATCACGGACAGCCTCTACGGTGACGCACGATGTCCGATCCCGTCACGACCGCCACCCCACCGATCCCCGACGGGCCGGAGGGCATCGACGTCGCCGGGGTCACGGCGTGGTTCGAGGCCCACGCCCCGGGCGTCCGCCCGCCGCTGACATTCGAGCTCGTGGCGGGCGGCCGCTCGAACCTCACCTACCGGGTCACCGACACGGCTGGCGGGGCTTGGGTGCTGCGCCGGCCGCCGCTCGGCCAGGTGCTGGCTACGGCCCACGACATGGGGCGCGAGCACCGGGTGATCGCCGCGCTCGCTGCGACGGACGTGCCGGTCCCGCCGGTCGTGGGGCTGTGCACCGACGCCGCGGTCAGCGGGGCGCCGTTCTACGTGATGGGCTTCGTCGACGGCGTCGTGGCCCGCAACCGCGAGGCCGCCGGGTCGCTCAGCCCCGACCAGCGCCGCACGGCCGGCGAGGACCTGGCCGATGTCCTGGCCCGCATCCACGCCGTCGACCCCGAATCGGTGGGCCTCGGCGACCTGGGCCGCACCGACGGCTACGTCGAGCGCCAGCTGCGGCGCTGGTATCGCCAGTGGAACGACTCGAAGACCCGTGATCTGCCCGTCGTCGACGCGGTTCACGGCGCCCTGGCCGCCCGGGTGCCCGAGCAAGGCCCGGCCACGATCGTCCACGGCGACTACCGGCTCGACAACTGCCTGCTCGGGCCCGACGGCCGCATCGCCGCCGTGCTCGACTGGGAGCTGTGCACCCTGGGCGATCCGTTGGCCGACGTCGGCCTCCTGCTCGTCTACTGGACCGATCCCGGCGACACACGGAGCGCCCTGCCGGACTCGGCCACCCTGCTGCCCGGCTTCCCGTCGAGGACCGAGCTGATCGCCCACTACGCCGCCGCTTCGGGCCGTGACGTGAGCGACGTCGACTTCTACGTCGCGCTCGGTTATTGGAAGCTCGCGTGCATCCTGGAGGGCGTGTACGCCCGCTACGCCGGCGGGGCGATGGGTCGAGCGGAGGGATTCGAGCTTTTCGCCACGCAGGTCGAGCTCCTGGCGCAGGCGGCGCAGGCCGCCGTCGACCGCCTCGGGTGACGACCCCCAACGTTGCATGACCGCCACGAGCCGCTGCCGCCCAGCGACGACCCCCGGAGCCACCTGATGGCCCTCTACGAGATCATCGACCGCCCCCGCCTCGAGGAGCCCGCCCTCGTGCTGGTGCTCGAGGGCTGGATCGACGCCGGCTCGTCGGCCGCCGGCGCCGCCGAGGTGCTGACCGACCAGCTGGACACGATCACCGTGGCCCGCTTCTCGACCGACGAGCTGCTCGATTACCGGGCCCGGCGCCCGGTCGTACACCTCGTCGACGGCGTGCAGCGCGGCCTCACCTGGCCCTCGATCGAGCTGCGCGCCGCAGCCGACCTCGACGGCAAAGACATGTTGATGCTCGTGGGCGCCGAGCCCGACCGGCTCTGGCACCAGTTCGCCGAGGAGGTCACCGAGCTGGCGGTCGACTTCGGAACCCGCACGTGCATCGGGCTGGGCGCCTATCCCGCCCCGGCCCCCCACACCCGGGCCCCGGGCGTGGCGTGCACGGCCTCGACGCCCTCGCTGGCCGACAGCGGGCTGCTGCGGGCCTCCCTCGACTTCCCGGGTGGCATCCAGGCCGCCATCGAGCAGGCGTGCGACCAGCGCGACATCGCCTCCCTGGGCCTGTGGGCGCAGGTGCCCCACTACCTCGTATCGCCGCCGTC
>Ga0126307_10000533_pt1 | contig 24604 bp, 25 predicted proteins | sample Plot28_FD_89955 | JGI IMG/M metagenome (GOLD analysis project Ga0126307, IMG submission 89955) | Serpentine soil microbial communities from UC McLaughlin Reserve, CA, USA - Plot28 | ecosystem: Environmental > Terrestrial > Soil > Grasslands | place: USA: UC McLaughlin Reserve, Lake County... | reverse complement strand
GTCCCGCGCGAGACGCTGCTCGCCCGGATCAAGGACGTCCGCGGCGGCCAGCGCGTCACGAGCCAGGATCCGGAGGGCACCTACCAGGCGCTCTCGAAGTTCGGCCGGGACCTGACGGAGGCGGCCGAGCAGGGCAAGCTCGACCCGGTCGTCGGCCGCGACGAGGAGATCCGCCGCGTGATCCAGGTGCTCTCGCGCCGGACGAAGAACAACCCCGTCCTGATCGGCGAGCCCGGGGTCGGCAAGACCGCGATCGCCGAGGGGCTCGCGCAGCGCATCGTCGCCGGCGACGTCCCGGAGGGGTTGAAGGGGAAGCGCGTGTGGGCGCTCGACGTCGGCGCGCTCCTCGCCGGGGCGAAGTACCGCGGCGAGTTCGAGGAGCGGCTCAAGGCCGTGCTGGGCGAAATCAAGAACGCAGCGGGCCAGATCGTCCTGTTCATCGACGAGCTGCACACGATCGTCGGTGCGGGCGCCGCCGAGGGCGCCGTCGACGCCGCGCAGATGCTGAAGCCGATGCTCGCCCGTGGCGAGCTCCGCACCGTGGGCGCGACGACGCTCGACGAGTACCGCAAGCACATCGAAAAGGACGCGGCGCTCGAGCGCCGCTTCCAGCCCGTCTTCGTCGGCGAGCCCTCGGTCGCCGACACGATTGCGATCCTCCGCGGGCTGAAGGAGAAGTACGAGTCGCACCACCGCGTCCAGATCCGGGACGGCGCGCTCGTCGCCGCCGCGATGCTCTCCGACCGCTACATCGCCGACCGGCAGCTGCCGGACAAGGCGATCGACCTTGTCGACGAGGCGGCGTCGCGGTTGAAGATGGAGATCGACAGCTCACCGCTCGAGCTGGATCAGGCCGACCGCGCCGTGCGTCAGCTCGAGATCGAACTCGCGGCGATGGCGGCCGAGTCGGACGAGGTGAAGGAGCCGATCGAGCGCCAGCTCGCGGACGCGAAGGAGCGTCACGCGGAGCTCGCCGCGCGCTGGGCGGAGGAGAAGGCGGCTCTCGACCGGATCGGCGAGGTGGCGGAGGAGATCGACCGGCTGAAGATGGAGGCCGACCGCGCCGAGCGCACCGGTGACCTCCAGCGCGTCGCCGAGATCCGCTACGGCCACCTCCCCGCGCTCGAGCAGGAGCTCGCCCAGCGCAAGACGCCCGCCGACCCGATGGTGAAGGAGGAGGTCGATGAGGACGACATCGCCGCCGTCGTCGGCTCCTGGACCGGCATCCCCGTCTCTCGCCTGCTCGAGGGCGAGACGGAGAAGCTGATCCACATGGAGGAGCGGCTGCACCGGCGCGTGATCGGTCAGCACGCCGCCGTCGAGGCGGTCTCGAACGCGCTTCGGCGCGCGCGCTCCGGCCTCCAGGATCCCGACCGGCCGATCGGCTCCTTCGTCTTCCTCGGCCCGACCGGGGTCGGCAAGACGGAGCTCGCCCGCGCGCTCGCCGAGTTCATGTTCGACGACGAGCGGGCCATGGTCCGCATCGACATGTCGGAGTACCAGGAGCGGCATACGGTCAGCCGGCTGGTCGGAGCGCCGCCGGGGTACGTCGGCTACGACGAGGGCGGCCAGCTGACGGAGGCCGTGCGCCGCCGGCCGTACTCGGTCGTGCTCCTGGACGAGATCGAGAAGGCGCACGCGGAGGTCTTCGACGTCCTCTTGCAGGTGCTCGACGACGGCCGTCTCACCGACGGCCAGGGCCGCACGGTCGATTTCCGCAACACCGTCCTGATCATGACCTCGAACATTCGCTCGGCCGAGGCGATGCGGGATCACTTCCGGCCGGAGTTCCTGAACCGGATCGACGAGATCGTCGTCTTCCACGCGCTCGACAAGGAGCAGCTGGCCGAGATCGCCGAGCTGCAGCTGGAGCGCCTGCGCTCGCGCCTCCAGGAGCGGAAGTTCGCGCTGGAGCTGACGGATGCGGCGAAGGAGGTGCTTGCGGAGGCCGGCTGGGATCCGACCTACGGCGCCCGCCCGCTCAAGCGCGCTCTGCAGCGCTTGGTCGAGAATCCGCTCGCCCAGCGGCTGCTCGAGGGAGAGTTCGCCGAGGGCGACACGATCCGCGTGGACGCGCACGGCGGCGAGCTCGTCTTCTCGCGGGCCCAGGCTCCCCTGCCGGTCTGATTGGTTGGGCGCGCCTTGACCCGGGCGCGCCCGAGTGGTACTACCGTGTGCGACGAGCGTCGACGTCCGGTACTGCGGCCCGGGCAAGGAGGGCCGAGCCTGAGCAGATCGACCGACCTCGAGCAGTGACTCTGCGGCTCTCCTGCATGCCCGCGACGCGGGACTCGACGGGCCCATGGCGGGGCGCCGGGATCGCGGCCGAGGGAGGGGGAGATGTGGGCTGCGTGCCGAACGGGAGGAAGCGGTATCGCCGCTCCTCCCTCATCTGACCTGGGAGGCTTCACGGGTGGGAACACTGAGAATCGACCTCAACGGCGGCTTCGACCAGGACGTGGTCGAGGTCTGGGTGGACGAGGAGCGCCGCTGGCGCGGTGACGCCGTGACGACGAAGTTCACGCGCGACCTGGCGGCGTCGATTCCGCTCGAGGTGCCCGACGGACCTGCGGACGTCCGCGTCGTCCTGCCGGACAAGGGGGTCGAGCAGACACTCGAGGTCGCGGTCTCAGGCGACACGCACCTGATCGCGCGGGTCGAGGACGAGCGGCTCGTGATCACGCAGCCCACCGGCGCGCCGCACTCCCGGTAGGCGGTCGCCTCCTCCGGCCGACGGCCGTCGTACCCTTCGTTCTCATGCTCCCGCCGATCGTGAACAGCGATCCCGGCGACGAGACGGGCGCCGAGTAGCCGGGTAGCCTTCCGTCAGACCGGGTCGAGGAAGATCGTGTCGCCCCGTTCCGGCGGGGCTCCGACGATGAAGAGGCGCAGCTCGGCTTCGTGGCGGTTCGAGAGCTGCAGTGCCGTGCCCGGCTGCACGACGAGAACGCTTCCCCTGGCGAGCTCGTGCTGCTCCGGCTCGTCGCCCTCGCCCATGTGGATCGTCAGCGTCCCCTCGATCACGACGAACACCTCTTCCTGAACCGGGTCGATGTGCCGGCGACCGACGGCACCGGCTGGGTACCGGAAGAGGTTCGCGCGCGCGCTCGTCATCGCGCCGGACAGCTCGGCCACGAGGCGCGGGTCGCCGGGGCGGCGCGGCGGCCAGTCGAGCTCGTCGGCGTGGAAGATCGTGTAGCCCACCCGAGCATCATCTCAGGCCGTCCGGATTAGACCGGCGGGGGCGCCTGTTCAGGACGTGTCCCGGGGACAGACCCTGGGACACGTCCGTTTCAGGCAGGGAGAGAGGGCGACGAGGGGAGTGAGAGCCGGCTGGTGCCCTTCACGCGTGCCCGGAGGAGAGAGCGGGCAGCGGTGGCGTAGGTGGGGCCTCGGTGGTCGCCTTTGAGCATGCCCCCACAATCGCGCACCCGACCCTTCTGGACGATTCGGCGCGCAGGTGTTTCGGAGTTCGGTTTACCGCACTACTTCAAGTAGCGGTCGAACCAGTCGAGCACGAGCTCGAAGCGCTGCACGCGGTGCACCGGGTTGCCCGACCGCGTCAGCTCGTGGCTCTCGGCCGGGAAGCGCACCAGCTCGACCTCCTTGCCGAGCAGCCGCAGCGTCGTGAACATCACCTCCGCCTGCTCGATGTTGCAGCGGAGGTCGTTCTCGGAGTGGAGGATCAGGAGCGGCGTCTCGATCTGCTTCGCGTATGTCCAGGGCGACATCTCCAGGTACTTGTCGGCGGCGTCGTGGACGAAGTCCCCGTGGTAGGCCTTGAAGACCCAGCCGACGTCGCTCGAGCCGTACATCGAGACGAGGTTGTTCACCGCCCGCTCGGAGAGCGCCGCCTTGAACCGATTCGTGTGCGAGACGATCCAGGAGGTCATGAAGCCGCCGTAGGAGCCGCCGAGGACGCCGAGCCGCTCCGGGTCGATGAAGTCGAAGTGCTCGAGGGCCGTGTCGACGACCGCCATCAGGTCCTCGAAGTCGACCGAGCCCCAGCCGGGCCCGAGCTCGCCTGGGCCCATGATCGCGCGGCCCCACTCTTCCGCGTAGCCCGAGGAGCCGCGCGGGTTCGCGTAGAGGACGACGTAGCCGCCGCCCGCGTACACCTGCGTCTCGTCGAAGAAGCCGTTGCCGTACTGGGTGAAGGGGCCCCCGTGGATGTTCAGCAGCGCCGGGTAACGCTTGCCCTCCTCGAAGCCTGCCGGCCGCGCGATCCACGCGTCGACCTCCGAGCCGTCCCGCGAGATGGCCGTGAAGCGCTCCGGCTCGACCAGGTCGCGGCCGGAGGCGAACTGCTTGCCGATGGCCGTCAGCTGCTCGTCGCCCACGAGCAGCTCGCCGAGGTTCGGGGCTGTCGAGCCGGTGCGGAGGACGGTGCCGTCGACGACGTCGTAGCCGGAGAGGACGATGTCGCCGCCCGCCACGAGCTCGGGCTCGCCGCCGTCAGCCGACACGCGGTAGAGGTGGATGTTGCCGCGATCCTCGACTGCGAAGGCGATCGCGTCGCCGTCCCAGATCGGCTCTCGGATCTCCGGGTAGGGGTCGCAGTTGCGGTCCAGCGATGCAGTCAGGACGCGGAAGTCACTGCCGTCGGCGTTCATGACGCCGATCTGAGCGTGCCGGGGGAAGTCGAAGCCGCCCGGATCCCACTTCACGGCCAGCTTCGTGCCGTCCGCTGAGTAGCTCGGCGCGTAGTAGTTGGCGTCGTTCGGCGTGAGCCGCTGGGGCTCGCCCCCCTCGGCGGGCACGAGGTAGACGTCGCCCTTCAACTCGACGTCCCAGTCGTCGCTCCGGGCCGAGGAGAACGCGATCCTCTTGCCGTCCGGTGTCCAGGCCGGCCGCGAGTCCTCGAAGTCGCCATCGGTGACCTGCTTCGCCTCGCCGGAGCCGTCGGCGGGCACGACGAAGAGATGGCGGCGCCGGTCGCCGGTCCAACCGACGGAGTCGAGCTTGTAGAGCAGGCGCGTGAATCGGCGCGGCGCGCGCTTCTTCTCGTCCTCCTCCTCGTACGCCTCGTCGGGCACGCGCGCCGAGAAGACGAGCTGCGTCCCGTCCGGCGACCACTCCGGCTCGCCCACGTCGTCCTTGATCTCCGTGAGCCGCTGCGGCTCCCCGCCGCCCATCGGGAGCACGTAGAGCTGCCGCTTCGCCTTCTCGTCCCCGCGCTTGGAGACGAACGCGAGCCGCTCCCCGTCGGGCGACCAGCGCGGCTGCGCGTCGTTGTCCCCGCTCGTCAGCCGCCGCGGCTGCGCGGAGCCGTCGAGCGGGGCGAGCCAGATCGACTGGCGGTACTCGTTCTCGTCGCCGTCGATCGACCAGACGACGTACGCGACCTCCTTCCCACCGGGGCGCAGACGCGGGTCGCTGGCGCCCGTCAGCTCGAAGACGTCCCCGGCCCTCATCCCCGCCACCGCAGGAACCTATCGCAGGTTGCTTCGCCCGGTGCGGATCCTCGTGGTCGGAGCGGCGGACGAAATCGGGGATCGGTAGGTTCTCGGCATGAGCACTTTGACCACCGGCGCCGAGTCGGTCGAGTGGAACCTGTCCGATCTCTTCGCCGGGCCTGACGATCCCCGGATCGAGTCGGAGCTCGACGAGGCGCAGTCCGCCGCGACTGCCTTCCGGCAGCGCTACCGCGAGAAGCTCGCGGAGCTGAGCGCAGCCGAGCTGAACGACGCGGTCGCGGAGCTGGAGCGAATCGAATCCGCCGCGACGCGAGTGGAGACCTATGCGCGGCTGCGCCAGGCGGCCGACAGCACCGACCAGGCGCGTGGCGCGCTCGTGCAGCGTGTCCGCGAGCGGAACACGCAGATCGAAACCGAGCTCCTCTTCTTCGACCTCGAGTGGAGCGCCGTCGACGACGAGGTCGCCGAGCGGTTGCTCATCGACCCCGCGATCGAGCACTACGCGCAGGTCCTGCGCTCGCAGCGCCGCTACAAGCCGCACCAGCTCTCCGAGCCCGAGGAGAAGATCTCGGCCGAGAAGAGCCTCACCGGCGCCAGCGCGTGGGGCCGGTTCTTCAATGAGCTCGTCTCCGACCTGAGCGTGTCGCTCGACGGCAGCGACCTCTCGCTCGACGAGGCGCTGGCGCGGCTCGCGCGCGAGACCTCGCAGGACGAGCGCGGGCGCGTCGCCGAGGCGGTCACCGACGCGCTGCGTCCCGGCGTGCGCACGCGGGCCTACGTGCTCAACACGATCCTGAACGAGCGCGCGATCGAGGACCGGCTGCGGGACTACGAGACCTGGATCTCCGCCCGGAACCTCGCCAACGAGATCCCGGACGCGGCCGCTCAGAGCCTCGTGGACGCGATCGAGGCCCGCTACGACATCCCGCAGCGCTTCTACGCGCTGAAGGCGCGGCTGCTCGGCCTCGATCGGCTCAAGGACTACGACCGCTTCGCGCCGCTCACCGAGGTCGGCGGCACGATCGGCTGGGACGAGGCGCAGGAGATCGTCCTCGGCGCGTTCAACGACTTCGCCCCGCAGGCGGGCGAGATCGTCGGCGACTTCTTCGAGAAGGATTGGATCGACGCGGCCCTGCGGCCCGGGAAGATGCTCGGTGCGTTCTGCGCGACCACGGTCCCGGGTGTGCACCCGTACGTGCTGATGAACTACGCCGGCGAGCGGCGCAGCGTGCTCACGCTCGCGCACGAGCTCGGCCACGGCCTGCACGGGTCGCTGGCGCAGGACCTGGGGCTGTTGAACGCCCGCACGCCGCTGACGCTCGCCGAGACGGCCTCGGTCTTCGCCGAGGCGCTCACGTTCGAGAAGCTGAAGGAGCGCGAGGTCGACCCGCGCGCGCTGCTCGACCTGCTCGTCGGGCGCATCGACGACACCGTCGCGACCGTCTTTCGCCAGATCGCGATGAACCGGTTCGAGCACGCGATCCACACGGGCCGCCGCGAGGAGGGCGAGCTGACCGTCGAGCGGATCTCCGAGCTCTGGAGCGCGGAGCAGCGGCGCATGCTCGGCGACGCGGTCGAGGTGACGGACAACTACGGGATCTGGTGGAGCTACGTGCCGCACTTCATCCAGGTGCCGGGCTACGTGTACGCCTATTCGTTCGGCTATCTCTTCTCACTGGCGATCTACGGGCGGTATCTCGAGGAGGGCGAGTCGCTCGTCGAGCCCTACTTCGACCTCCTCCGCGCCGGCGGCTCGGCCCCGCCGGCGGAGCTCGCGTCGCGGCTCGGCTTCGACATCGGCGATCCCGCCTTCTGGTCGGCCGGCCTCGACGCGATCGGCGAGCTCGTCGACGAGGCCGAGCAGCTCGCCGCGCAGCTGGACTGAGCCGTGCTGCTCGTGGTCGCCGCGACCGAGCGGGAGCTCGTCTCGGTCGAAGGCGGCCGGAGAGCTGTTTGCGGCATCGGCCCGGTCGAGGCGGCCGCGGCCACCGCGAGGGCGCTTGCGGAGGAGCGTCCCGACGCCGTGCTCAACGTCGGCATCGCCGGTGCGCGCGGGCTCGAGCCGCTGACGCTCGTGCTCGGCTCCGAGGCCCTCTACTGCGATGCGTCCGGCCCGCTCGTCCCGTTGCGGACGTCCCCGGATCCGGACCTGCTCGCGCGGCTCAGCGCCGCCTTTCCCGACGCAGTGTTGCGCCCGATCGGGACGAGCGCGCGCGTCGGCGGCTCACACGGCGTCGACGTCGAGGCGATGGAGGGATTCGCGGTCCTGCGCGCATGCGCGCTGGCGGGGGTGCCGGCCGTCGAGGTCCGAGTCGTCTCGAACGCGATCGACGAGTCCGATCGCGCGCGCTGGCGCTTCGACGAGGCCTTCGCAAAGCTGGCCGAGACGCTGCCACGCCTCGCCTCGGTAGCTTCCGGCGCGTGAGCACGAGGACGCTGCCGCCACCGCTGCCGCCCGAGACCCGCACCGTCGGCCAGGTCGTCGCCGAGGCGATCCGGCTCTACGGCCGCAGCTTCCGGCTCGCCCTGCCGCTCGGGCTCCCGCTGGCGTTGGCCGATGCGTTTGCCGTCGTCGAGACGACGGTCGTGGAGAAGATTCTGATCCTCGCCGCCGCGGCGCCCGCGTTCACACTCGCCTTCGCCTGGGCCACGGCGCTCGCGGCCGACGTGCGGCCCGCCCGCGCCACCTGGCTGCGCGCGCTCGTGCTCGGGACGCTGGCCTTCCTACCGGCTGCGTTCTTCTTCCCCTGGTTTGCGATCCTTTCGGTCGCCTGGCTGACGCTGGTCGGCCTGGTCGTGCCGGTGGTGATCGTCGAGGGCCTCCCGGGGCTCCCGGCGCTCCGCCGTGCGGTCGAGCTCTGCCGCGCCGACTACGTCCACGCCCTTGGGTCGCTGGCCACGCTCGTGATCGTGTTCGTGCTGACCCGCTTTGCGCTCACGTTCCTGCTCCGCGAGCAGGCGGACAACACCCTGCGCATCGCGGTCTTCCTGGCGGACCTCGTCGTCTCGCCGCTCCTCTTCCTTGGTGGAGCGCTGCTCTACTTCGACCAGGCCGCCCGCGTAGACTCGGGCGACCGCGCTGAGAGGAGACGCTGATGCCGACCTACCTGATGCTGACGACGCTGACACCGCAGGGCGTGCAGACGCTGAAGGCGAATCCGAGCCGGCTGCGGGAGGTGAACCGCGACGTCGAGGAGCTGGGCGCGAAGGTGCTGCACCAGTGGGCGACGCTCGGCGAGTACGACTTCGTCAACATCGTCGAGGCGCCTGACGCGGCCACGGTGGCCAAGGTCTCGCTCGCGCTCGGCGCCCGTGGCAGCGCCAAGCTCCAATCGCTCGAGCTTGTCGACGTCGAGACGCTGATGTCGGTCCTGGAGGCCTAGCGAAACCCAGGCTCCCGCGACGCGGGCGGCAGTGGGCTCTGCGCCAGGCCCGGCCTGGGGCCGCCGTCGTTGTACTCCTTCGGCGCGACGTCGTTCGGCGTGTCGGGGTGGAAGAGCGACGCCAGATGCTGGATCTGGCCGCGGCCGGGGCCGAGCTCGAACTGCCCGCCGCCGTAAACCTCGATCCCGTGTGCGGTGCAGTGGCCGTAGAAGTCGAGGAGCCGCTGCACGCTGCCGAAGCGCGACGGCTTCGAGTTGAGGCACCGCGGCGTCCACTCGAGCGCCTCGACATCGGCAACGGAGTGGATCGGGAAGTCCCACGTCAGCCGATCGCGGTGCGGCTCGAGGACGGGGTGCGTCTCCTCGTTGATGCGCGCGTCCTCCAGCCACGCGTTCGGGAACGCTCCGGCGACGCGGCGGTAGAGCTCCGCCGACGGGGTCGCGTCGACCCACTCGCCCTCGTACAGGCCTTTGAGGTCGACGACGTCGACGGTGCCGGTCGAGGCGAGCTCCGCGACGACCTCGTCCGTCCACGAGTCGCTCGCGTCGAGCTTGAAGCGCAGCTCCGGCGCGACAGCGAGCCACTCGCGCGGGTTGTTCTGGGAGACGACGAACGTGACCGGCCTCGACTCGCGCTCGACCATGTCGGCGAGCGAGCGGCCGGCCTGGCGCAGGGCGAGGTCGAGCGCAGCCGACTCGAGGCCCCAGACGCGGTAGCCGGGCTCCGCCGCGACAAGCCCGGAGAAGGAGTCGATCGTGTGCTCGCCGGACAGGTCGGGAAGCTCGACGCCCTGGTGGTGCGCCTCCTCGTAGGTGACGTCCTCGCCGACGCCCTCGTGGCCCCGGCCGTGCAGGTGGAAGACGGTCGTCCGCCGGGTGATGTGCCTCAGCGGCAGGACCTGCGGCTCGAGCTCGACCCGGTCGATCGTGAGCGGGAGGTCCTTGACTGCGTCATAGAGCGCGCCGTTAGAGATTGGCATAGGCGACGGCCACCTCCGCGGCCAGGGCCGCGTTCGCGGCGATCAGCTCGCGGTTCGCGGCGAGCGTGCGCCCGCCCGACTCGCGATGCAGGTACGAGAGCACGAACGGGGTCACCGCCTGTCCCGAGACGCCGGACGCCTGCGCGTCGCCGAGCGCCCGCTCGATCAGCGGCTCGACGTCGTCCAGGCTGTCCGCTGCAGGGCGCCCGAGCAGGATCGAGGAGTGGCGGCCGAGCCGCCAATGCGTGCGGGCGATCCGCGCCGCCTCCTCGACCGACTCGACCCGTGCCGAGACGGGCGGCCCGCCGTGGGCGGTGTAGAAGAGCGGCAGGTCGTCGGTGCGGTAGCCGAGCACGGGCACGCCGAGCGTCTCGAGCAGCTCCGCGGTCGCGGGCACGTCGAGAATCGACTTGACCCCCGAGGACACGATCAGGGCCTCCGTGCGGATCAGCTCGCCGAGGTCGGCCGAGATGTCCGGCGGAGCGGGAAAGCCGCGGTGGACGCCGCCGAGGCCGCCCGTGCCCATGAAGCCGATCCCAGCGGTGCGGCAGGCGGCGAGCGTCCCGCCGACGGTCGTCGCGCCGACGGCGCCCTGGACGACCGCGGCTGCGAGGTCGCGCGGGCCGACTTTGCGGGCCTCGGCGGTGAAGCGGCCGAGCTCGTCTTCGGTCAGCCCCACCAAGATCCGGCCGTCGAGGATGCCGATCGTGGCCGGCACGGCGCCGGCCTCGCGCACCCGGCGCTCGCTCTGCAGGCCCACCTGGAGCCCCTCGCCAAGCGGGAAGCCGTGCGCGACCAGCGTCGTCTCCAGCGCGACGACGGCACGGCGGTCGGCCAGCGCGTGGGCGACCTCGTCCGAGATCCGGAGCAGGTCCTTCACGGCATCGAGCCTAGTTGCGCGACGCAGCGCGCCGCCGCGGCCAGGGCGAGCTCGGCGCCGCCGACGAGGTAGCCGGCGGCGAGGGCGTCCCCGGCGCCCGTCGTGTCGAGGACCTCCGCGGGAACTGCGGGCAGCTCCACGTCGCCGAAGCGGGCGCCGAACGGGCCGCGTTTCACGATCCAGGTGCAGCCGTCGAGCGGCCCGCCGAGGATCTGCTCCTCGTCCTCGTTTGCGAACACGATCGCCGGCCCGAGCTGCTCGAGCCGCTCGCGGAACCGTTCCGGGCCGAAGTCGCGGATCGCGCTCCAGGAGGAGAGGTCGACGCTGACCCGGGGCGCGAGCTCCGCCGCCCGCAGGGCCGTCTCGTCGACCGGCGAGCGGAGCAGGGAGTAGCCGGGCAGGTGGAGGTGGGCGCAGCCGTCGAGCCACACGGGGTCGAGCTCCTCGGCGCGAAAGTCGGGCGAGACGCCGCGGTCGGAGGCCATCGTGCGGGCTCCGTCGGCTCCGACGAGCGAGACCACCGTGCCGGTGCGGCCCTCGACGACCGGCCCGCGGACGTCGACCCCGTATCGCGCCAGCACGCCTGCGGCAGTCCGGCCGGCCTCGTCGCCGGCTCGCTTGCCGACGAAGCGTGCGTCGCCGCCGAGGTCGGCGATCCATGCCGCGACGTTCGCGGCCTGGCCGCCCGGGCCGAGCCGCGTGACCGCATCGGCGTCCGCGCCTTCGGCGAGCGGCTGCGAGAGCCGCACGATCACGTCGAGGAGCAGGTCGCCGAGCGTCACGAACATTCCGCGTACGATCCTTCCATGGACGGAGAGTCACGCCGCTCGCGCACGCGCTCCTTCCTCGTCGGCGCCGCGGTCGGCGCCTCGGCCGCGATCGCCGCAGCACGTCGGCTGCGGCCGCGCGAGCGCAAGCGCGACACCCCCGCGGGGCTGGCGGCCTTCGAGGAGGCGCCCTGCTACCGCGAGCTGGTCGAGAGCGAGCGGCTGGCGCCGTAGCCGCGGAGCGCCCGCGCCGCGCGCTCGATCGTCGGCAGGTTGATGTCCGCATCTCCGAGGTAGAGCCGCTTGCCGACGAGCATCGCCTGTCCAGCCCGCTCGAGATACCGCTTCGGCGTCACCACCGGCTCGACGGTGCGGATGACGAGGAACGGGCCGAAGTCGCGGACGACGAAGGCCGAAGCGGGGCGTGGGGAGATGCGGGGAATCTGCAGCGAGCGGTCGATGTTCGTCGTCTTGCTCGAGTCGAGCACCCAGACGCCGTGGCCGAGTGGGCGCTCGAGCGAGAGCAGGTTGTGCAGCGCGAGGTCCGCGTCGGCGCGCGGCACGACGACGAGCGGCACGTCCGGCGTCAGCTCCGAGGCCTGCAGGTAGAGGGGGTCGTACCCGAGCAGGACGTCGTTGGCGCCAATCGTGGCGGCGACATATGCCGCGGCCTCCGCGCGCGCCTCCTGGCGCAGGTCGGGCTCCCACTCGAAGAGCTCCGGCGTCCGGTCCCAGCTCCACGCCACCTGCGCCACCACGAGCGCCGCGAGCGCCGCGATTCCCCAGAGGCGGCCGAGCCTCGCGATCCCGGCGCCCGCGGCGAGTGCCGCGAACGGCAGGACAAAGATCAGGTGCCGCGTCTCGGGTGAGCCCGTGCTCTGCGCGACCACGAGTGCGGCGAGCGGGACGACGACTGCGCAGGCCGCCAGAAGCCGCGCCTCGCGCGGGAGCACAGCGACGCCGGCCGCCGCCGCGACGAGGACTGCCGGCAGGACGGGGAAGCCGGCGCTGAAGTCGCCCGCCGCCTGCCAGACGTACTGGACGACGTCGAGGCGGCTGCTCGAGGCGACGCCCGCGTCGAAGCGTCCCGCCAGGACGAGGTCGGTCAGCCAGAACGGGATCCCGAGCACGGCGACGGCGCCGAAGGCCCAGACCGCCTCCCGGAGCCGCTCGCGATGGCCGGCGACGACGAACGCTCCCTGTGAGGCGAGCACGAGCGCCCCGTACGGATGCGTCGCGACCGTGGCGAGGATCGCGAGCGCCCAGAGCGCCCACGGCCGCTTCCCGCCGCGGTCGAGCGCGTGCAGCAGCGCAAGGTACGAGAGCGCTGCCGTGAAGAGGAAGAGGCTGTACATGCGCCCGTAGACACCGTGGAAGAGGAACGTCCAGCTCGTCGCCACGAGCACCGTCCCGATCAGGGCCGGGAGCCGGCCCGCGAGCCGCGCCAGCAGGAGCGCGACGATCGGCAGGCTCGCCACCGCGAAGATGGCCGACACGGCGCGCAACCCTCCCAGCCCGAGCTCGAGGTGCGCGACCGTCCAGGCGAGCAGGAAGTGGAGCGGCGCGCCGCCGCGTTCCTCGAGCACGACCTGGAACATGACGTCGAGCGGGTGGCGGCCGACGAAGAGCGGCAGCGCCTCGTCCTCGTGCGGCGGCCACGCAAGCAGCTGGTGGAAGAGGAAGGCCGCCGTGCCCACCGTGGTCGCGGCGATCCCGAGTGGGAACCACCGAGCGGCCAGCCAGGGGCGTGCAACCCCCCATTCGCGGGCCCCGAAACGGGTTGCCTGTGCGGTCTCGCTCATCGTGGCCGTCAGTCTGCCTGGCTACACTCCCTCGCCATGCCGATCTACGAGTACCGCTGTCCCGACGGGCACACGTTCGAGGTCTTCCAGCGGATGAGCGATCCGCCGGTCGAGGCCTGCCAGGTATGCGGCAAGGCTCCCGTCGAGAAGGTGCTCTACCCCGTTTCCGTCCATTTCAAGGGCTCCGGCTTCTACGCGACCGACTACGGCCGTGGCAGCGGCAAGAAGGAAGCCTCCAAGGACGGCGCGGGCGACTCCGCCTCCGAGAAGAAGGCCGACTCGGGCGAGAAGAAGCCCGCGCCTGCGGCCGACTAGCGCTTCGACAGCCGCGTTCAGCCCAGCAGCAGTACGACCGCGCCGGCGACGGCGAGCAGGAACGGCTTCAGGTCCCAGGGCGCGGGCGTCAGCAGCCGCGCGACGACGCCTGCGACCAGCCCGAAGAAGATCCAGCCGATGTTGCCCACGGCGGCAACTCTGGTTCCGGGGCTAGTCGACCGGGCTGCCGACCCGGCAGCCGGCGCCGAGGATCGTCTCGGGGGGCGGCGGCTGGGGCGCGGACAGGCCGGTGAACATGGCGATCGTCGCCGTGTTCTCCTCGCCGCCGACGATGACGTCGGCGCCGTCGATCGATTGCGACTCACCCCCCAGACGGCAGTGGAGCGAGCGGCCCTCGTTCGCGCGGAAGCGCACCCACCCGAGCTGCATGAGCTGCCCCGCCGACAGATCCGTGGTCAGCGGCTTGACCAGGTCGTCCCCGACGAACGGCAGCTTCAGGAAGGTGCCGGCCGAGACGAGCTTGTCCGTCATCGCCTCCAGGACCGCCTGCTGCCGCTCGCCGCGGGTGAGGTCGTTGTCAGCCCCGTCGAGCCGGTTCTCGCGGATGCGGGAGTAGATGAGCGCGCGCTTGCCGCTCATCTCCTGCTTCCCCTGCTCGAAGCGCCAGCCCTGCCACTGCTGGCAGCGGGCATCGGTCGCATAGGGGCAGTCGAAGCGGTTGGACAGGATCGGCTTCGGCACGTCGACCTCGACCCCGCCGAGCGCGTCGATCACCTCCTTGAAGTTGTCGAAGTCGACGAGGACGACGTGGTTCGGCTGCAGCCCCGTGAGCGCCCGCACGGTCTTCATCGTCAGCGCGGGTCCCCCGAGCTGGAAGGCCGCGTTGATCTTGTTCGGGCCTTGGCCGGGGATGTCGACGCGGAGGTCGCGCGGGATCGACAGATACGACAGCCGGTGCCGCTTCGGGTCGGTGCGGACGAGCAGAATCGAGTCCGAGCGGCGGAAGTCCTGTCGTGCGGCGGTCTTGTCGCCGTCAGTCCCGAGCAGCATGATCAGCGACGGCTTCGACGTGAGCAGCCCGTCCTGTTGCGCGAGCCCGGCCGCCACCGTCTTGGATAGCCGCTCGTTCGCCTGCTCGACGCCGTTGCGGAAGGCGAGGTAGCTGCCGACGACCCAGACAACGAGGAAGACGGCGAGCGCGAGCAGGGCGATGCCCACCCGGCGGCGCCAGCGGGGCTTACCGGGTCGGGTCGCGCGGCCGCGCTCCGTGCGGCTCGCCCGCTCCGGACGCGGCGCAGTCGGCACCTTTCCTTTCACGCGGCCGCCCTTGTAGAGCCGGTAGGGCTTCTCTGCGTCCGCCATCCGGGGCGGTATGGTAGCCGCGTCCCGTGGCCCCCCAACGAGTCATCGGCGTCGACCTCGGCGGCACGAAGATCGCGACGGGCTCGATCGACGCGGACGGCGGGGTGCACGAGCGACACGAGGTGCCGACCGCGATCGAGTCGCAGGAAGCGCTCCTGGACGGGATCGTGGCGGCGGTCGAGCATGTCGCCGGCGACGACGTCGGGGCCGTCGGGATCGGGGTCCCGTCCGTGATCGACCCTGATACCGGCAAGGCGCTCGGCTCGGTCAACATCCCGCTTCGCGACGTCGCGCTCCGCGACGTGCTGCGCGAGCGTCTCGGCGTGCCGGTCTTCGTCGGGAACGACGGCAACGTCGCGGCGCTGGCGGAGTGGAAGCTCGGCGCCGGCCGTGACGCCGAGAACCTCGTCATGCTCACACTCGGCACCGGCGTGGGCGGCGGCGTCGTCGTCGACAACACCCTCTACCACGGCATCGCCGAGTTGGGCCACACCGTCGTCGTCGCGGACGGGCCGCCCTGCCAGGGCAACTGCACGGGCCGCGGCCATCTCGAGGCCGTCGCGTCCGGCAACGCGGCCGACCGCGCTGCGGAGAAGCTCTGGGGCGAGGGAGCGACTGCGGAGCTACTCGTCGGCCGCGCCGAGGAGGGCGACGCCTCCGCGCTCGAGGCGCTGTCCGGCATCGGCCGCTTGCTCGGGGCTGCGATCGGCTCGTTCGTGAACATCTTCGGGCCGGACGTGGTCGTCGTCGGCGGCGGCTTCGGCAGCGCCGCCTTTGAGTTTTTGGTCGATTCCGCGCACGAGATCGCGCGCCGCGAGACCGTCGTACCGGAGCTGCCCGTGCGGATCGTTCCTGCCGAACTGGGCTCCGACGCCGGCCTCATCGGCGCCGGCCTGCTCGCGCTCGAGGCGCTCGAGGACGGCTGACCGTGCCTCTCGCGATCTGCGCGACGCCGATCGGCAATCTCGACGACGTCACGCCGCGCGTGCTGCGCGAGCTCGACGAGGCAGACCTCGTTCTCTGCGAGGACACGAGGCACACGCGCACGCTGCTCGACCGACATGGGATCGGGGCGCGGCTCCAGAGCTACCACCGGCACAACGAGGCCGCGCGCACGGCGGAGCTGCTGCCGCGGCTCGAGGCCGGCGAGCGGATCGCGCTCGTCTCCGATGCGGGCCTGCCGGGAATCAACGACCCAGGGGCGCGGTTGATCGAGGCGGCGCTCGACGCCGGGCTGCCGGTGACGGTGCTTCCGGGCGCCTCGGCGGTCGAGACGGCACTCGTCGCGAGCGGCCTGACCGGCGAGCGCTTCCAGTTCCTCGGCTACCTCCCGCGGGGCGAGAACGCGCGGCGCGAGCTGTGGCGGGAGCTCGAGTCGTGGCCGCATCCGGCCGTGGCCTTCGAGTCGCCGCGGCGCCTGCCGGCGACGCTGCGGTCGCTCGCGGAGGCGATGCCGTCGCGGCGCGTTGCGGTGTGCCGCGAGCTGACGAAGCGCTTCGAGGAGGTCGTGCGCGGCGGGGCCGCGGAGGTCGCGGATCGGTTTCCGGAGCCACCGAAGGGGGAGGTGACGATCGTGATCGGTGCGAGGGAGGAGGGTGGTGTGACGGTTGAGGCCGGTGAGGCCGTCGAGGCTGTCGGCGAGCTCGTCGCGGCCGGTGTTCCGCGACGTCAGGCGGTCGACGTCGTCGCCCGGCTCGCGCGAGTCTCCCGTAACACTCTCTATTCGCAATCGTTGAAAAGCCGCTGAGCCATCCCGCTAGCGTGGATCCAGGTAGCCCTCCCACGCACGAAGGCGGTGTCTCATGCGGCGTACGCTCCTTGCCGCGATCGCAGCTGCGATCGCGTTCCTGCTCGTCGTTCCGGTGGCATCCGGCTGGTCATGGCCGGTCGACGGGCCGGTGCTGCGGTCCTTCTCCCTCGGCGCCGACGTGTATGCCGCCGGCCAGCACCGTGGCATCGACGTCGGGGCACCGGCAGGCGACGGGGTGCGCGCGCCGGCGGCGGGCCTGGTCTCGTTCGTCGGAGCGGTGCCCGGAGGCGGCCGGGCGCTGACGATCCAGACCGGCGACGGCTACGCCGTGACGCTGCTCCAGCTGGGCTCGGCCGAGGTCGCGCGAGGCGCGAACGTGGCCGAAGGCGACCTCGTCGGTCGCATCGGCGAGAGCTCCGACGCCGTCACCACGGCGCCCCACGTGCACCTCGGCGTGCGGATCGTGACCGACCCCGACGGCTACGTCGACCCGCTCGGGCTGCTGCCGGAGCGCCCGGTGGTCGCTGCTCCCGAGCCGACGCCCGCCCCTGCCCCTGCCCCGGCTCCTGTGCCGGCGGCCATCGCTCCTGCCGGTGACTCCGCGGTGCCCGCCTCGCTGCCGCCGTCGCTTCCTGTTGCGGCCGCCGAGACGGCTGAGCCGACGGGGGCCGCCGAGCCATCCGCCTCCGTCTCTGCCGCTCCCGCTGCGTCGATTTCCGCCCGCTCCCCGCGCCCGGCCGCCGGAACGCGCCCCGGTGCCGCAGCGAAGGCCGCGGACGAAGCTCGGCGCGCCAGGGCAGCCGCTCCGGTGCGCACTCCCTCTCGCTCCGTCGGCGCCCGGCCGCCTGCCTCCACATCGGCCCGGGGGGCCCTCGCACGGTCGCACGCCGCCCGCGTCACGTGGGCTCGCGCCGTCGCCCCCGTTCAGGCACCTGCCGAACGCCTCGAGCGGCGGCATGCGAGTCGAATCATGCCCGCCGCCCCTCGCGTCGTCGCCGCCGCGCCGCGCCGGCATTCCGTTCCTCGCGACGCGATCCGCCCGCAGGTGCGCGCCACGCCGACCCCGCCGCTGGCCCTCGCTGCAACCAGCTCCGACTCGAATGGAAACGGCGCCGACACCGGCTGGATCCTGCTCCTGCTCGCCGGCTTCGCCGCCGGCGTGGCCGGAATCGCGGCCAGGATTGCGCACAGGGCTGCGCCTATCATTGACGGCGATGAGCTTCTACCTGACGACACCGATCTACTACGTCAACTCGACGCCCCACATCGGCCACGCGTACACGACGATCACGGCCGACATCTTCGTCCGCCATCACAAGCAGCGCGGGGAGGAGACGTACTTCCTCACGGGCGTCGACGAGCACGCGGACAAGGTGGCCCGTGTCGCAGCGGACGAGGGGCTCACGGCCCAGCAGTACGTGGACCGGATCGTGCCGGACTGGCGCGGGCTCGCCCCAAGCGTGAACGCCGAGCCGAACTACTTCATCCGGACGACCGATGAGGGCCACAAGCGCTTCGTCCAGGACTTCCTCCAGCGCATCTACGACAACGGCGACATCTACCAGGACGTGTACGCCGGCCTCTACTGCGTCGGCTGCGAGGCGTTCAAGACCGAGGAGGAGCTCGTCGACGGCAAGTGTCCCGACCACGGGATCGAGCCGGAGTGGCTCGAGGAGAAGAACTGGTTCTTCCGCCTCTCCGCATACCAGGAGCGGCTGCTCGAGCTGTACGACGAGCGCCCCGATTTCGTCCTACCGGCCTTCCGTGCCAACGAGGCGCGGAGCTTCATCGCCGGAGGCCTGCGCGACTTCTCGATCAGCCGTGCGACGCAGACGTGGGGGATCCCGATCCCGTGGGATCCCGATCAGGTCGCCTATGTCTGGGCCGATGCGCTGGTCAACTACCTCAGTGCACTGACGTACGCGCCCGAAGCGCATCTCGGCCTCTGGCCCGCACGGCACCTGCTCGCCAAGGACATCCTGCGCTTCCACTGCGTTTACTGGCCGGCGCTGCTGCTCGCAGCCGGCTACGAGGCCCCGCGCCAGCTCTTCGTCCATGGCTACCTGAACCTCGACGGCCGCGGGATCTCCAAGTCGCTCGGGAACGTGATCCGCGTCGAGGACCTGACCGGCCTGTACGGCGTCGACGCCCTCCGCTTCTGGGCCGCCCGCGCGGTCACGCTGGGCCAGGACGCGGATGTGACGATCGAGGGTTTCCACGAGCGGTACGAGCGGGAGCTCGCCAACGACCTCGGTAACCTGCTCTCGCGCACGACGGCGCTGATCGCACAATCGGGCGGCACGATCGCGAGCGTAGGATCGACGGCAGGCGAGCTCCGCGCAGCGGCAACGACGCTGGGCGTGGAGGTGTCGGAGCTCTTCGACCGGTTCGAGCTCACGGCGGCTCTCGACCGAATCTGGGATTACATCCGTCGCCTCAATCGCTACGTCGAGCAGACGAAGCCGTGGGAGCTGGCGCGGGAGCCGGAGCGAGCGGCCGAGCTTGCCGCGGTCCTCTACGACCTCGCCGACGGCCTGCGAGTCGCCGCGGTGGCGCTCTGGCCGTACATCCCCGACACGTCCGAGCAGATTCTGACCGCGCTCGGCCAGCCGGTCGATCCGGCCTGGCACAACGTCGCGCCCGGCCGGGCCGTCGCGGCGAGCGGGATCGCCGCCGCCGAACCGCTGTTCCCACGCGTCGACCAGCCGGCAACCGCGGCGTGACGACGTTGCGTCGCCAGGAGGGGGCTCGAGGGAACCGTCACGTCTCCCCCGCGGAAGCGAGCCGTCGGTGAGCGACGCGGAGTGATCGACACGCACGCGCACCTCGACGCGCTCGAGGAGCCGTCGGAGGTCGTCGCTCGTGCTCGCGCGGCGGGGGTCACACGGATCGTCACCATCGGGACCGGCATCGACTCCTGCCGCCGCGCCCTCGAACTCACTGCCCAGGACGGTGTCTACGCCTCGCTCGGGATCGACCCGCATCAGGCGGGAACGGACGAGGCGGCTCGCACGGGGGAGCTGCGGGCGCTGCTCGCGCATCCGAGGGCGGTCGCCGTCGGCGAGGCCGGGCTCGACTACCACTACGGCGCCGACCGCAGCCACGAGCAGCGCAAGCTCTTCACGGCGCAGCTCGAGCTCGCCCGAGATCTCGATCTGCCGATCGTCGTCCACACACGGGCGGCGAACGCAGACACTGAGGCGATCCTGCGCGAGCACGACGGGACGGTCGTGATGCACTGCTTCTCCGAGCCCGATCTCCTGGGGGGCGGGCTCGAGCGCGGCTGGTATTTCTCCTTCGCCGGCAACGTCACCTATGCAAAGGCGGACGAGCTGCGGGCAGCCGCAGTGGTCGTGCCGCCCGACAGGATCCTCGCCGAGACCGACAGCCCGTACCTGGCGCCGCAACCGGTGCGCGGCCGCACGAACGAGCCTGCGAACGTCCTCCACACGGTGGCCGTCCTCGCCGAGGCGCGCGAAGAGGACGCCTCCGAGCTTGCGGCGCGCATCGAAGTCAACGCGGCCGCCGCTTTCGCGCTGTCGTGAGCGTCCGCCCGAAGAAAGAGCTCGGCCAGCACTTCCTCGTCGACGAGAACATCGTGACGGTGATCGAACGCCTCGCCCAGCTCCACGCCGAGGACGTCGTGCTCGAGATCGGCCCGGGGCTGGGCGTGCTGACGCGTCGGCTCGCCGACCGCGCCGGCCACGTCCACGCCGTCGAGCTCGACCGCTCCCTCGAGCCCTACCTGGCCGAGCTGGGCGCCCGCGACAACGTCGACCTGCACTGGGACGACGCCCTCGCACTCGACCTCGCCGCGCTCGACCCCGCCCCGACGAAGCTCGTCGCGAACCTGCCCTACAACGTCGCGACGCCGATCGTCGCCGAGAGCCTCGCCGGCCTTCCAAGCGTCGGCCACTGGACGGTGATGGTGCAGCGGGAGGTGGCCGATCGCTTCTTCGCCGCACCTTCGACCAAGGCCTACGGCGCCGTCTCCGTTTTGGTCCAGCTTGCGGCCGAGCGGACGGGCTTCCATCCCGTCTCGCGCACCGTCTTCCGCCCGCCGCCGAACGTCGACTCCGCGCTCGTCGCCTTTCGCCGCGTCGAGCTGCCGGAGCGCTTCCCACACGTGAAGGGCGTCGTCGAGGCCTCCTTCGCCCACCGGCGCAAGACGCTCCCCAACTCCATCGCGCTCTCGGGGCTGGCCTCGCGCGAGCGGGCCGCCGCGGCGCTCGGGGCGATCGGGCAGCCGCCCGAGACGCGCGCCGAGGCGCTGGCACCGCCCGAGTTCGTCAGGCTCGCCGACGCGCTGTGAGGGCACCGGCGCCGGCGAAGATCAACCTCGCGCTCGTCGTCGGGCCGCTGGGGCGACACGGGAAGCACGAAGTCGCGACCGTCCTTCAGCGCGTCGACCTCGCCGACCGCGTCGCGGTCGAGTCGGGTGAACGGCTGGCCGTGCGGGGGTTCCCGGGAGACACGCTGGTCCGGGATGCGCTCGCCGCGCTCGCCGGGGCAGCGGGAGTTGCTCCGCGCTGGACAGCCACTATCACGAAGCGCATTCCGGTCGCCTCCGGGCTCGGCGGCGGGAGTTCGGACGCGGCGACCGCGCTGCGGCTGGCGAACGAGGCGCTCGATGCCCCGCTTCCCGCTGCCGAGCTGCGGCGCCTCGCGGCCGGCCTGGGCGCGGACGTGCCCTTCTTCCTGGAGGACGGGCCGCAGCTGGGTCGCGGCGATGGCTCCCAGCTGGAGCGGCTCGAGTTGCCGCAGGACTACTGGGTCGTGCTCGTCCATCCGAACGGCGCTGCGAAAGCCTCGACCGCGGCCGTCTACGGCGCTTTCGACGACCGCGACGGCGCCGCCGGCTGGGATGACCGGCGTCGGCGGCTCGAGAGCGCCCTCGCGGAGGTGCGGCGGCCCCGCGACCTCGCCGCGCTGCCGCCGAACGACCTGGCCTCGTCGCCGCTCGCCGAGGAGCTCGTGCGGCAGGGCGCCTTCCGTGCCGACGTCAGCGGCGCTGGGCCCGTCGTCTACGGGCTCTTCCACCACCGGCGCGCGGCCGAGGCGGCACGCCGGTCGCTCCGGGCGGCCGGCCGCTCCTGGCTGACCGTGCCGGTCTGGTACGGCTGAGCCGGCACCGAGCGCTACGGTTGGGCGGTGGACCGGCCGGCGACGATCGAGCACCGCAGCACCCGGCTCGGCCGCCGGCTGCGCGAGAACCGTCTGCGGATCGCGCTGATCGTCGCGCTCGTCGAGGGCATCCTCGTCCTCGTCGGCTCGATCGACTGGTGGGTCGTCGTGCTTCTCGCGATTCTCGGCGTCGCGGTCTACGTGCTGGCCGGGCGCACGGCCGGGAGGGAAGAGGCGCGCGAGCTTTCCTGGATCGTCGCCGTCTCGCAGGTCGCGGTCGTCCTCGTGCCGGCGCTCGCCCTCGTCCTGACCGCATTCGCGGTCGTCGCGCTGGTCCTGATCGCCGTCATCGCGCTGGTCGTCCTCCTCCGCGACCGCCGATAGGATGAACACCCGAACCGTGGGGCGTGGCCAAGCGGTAAGGCAACGGGTTTTGGTCCCGTGATCCCAGGTTCGAATCCTGGCGCCCCAGTCATCCCGTGACAGACACTTCAATCGCAGCCGTGGTGATGGCCGCAGGGCTCGGCACCCGCATGCGGTCGGCGACGCCGAAGCACCTGCACCCGATCCTCGGCCGACGAATGGTCGACTGGGTGCTCGAGGCGGCGCGGCCGCTCGCGCCGGCGCCGCTCGTCGTGATCGCCGCACGGGAGAGCCGCGATGCCTTCGGCGACACGCGTGTCGCCGTCCAGGAGCAGCCGCTCGGCACCGGCGACGCGGTGCGCTCCTCCCGCGCCGCGATCGGAGCCGACGCGCATGACCTGCTCGTGCTCTCGGGCGACACGCCGCTGCTCACGACCGAGCTCCTCGCCGGCCTGCTCGAGACGCACCGGAAGGAGGGCGCCGCCGCAACCGTGCTCTCGTTCCGGCCGGCTGATCCCCGTGCCTACGGCCGTGTCGTCCGCGGCACCGACGGGACGGTCGAGGCGATCGTCGAGGCCGGCGACGCCACGCCTGAGCAGCTGGCCATCGCAGAGTGCAACTCGTCGATCTACGTCTTCCGGAGCGAGCTCCTGTGGCCAGCGCTCGAACGGCTCGAGCCGCACAACGTCCAGGGCGAGCTCTACCTGACCGACGCCGTGCGCGGCCTGGTCTCGGGGGGCAAGCGGGTCGTCGCCCATGTCGCGGACGATCCCGCGGAGACGGAGGGCGTCAACACACGGGTCGAGCTCGCCGCCGCGGCGGCGACGCTGCGCGACCGGATCAACCACGAGCACATGCTCGCCGGCGTCGCGATCGCCGACCCCTCCTCGACATGGATCGAGCCGGACGTCCAGCTCGAGGCAGACGCGTCAATCCATCCTTTCACCGTCCTGCGCGGCGCGACCAAGGTCGCGTCGGGCGCGCACGTGGGCCCGCACGTCGTCGCTATCGACGCCGAGATCGGCGCCGATGCGACCGTTGGCCCCTTCTGTTACCTTCGCCCCGGGACCGTGCTCGGGCCGCGCACGAAAGCCGGCGCGTTCGTCGAGATCAAGAAATCGATCATCGGACAGGACTCGAAGGTGCCGCATCTCTCGTACATCGGCGACGCGGAGATCGGGGAGGACACGAACATCGGCGCAGGCTCGATCACTGCGAACTTCCCGCACCGGCCCGGCCAGCCGAAGGGGAAGACCACGATCGGCAGCAACGTCCGTGTAGCAGTGGACACTATGTTCGTTGCTCCGGTCACTGTTGGCGACGATGCGTGGACGGCGGCCGGGGCCGTCATCACTGACGACGTCCCGGACAACACCCTCGCAGGATTCCCGCCCCGGCAGATCAACAAGGAAGGACGAGGTGGAAAGCGGCACGATTGAGCAGATGCTGCCCGGCCTCGAGGGCACCGGGAGCACGGCGCCGCAGCTGGCGATGGGGCGTGCCGTCTCGCTGACGCCCCAGAAGCGCCTCGCAGTCGTCGCCGGCAGCTCGCACCCGCTGCTGGCGGAGAAGATTGCCGGACATCTCGGCGTCGAGCTGACCCGCGTCGAGCGGACGACCTTCGCCGACGGCTCCCCCTACTTCCGCCTCGAAGACTCCGTCCGCGGCGCCGACATGTTCATCGTCCAGACCGCGGCCCCGTCGATCGGCGAGCACCTGATGGAGCTGCTGATCATGGTCAACGCCGCAAAGCTCGCCTCCGCCAAACGGATCACCGCCGTCATCCCCTGGTACTTCTACGCGCGCCAGGACAAGAAGTCACGCCCGCGCGAGCCGATCACTGCCCGCCTCGTCGCCGACCTGCTCGAGACGGCCGGCGTCGACCGCGTGATCACGATGGACCTGCACGCCGGTCAGGTCCAGGGCTTCTTCCGCATTCCCGTCGACCACATGGTCGCGGTGCCGATGTTCGCGCAGCACATCCGCGACTACCTGGGCGGCGAGGTCGAACGCGTCGCCGTCGCGCCGGACACGGGGCGCGCCAAGCTGGCCGGCAAGTTCGCGGAGATGATCGGCGGCGGCCTCGTCGTTCTCAACAAGGAGCGGCCGGGCCACAACCAGGCGAAGGTCACCGGCGTGATCGGCGACGTCGAGGGCAAAGTCGCGGTGATGACGGACGACATCATCGACACGGCAGGAACGCTCTGCGCCGGCGCCGAGGCGCTGCGCGAGGTGGGCGCGACTCGTGTGATCGCCTGCGCGACGCACGCGCTCTTCAACGAGCCGGCGCTCGAGCGAATCGCCGAAAGCGCCTTCGAGAAGGTCATCGTCACCGACACGGTGCCGGTCGACGAACTGCAGAAACCGGACAACATCGAGGTGCTCTCCATCTCGGGCCTGCTCGCGGAGACGATCCAGAACGTCTTCTCCGACGACTCGGTGTCGGCGATCTTCGCCGGCGAGAACCAGCTCTTCTAAGGTGAACGCCTTGGTTTCTTCG
>Ga0126307_10000532_pt1 | contig 24621 bp, 24 predicted proteins | sample Plot28_FD_89955 | JGI IMG/M metagenome (GOLD analysis project Ga0126307, IMG submission 89955) | Serpentine soil microbial communities from UC McLaughlin Reserve, CA, USA - Plot28 | ecosystem: Environmental > Terrestrial > Soil > Grasslands | place: USA: UC McLaughlin Reserve, Lake County... | reverse complement strand
GTCATAGACCTAGTGGCGGCGGGAGATTTGCCAGCATATCGGGTGCTAGGCACTCAGGTAGAGAAGGAATCAGTTTCCTACGATTCCAGAGGACTAAGGTTTAACCCAAGCGATTTGCGAGAGTACCTTAGTCGAATCCTAATCAAGTAACTAACTTAGAAAGGTTACAAACCTATGAAAATCTTTGTTGAAGAAGCGTTGTCGTATGCCGCAAAAGGCATTTCCATATTCCCTTGCAAGCCACGAACTAAAGAACCACTAATCAAGGAATGGCAGAACAGGGCCACTACTGATGAGGACCAGGTACGTGCATGGTGGAGTAGGTGGCCGAATGCCAACATCGGAGTACCCACCGGAGCGGGTAACGGTTTCATTGCGTTGGATATTGATGAAGGCGGTGAAGAAACGCTCAAGAAGAACGGATGGAACACTCCGCTTACTGTTATGGTCAAGACGGCGGATGGCTTTCACGCTTATTTCAAGCACCCCGGCGGATACATCAAGAATAGAACCGGAGATAATGCACTTGACTCCGGCGTAGAAGTGAAGGGCGATGGTGGGTACGTGATGGCTGTCCCGTCCATACACCCAGATACCGGAGAGCCATACGAGTACATCCTGAGTCCTGATGACGCAGGCATAGCCATCTGTCCTGAATGGCTACTCAAGGCGATTAGAAAAGGTTCTGGAGCCTCCAGCGTTGACCTGAGCGGTTCTATCGAAGAGGGCACGAGGAACAACACCCTCTACGCCTACGGCCTCACCCTCAAGCGTGATGGTCTGGATGACGGCAGCACCCATGAAGCCTTGCACTTTATGAACATCAAGCGTTGCACTCCACCACTACCGGACGGCGAGGTAGATGCCATAGCTAGAAGCGTCGCCAAGTCCAACGCTGGGCGTGGGAAGCTGCGAGAGTACGAAGAAGACAATGAGGTAGGTGTACTGATGTCGGAAGTGAAATCAGAGGAGATTCGATGGCTGTGGGATAGACGCATACCTCTGGGGAAGCTCACCCTCTTGGAAGGCGACCCAGATTGGGGGAAGAGCGCAATCACGATGGATTTAGCCGCTAGGGTGACGACAGGAAGACCCATGCCCCATGACACCCTTGACCAAGTTGAACCTCTTGACACCCTTGAACCCCTTGACCTTCTTGGTGGGGTGGTAATCCTCAATGCCGAAGATGGGTTGGGCGACACGATACGCCCACGCTTGGAAGCTGCCGAGGCCGACCTCAGAAGAGTTCTTGCTATACCTCCGTTGAAGAGCGACAAGGACATTGTCTCCATACCGAGGGACATTGCCATCATTGAGAGAGCCATCGAACAGGTTGATGCCAAACTGTTCATAGTTGACCCGCTGTCGGCATTCATGCATGGCGACCCCAATAAAGACAGCGATGTACGTAAAGCCTTAACGCCCCTTGCAGAGATGGCACAGCGTACTGGTGTTGCTGTAGTGGTGGTGAGGCACTTCAACAAGAACGTTGACACCAGAGCGTTGTATCGAGGTGGTGGCAGCATCGGCATCATAGGTGCTGCCCGTTCAGCTCTAGCAGTAGCTCAACACCCTAACGACGATGAACTCAGGGTGCTGGTGCCTCAGAAGAGCAACCTTTCCAAAAAGGCGCAAAGCCTCACCTACACTATCGTTACAGCCGAGAATGGTGCCGCTCGTATCGAATGGAGAGAAACCGTTGACCTTAACGCTGACGAACTCCTAAACGTTAATCAGGGAGAGTTGGCACGCGCAAAGTCATGGATTGCCGACAAGTTAAAGAATGGGCCTGTACTGGCTACTGAAGTCGAGAGTGAGGCGAAGGAAGCGGATATCAGCGAGAGTACGCTAAAACGTGCCAAGAAGAAGTTGCCCGTAGTGTCAAAGAAAGATGGCCCTAACGATGAGTGGCGTTGGCATCTAGTTCAAGAGGTTCAAGAAGGTCAAGAGTGTCAAGAAGACCAAGACGCTCAAGATGACCACGATGGTACGGAAGGCGGTTGTGAGTGTGGCTAATGCATAGATTGCTTGAAGCAGGAGCTGCCGTTCGATACCACTTGAAGGACTGTACTTAGAATCTACGCTTTTCAGAGGGCTGCGGGTTACTCCGTGGCCCTCGTTTACAGGTTCTAGCCAAAAGGATGTAAAGCACTTTGTCAAGCTGACAGGCTAACCGAACTTCATCTGGGCCTTGGCAACTAGCTCTTCGAGTCTGCCTAGATACTCAGTACAGAGCGTAAGCACATCCTTGTCCCGAAAATCGACAAAGTAGTACTTTGGGTTCTCCAGCGTTGCACCGCTATCAGATTGCACTTCGTCCCCGAGGTCGCAAAAAACTGGTGTCAGCGGGAATATCAGTTGACCTTCATCAGTACGCTTAAAGTTGACCATGACACCACTAGCAGTACCAAAATCGGCAGTAGGCTGAATAATCCCCTCGTGTATGGTGATGTTCCGAGCATTCCAGAAGAACGCATTGGCAGCCCGTACAGGGTCTTCAATTTCCTCCAAGTCGTTGGCGGGACTGGGCCAGTCTGGCTCTTTTTCTTTCCACCAGTCCGCGAAACCGTCAGCACCCTCAAACTCCTTCTTGAGAAGATACCTAACGCTTCGAGCTGCACTCAAGAAGGAGTCGAGATTGAACGTAAGGGCCTCGCGGTCGGAAGAAGCCGTTTCCTCCATACGCTCCAAGAAGTGCTTAGATTCACGCAATTTGTGCTGCGTACCGCTCACGTTATGTCTATACCTCCATCGTCCAATTGTTGTACCAGACTTAGGGGTTCTTGGGACCAGACCACTTTGGCCGTGCGACGCTTGGCCTGGACCACTCCGAGCAAGAAAAAGAAAAACGGCCAATGCAGCGTAATGGTTGTAAGAAGAAGCAGAACCAGCTATACAGGCTTTAGAACAGCAGTTTCGAACCACGCTCGGTATTTCGGACGGCCAGGATGCCAACAAGGAGAGCCAACCGTGGTGGCATAGGAAGTTCGGCCCGTAGAGAATCGCGTACCTGTACGTACAATCAAGGCATGTACAGGTTGACCTATAACAGCGTCCCCCGGTGCGGCCCTGTGTACTGGCTTAGGCTCCAAAACGATTGGCGGAAACAGAGGCTATCAAGAGCCAGTCCCCACATGCATAAGCGGGTTAACCGTTAACATCTCAAGCTCACTGCACAAGGGTAGTGGCACAAACTGCTGACCAGATATCCACGCCTGCAAACAGAATATTACAACCGCCGCACTGTATGTATTGGAACACAGGTCTTCGGCCTAAAGAGGCGCGAACAATGGGTGTATGGGTGAAGCCGTGCCAGTCGCTATTAGGCTGGTACTACTGCAAGCTAAGGTTACTGCCACCACCTATACGGTGGCAGTGATATGACAGTAATGGTTAGAAGGACATTTACGTTAGTCACGTATAGTCTTGAGGGCTGCGGAATTCTCCGTGGCCCTTGTCTTATCTTGCCGAGAATGCCTCAGGCTTCATCTGGCACGCAAGGCTCCGCTAACTCCTGTAAGAACTCCGGTTTGAGGTAGCGGGTCATGCCAGCAACCCTTTCCATATTCTGCCTCAAAGTCGAAAACGATATGAAGCTGCATATACGGTTCAACGGTGGGGTGCGCCGTGAGAAGGTCGGTCTGTTCACTTCTTCAATCACTTTACGTCGCCGTTCATCTGGGGCAACGAGGTACAGCGGTATGTTGAGGTTAGGCTGCATAGTGATTAAGTCGGACATCCTGAGCAGTCCTGAATAGATTGACGTGGTACTTTCTATCTCAAACGCAGCCACTATCGCATTGCCCCTGAGCCACAATACATCTATTAGCTCGATGGTCCGATTAGTTACTTCGTCGAACTGTAGAGGCAAGTCTTTCTTCAGTCTTGGGATATCGTTAAGTGGTCGTCCGTGAGCTTCACGGCTGCGGTCGTTTCGTGCTACCCACACGTCTAGGCTCATGTCACTACCGAGCTTGAGTAACGACCACTGTATTTCAGTGTGCGCTGTAGTCTCTCTGGAGGGTTCTGCTTCTGCACGTTCTTCTGGAGCTTCGTTCACCTGCTCTACAGCGTCTTCATGCTCTGGTACGGTAAACGTTCCCCCTTTGGCTCTCAATGCTTTAGGGCGACGTGCTAACTTGGATTTGTCTACTGGACGCTTAACTGGATTCTCTACTGCATCCATCACTGCATAGATAACCGCTTCTCCATCGGAAGTTTTCCATCGTGCGGGAGAGCCACGAACATGTCCTGTCCAAGCATTAGGACTTGGGAGATTTTGAAAGATGGTCAACTGGTCTCTAAGACTGTGTATTGGAACAGCGGTTTCAGGGGTCAGAGTAGCAATATTCTCCACCTTGACTCTAGCTGGAAAGACATCATCTGCCCAACGCTGGCTTTCATCCCAGTATGGTTCTGAAATAGCTTCCTGCACGCCGATAAAGCGGGATATTCCTGTCAAGTAGCACAGAAAATAGTCTCCTGGTTTGATTTGCTGGACCATTTTCCATCTACGCTTGCGGAATCCAGTAACCGTGGCTCCAGCGTCGAGGAACTCTTGCCAAGTGATTCCAGTGAATAGATTCAGCCAGTAGGTTCGGTTAGTTGGAATGTTGCTCCCCCTGCCTGCGTGCCTTACGTGGTGCAGGAGTCATTATAGTCATGTGAACCGACTGAGGGATATACGTAATCGAGGCTTAATCAGAATCCGATTTTTGGCTGAGGGTAGTATTTGTAACGAGTTGGGACTCCTAGGGGCATTTTCGACCCCCTGGCCTAGCTAACACCCTCGCTGAATGGTCGGAGTGGGAGCTAGCGGCTATGCCGTTAGAATCGCAGTCCTCGTGACTGAATATTGCATCGCTCTCCCGAGTATGTCCTTTATCTAAGCTAACTTCGGCCATTTCGCTGGATAGCAAGTCGAGGTGTCACATTCTTCACGCTAGTGCAACTACAACTCTCTGCACCTTCTCGCCTTCGTGTAGGAAGCTCAGACCGTCGCTTTCCGCTAAACGCGAAGAGGCCGAGGTTCAACAGGACGGTAAGCCCTACGCTGAGCAAGATACTCACGACTATCCAGAACAGGCACCCTCTACCCAATAAAGGACGTTCTTCTTGCTACCATCTCCATTTCGAACACCACGTCGTCTGCTACCTCTTCCAAGTAGCCTGCGGCTTTCGTCTGACCCGTTGAGCGCACATGTTCCAGAGCTTCCACCAACCACGCCAGAGTTGCAGTTTCGCAATCCACTTCTGGCGTTAAGTTCTCTGTCAGCAAAGTTCCCCCTAGGCGATGGTAACACAAGCAACTGTTGCAACGATACTGGATTGAGGTATGCCCCGCTTACATACTTCGGGCCAACTATTGGTGAGCGCACGTCGAGATGTGTCCCAGGATACATTTAGAAGGGTAGTTTTGCAGCTCGTTGCGGTATGAAGGCAAGGACTTGGTGCCCGTCTACTCCTTTCTCCATCCCTTTTTCACAGCTAAGGGCACCAAGTCCTTTTCCAAGCACCACTAGCAGCCCACCGCCTACCAGCAGTGCTAGTCTCAGTAGTGCTGCCAGAGCCACAGCGTATAATCTCGGTAGCGTAGTAGGAGGCACGAAGGAGACCAATGGACAAGGAAGAAAGGCGAGACACGTCAGGCAAGCATCAGGAAGAAGACCCACAAGACTTCCAGAATATAAGCCGTGAGGTACGCGAAAGCCAGAGTCCCGCTGTAGGCGAGGAAGGAACCGAAGAAGACCGCAAGCAGTGGGAGAAGACGCGTGACCTACACGAGGAAGCCAAGCAGATTACTGAAAAGGCAGACGCATCTCACCAAAAGGTAGACAAGGGCATTCAGGAGCAGTCTCAAGGTTGAGGCAAGGCGAGGGGAAGCCACAGCGCATCAGCCAGTAGCAGCGCATCTGCATCTGCCAAACCACGTCCACCAAGTGACCTATTGAACGCAGGTGGTCCTACTGGCGGGCCAGTCCCGCTGATGCCAGATGGTGGCTGTCCGGTGGAGTTTCCGGTTAAGCACAACAGACTCTGTTTTCCGTAGCTGACAGCCGCAACAAGTAGAAAACAAGCTGCCTCAAGTACAATCTTGTAGTGACGTAATCTCTACTGTTCGAAGGATGGGCGACGTGGCAGATGAGGCTAGACCACTACCGTTCCATGAACGCTTTAATTTTGATGTAGGAACCGTCGAAGCAAGACGGCGGTTCATGAACCGCATCAACAACGTTGTTTTTGAAGAGATGAGCGATGGAGCTTGGTCAACACGATTACTCTCAAGAGGTTTGAGTCTTTACGATGTCACCAGATTCGTAGCGTTCGCTCTGGGTGAAAGGACACCTAATCACTTCCATCCAGCTATGTACGTACAGGACGACTTCTTTCGTTGCCTTCACGTTCTTGAAGCGATTTATAAGTGTATCGAGGGTTTGGGACTTGAAGACGAACTGTCTAACGACATACAGTTGGCTTTCAATGCCAGCGAAGTTGATTTGGGCGTTGAGTGGCGACCACCTGTGTTCATGCGAACTGGCGCGCAGCTACTAGACGAGCGTTTGGTAAACGACGCTTTGAGGTGGCTACGCGCCCACCAATACAAATCGGTGCTTGACCCATTTGAGAAAGGCCTAGCTCATTACCTGGAGGCCATGAACAGACCGGAGAGGCTTGCTGACGTTATAACGGATATGTACGAGGCTACGGAAGCGTTAGCCAAAGTGGCAACAGGCAAGGACCGTGACTTGTCCAAGAACCGTGAGGTCTTTATCAAGAGCCTTCGGGTTTCGGAGTACTACAAGCGATTGCTCAAGGATTACATCGCATACGGTAGTGAGTTCCGCCACGCGGAAAGGCTAGGCAAACCAAGACCACCGCTATCCGAACCGGAAGTAGAGTCGTTCATCTACCTAACGGGCCTGTTTATTCGCTTGGTGATGCGCACGACCTGAGCTAATGCTTCCACGCCGCAAACGAAAAAGGACCACCACCCCGTAGGATGATGGCCCTAGTCCGTTCTATCTGCTGATTGCTACTTCTACGTCGTGGTCGTACTTGTCGTCTAAGCTGTGGATGTACTCACCCTCTAACCTACCCGAACGTATTGCCCACTCCCTGTAGCCTATCCTACCCTCTCTGAACGTGACTACCTTAACACCGCTTGCGCTTTGCAGAGAGTAAGCAAAGTCGAAGTCCACAGCCTCAACAATCTGCGTACCCGCCACAACCCCGTCAGTAACGGTGTCGTGCTGACTAACCAACGTCGTTGAGGAATCGTCCTCTATCCGGTACAGTCCGTACTGCATCAGTACCTCCAATACTGGTGCCGTGCCCTAGAGTGTTCGCGCACTGCTAGGGCTTTCCTACTCCGTCCTAGTTGTCAACTACCGAGTAGCGTTATCTCTAAGCTACGAAACCAAGTATATCAACTACCTGTTGATTAGTCAATAGCTAATTGACGATTGATTATAAGCCTGCTAATGTTCTGGCATATGGAGATACCGGAGCGATACAAGGTCATGGACATAGCAGCACTTGCCGAATACTTGGGATACAAGCCGAGCACGGTACGTACCTACATAACGCGTAAACGCTGGAAGCGGATACCGCAACCTAGAGTACAGTTAACGGTAGGGCCAGTTTGGTATGTCGGTGATGTAGAGGAATGGCGGAAATCCCATAATGAGTAAGGGAGGTGTTGCAGTACAGATTCAGGTACAGCTTGGGAAGCTGTATTTATAGGACGGGGATGGTTTAGTTATGGGGAGATCTCACCGCGGTTGGCGATCAGCACCTTCCCGAACACCGGGGCTAATCCTCCCACCTGGAGTAAGACCACAGAGAGCCATCAAGCTCTATCCCTGGCTCTACAGCGTAGCCGAGAACGCCGGCGAGCCGCCACCGGCTACGCTTCAAGGAAGCGGTGTCTTGTTGCTCTCCTTCAGAGAGCCTCTGAAGCGCGGCCACGATCGCCGCGGCCTCCTCCGGGTTCGGCTCGGACTGAATCCTCGTGGGGAGCGGAGATCTCACCGCACTCCGTTTGTCGTCAGGCATTCTCCACCGGCCAGCGACCTAAAGGTATTTCGCTGAAAGCTGATAGCTGATAGCCGGTTGCTATCAAAGCGGGATGTTTCCGTGCTTGCGGGGTGGCCTGTCGGGGCGCTTGGTCTGTATCATCTGGAGGGCCTGGATCAGGTACGGCCGCGTCTCGCGCGGGTCAATAACGTCGTCTACATAGCCCATCCCGGCGGCGACCATGGGGTTGTTGAACTGCTCCTCGTACTCCTCGATCAGTTCCTCGCGCTTCGCCTCGGGGTCTTCGGCCTCCGAGATCTGGCGCCTGAAGATGACGCCGACGGCGGCGGACGCGCCCATGACCGCGATCTCACCCGTGGGCCACGAAACGTTCACGTCGGCCCCGATGTGCTTGGAGCACATGACGTCGTAGGCCCCACCGTAAGCCTTCCTCGTGATAACCGTCATCTTGGGCACGGTCGCCTCCGAGAAAGCATAAAGTAGCTTTGCCCCGTGACGGATTATGCCCCCCCACTCCTGGTCCGTACCAGGCAGGAAGCCAGGCACGTCGACGAACGTAAGAAGAGGGATGTTGAAAGCATCGCAGAAGCGGACGAACCGCGCACCCTTCACGCTCGCGTTTATGTCGAGTGTTCCCGCGAGCACGGAGGGCTGGTTCCCGACGACGCCCACAGCCCGCCCGTCGAGCCTGGCGAAGCCGACGACGAGGTTCTGGGCCCAGCCCTCCTGAACCTCGAAGAACTCTCCGTCGTCCACCACGCCCTCTATCGCGCCGCGGATATCGTAGGGACGCTGGGGAGAGTCGGGGATCAGGCGCGCCAAGTACTCGTCCGTTCGCCCGGGGTCGTCTGTGGGCCGGAAGTAGGGGGCGCTCTCCAGATTGTTTTCGGGGAGGAAGGAGAGCAGGTAGCGCACGTCGTCGAAGCAGGTCTCCTCGTCTGGAGCCGAGAAGTGGGCGACGCCGGACCTGGTGTTGTGGGTGGCCGCGCCGCCGAGGTCCTCGAAGGAGACGTCCTCGCCAGTGACGCTCTTTATGACGTCGGGGCCCGTGATGAACATGTGGCTCGTCTCCTCGACCATGAAGATGAAGTCCGTGATCGCCGGCGAGTACACCGCGCCGCCTGCGCAGGGCCCTACGACGACGGAGATCTGGGGCACTACCCCGGAGGCGAGCACGTTGCGGTGGAAGATGTCGGCGTATCCGGCCAGGGAGACGACGCCCTCCTGGATGCGCGCCCCGCCAGAGTCGTTGATCCCGATGATGGGACATCCTGTCGAGAGGGCGAGGTCCATAATTTTGCAGATCTTCTGCGCGTAGACCTCGCCCAGCGAACCCCCGAACACGGTGAAGTCCTGGGAAAAGACGCAGACCTTGCGCCCCGAGACCTCGCCGTAGCCCGTGATCACCCCGTCCCCCAGAGGCCTGTTCTCTTCGAGCCCGAAGTTGTAGGAACGGTGCACCCTGTAGCGGTCAAGCTCGACGAACGTGCCTGGGTCGAGCAAGAGCTCGACGCGCTCCCTGGCCGTCAGCTTGCCGCGTTCGCGCTGCCTCTCGACGGCCTGCTCGGGGGCCGGGTGGGCCGCCGCCTCACGTAGGTGCTTGAGCCCCTCGATCTTACCCGCTGTAGTATTTTCCCCGAGTCGTTCGTCCTGCATGGCGCAGGCATTCTAGCACGCAAAGAATCGGCGGTTTCCGGGCGTTCAGACCACGAAAACACTGGCGTAAAGAACCTCGGTTCGCCCAGGGACGCTCGCAGAGGCTTGCCTGAGGCGTCATCATTAGCCGTCACGCCGGGAACCTTTTCGCGCCCGCCGTTGTAGGTAGAGGTAGAGAGCGACGTCGAGGAGGATGGCCGTCAACCCGGATGACGCGAAGCTCGCGGAGCGGGCGAACAGTGGGGAGACCGCCGCGTATGAGAAGCTGGTGCGTGGCTACCAGGAGGTGGCCTTCCGCACCGCTTACCTCGTCACAGGCGACACCTCGGAGGACGAGGAGGCGACCCAGGAAGCCTTCGTAAAGGCATACCGTGCACTGGGACGCTTCCGGTCCGGCGCCCTTTTCAGGCCGTGGTTGCTAGCGATCTTCGCTAACGAGGCCAGAAATCAGCGCAGGGCCGCCGCACGTCGCACTGGCCTGTTCCTGAAGATGATGCGGGAAGGCGTGCCGGGCAATAGCACATCTTCTCCCGAAGCGGCGGTTCTGGCGTCGGAGCGGCGAGAAGAGTTGCTCGAGGGCCTCGGCGGCCTGCGCGAGGAGGCGCGGTTGGCCATCGCCTGCCGCTACTTCCTGGGGCTCTCCGAAGAGGAGACGGCCGCAGCTTTAGGTTGCGCGCGAGGAACCGTCAAATCGCGGCTCTCGCGGGCACTGGAGAGCCTGCGCACCAAGATCGCGAAGGAGAGAGATGCCGGATAGAGAGCACGAACCCGAGAGGGACTGAGGGAGTTCGGGTCCCTGATCGATTACCCGCCGACGCCGGACGTCGCGCGCGCCGCCCGCAGCGTGCTCGACGAACAAGAGAACGCCTGGCCTCGAAGGTTCCGGGTAGCCCTCCCGACGCTGCGGTGGACGGCGGTGGCGGCGGCGTTCGTACTCGTCGTCGCCGCCCCTACCCTCTCCCCCGGCATGCGCGCCACAGTCGGCGACTGGTTCGGCGCGAATGACATCCAGAGCGCCGATGGGCCCGCCGTCGACTCCGGCTCAGCCGAGAGGCAGCAGGAGGCGAATGCACCCGCCTCGGGCGTCTCCAAGAGTGGCGCATCCCCGGCGCGTACTCCAAGGTTCTCGGGGGAGCGGATCACGCTGCGAGAGGCGCGAGCCAGGATGAAGGGCGCACTCCTCCTGCCCCAGACGCCGAAGCTCGGGAAGCCCGACGAGATCTACGCGGGCGGAACATCCCGGCAGGATGGCGTCGTGTTCGTCTACAGGGCCGGGTTGCCGCCCCTCGGCAACTCCGAGATCAGCCTCATCCTGACCGAGGTGCCAGGCGACACCGAGCCGGCGTACCTTGCAGGAGAGACCGCTGTCAGATCGAGGCTCGACAGGGTGAGTGTGAACGGAGGTTCGGGATACTGGAGTCTTGCTGGACGCCGCCTGCCTCCCCCCGTGGACCGGCACCTCATCGGTAACGTGCTGCTCTGGGAGAAAAGAGGCGTGGCCCTCCGACTCGAAGCAGATCTCCCCCAGAACCAAGCGGTCCATATCGCCGAATCAGTGCGCTCATAGCAGGCAGTGAACAAGAAGCTGACAAGCTGAAGTGCTGAGGGGCTGAAATGCTAAACACCAGGGAACCGATCGGGGCCAGGTGCTGTACAGGGAGTAGGTTGCACGGAAGACGGGTCCGTCGGAGCGGGAAGGTGCTTCGCAGGGGGTGCACGTCCGAGAGAGGTGGATGGCATGGAAGCCATACGTTCTGCAATAGTGGTGAAGTACCTAGGTGCAAGCGTGCTCGTGCTCCTCGTTCTGGCCCTGGCGGCGTGCGGGGGCGGTACGAAGTTGGACGAGAACGGGGTGTCCGTAGGGCGGGAGGCAGCCGGTGGGGGCTCGCCGGCCGGCTCGGACCTCGCGCAGGCAGATAAAGGAGCCGTCAGCGTACCCGAAGATTCGGCCACGCTCGGAGACTTCGGCCGCAAAGTCGTCAAGACCGCCAACCTCGGCCTCCGCGCAGAGGAGGTCCGCCAGAGCGCCGCACAGGCGCAGCAGGACGCTGCCACCGGCGGCAGCGTCCTCAGTTCACAGGTCTACAAGAACAGTGACTCTTTTACGGCCCAGCTCGTACTCTCGGTCCCCTCCGAGGAGTTCGAGAGGGTGCTCGAAGATCTGACGAGGGGGGCGATAAGGTCACGACCGACTCTATCAGCGGCCAGGATGTGACCGAGGAGTACGTAGATCTCGAGTCCCGCGAGCGCAACCTCAGGGCCACCGAAGAGAGCCTGCTGAGGCTCTATAACAGGGCGCAGAACGTCGAGGAGGCGCTCTCGATCCAACGCGAGCTGACGAATGTCCGAGGGGAGATCGAAATGGTTCAGGGCAGGATAAAGTACTTGGATCAGCACACCGCTTACTCCCAGATAACCCTGGATATCCAACCCCTCATGAGCCCGCCACCGCCCGGGCCTTCCTGGGATCCTGGAGACGTCTTGGCGCGGGCATGGGGCGCCTCGCTCGGTGTCCTCCGGACCATAGCGACGGCCGTCATCTCGGCCATCGTATTCGGCTGGTGGCTCGCACCCGTGCTCGTCGGGGCTCTTGTGGTGGAGACGGCGGAACCGGGGGTCGAGACCCCCCGCGACAGAACCTTCGTAGGCTCTCGATGCCGCCGAATTCTCGTGGCGGCGTAAGCACCGCTGCCACCCGAATGTTCGAGGTCCTGATTTCGAGAAAACCTGAGGGATAGTAGAATAACGTCCCTAAGGAACCTCTGGATCGGGGAAGGAGCTACAGAGCTTGCGAGTATTCGAGAAGCTTGCGGAGTACCGATACGAACAGCTAGTGTTCTGCCACGACAAGGCGACGGGGCTGCGGGCTATCATCGCTATCCACGACACCACGCTAGGCCCGGCTCTGGGCGGCTGCAGGATGTATCCCTATGCCAGCGAGGACGAAGCCATAGTGGACGTACTACGCCTGGCGAGAGGGATGACCTACAAGGCCGCCGCGAGCGGCCTCAATCTTGGTGGCGGAAAGTCCGTGATCATCGGGGACCCGCACACGGACAAGTCCGAGGCACTCTTCCGCTCGTTCGGGCGCTACATCGAGACCCTTGGCGGGCGCTACATCGTAGCCGAGGACGTGGGCACCTCGACGGAGGACGCCAACTTTATCAGGGTCGAAACCTCACACGTCGTCGGGGTCGACGTTACACGCGGCGGCTCTGGCGACCCCTCACCGCTCACCGCCCTCGGGGTCTTGCAGGGGATGCGGGCCTGCGTCGAGGCGGTCTTCGGCACGAGCTCCCTGGAAAGCCGGGTCGTCGCCGTGCAGGGCGTCGGGCACGTCGGCTATTATCTGTGCCGGCTGCTGCACGAGGAGGGTGCCAACCTTATCGTGACCGACGTGCACGAGGCGGCCGTGGAGCGTGCGGTCAAGGAGTTCGGCGCCAAGGTGGTCGAGCCCGATGAGATCGTGACCATCCCTTGCGACATCTTCGCCCCTTGCGCCCTCGGCGCCGTCCTCGACGACGCGACGATACCGGAGTTGCGCTGCCGCATTGTCGCCGGGAGCGCCAACAACGTGCTCGCCGACTCTGGCCATGGCGAGGCGGTCTCCGAACGCGGCATACTCTACGCCCCTGACTACGTCATCAACGCCGGAGGCCTTATCAACGTGGCTGACGAGCTGGAGGGCTATAACGAGCGCAGGGCGACCAAGCGAGTTATGCGGATAGCCGACCGGATCCGCCGCATCATCGCGATCTCCAAACGCGACGGCGTCCCAACCAACGTCGCCGCAGACACCCTGGCGCTGGAGAGGATAGCCGCCATAAGCTCTATGGAACGCCTGCACACGGGGCATCCCTACGGGCAGTTGAGCCGCCGGAGAGAGACGATTTAGTTAGAGGTTTCAGGCTGCAGGTTTCAGGTGTCAGGTTCCTGTGGTTGGCGTTCACTCGTGGGGCTTGATCTGCCCGCTCTTGGAACAGGCCGGCTCTACGATCTGTAGCCTGAAACCTCTCTATACCACCCATGCGGCGATTATCCAGACGACGACCAGCGTGAGGGCTAGCCAGTCTGAGAAGCTTGCGTGCATCTGGCGGAGCTTGGTGCGGTAGCGGCCGCCGCGGTAGTTGCGGGTGTTCATGGCGATGGTGAGGGTATCGGCGCGGGCGAAGCCGCTGATAAAGATGGGGACGAGCAGGCGTCCGATGCGGCGCGCCCGGGTCAGTGAGCCGCCCTCGTCGAAAGGGACGCCGCGGGCGGTCTGGGCGCGGGCGAGACGCTCCATCTCCTCGATGAAGATCGGGACGAACTTTATCGCGATCACGAATACGAGCACCAGCTCGTTGACCGGCACCCTCAGTCGCTGTAGCGGGCCGAAGATGAGCTCCAATCCGTTCGTGAGGTCCACGAGCGAGGTCGTGAGCATCAGCATGGTCGTGACGTAGTAGAGGAGGATGACGCGTAGCGCGATGATTCCAGCCGTGTAGAGGCCCTCGGTCGAGACCGAGAGTATCCCCCACCGCCACAGGTAGCTCGATTCAGGCACGTCTCCCGGGTAGAAGAGCACTTGGAAGGCGAGGATGAAGGCGAGGAAGGCGATGAAGAAGCGCGAGCCCCGCAGCACGTAACCGGGGGGAATCTTCGAGAAGACGCCTACGGCGACGAGGAGCGGCAGCAAGACGGCGAAGCCGAGGAAGTCGTCTATGAGGAACGAGGCGACGATGAACAACAACGTGACGACGATCTTTACTCTGGCGTCCATGCGATGGACGACCGAACCCGTCTCGACGAACTGCCCGAAGATAACGTTCCGCTGCAACTCGAGCACTACGCAGCCCCCAACCTCTGGAGCAGCTCGCACTCGAGCTCGTCCTCGGTCAGCAGGTCGGTCGGGAAGTCGGGGAAGAGCTTCCGCATCTCGCGGGCTCCGACGACCGGCTCGGGCAGGGTTATGTCCAGCTCAGCCAGCCTGTCGGCCTCGCGCAACACCTCGCGTACGGGGCCGTCCATGACGACCGTGCCCCGATCGAGGACGATAAAACGGTCGCACAGCAGGCTGGCGTCGGTGAGGCTCGCGGAGCAGACGATCAGGGTCAGCTCGCGGTCGCGTTGCAGCCGGATCAGGAGCCCCAGAAGCTCCTTGCGGCCGCGGGGGTCGAGCCCTGCCATCGGCTCGTCGAGGACAAGCACGGGCGTGCGCATGGCGAGCACCCCGGCTATGGCGACCCGCCTGCGCTGGCCGCCGGAGAGCGCGTGTACGTAACGCAGGCGGTAATCCGGATAAGGCAGCCCGAGGGTGTTCAGGCTCTCCTCGACGCGCTCGCGGGTCTCAGGGGCGGAGAGGCCAGCGGCGGTCGGTCCGAAGGCGACGTCGGCGCCGACCACGTCTTCTATGATCTGTGAGTCGGGCTGCTGGAACACAATCCCGATCTCACGACGCAGCCTGCCCCTGTTGTAGCCGTCAGCGGCCACGTCCTCGCCCTTGTAGAAAACCTGTCCCGGTCCGAGGCGCAGCAGGTGTGCAAAGGAGTCGGCGACGGTGGACTTGCCTGACTCGGTGGCACCGACTATCCCAACGCGCTCGCCGTGATGGATCCGGAAAGATACGTCCCTTACCGCCTCGCCCGCCTTCGGCGTGCCATTCAGGTAGGTGTGAGAAAAGCCCCTCAGCTCCAGAACGGGAGTCGCACCGTCGGGCTGCATCAGCCGGAGGGCGAAGGATCTTTGACGGCAGAGAGTGCGGCGCGCAGGTCGGCCGTGTTCAGGATGTCTTCTCCGATCGGGATGCCGCGGGCGCGCAGACGGTGGGCGAGGCTCGCGGCAAGGGGTACGTCGAGGCCAACCTCCCGCAGCTTCTCGACGTCGCGGAAGACCTCGGCGGGGGTGCCGTCGAGGATCACACGTCCCGCGTCCATGACCACGACCCTCTCGAAGAGAACAGCCTCGTACATGGAGTGGGTGACGTGCAAAACGCCCATGTTCTCGCGTAGGCTGAGATCTCTGACGGTGGAGATCAGACGCATCGCGACCGGCCCTGGTAAGAGCGAGGTCGGTTCGTCAAGGATCACGAACAGAGGACGCATCGCCAGGGCGCCCGCTATGGCGACCCTCTGCTTCTGCCCCGGCGAGAGATCTTCGATGAGGCGACTGCCTATCTCCTCGAGGCCTAGCATTTCCATCGACGAGCGTACTCTCTCTGCGATCTCATCCCGCGAGAGCCCCAGGTTCTCAGGGCCGAAAGCCACGTCGTCTGTCACGCGGTTCATCACCAGCTGGTCGTCCGGGTCCTGGAAGACGACGGACACCTTGCGCCGCACCTCCCACTGGTGCTGCCTGTCCACGGGCACGCCGTCTACACGGACACTTCCCTCCGTCGGGTAGAGGACAGCGGTGAGCAACTTGACGAGCGTGCTCTTGCCCGAGCCGTTGTGGCCGATGATCGCGACCAGCTGTCCTGGCTCTACCCGCAGGGTCAGGTCGCGAAGCGCGGGCACGGCATCAGGCTCGCCCTTCCTGTAGGTGAACGAGACGTGGTCCAGTTCGATCATCGGGTCGGCGCTGTGCCCTGCCTAATAGCGGCGTTCTTCTTCCGACTCGTTCTCAGGCGCCGTGGTGCGTCCGCTCCGGAAGAGCATGACACCACGAACGACAACGAGCGTTACGATGGCGGCGAGGATCGCCTCGGCTATGGCCTGAGGCATCACGACCAGGAAGACCTCGAGCGGGAAGTAACCGAGAAGTACAGCCATCCCGACGACCCCGACGGTGTTGGTGAACGAGCCGAACAGACCCGCCACCACGGAGGCAAGGTCGACGCTCGTTCTACGCAGGGAGACGAATACGAACCACGCTACTACCCCTATGGGGATGCGCGGCAGGATAGAGATTAGCGGGTTTCTGAGAGGGGGCACGACGGGATCCAGCCAGGAGAAGATACCGAAGATAAGCCCAGCGAGGGCGCCGACTACGGGTCCCTCCAGAGCACCCCCCACTATGGCCGGAATGTGCAATATGGTCGCCCGGCCTGAGACGTTCGGCACGGGGATGAAGCCGAGCTGGGTCGCGCCGAGGAAGATCGCGATACCTCCCAGTATCCCAGCGATAACGATCTGCCTGACGTCGAGGCTGAAGATCGAACCTTCACGACCGCCGCCCGAATCCGCCGCCACTATCTTCTCCTTCTGCCGTTTACTTCAAGACCAGCAATACTATATACGGACCGGAGTATCTGCGTACAGATGTGTCAAACCGCTAGAGAGGTGGCGTGAAGCGTCCGTCTGCGGCAGTCCATCCGCCGTCGACCAGCATGAAAGCGCCCGTGACGTAGGAGCTAGCCTCCGAGGCCAGGTAGAGGACCATGCCGACCATCTCGTGAGGTGCGGCCCAGCGGCCGAGGATACTCTTGGCCGCGTAGGAGTCGTACCAGTCAGGGGTGTCTTTTATCTGTGCCGTCAAGGGCGTCTCGACGATGCCGGGGGCGATGGCGTTGACCCTGACACCACGGGGTCCGACTTCGGAGGCGAGGGCCCGCAGCATCTGCACCGTCCCCGCCTTCGTCGCCGCGTAGATCCCCTGCCCCGGTTCGACGACCTGTCCCCTGATGCTCGAGAAGGCGATGATGCTGCCCGATCCCCGTTCGGCCATGCCACGTCCGAAGTCCCGGATCAGGCGAAAGGTTCCCTTCAGGTTCAGCTCGACGATCCGGTCGAACTCGTCGTCCGTTATCTCGAACACGGGCTTCCTGACGTTGATGGACGGCGTACTGACCAGCACGTCAGGAGCTCCTACGGACTCGACGGCCCTCCGAACGCTGTCCGGGTTCGTCATGTCAAGCTCGATAGCATCGGCCTTTCCCTGTTCCGAGACTATCTCTCTGGCCGTGTCCTCGGCGGCCCCTCCGTTCACGTCGGCGCACACGACGCGGGCGCCGAAGGCCGCGAGCCCGTGCGCGCTGGCCTCGCCGATACCGCTGCCCGCCCCGACGACGAGCGAGATCTTGCCAGCCAGGTCGAACATCGAGCGGTAGTCAAACATGGGCTTCCTCCCCGTAAGCGTAGTACAGCGCCGTCGCGGCGTAGAGATTGCAGGTGGTGAGAAGTTCTTCCTCGTCAACCCACTCGTATGCGTGGTGTGGGATCTCGCGTTTCCCGGCACCGGTCTTGACTATAGGGATACCGGCCCATGCATGCAGGCAGGTGCCGTCTGTGGCGCCGGGAACCCCGTTGTACGTCGGCTCCTCGCCGCTCAATTGTTCGTAGGCGTTCGCAATCGCTTTGACCAGCGGCTCGTTTTTCTGAGTCTCGGTCGGCGGGCGCTCTTCGAGCACCTCGAGAGTCGCGTCGAAGTCGGGGACTTCTGAGGCCAGCCTCGCGAGGATGCCTTCCAGACGCTCGACCAGCCCTCTGTGGGACTGGTCCGGCACCGTGCGGATATCCAGGGCGACGTAGGCGCTCGCAGGGATGACGTTGATCTGGGGCTCACCGCAACCTGGTCCCATCAGGATAGTCGGTGTCAGGCTCGGATACCCGAGGAACGGATCTTCGCCGTAACGCTCGATCTCCTCCCTTTCGAGCTCCTCGACAGCGACTACGAACCGGGCCGCCCGCGTAACCGGGTTGACGCCGCTCCTGGGCATGGCCCCGTGCGCCATCCATCCGCGCATCGTAACTCCCACCCTGAGTGCGCCCTTCTGTTTTATGCAGAGCTGGTTCTCCTCCGGTTCGCAGATAACAGCGGTATCTACTCCAATGGCGTGTCCCCGCTCGATAAACGCCTTGACCCCGGCCATCATCCCCTCTTCGTCCACGGGATGACAGAGTATCAACCTACCCGGGAAAGGGACCCTGGAGTCCCTGATCGCAGACACGGCAACCACGGCCGCAGCCAGGTTTCCCTTGGTGTCGCACGCTCCGCGCCCGTACATACGCCCTCTATCTCTCTCGGCCTCGAACGGCGGGTGGTCCCAGTTTTCCGCGCTACCCTCCGTCACCACGTCCGTGTGAGCCTCGAATAGCAGGGTTTTCCCGGGACGGTCTCCCTCCCACACGGCCCACACGTTCGGACGTCCAGGGGCGACTTCTTCGGTTCTCACCCCGAAACCGGCCCGCTCCAGGTAATCAGCAACGAACCGCGCAACGTGCGCCTCGCTCCCATTCTCTTCTCCCGGACGGTAGACGCTGGGGATACGGACGAGTTCCCGCGTCAGGCGAACGAGTTCCTCGCGGTCGATCTTATTCAGTACATCTCCGAGCACACGTTGGAACTTAATGTTCACGTCCGTTTCGGCGTCTGGCACGTCAACTCAAACCCACCGGCAGCACCGGAGAACGGGCAACCCACGTTTGTTCACGCAAGCGTTACTGGAGAGATTCTGTCGAAATCCGCCCTGCCCTCGGCCGTGAACGGTACACCTTCAGCCAGCAACTGCCGCCTCTGTTGGTCTGAACCTTCAGGAAGATCCGCTAGTCGGCCATCCGCTCCAACCACGCGGTTGGTCAGTCGTTGATGGCCGTGGTTTGCCGCGCCCCTCAGCAGCGAGCGGACCGGCTGGTTGTAGTTGTGTACGCCGTATCCCCAGAGAGATACCTGGGCGTAAGTCGTTACGCTTCCCGCCGGAACGCGATGTCCGGGCGCCGTCACGAGTTGCTTCCAGTCCATGCCTTCTCCCTAACCTAGTCTGCTCTTCGGCTCGTATGTTTCCAACCGCTGCTTGACCGCGTTCAGGAACTTGAGCGCGGCGCCGCCGTCGAGGACGCGGTGGTCGAAGGAGACCTCGAGGTTCATCATGCTGCGTACGGCGATGGCGTCGTCTATCACGACAGGACGCCTGACGATCGCTTCTGCGGAGAGGATCGCCGCCTGCGGGTGGTTGATGATGGGCGTGGAGACCACGCTTCCCAGGGAGCCGGGGTTGTTGACGGTGAAGGTGCCGCCAGAGACGTCTTCCGTTCCAAGCTGGCGCGCGCGGGCACGCCGCACGAGGTCGTCGATCTTGCGGGCGAGCCCGAGGATGTTCAACTCGTCGGCGTCGGCGATGACGGGCACAATGAGGGCGTCCTCGAGGTCGACGGCCACGCCGACGTTAATGCGCTTTCTGAAGATTACGCGGTCCCTGTCCCAGACCGAGTTGAGGATGGGATTCTCTTTAAGGCTCTCGACAACCGCCTTTACTATGAACGGCAGGTAGGTAAGCTTTGCGCCTTCGCGCTCGGCGAACGCGGCCTTCTCCCGCTCGCGCAGCGCGGCGAGCCCGCTCACGTCCACCTCGACCATGGTCCAGGCGTGTGGGGCCTCGCGCTTGCTCGCGGACATGCGGTTGGCTATGGCCCGCCGGATGCCGCTCAGGTCCTCGACGCGGTCGCCCTCGTAGATTGGCGCGCGTTCGGGCTGCCGCTCGGGTTCGACGAAGGCTTCTCGTTCTTCGTGGAGTCCTGGAGGCGGGTATTCTTCGCGCTCCGCTGCAGGCTCCTCCTGCTGCTCCATGTAGCCTTCGATGTCTTTCCTGGTTACGCGCCCGCCCGTGCCTGTACCTGGTATCTCCGCTATCTCCAGGCCGTGCTCCTCGGCGAGGCGCCGTACGACCGGGGAGGAGCGCGTAAGACGCAAGGTCTCGGCGTCCTCGATCTCGCCGCGCCCGTCGCCGTCGCTGTCTGCAGGGGTGGTGGCTCTCTTTCTCTCAGTGCCTTGCGAGACGGGCTGCGCTTCGGTGCCCGAGGCGGGGAACTCTTCCGTGGGAGCGGCGGCGGCGACGTTCTCCTGTGGCGGGGCGTCAGCGGCGGAGGAATCGGTCTCACCGGCGACGGCGACGAGCACGATCTCGGTCCCTACGTCGACCGTCGAGCCTTCGGAGACGAGAAACTTCTCTATGGTGCCTGCCACGGGCGATGGCAGCTCGGCGTTGACCTTGTCCGTATCCACCTCAGCGAGGGGCTCGTCTATCTCCACCTCGTCGCCCTCGGCCTTGAGCCAGCGGGTTATGGTGCCCTCTGTCACGCTCTCACCCAGTTGCGGCATCGTTACCGGTTTCGCCACGGCACCCCCCTCTAGTAACGCGCCAGCTCGAGCATGGCCTCTTCTATCTTCTCCGCCGAAGGCAGGAACCGTTCCATCATCGGGTGGGCGAAAGCCGCTGCGGGCACGTCGGGCGCGCCGAGGCGCATCACGGGCCCGTCGAGCCACTCGAACGCCTCGCGCGCCACGATGGCGGCGATCTCGCCGGAGACCGAGCCCGTCAGGTTGGCCTCGGAGATAACGAGTACCTTGCCCGTCTTCTTCGCCGAGTCGAGGAGCGTCTCTTTGTCCAGCGGATACAGTGTTCTGGGCTCTACGACCTCGGTCCCTATAGCGTGCTCGCCGGAGAGCTTCTCGGCCACCTCGAGGGCTACGTAGAGCATCAGGCCGTAGGCGACGACGGTGATATCAGCGCCCTCGCGGTGAACGCGGGCTGCTCCGAGAGGGACCTCATGGTCTTCGTCGGGAATCTCCTCCTTTATGAGACGGTAGGTACGTTTGTGCTCGAGGAAGAGAACGGGGTTTGGGTCGCGGATGGAGCTCTTGATCATGGCCTTGGCGTCGGCGGGGTACGTCGGCGCGACCACCTTGAGACCCGGCGTGTTGCAGAACCAGGCCTCGACGCTCTGGGAGTGGTAGAGAGCGCCGCCAGGCACGACGCCGTAAGGCGCCCTGATGGTTATGGGACAACTCCAATCGCCGTTCGAGCGGTAGTGAAACTTGGCCGCCTCGTTGACGATCTGGTCGAACGCGGGAGGGATGAAGTCAGCGAACTGTATCTCAGCCACGGGGCGCATGCCGTTCGCCGAGAGGCCTATGGCGGAACCGACGATCAAGCTCTCCGCCAGCGGCGTGTCTATCACCCTCGCGGCCCCGAACTCTTCCTGCAGCCCTTGCGTAACCCTGAAGACGCCGCCGGCCCGGCCCACGTCCTCGCCGAGCACCATCACCGACTCGTCCGAGCGCATCTCCTCGGCGAGACCCTCGTGGATGGCCTGGAGCAGATTCTTGGTCGCCATGGGTACTCCTAAGCCTCCGCGTAGACGCCCACGAGTACGTCTTCGGGGTCGGCGAAGGGGGCGTTCTCCGCGTACTCGCTCGCCTCGGCGACCTCCGCCTTTATGCGCTCCGAGATCTCATCCCGCTCCGACTCGCCAAGAACGCCGTTCTCCAGGAGGTACTTCTCGAAGCGGACGATCGGATCCTTCTGGCGCCACCTCTCGATCTCCTCGCGCTCCCTGTACCTTCGGTCGTCATCGTCGGAGGAGTGAGCTGTCAGGCGGTAGGTCTTCGCCTCGATGAGGGTCGGCCCCTCTCCCGCGCGGGCGCGCTCGAATGCCTCTTTGGCCACCTCGTAGACGGCCAGCACGTCGTTGCCGTCCACCTCGTGGCCGGGGAAACCGTAGCCCTCTGCCCGTTTCGCTATCGAGCCCGCGACCTGGAACTTCGTGGGGACTGAGATGGCGTAGACGTTGTTTTCCACGAGGAAGACTAGGGGCAGGTCGTGGATGCCGGCGAAGTTCATCGCCTCGTGCCAGTCGCCGCCGCTGGTCGACGCCTCGCCGCCGCAGACGAGCACGACGCCGTCCTCGCCGCGCATCTTGAAAGCGAGGGCCGTACCCGCGGCCTGCGGATACTGGACACCTACCGGGGCAGAGGCCGTAACGATATTGAGGTCGCGGCCGGAGTAGTGTCCAGGCATCTGGCGTCCACCGCTGTTCGGGTCTTCCTTCCTTCCGAGGAGGCTGAGGAGCTGGTCGCGGGGCGTCTGGCCGAGGAGCAGGGTCATCCCGGAGTCGCGGTAGTAGGGGTAGAGGTAGTCGTAGCCAGAACGCATGTTATAGGCGGCGCCGACCTGGGCAGCCTCCTGACCCTGGCAGGAGATCACGAACGCGGCTTTGCCCTGGCGGTTGAGGATCCAGGAGCGCTCGTCCACCCGACGCGCTAGAAGCATGTGGTAGTGCATCCTGCGTAGATCGTCCTCGTCCAGTCCCAGCGCCTCGTGGCCAGTACTGGTCTCTCGAATAGCCATAGACCTCCTCCTCTGCTAAAGGTCCCCACGCGAGGAGCCGAAATTGCTCCTCCGTCCCTCCGATTCTAGCAGACTGCAGAGGCCTCAAGTGCGCTGCGAAAAACTACAACAAAGTCGTGCGTGTCACCATTTCGCCCCCTCGTCGGCAACCGAAAATCTCCGGCCTACAGGCTGTGGTCAGCCCTGGTACCCGATTGGCCACACCACGGTTCCGAGCCGGTCCGCCGGCTCCAGCAGCACGACCGCTTTCTCGGAGAGGCGGCACGCCGTCTCGGTTCCGCCCTCGGACAGGTACGTGCGCAAGACGGAGATCGGATCATCATCTTCGGCGACCTCGATCGAGCGGCCGAGCAGGTCGACGTGGCGGCCCACGAAGCCCGGCTTGTCCGGCGACGGGCCGAATCTGGGATTGCCGAAGGCCCTGGCCTTGCGGCGTCGCCACGGAAAGTCGGGGGCGTCCGGGTGCGCGGCGAAGAACGTCCAGATGTCGAAGTCTTTGACGCCGTTCTTATCGTCGATGAAATGCCGGGCCGCGCCCTGACACAGGACTACACAGATCAGACGTTCGCCCAACACCCTGTATCTCGGTTTTTTCGCGAAGAGCTCTTGCCTGTCCAGACGGGCGATCTGGCCCAAACGTGTCAGGTCTCCGAGCGTGATCTCCTCGTAGGAGCGGCCTGGCCGCGATGCCATTTCCGACTCTGTTGTCACCGGGGTCTCACGGTAGATACCGAACACTTCACTCTAACCGCTGTCGAGGTAAGGCAGTAGCAGGCAACTGCTGCTCCGCGCACGCCCACTCCAGGCTGACCAGCTTCAAATCACCGGCGTCTCGCGGTAAGAACCGAAGACCTCCTGCATCGCAGCGCTGATCTCCCCGACCGTTGCGTACGCACGCACGGCCTCGAGGATCGAATACATCGTATTCTCATCGCCCCGGCACGCCTGCTTGAGCTCCTCGAGGCACTGTTCGACCCTGTCGTTGTCGCGGCGTTCCTTGAGGGCCTTCAGGCGTTCGACCTGGCCCTTGGAGACCTCGGGGTCTATGCGGTGGAGCTCGACGTCCTGCTCGTCCTGGGGTTCGTAGACGTTGACGTTGACCATGTAGCGCTTTTTCTCTTCGAGCTCGCGCTGGTAGCGGGCGGAAGCCTCGGAGATCTCGCGCATCGGGAAGCCCTGCTCTATGGCCCGGATCATGCCTCCCATCTCATCTATCTGCCTGAAGTAATCGTAGGCCTGCCGTTCGAGCTCGTCCGTTAGCGCCTCGATGAAGTACGAGCCGCCAAGCGGATCTATGGTGTTCGCCACCCCGGTCTCGAGGGCGGCTATCTGCTGGGTCCGAACGGCGATCCTGACGGCCTCCTCCGTTGGGAGCGCGAGGGCCTCGTCCAGCGAGTTGGTGTGCAGGCTCTGCGTACCTCCCAGGATGGCGGCGAGCGCCTCGAAGGCGGTGCGGGCGACGTTGTTGTAAGGCTCCTGGGCCGTCAGGGAGACGCCCGCGGTCTGGGTGTGGAAGCGCATCCTCAAGGACCGTTCGTCTTTCGCGCCGTACTTCACTCTGAGTACCGTTGCCCAGATACGGCGCGCGGCCCGGAATTTGCAGATCTCCTCGAAGAAATCTATGTGCGAGTTGAAGAAGAAGCTAAGGCGCGGGGCGAAGTCGTCCACATCGAGCCCTGCTTCTATACCAGCCTCTATGTACGCGAAGCCGTCGGCCAGGGTGAAGGCGAGCTCCTGGGCGGCGGTGCTCCCCGCTTCGCGGATGTGGTAGCCACTTATGGAGACGGTGTTCCACTTCGGCATGTGCTCCGTGGCGTAGACGAGCATGTCCTTGAAGACGCGCATGGAGGGCTCTGGTGGGAAGAGCCACTCCTTTTGGGCTATGT
>Ga0126307_10000530_pt1 | contig 24679 bp, 27 predicted proteins | sample Plot28_FD_89955 | JGI IMG/M metagenome (GOLD analysis project Ga0126307, IMG submission 89955) | Serpentine soil microbial communities from UC McLaughlin Reserve, CA, USA - Plot28 | ecosystem: Environmental > Terrestrial > Soil > Grasslands | place: USA: UC McLaughlin Reserve, Lake County... | reverse complement strand
GACATGCGCTTCGAATGCGACCTCGGCTTCGTCGGCAACCGGCTGCCCGACCGTGAGGAGCGCGTCGAGGAGTTCTTCCTGCGCGCTGCGACGCTCGCGCCGAGCAGCTCGTTCGTCCTTGCAGGGAGCGGCTGGGACGACAAGCCGCTGCCGGCGAACGTCCGCTGTCACGGACATCTCGGGACGAACGACCACAACGCGTTCAACGCGACGCCGCGTGCGACCCTGAACGTGCTGCGCGAGAGCATGGCGTCGAACGGTTGGTCTCCTGCGACCCGCGTCTTCGAGGCGGCGGGTGCGGCCGGCTGCCTGATCAGCGACGACTGGCCCGGGATCGAGGACTTTCTCGAGCCCGGGCGCGAGGTGCTCGTGGCGGCGTCAGGCGACGACGTCGCCGAGGCGCTCGAGGCGCTGACGCCGGAGCGGGCGCGCGACATCGGTGCTGCGGCGCGCCGCCGCGTCCTCGCCGAGCACACGTACGCACGGCGAGCGGAGCTGGTCGAGGCCGTCCTCGCCGGCACGAGCGCGGCCGCCGCGTAGCGGGCCGCCGCGGCGGCGGCCTCGCGCGACCCTCATCGACTCTTCGCGAGCGCGCGGACCGCGTTCAGCCACGCTCGCGGCAGGCCTCGTCGCGCGTTCGCGAGTGCGTGCTCGAGTGCCGGTGTCGCCTCGCCGCCGTGGACGCCCTCCCCGTGGCCGCAGAGGACGTGGAGCGGCTCGATGCCCTCCAAGGCGCGCCACGGCGGAAACGGGCGCACGAGCGGATGGAGCGAGAGCCGCTCGCCCGGCGCGCGATAGGCGGACACCGTCACGAGCGCGTCCGCGGAGGCCAGTACGCGCGCCTCCGGCCACCACAGCGCCACCTCTCGCCACACGCGCCAGTTGCGGACGCGCAGGAACTCGAACGGCGCGCCGTCGAGTCGATGCCGCGGCACGACGTGGTGCGGCACGCCCAGCCGGCGCGCCAATGCGGCCGAATCGCGGCCGTGCCGGTCGAGCAGCTGGATCACGCCGGCCGGCTCGCCCGCAGAACGAACGCGTTCCTCGACGCCCTCGCCGTCCACGGGGTCGAGCAGCCAGACGCGGCCGTCGACGACGAGCGCATGGGAGGTGCGCACGAGAAGCTCCTCGGCGATCCAGCCGAACCCGTGCTCGAACTCATCGCAGAACCGCACCTGCATCGAGCCCGGCAGGGTACGCGGCGCGGCACGTCCCGCAAGCGGCACGTCCAGTCCGGCCATGTCCGGGGGACAGTCCCTCGGCCACGTCCCGCGCGGCCACGTCTCAGAACAGTCGCCCAGGCACGTGCCGCCGGGACGTGTCCCGGGACAGTCCCTCAGCCAGGTCTCGTCACGACATGTCCCCGGGACAGTCCCTCGGCCACGTCTCGATGAGCCATGTCTCGGGACGGTCCCTGGGGCCCGGTCCGTCGCCGGCCGCCGGCGGCTCGTCGCCGTCTGCGCCCGTGCCGGCCTCTGCGATCGCAGCCGCCGTCTCCCTCGCGACGCGGGCGGCGACCGGGTGGCAACCCGCGCCGCCGCCGACGTCTACCGACCGCCGCGACTCAGCCCGTCCCCGCCTCCGCGAGCGCGGGCGCCGCCCGCCGCCGCTCGGCCGCCCGGAATTCCGCCGCGTTCGCGATCCTGCGTGCCACGTATTTCGCGTCCCTTCCCTTGTTCGGGAGCACGTCGGACGTCAGCGAGTACTGGAAGCGCAGTCCGACGAAATACAGCCCGGGCAGCTCGGCGACTCCGCGGTCGTGGCACAGCTGACCGTCCTCCTCGAAGATCGGGACATCGAGCCACGAGAAGTCCGGGTCGAAGCCGGTGCACCAGATCACGTTCGCCACATCGAGCACGCGGCCGTCCTCGAGCGCAGGCAGCCCATCGCGCACTCCGGCGACCTTGGAGACCAGCTCGACACCGCCGGCGGCCAGCTCCTTCCGCTTCACCCTGATCAGCGGCGGCGCGAGCTTCGGGCCGACCCTGCGCCCGATCGGCGTCCCTCTCGTGAGCACCCGGTGCCCGACGAACCGAATCGCACGGAAGAAGAACCGAGCCGGAACGCTTCCGTGGCGAACGGGTACCTGACCGATGTCCCTCCCCGCGAGCACCGTCGCGTGGCTGCGCGAGACCTCCTTCGCGATCTCGGCGCCGGAGTTGCCCGCCCCGACGAGCAGCACCGTGCCGTCGCTGAGCTGTGACGGATTCCGGTACTCGCCCGAGTGCAGCTGGACGATGCGCGGGTCGAGCGCGGAGGCGAAGGAAGGTGTCCTCGGCCGGTTGTGCGCGCCCGAGCCGACCACGACGTTCTCAGCTTCGAAGCGCATGTCGCCCGCGGTTGCGACGAAGTGGTCACCCTCGCGCTCGAGCCGGTCGATCCGGACGCCGGTGCGCACGGGCAGCTCGAACCGCTCCGCGTAGGCGACGAGGTAGTCCGCCATCTCCTCGCGCGTCGGAAACGACCACGCGGGCGCCGGGAACGGCATCCCCGGCAGGCCGTCGTACCTCGCGGGGGTAAACAGGCGCAGCGAGTCCCACCGCTTGCGCCACGCGTCGCCGATCCGCTCGTTCGCGTCGAGGATCACGAACGGGCGGCCGTGCTGCTTCAGGTAGTAGCCAACCGTGAGACCGGCCTGGCCGCCGCCGATCACGACTGTCTCGTGCCGCTCCGTCTTCGCCGTCCGCATGCCGCGCTCCCTTCGTCGCTTTCGCACGATGGTGCAGACCGGCAGGCGCGCGCGCATCCCGCGGACGCACCAACTTGCAGCTCTGCCTCGTGGTCATTTTTGACCACGAGGAGGAAGCTCAGACGAGGTCGTGCTCGAACGCAAAAGCGCCCGCGGCGGTTCGTGACGAGACGCCGAGCTTGCGAAAGATGTTCTGCACGTGGCGTGCGACGGTGTGCTCGCTGATCACGAGCGCCGACGCAATCGCGCGGTTGCTCGCACCGCCCGCGACGAGGCGCAGGACCTCGAGCTCGCGGCGCGACAGCCCGTGTGGCGGGCCGTCGGCAGGGCCGGCGACGGAGCCGCCGCGCGCGAGGTCGACCGGCGCGCCGAGCTCCGCGAAGGTGGCGCGCGCGGCCTCGAGCTCGGACGTTGCCGCGTCCTCGTCGCCCAGCGCGCGGCACGCGAGGGCGACGGCGACACGCGTCCTCGCCCCCAGGTACGGCGCGCCGAGCTCCTGCCACCGCCGCCATGCGTCTCGCAGAGCGGTGAGCGCCTGGGCGGGATCGCCTTCGGCGAGTTCGAGCGATCCCCGCGCGTGCGCGACGATCGCCTGGAGAAGCTCGCTCTCGTACAGCGCGGAGATCTGCTCGAGCTCGTCGCAGGCCTCGCGCGCCGCGGGCGGGTCGCCCGTTGCGAGAGCGATCTCGACCTCGGCCGGCAGAAGCACCGCGCGCTTCAGCGGCTGCGTCGTCTCGGCGAGCGCGCGGCGAATCGCCGCGACCGCGGCTCCTCCGTTCCCCTGCGCGAGGCGCAGAAGCGCGAGCCCCGGCTGCGGCTCGAAGCCGAGGCGCCGCGCCTCGCGATACGCCTCCTCCGCGCCGTCGAGCTCCCCGCGGAGGCGCCGTAGCTCGCCCTGGCGGTAGAACGCCTCGGCGGCAGCGGCGCCGTTCGTCGAGTCGGCCAGCCTCTCGCCGGCAAGTCGCGCCTCCTCGAGCGCATCGAGCCAGGCGCCGTGCACCTCCAGGATCTCGGCGCGGTGCACGAGGCAGCGGCCGGTGAACGCCATCAGGTCCTGCTGCTGCTCGCACCAGCGTGACAGCGCCGCCGTCCATTCCTGGGCGCGACGGAGCTCGAACACCTCGTGACAACCGGCGATCACACCGCAGTAGACAATCCCGGTCACGCGAGGCGACAGCTCGTCCGCGGTCGCCGCGACCATCACCTCGTCCAGGATTGCGAGCCCCTCGCGGACACGGGCGTGCCTGAGCAGAACGCCGCCCTGCGCGTGAAGCGCGAGCGCGAAGAGATCCGCATCGCCGAAGCGCTCCGCCAGCTCGGCGGCTCGGGCCGCGGTCAGCGCCGCCGCTTCGGGATCGCCGCTCGCCTCGTGCTGGAACACGAGCGGCAGCAGCAGGTAGCCGCGCTCGACGCACTCCTCCTGCTCGTGCTCGAGCAGCCGCTGCCCGCGCGAGAGCCAGCCCGTCCCGCGCGCGATCTCGCCGTGCAGCAGTAGCGGCATCCCGATCCAGAACGCGTCGCGAACCGCAAGCCGGCGCTCGCCCGCGTCGAGGTACGCGTGATGCGCCCGCTCGAGAACGGCGCGTGCTTCGTCGTCATGGCCGAGCATGAAGGCGGCGTCTGCAAGAAGATCGAGATCGGGCCCGGCGAGCGAACCGTCGGCGTCGGCCGTCGACAGCGCGCTGTACGCGTCCCGCCACCGTCGCTCCGCCGACGCGGCTCGACCGCGCAGGAGCAACTCGGACGGCGCCCGGCCGGCTGCGGCGTCGTGCTCACGCTGTGCGGATACGACCTTCGAGCTCCCCCCGGGCTCGTCGAGCGCCATCCGCGGACTCTAGCCCTCTATCCGCACGGAACGCCCGCGCGGACTGAGCGGTCATCGCCGCGGCCTCCCGGCACGGCCGCCTACGACGAGAGCGCGTTGTCGATCGCGTCCGCGACGGACCGGTAGTCCGCGGGCGAGGACAGCTCGACCTGCTGGCCGCGCTCGCCGCTTTTGCCGACGATGATCGTCGGCGTCACCTGCACGGCGTCGGCGGTCGCGTCCGCGTCCATCTCCTGCGCCTGCGTCGCGATGTCCGGTGCGACGCGCTGCTCGAGGACCCAGTCGCCGTCGAGACCCGGAATGCTGGCGGCGGCGGATGCAATCAAGTCGTCCGTGAGCCAGCCGCTGTTCTCCGCGCCCTGGTGGAGATACAGCAGCTTGGCGAGCTGGAACATCTTGTCCTGCTTGGCCGCGGCGAGCACCGCCCCGCGCCCGCGCTGCGAGTCCGGCCCGAGCGTCGCGATCAGGCGCAGGTCGATCTTGAGCTGGCCCGTGCGAACGTAGCGGCCGATGAGTTGCTCCATCGACTCGATGTCGAAGCCGCGACAGTAGGGGCATTGCAGGTCCGCGTACTCGCGCAGCGTCACTGGCGCGCTCGGCCGGCCGAGGACATTGCCGTTCTGCGGAATCCCCGCGAGGAGCTTCGCGACCTCACCGCCCTGCGGCAGCGTCGCGACGTTCGCGGTCGAAGACGCGTCTTCCTCGCCCGACGATCCGCCGGTCACCGCGACCGCGAGCACGAGGCCGGCGACGAGGAGCGCGAGGACGACGCCCGCGGCGATCAACACGCGTGGGGACGCCTGGCGCTTCGGCGCAGGCTCGCGCTCCGCGGCTCCGCCGCGCTCGCGGTTCGACTGCTTCCGGCTCGCCATCCGCGGAGGACGTTAGCGTTGCGCGGCCGCGGGCTCGTCTCTATTGACGGCCGCGAGCAGCAGGAACGCGAAGGCGAGCGCGAACGCCGTGAGCGCCAGCGTCGGGATCGTGATGTAGCCGAACTCGTCGATCCATTTCGTCGTGCAGCCGCCGGGAGCCGAGACGCGGCAACCCTGCGCCTGCTCGACCACGCCGTTCTCGACCAGGAGGTGGTAGCCCGAGAACGCGGCGCCGACCACCGGCAGCGGCAGCAGGTAGCGCGCGAAGCGATGGTCGTTGGCGAGCGCGGCCGCGACCGTCGTCAGCGCGAGCGGGTACATGAAGATCCGCTGGAACCAGCACAGCTCGCACGGGAAGAAGTGGGCGCGCTCGGAGAGATAGAGGCTCCCGAGCGTCGCGACCGCGGAAACCAGGAACGCGAGCCAGAGCTCGTAACCCCAGACCGTCGCGCGCACCCACTCGAGCGGAGCGGCGACGCCTGCGACGCGGAGCAGCAGCAGCACGGCGAAGGCGAAGACCGCAACCTGCCCGACGAGGCCGAGCGCGGCGAGGAACACGATCACGTCGTGCGTCACGACCGGCGGCGTGCGTGGTGGTGTGCGAACGCCATCGCGGGCGGCGTGATGTTATGCGCCGCGATGGCGCCGCCTCCCGCGGAGCTGATCCCGACGATCCCGGACCCCGTGCGCGCAGCGGTCCGCAACGCGGTCTGGGCATACGGCCGCGCGACGGCGCAACTTCGCGCGCTGCCCGACTTCCTGATCCTCGGCGCCCAGAAGGCCGGCACGACCGCGCTCTACTCGTACCTGCGCCGCCACCCTGCGATCGTCGGCCCATGGTGGAAGGAGGTCAGCTTCTTCGACCGGCACTTCGCCCGCGGCGAATCGTGGTACCGCGGCCAGTTCCCGACGCGGGCGCAGCGGCGGCTCGTCACACGCCGCACAGGCGCCGAGGTCCTCGCCGGCGAGGCAAGCCCCGGCTACCTGTTCCACCCATTCGCCGCCGACCGTGTCGCCGCGCTGCTGCCGACCGCGCGGCTGATCGCGCTGCTCCGGAACCCCGTCGACCGTGCCCTGTCGCACTACAACCACGAGGTCGCGTTCAGTCGCGAGCCGCTCTCGTTCGAGGAGGCGATCGCGGCCGAGCCCGAACGGATGCGCGGTGAGCTCGAGCGGATGCGCGACCCGTCGTACTTCAGTCATGCCTGGTGGAACTTCACCTACGTCGGCCGTGGCCGCTACGCGGAGCAGCTCGAGCGCTGGCTCGCCGTCTTTCCGCGGGAGCGGATCCTGGTGCTCGCCAGCAACGAGCTCCTCGAGCGGCCCGCCGAGACGTACGCGCGCGTGCTCGAGTTTCTCGGCGTTCCGCCTCACCGGCTCGAGTCGTACCCGCGGGTGTTCGAGCGCGACTACGCGCAGATGGATCCCGCGACGCGTCGGATGCTCGCGGACGAGTTCGCCGAGCCGAACCGCCGGCTCTACGAGCTGCTCGGCCGCGACCTCGGCTGGTCGTAGCCGCGCGTCAGGAAAGCGCCGTGTCGCCCGGCCGAGGCTCGAGCACGCCCGTCTCGGGCGGCCCCACAGGCTCGGGAGCGAGCGGGCTCAGATACAGCCGTTCATACGCGAGCGCCGCGACGACGCCGCCGAACGCCGGCCCCAGGTACCACACCCACGCGTCGCTCCACGTGCCGGATACGAGCTCGGGGCCGAACGCCCGCGCGGGGTTCATCGCCGCGCCGGTCAACGGGCCGGCGGCCAGAATGTCGAGCGTGATCGTGAGACCGATCGCGAGCCCCGCGATCGACTTGAACGTGCCGCGCGCGTCGACGGCGGTCGCGAAGACCACCCACACGAGGAAGAACGTCAGGATCGCTTCGAGCACCATCGCGTCGAACGAGCCGACACCTGGCCCGACGGCCGGCGTCCCGGCCTCGACCGCGGCGCCGCCGGCCGGGAGCAGCCACCTGAGCAGCACCGCGGCGACCGTCGCCGCAATCGCCTGCGTGACGATGTAGATGCCGCCGAGCACGGGGTCGATGCGTCGTGTGGCGAGGAACCCAAGCGTGACGGCCGGATTGAAGTGCCCGCCGGAGATGTGTCCGACCGCGGAGACCATGACCGCGATTGCGAGCCCGTGCGCGAGCGCAATGCCCGTGAGGCCGCCCGCTGCGCCGGCCGCGATCGCGCCCACGCCGATGAAGATGAGCGCGAACGTCCCCACGAACTCCGCCGCCGCGCGGCGTGCCCAGTCGCCTTCCACGGACGCGAACGCTACGACTGCCGCCGGACGGACGGACGAGCGCAGGTAGCCTGGCCCGATGGCCGAGACAGCACCGAGAGAAGGCGTTGCGGAGATCGTGTGCCCCCACTGCCGTAAGCAGTTCAAGGGCGAGGTGCTCGCGGCAAGCTCAGCACGCCACGCAGGCTTCAAGTGCCCACATTGCAAGCTCTTCGTCGCGTACGACCGCACCGAAGAGACGTAGCCGGCACACGCGCGCCCGGTCCCCGCGCGCCCTTCCCACACTGCCGCTCAAGCGCGTGCGCCCGCGCGCCGATACCCGCGGTATGGCCGTTCCCGCACGCGCGCTCCGGGTGCTGCCGGCTCCCCCGCCGGCGGCCGAGGCCGCACGGCCCCGCGTTGCGTTCATCGTCCCCGCGCACAACGAGGCCGCGACGATCGCAGAGGTGCTCGAGCGGATCGAGCGGCTCGACCTCGACCTGCAGGTGGTCGTCGACGACGACGGCTCGACGGACGAGACGCCCGCGATCCTCGAGCGCTGGAAGGCGACGCGTCCGTGGGCGCAGGTCCTGACGCAGCCGAATCGCGGCAAGGGCGCGGCAGTTCGCGCGGCCATCCCGTACGTCGACCGCGAGATCACGGTCATCCAGGACGCCGACATGGAGTACGACCCCGCAGACGTGCCGTTGCTCGCCGACCCGATCGTGCGCGGCGTCGGAGACGTCGTCTACGGCTCGCGGATGTCGGGCGGGCGCCCGCAGAGGGCACACATGTTCTGGCACCTCGTCGGCAACCGCTTCCTCTCGCTGCTGACCAACGTGCTCTTCAACACGACGCTGTCGGACATGGAGACGGGCTACAAGGTCTTCCGCACCGACGTCCTGCGAGATCTCGACCTCCGCCGGAACGACTTCACGATCGAGCCGGAGATTACGGCGAAGATCTGCAAGCGGAAGCTGCGGATCTACGAGCTGCCGATCGCGTACTACGGGCGGTCGTACGCCGAGGGCAAGAAGATCACCTGGCGCGACGGCGTTCTCGCCGTGCAGACGCTCGTCGCCGAGCGCCTCCGCGCCTAGGCCGTGCTGCTCGCTGCGGCGTTCGCGCTCGTGGCCGTCGCCGCGCTCGCTTCGGCCGGCGCGCTGCGCCTGACGCTGACGTCGGCACTTCTCGCCGCGTACCTCTTCGCGTCTGCGGAGGTCGTGGTGCTGAGCGAGGTGCTGAGCCCGTTCCACGCGATCGCCGCGCGCGGATACCTCCTCGGCGCGGTCGTCGTCGCGGCAGCCTCGCTGCTCGTGTGGCACCGCGCGGGCGCGCCTCGACCACCGCTCCCGCGCGTCGAGCGCGCCGCGCTCCGCCGGCACCCGATGCTGTTCTTGCTCGCGGCGGCGGTCGGAGCGGCGATCGTGCTCGAGTCCGTCCTCGCCGTGACGACCGCCCCGAACAACTGGGACGGGATGACGTACCACCTCTCGCGCGCCGCTGCGTGGTACCAGGACGGCGCCCTCGGCTCCGTCGACGCCCACACGCTGCGCGAGACGGTGTTTCCGCCCGTCGCCGAGATCCAGGTGCTCTTCACGATGGCGTTCCTGCACGGTGACCGGCTCGCGGCGGCACCGCAGATCGTCGCCGAGCTCGCGCTCCTCGTCGCGATCTTCGGCACCGCGAGACGACTCGGCTTCGCACGCTCGGCCGCCGCGTTCGCCGCGCTCCTCTTCGCGACGCTGAGCGAGGTCGCGCTCCAGGCCACGTCGACGCAGAACGATCTCGTCGTCAGCGCCTACGTCGTCGCCGCCGCGTTCTTCCTGCTCGGACGCGACCGAATCGACGCGCTGCTCGCGGGGCTCGCGATCGGTCTCGCGCTCGGGACGAAGCTGACGGCGGTCTACGCGCTACCCGTGCTGGCGCTGCTCGCGGCGACGACGCTGCCGCGGCGCAGGCTCGCGGCGACGGCGATCGCGTGCACGGTCGCTCTGGCCGCGCTCGGCGGCTATGTCTACGCCGCGAACGTCGTCCGCGACGGCTCGCCGCTCGGCCCCGTGGAATGGCAGCGACCATTCCAGCCGGAGCGCACCGCCGCCGGAACCGTTTCGACCGTCGCGCGGGGGCTCTATCGCTTTGTCGACGTCTCTGGCTACGAGCTCGACTCACACGTGGGCTGGACGATCACCGACGCAGGCGAGGCGGCCTTCGCACGGCTCGGGATCGACCCCGAGCCCGAGGGCGCCACCCAGACGCCGTTCAGCTTCCACCCGAACACGCGCGCCAACGAGGACGTCTCGTATTTCGGCCCGCTCGGGTTCTTCATGGTGCTGCCGCTCGCGCTCGGGTACGTCGCCGCAGGCGCCGTCCGCCGGACGTCGCGTTCCCGCGCGCTGCTCGCGCTCGCGCTGCCGCTCTTCGCGCTCGAGCTCGCCCTCACCTATCGCTACAACATGTGGCTCTCGCGGTTCATGCTCGTCCCGGTCGCACTCGGAGCAGCCCTCGCGGCTCGCGTCTACACGGCGAGGATCGTCAGCGGGATCTTCGCCTGTTGCGGCATCGTGTTCCTTGCGCTCGCGCTCGCCCACAACGAGCGGAAGCCGGTCGTCGTCGCCGAGTCGGCGCCGGTGTGGTCGCTGTCGCGATCAGAGCAGCAGGCGCTGGCGAGCGAGGTGCATGCCCCGACGCTCGCGGCGCTCGACGAGCTCGTGCCGGAGACGGCCACTGTCGGGTTCGTGCTCCGCGAGGAGGACTGGGACTATCCGCTGTACGGCTCCCGCCTCTCGAGAACGCTCGTCCGCCTCTCGGGAACGGATCCGTTCGACGACGCGGCGCGGAGAGGGATCACGTGGATCGTCCTCGGCGGCGACGACCGGCGTCGCGCCGGCTGGACCGCGCTCGAGGTTCCCGCGGCCGGCTGGACGCTGCTCGCGTCGAGACGTGCCGACGCGGAACGGCTGGCAGTGTTCGCCGAACGCGGGGAGCCGGCCGTCGCGCTCGCAGCGCGCTGACCGCGAGTCACATGCAGTCGCGAAGCGCCTGAGCCTCGGGGAGGCCTTCGAGCTTCTTGAGCGTGTTGTTCTCGATCTGGCGGATGCGCTCGCGGGTGACGCCGAACGCGCGGCCGACCTCCTCGAGCGTGCACGGCTGCTCGCCCGTGAGACCGAAGCGCAGCTCGATCACCGCACGCTCGCGCTCCGGGAGCGCGTCGAGCGCTCGGCGGATGTCCTCGCGCCGGAGGTGCACCTGCGCCGTGTCGTACGGAGACTCCGCCTGCTCGTCCGGAACGAAGTCGCCGAGCGACGACTCCTCCTCCTCGCCGATCGGCTTCTCGAGCGAGACGGGCAGCTGCGCCATCCGCAGGATCTCGCGGACTTCGTCGGGCATGATCTCGAGCTCCTCCGCGATCTCCTCGGGATTCGGCTCGCGACCGAGGCGCTGCACGAGCTGGCGCTCGATGTGCACGACCTTGTTCAGCTTCTCGACCATGTGCACCGGGATCCGGATCGTGCGCGCCTTGTCGGCGATCGCGCGTGTCACCGCCTGCCGGATCCACCACGTCGCGTACGTGGAGAACTTGTAGCCCTTGCGATAGTCGAACTTCTCGACCGCGCGAATCAGGCCGAGCGAGCCCTCCTGGATCAGGTCGAGGAACGACAGGCCGCGGCCGAGGTACGACTTCGCGATCGAGACGACGAGGCGCAGGTTCGCCTCGATCATCTGCGCCTTCGCGCCCATGTCACCGCGCTCGATCCGCTTCGCAAGGTAAACCTCCTGGTCGGCGGTGAGCAGCGGCACCTTTCCGATCTCGCGGAGGTAAAGCCGCAGCGAGTCGAGCGACGGCTCGACGGTGAGGTCGAGCTTGGGCGTCGCAACGACTTTCTCGTCCTCCGGCGGAGGCTGCTCGTGCGGCGGCGCCTTGTGCTGTTCCCCCGCGACGAGGTCGACGCCGCGGTCGATCAGGTAGGTGTAGAAGTCCTCGACCTGCTCCCTCGTGAGCTCGACCTCCTCGAGGCCGTTGACGATCTCGTCGTAGGTCAGAAAGCCCTTCTCGACGCCGTCCTGAACGAGCTTGTGCAGCTCCTCGACGTCGGGCAGAGAGATATCAACGGTCAGCAAATCCGACCTCCCGGCTGTTCGTTACGTTGACAACAACCCTTCGCGAAACGCAACTAGCCGGACCCTCCGGCCTCCCCCACAACTGCGCCTGATCTTACACACGCTTTCGAACTTGTCACGATCGATTTCAGGCCGCTCTGATCTCGCCGACGACGTCTCCGCGAGAGTTCGTCAGCGGCGTCGACGCGAGCTCCGCGAGGTCGTAGCCGAGCCGTCCGAGCAGCGCGGAGGCCGCGGCGGCGAGCGGCCGCCCGCTGCCGTCGGCGCATTTCAACGCGAACCCGGAGCCGTCCGGAAGGACCCCGCAGAGGAGGCCCTCGGCGCCGCCCTTCACAGCGGCTCCGCCGAGCGCGCGCATCATCAGCGTGTCGGTCGCGCCCTCTCCGCGGATCAGCTCGGGGTGCGCGCGCATCGCGTCGGCGACGAGCCGTCCTTCCGCGGTCGATTCGAGCGTCGTGAACATCCGCGCCATCCGGTCGAGCGGAAACGCGAACGTGACGACGCCGCAGCCGTCGGCGGCCGTCGCCAGGTCGCTCTCGTCGAGGCCGGCCGCGCGTGCAACGTCGGCGGCGTTCTCGCGCTGCATCGGGTGCTCGGGCAGCCGGTAGCCGGCGGTCGGCCAGCCGCGCGTGCGGCAGACGGCGAGCATGCCGGCGTGCTTGCCGGAGCAGTTGTGCTTCAGACGTGTGGGCGGGACGCCGTCCGGCCCGCACTCGAGGTCGTCCTCGCCGCACCCGGCGCGCTCGAGCAGCCGGCCCACCGCGTCCAGCTGGTCGTCGGAAGCGAGGTGCGACGCAGAAGCGATCGCGAGCTCGCGCGCGTCCAGCCCCGCGCCGTACGCCCGCGCGAGCGGGAGGGCCTGGAACGGCTTCGCCGCCGACCGCAGGTACGTCACGAGGCCCGGATCTCCGGCCTCGGCGACGAGCACTCCGTCTCGGACGACCGCCGCGTGGACCACGTGCACGGCCTCGAGGACGCTGCCGCGGCACACGACAACCCTGAGCGGCGGCTCCACGCGCGGAGGGTAGACACTCGCCGCGTGCGACGGCTCGAGGGGGGCGCGACGGCGAGCCGCACGCGGCGCGTGCGTGCCGAGGACATGTACCGGAGCAAGTGCCTCAGAGCCACGAACTCGTCCATGGCCGGACGCACACCGCAACGTACGCTTCACGACATGCCGGAGCTCCCCGAGATGGAGGCCTGGCGGCGCCAGCTCGACGGGCCTGTCTCCGCGTTCCCGATCGCGAAGGCGGGACCTGCTCACATAGCGACGCTGAAGACGTTCGACCCGCCGCTCTCGGCACTCGACGGGCGTGGGTTCGAAGGCGCGCGTCGCCGTGCGAAGCGGCTGCTCTTCCCGACCGACGACGGCGAGCTCGTCCTGCTCGTCCACCTGATGACCGCCGGGCGGCTTCGCTACCTGCAGGCCGGCGAGCAGGGTCCGAAGACGCCGGCACTCCAGATCGCATTCGAGGGCGGCGCGCGGCTCGTGCTCACCGAAGCCGGCTCGAAGAAGCGCGCCGGCGTCTGGCTGCTCACACCCGAAGCAGCGGCCGCCGAGCTCGAGCACCTCGGCCCCGAGGCGCTCCACCTCGGCGCGGAGCCGCTCGCCGAGATCTGTGCCGACGAGTCGCGGAGACTGCATTCGCTGCTCCGCGACCAGCGCGTGATCGCGGGAATCGGCCGCGCGTGGGCGAACGAGATCCTGCACCGCGCGCGGCTCTCGCCGTACGCGCTCTCGCGCGACCTCACGTCCGAAGAGGTCGAGCGTCTCGCCGCCGCGATCGACGCGGAACTGGAGCGAGGCCTCGAGTTGCGCGAGCGGGGCGCGAAGGACAAGCGCACGTACCGCGTTCACGACGCGCTCGACGAGCCGTGCTACGTCTGCGGGATGCCGATCGCGCGCGTCGACTTCGAGGAGCACACGATCTACTACTGCCCCGAGTGCCAGACCGGCGGCCGGATCCTGAAGGACCGCCGGCTGAGCCGTCTGCTGCGCTGAGTAGGCTCCGCGGCCGTGTTCCACGTCACGCCGCACCGCGGTGGGTGGCTGGAGGTCATCTGCGGCCCGATGTTCAGCGGCAAGAGCGAGGAGCTGATTCGGCGGCTTCGGCGCGCCGAGATCGCCGGCCAGCGTGCTCTCGTCGTGAAGCCGCAGGCGGACGACCGATTCGACGCCGGCCACGTCGTCCCGCACGCCGGCCGTCGGCCACGTCGTCTCGCGCGCCGGCGCACGCATGCGCGCGCTGACCGCCGAGTCGCCCGACGCTGTGCGCCGGCTCGCTGCGTCGTACGACGCGGTCGGCATCGACGAGGCGCAGTTCTTCGACGAGAAGATCGTCGACGCCGTCGAGGCACTCGTCGACGGCGGTGCGCGCGTGATTGTGAGCGGGCTGGCGCAGGACTTCCGCGGACTGCCGTTCGGCGCGATGCCGACGCTCCTGAGGATCGCGGACTTCGTGGACAAGCTGGAGGCCGTGTGCCACCGCTGCGGCGGCCCCGGAACCCTGACGCAGCGGCTGGTGGACGGCGGTCCGGCGCCGTTCGCGGGCGCGACGATCCAGATCAGCGCGCTCGACGCGTACGAAGCCCGGTGCCGCGCGTGCTACGAGCCCGATCCGGCGTATGGGCCATCCGCCGGCTGGAGCCGCGCTTCGCAGCTGCAGGTGTAGCCGCTAGTCTCGCCACGTGGCGACGGTGGCGGAACTGATGACGAAGGAGGTCGTGACGGTCGATCCGGCCGACACGGTCGGCGAGGCGGCCGAGAAGATGATCGACGCGCGGATCGGCGCCGTTCTCGTCTCGGACTTCGGCTCCGTGATCGGGATCCTCACGGAGCGCGACGTCCTTCGCGCGGTCGCGCACCGGACGCACTCGTCCGAGGCGCGCGTGCGTCAGTGGATGACGCGGGAGGTCGTCACCGTGCCGCCGTCGATGGACGCCGACGAGGCTGCCCGGACGATGCTCGACCGGAACTTCCGCCATCTGCCGGTCCTCGACAACGGGCGCCCCGTCGGGATCGTGAGCATGCGCGACCTCGCGCGCGAAGCCATCGCGGACTGACGTAGCGCGCCGCGGCGGTCAGATCTTCACTCGGAGCGCGTCACCGTCGACCTCGGCCGAGCCGCCGAGAGCGCGGAGCGAGCGCACCGCAACCGCGGCCCCGAGGTCTTTCAGGTCGTTCCCGACGATCACCGCCGCCGCTTCGCCGATCGGCGAGATCGAGATCCCGCGACCGCTGACCGCGAGCGTCACCTCGGCGACGCCGCCGTGCCGGTGCGCGCAAAGAGCGAGCGCCGCCAGCGAGCGCTTTAGCGTCTCGACATCCGTCTCGATCGTCTCTCCCGTGCCGTCGGCACGCGCGCCCTCGATCGTCTCGGCAGCTGCGCGCGCGGCCTCCAGCGTGTCGATCTCGGCGCGCACCGGGTCGTACCGCCCGCCTTCGATGCGAACCACCAATGAGAGCGTCTCGAGCAGCTCGCGCATCTGGTCGGACGCCGAGACGATGATGTCGAGGTAGCGCGGGACGGGCTCCTCGAGCTCCTCGTTGCGCTGGATCGTGCGGGCGAAGCCGCTGACCGTCGCGAGCGGCGTCCGCAGGTCGTGGCACGCAAGCGAGACGAGCCGGGTGAAGGACGTATTCTGATCGGTCGACATGGACGTCGGCAGCAAGCTTGTCACAGACGATCTTCAGGCCTCGCGCCCCGAGGTGGAGCTCGGCCTCTCACGGGCCGGCGTCCAGGGCGTCGAGAAGGCGATCCGACTCCGCTGGGGTACGCGCGAGCAGCTCGTCGCGGCCGAGATCGACTGTACGGTCGACCTCGCGGCGTCGCAGAAGGGCGTCCACATGTCTCGGTTCCCAGAGCTGTTCGAGGAGGCGATCGAGCAGGTCGTGATCGGCGAGGCGCTGCTCGTCGAGGTGCTGGCCGAGCACATCGCGAGCGCCATCGTCGAACGGCAGCGCGCGCTGCGGGCAGAGGTGCGAATCGTCGCGCGGTACCCGCTCGAGCGGCGAACGCCGGTCACGGGGCTGGCGACGCAGGAGATGGTCGCACTCGTCGGGATCGCAGCCGCGAGCGAAGGCCGCACCCGGCACGCGGTCGGTGTCGAGGCGACCGGGATCAACGCGTGCCCCTGCGCGCAGGGGCTCGTCCGCGGCAGCGCCACCGAGCGGCTGCTGGAGGCCGGATTCGACTCGGGCGACGTCGACCGGATCCTCGAGCTCGTCCCGCTGGCGACGCACAACCAGCGCGGCCGCGGGACGCTCTACGTCGGCACCGACGCAAAGCTCAACGCCGAGCACCTCGTCGCGATCGTCGAGTCGTCGATGAGCTCTCCGGTCTACGAGCTGCTCAAGCGGCCGGACGAGCTGTTCGTCGTCGAGCACGCCCACCTGCGCCCGCGCTTCGTCGAGGATTCCGTCCGCGCGGCGCTGGCCGGGACGCTCGACCGCTTCCCCCGGCTCGCGGACGACGACTTCCTCTTCTCACGCCAGCTCAACTTCGAGACGATCCATCCCCACGATGTCGTCGCCGAGCGCTTCGGCACCGTCGGCGAGCTGCGCGGCGAGCTTGCGGGGACCGCGCCCGCGCGCCACACGACGCTCGAGGAGTGGCTGCGCACATGACCGAGACGCTGACGCCGACGCGAAGGCCTGTCGACGCCGACACGAGCGGGTCGCTCGGCCGGCCCTGGAACGTGATCGTCCTGAACGACAACCACAACACGTTCGAGGGCGTTGCGTTCGCGCTTGCGTCGACGATCCCGGGCGTCGACTACGAGCGGGGAATGGCGCTCGCGAACACGATCCACAACAGCGGCCGCGCGGTCGTGTGGTCGGGGCACAAGGAGGCCGCCGAGTCGTACTGGGAGCGGCTCCGGGATTCGGGCCTGACGCTCGCCCCGCTCGAGCCGGGCAGCTAGCGCGGTCGGTGAGCTACCGGCGGCACGCGCCGGTGGAGAAACGCAGCACGGGAGCGAGGCCGAAGCCGTTCCCCCCGGCGCGCGACCTGCTGAAGAACCCGACTCCCGTGATCGTCACGGCGCCGCGAAGCCGGACGCTGCGCCCTTGCCGCACCGCGCCGCATGCTCGCTCGACGGCGGTCCGCGCGTTCTGCATCGCGGATCGCAGCTCGCGCGAGGCGCGGCCGGTACAGGCCGCGGCCGGGAAATGTGCGGCGACCCGGTGCTCCCCTGCGCCGACGACGAGGACCAGCTCGCCACCTGAACCGAGCGCCGCGCTGACGAGACGCGCGCGGACGAGGTAGCGCGTCTTCTCGGCGCCGGAGCCGCGCCTCGCGAGTGTCGCCGGGCGTCGTAGCGACGCGAGCACGGAGAGGCTCGTCTTCGTGGCAGCCGGCCGGACGTCGGCCGCGGCCGGATCCGAGAGCGTGCGCACCGCGGGCCGGTCGCCACCGCAGCCGCTCGATCGCGGCTTCGGAGCGCCGCCGGGCGTCAACGAGTTCAAGCAACTCGTCGTCACCGTCGGCTGAGCACACCGAAGGGGTGGGAGCGATGCGTCGCTCCCACCCCTCCGGCTCTATGTGCGGAGCGGCTTCGAGCGCCGGTGCCGCAGCTCGAAGCGATTCTCCTCACCGCGCAGGAGCCGCCCGATGTTCGCGCGGTGCAGAAACGCGACCGCCGCGGCCGCCGCGAGCGCGAACAGGACCACCGGCCACGGCTTGCCGAGAGCGAACGCGGCGATCGGGAGCGACAGCGCCGCGGCCATCGACGCGACCGAGGCATACCGCGTCAGCAGGAACGCCGCGATCCACACGACGGCGCTGACCGCGCCCACGAGCGGCGCAACGCCGAGGAACGCTCCGCCGGCTGTCGCCACCATCTTGCCGCCCCGCTCGAAGCGGAGGAAGAGCGGCCGCGCGTGGCCGAGCATTGCAGCCGCGCCGGCGAGCACGCCCGCCAGCGGCGACACGGCGTGGAAGAACACGAATGCCGGCACGAAGCCTTTCGCGGTGTCCAGCAGCGCGACCGGGACGCCGTAGCGCCGCCCGAACGTGCGCCAGACGTTCGTCGTTCCGATGTTGCCGCTGCCGTGGCGGCGGATGTCCGTGTGCGCGAACGCGCGAACGACCCAGTATCCCGACGGGATCGAGCCGGCGAGGTAGCCGGCGACCAGTGGCAGCGCGAGGGCTATTTGGCCGGAATCTGGTACCTCGAGATCCAGTCGTTCACCGCCGACCACTCGAGGTTGTTGAAGAACGCGTCGATGTACGACGCGCGATCGGTCTGGTAGTCGAGGAAGTACGCGTGCTCGTAGACGTCGAGGGCGACGAGCGGGGTCGCGTTCCAGACGGGATACGTGTTCTGCGTGTCGCCGAGGTAGTTGAACAGGCGGCCCTCGTCCCAGTCATAGGCCGTCCACGCCCAGCCGCGCGCGGCCAGACCCGTTGCCTTCAGGTCGGCTCGCCACGCGGCGACCGAGCCGAAGTCGCGCTCGATCAGCTTCCGCGCGACGCCGTCGGGCTCGGCGCCGTCTCCGCCGAGGTGCTCGAAGTAGATCTCGTGGTTCTTGATCCCGCCGATCGCGAACGTCAGCTCGACCTTCAGCGCGCGAAGATCGGACGAGACCTGGTTGGCCGCGGTGAGATCGACCCCGTCGAGCTTGCGGAGGATCTCGTTCCGCTTGGACACGTAGCCCTCGTAGAGCCTGTAGTGCGCCTCGACCGCGGCCCGCGAGATCCCGTCGAGCTCGAGCAGAGCCGGCTTCAACTCCCGCGGTGCGATCTCTTCGAACTGGAAGACGAGCGACATGAGGCTCCTTGCGTCGGGGAACGACGCCGGAGGATAACGTCCACTCAACTGACGAAAGGAGCGAAGCGATGGCGTACGAGGTTCCCCCGCTGCCGTACCCCTATGACGCGCTCGAGCCGCACATCGACGAGGAGACCATGCGGCTCCATCACGACAAGCACCATCAGGCGTACGTCGACAAGGCGAACGGCGCCCTCGAGGGAACGGAGTGGGCCGACCAGCCGATCGAGGCGGTGCTGAAGCAACTCGACCGATTGCCGGCGGACAAGCAGACCGTCGTCCGCAACAACGGCGGCGGCCACTACAACCACTCGCTGTTCTGGGAGATCATGTCGCCGGACGGCGGCGGCGAGCCGAACGGCAACCTCGCACAGGCGATCGAGCAGTCCTTCGACTACCTGGAGTCGCTGAAGCAGCGGCTGAACGACGCCGGCGTCGCCCGGTTCGGCTCGGGGTGGGCGTGGCTCGTCGTCTCGGGCGGCACGCTCGAGGTGACGTCGACCCCGAACCAGGACGCGCCGCTCGTGGAAGGCAAGACGCCGATCCTCGGGATCGACGTCTGGGAGCACGCCTACTACCTCAAGTACCAGAACCGCCGCCCGGACTACCTCGCCGCGTGGTGGAACGTCGTCAACTGGGACGCGGTGCAGCGGCGCTTCGACACCGCAGGGTGAGCCGGAGGGCGCCCGAGGGCGCCCCCCGAACCGCAGTCAGCTGCGAGTGCTCGCCGAGGCCGCGGCGTAGCACGGCGCTGCGGCGGCGTCCGTCAGCACCGCGCGCACGCGGTAGCCGCGCTTCAGCCGTGCGCCGAACGAGACCGAGCTCACGACCGTGCCTTGGAGCGGCGCCACGCTGGTCGCGCGGACGGCGAGCACGACCCGCTTGACCGTGCTCCACCGCTTCCGGGCCGCCACGTAGCGCTGGAACACGACCGAGTGGCCGACGAGCGAGTCTGCCGCGTAGGCGCGCACTCTGAACTTCCGCGCCTTGATCTTCGACAGCACGACCTGCGGGCGGACCCGTACCGTCACCTTCGAGCTCTCCGTCTTGCCCGTGCGCACGCTGTAGACGAGCGTCTTCGTCGGCTGCGTCGTGACACTGAACGCGCCGCCGTTGACGGTCGTGACGGTCGTGACGCGCTTGGCGCTGCCCGAGCCGCATTCCTGCGCGAGCACGTCGAGACGGACACCCGCCCGGGCCGACGACAGCGCGCCGCCAAGCGTGAGCGAGCCGCCGTAGCGCACGACCGACGCGTTCGCGTTGAGCGACAGCGTGACGCGCGACGGCGCGGCCGCCTTCACCGTGACCGCCGCCTTCTGGAACTTCGTGTCGAGGGTGTCCGACACCGTGTACTTGCCGGCCTTCGCGAAGACGAACGAGTACGTGTCGCCCGGCTTGAGAATCGGCGACGCGAGGCCTGCCGCCTGCGACACGAGCTGGTGGTTCACGTTGTCGTTGTTCGTCCACGTGAGCGTGTCGCCCGCCTCGAGCGTGACGTTCCTGGGCACGAACGCCGTGTGCGTGATCGAGACGGTCACCGTCTTCGCGACCACGCCGGAAGCCGGGGCGATCGTCATGAGCGCGGCGACTACCGTCGCCGCCAGGAGTAGTCGTTTCATCCAATCCCTCCGCCGTTGGTTGTCCGCGGCGGTTGTTTCCCGCCGCGGACAACCCCAAGCGTCCCCTTACGGACCGCTAACAGCGTCTCCGGACCCGCTGCGTCCCGCTCCAGCCGTCGAGGTACCCGCCGCCCGCCTGGTCGGCGGAGAGGTAGACGCGGTACGTCGTGACGCCGCAGCGGCGCGGCAGCGTGAAGATCCGGCCGGAAAGCGGCCCGAGCTTGTACTTCGCGAGGCTGATCCAGCCGAGGGGCGTGAGACGCTGGAGGTAGACGAAATGCCCCGCATACGCGGCCGGCCCCGCCACCTTCGCGTACATCCTCCCCTCGAACGGCAGGAACGTCAGCTTCGGCCGCACTTGCAGCGTGACGACCTGGCTCGATGCGCCCTTCCAGGACGCGACATACGTCGTCAGGATCGTCGGCGCGACAGCCAGCGCGAAGCCGCCCCCGGTACCCGTCGTCGTGGTCGCGAGGCGCTGGGCGGCGTTTTCGCCGAACTTCTGGGCCATGACGGTGACCGTCTCGCCGCCCTGGCCGTTGGACACGGTCCCCGTGAGCATCGTCTGCCCGCCGTAGACGCCGATCGGCGCGCCCGCGCCGAGCGTCACCGATGCCGGTGCGCCACGCACCTTCACGGACCCGCGGCCCGCCTTGCCCACGACATCGCGGAACCCGAACGTTCCGGCGGCGCGGAACGTGTGCGTGTACGCGCGCCCCTGCCTCAGAGTCGGCGAGGCGAACGTCCCGCCGTCGGCGACGATCTGGTGCGTCGCGTTGTCTCGGTTCACCCAGCGGACGGAATCGCCGACGTCGATCGTGACCGCCTTCGGCTTCATCTGGGTGCCGTAGACGTTGATGAGCTTCGTCGCGGCGGCCGCATTCGCGGGCACGGCAAGGGCGGACGCTGCAACGAACAGCATGAGCCTGCGCATGGTTTCCCCTTCGGTCTGGTGCTCGGGATTGTGACCTGTGAGACGCTTTCCCGGTGACAATCGCCGGTCCTCTAACGGGATCCGAACAAAGATGTCGCGCGCCGCGCTGCAAGAGCCTCGATGCGGGCAGAATCCCCGAAGGCTCGATGCAATCCGACTCGCGCCGATATGCGTAAGAACGAAGAGCAGATGGAGGCGATAGCCGCGCTCCCGCCCAGGGCGGACGCGCCGTCGGGCGGCCAAGACGGCGTGAGCGACGGCGACCTCCTTCGGCGAATCGCTGATGGAGACACGGCAGCCTTCGACACCCTGTACCGGCGGTTCGCCCGGCCGGTCTTCGGCCTCGCGCTCCGCCTCCTGCGCGATCGCAGCCGCGCCGAGGACGCCGTGCAGGAGACGTTCGCCGCAATCTGGCGCTCGGCCCGCAGCTATCGGCCGGAGCGCGGCCCCGGGGCGCCCTGGCTCTACGCAGTCGCCCGCAACGCGATCGTCGACCGGGCGCGTGCGCGTCGCGAGCAAACCTTTGCCGACGCTCCCGAAGAGCCGACGGGCGCCCCGGGCCCGGCCGAGCGTGCCGAGTCGGCGTACGTCTCCTGGCGCGTCCACCGCGCCGTCGAGGGCCTGCCGGACCACGAGCGGGAGCTCGTCGAGCTGGCCTACTGGAGCGGTCTCTCGCAGAGCGAGATCGCTGATTTCCTCGCCATCCCGCTGGGCACCGTGAAGACGAGGACCCGCAGCGCCCTTGCCCGCCTCGCCGACGTCCTCGAGGGAGAGCTCGAATGACGCACGACTTCGACGAGCTGGTCGAAAACGTCGAAGGGGAGGAGCGCGAGCGCCTCCTCCGAGTTCACGAGCTGCTGCTCACGGCCGGCGCGCCGCCGGAGCTGACGCCGAAGCTCGCAGAGCCCACGGCGCCGCCGACGGCGGACATCGCGTACTTCCCCAAGCGCCGCCATGCCGCGGCGGCCGTCGCGGCTGCGGCGATCGCGGCCGCCGCGTTCGGCGCGGGGTACCTCGTTGCGCATCCCCGCGGGGGCGACGGCTTCAGGGCGCAAGAAGCCGTGTCGCTGCGTGCCACAGGAGACGCGCCGCCGAACGCGCGGGCGTCGATCAAGCTCGGCGAGCGCGACGAGGCGGGCAACTTGCAGATGCTCGTCACCGTCGGCGGCCTGCCGAAGATCACGCAGAAGCGCGCGTACTACCGGCTGTGGCTCAAGCGCGGCGAACGCGCAACGCTGCCGTGCGGGGATTTCGTCGTCGAAGGCCCCGACGACCGGACGACGGTTCGTTACACCGTCAGCTACAGGCTCGAGCCGGGCGACACATGGATCGTCGCCTATCAGGCGCCGGGCGAGCACGAAGCGCCCGGGCCGATCTTCCTTTCGACCTGATTCGGGCGGTCAGGGCGCGACGCGCCCGTTGGCGACGAAGGCCGCGTGCGTCACGGGCATGTGGCGCGCGAAGAAGTGCTCGATCGCGTCGGCGTAGCGCCGGATCTCGCGCTGCGCGGTCTCGGCCGCGCGGAGCGAGACGAAGTTCATCAGCGAGCGCGCGTTGACCGTCCAGTAGAACTCCGTGTAGGCGCCTACGGGGAGCACGCTGCGGGCGACCTCGCGCGCGACGCCCTGATCGACGAGGCGCGCGTAGGCGTCGTACGCCGACTCGTACACGCGCCGCAACTCCTCTCGCGTCTGCTCGGCGAGGTCCGGATCGACCTGATCGAACGTGTACGCCCCCGGCTTGCCGACCTGAGTCCGCACGTCCTCGGCCTCCGGCACGTAGAAGTCGTCCGTCGCCTTCGCATACCGCAGCGAGAACTCGTTGAAGGACGACATGCGGTGGCGCATCCACTCGCGCGTGACGAAGATCGGGGCGCGAACGTGGAACCGGAACGAGTTGTGCTCGAACGGCGTGCCGTGCCGGTCGCGCACGAGGAAGCGGATCAGGCCCTCGTCGCGCTCGTCCATCGCGTCGCGCCGGCGTCCGAACGAGACGCGCGCGGCGTTCACAACGGACAGGTCGTCGGCCATCGCGGCGTCGAGGCGGACGAAGCCGTGGTCGAGCACGTCGATGCAGTCTTCGGTGCGCTTCTCGGTCGCCACGAGGGTCGTCGTCACGGGCAGTGGACGGTACTCGGCCTACCGGACGGTAGTGCTAACGTCGCCACCGTGGCGCAACTCGCGGCGATCGGCATCGTGACGAGTGATGTCGCCGCATCCGCGCGCTTCTACCGCACGCTCGGGCTCGACGTGCCGGAGCCGTCCGGCGACGATCACTTCGAAATCACGCTTCCGAACGGCCTGCGCGTGATGTGGGACGCCGAGTCGATGATCAAGCAGCTCGATCCGGAGTGGAGCCGCCCGAACGGCGGCCCGGCGATCGCCCTCGCGTTCGAGTGCTCCAGCGCGACCGAGGTCGATGACGCGTATCGGCGGGTCGTGGACGGTGGCTTCACCGGCAAGAAAGACCCGTTCGACGCGTTCTGGGGCCAGCGGTACGCGACCGTCGTCGACCCCGACGGGAACGCGGTCGACCTCTTCGCTCCGCTCTGACCGCGGGCCGCCTCTACGTCGGCACGAGCGGGTGGTCGTACCCGTCGTGGCGGCCGGAGTTCTACCCCGAGGGCAGCGACCCCGGCTCCTTCCTCGCCTCCTATGCCTCGCGCTTCGACACCGTCGAGCTGAACACGACCGGCTATCGCCTTCCGTCCGAGGCGCAGTTCGAGCGCTGGCGCGACGCGACGCCTGCGGGCTTCCGGTTCGCGGTGAAGATGCCGCTGACGCGCCTCGACCGCGTCGGGACGTTCGTCGAGCGCTCCGGCATCCTGCACGACCGGCTCGGCCCGCTCCGGATCACGATCGGCCAGGCGCGCGACGAGGGCGTCCTCGCCTTCCTGCTCGGGTCGCTGGATCCGGAGGTCCTCGCTGCGTTCGACTTCCGGCACCCGTCTTGGGACGAGACGGAAGTGCCCGTCCGCGTGAATGCATACGACCTTGACGCCGGCTTCCGGTACCTGCGCTACCGAGACCCGCCGTACGACGACGCGTTCTTCGCGCGCGAGGCCGAGCGGCTGCGGCCTCTGCTCGACGCCGGCGTCGACGTCTACGCGTACTTCCGGCACGAGGACGAAGCAACCGCCCCCGCCTATGCTGAACGCCTTCGGCGCGAGCTCGTCGGCGATTGACTCCTGCTAGACCGGCGACGCGACACGCGCGACCGCGTCGCCTGCCGCCCGCGCGAGCGCCTCTGCATCGCGAAGACGTCGATCGTCAGCGCCCGCCGCGAGATTGATCTCGACGAGGTGCGCCGCGGCCTGCGCGGCGCCGGATGCGAGAAAGCCGGCGCCGATCGCATCGGCCCGGACGTCGTGTTCCGCGTGCACTGCCACGTGCGCGGCGAGCATCGCGACGTCGCACGCGGTCGTTGCGATCGCGAGCGGCACGTCCGCGGCACGGTCGAGCGTCCGGCCGAGCTTGAAGTCGTGGGTGTCCGGGCGAACGTCGACCGGCCGCTCGCGCTCGTCGACGAAGGCGGTGAGCGCCTCCGCGTCCTCGCGCGCGAGGTCGACCGCACGGCGACGAAGGGTCTCCGCCTGGATTGCGCACGTCCGCCCCTCGTCCCACTCGTTC
>Ga0126307_10000528_pt1 | contig 24708 bp, 23 predicted proteins | sample Plot28_FD_89955 | JGI IMG/M metagenome (GOLD analysis project Ga0126307, IMG submission 89955) | Serpentine soil microbial communities from UC McLaughlin Reserve, CA, USA - Plot28 | ecosystem: Environmental > Terrestrial > Soil > Grasslands | place: USA: UC McLaughlin Reserve, Lake County... | reverse complement strand
CTAGTAACGACAAAGCAAAGGCAAAGATCACTCATTTGAGTGATGTGCCCGCTGCTACAAGGGACGTAAACTGTGCCTGTAATGGCATGGGGCAGGGTGCCATCCGCTCCGCGCTCGGCCCCCGCATCGGAGCAAGAGGGTAGGGATCTTCTCGTAAGGGTTGCCGTAACACTCAGGAGACGCTAGCGTGTCGGACGTGGGCTGGGGAAGCGACGCAGATGGTATCAAGCCCGATGACAATTGAGGGCCAGACCTGGGAAGCGGGGCAGGCAGGATGAGCTCACGCGCCGCCTGGCTAGCTTGGTTGCTCTCCTTAGCGCTGACGGCGCTAAGCCTCCTACTCCTAACCCTGAATCTCTCCCACCACGGCATCCCTCCCTTCTACTACTGGCTGGAAGCCACGGCGCTCGCCGTGGGCTACTCGACGGTAGGCGCCGTGGCTTCCAGCCGCCTGCCCAAGAGTTTCGTGGGATGGCTCTTTTGCACGATAGGGTTGTTGTTCGGGGTGATCCACTTCTGTGGCGAGTACGCCATGTACACCCTGGTAACCTCGCCCGGATCGCTCGTCGGCGGTGAGGTGGCGGCCTGGATCGACGCCTGGATTTGGGTACCAAGCACAGGATTTATCGTGCTCCTACTGTTGGTGTTCCCCGACGGCAGGTTACCCGGAGCCCTCTGGCGGCGGGTTGCCTGGTTCACCGCGACCCTGGTCCTGTTGGGAGCGCTGCTGGCGGCTTTCTCCCCCGGCGCGGTCCTGGAGTACCCCTTCGATAACCCGCTCGGCATCGAAGGATTGCCGAACGCCTACAAGCCGCTTGAGGCGCTCATGTACGCCCTCATCGTCGTTGGGGCGTTGTCCTTGGTCGCACGGATGCGTCAAGCGGGGAACACGGAGCGCCAGCAGATCAAGTGGTTCGCCTACGCCACCACGGTGTCGATCAGCGGGGTCATCCTCAAGAACACGCTCTATCCGGCGCTAGGTGGAACATGGGTGTGGTGGGTGGGGTTCGTGCTCACCGCGGTCGGTCTTACGGGTAGCCCGGTCGCCATGGGTTTGGCGAACTTTCGCTACCGTCTTTACGAGATAGACCTCCTTATCAACCGCACCCTCGTCTACGGATCGCTCACCGCGGTGCTGGCTCTGGTTTACGTGGCCAGCGTGGTGGTGCTGCAGTACGTCTTCCGGAGCCTGACAGGAGAGGGGTCGCAGCTTGCGGTAGTAGCATCAACGCTGGCTATCGCGGCCCTTTTCATCCCCTTAAGACGCCGCATCCAGTCGTTCATCGACCGTCGTTTCTACCGTAGAGAAGTACGACGTGCGAAAGACCCTGGAAGCCTTCTCGGCCAAGCTCAGAGAGGAGACGGATCTCGATGCGCTGAACGCCGAACTTGTGGCTGTGGTAAGCGAGACGATGCAGCCCGCCCACGTCTCGCTCTGGTTGCGCCCCGATAGGCCACCGATGGAAGAGCACGCGGGCTAGAGCAGCCAATCGCAGAGGGCGTGAAGCAATCCCCATCCCACTCCTCTGTTGCCCCCGCCCGCAGGGCCATCCTTACCCGCAAGAGAGGTCTCTGGCTCGAGTAGAGCGTGCCGGACGCTGATAGCCGCCTCGAGGCCGCCAGCGCCTTGTAATGGCCTTTGGCCGGGCGTATATTGGTCCGAGAAGAGAGCGGCCTGCTCTCAGGGAAAGGTAGGCCCAAGAAAATAGGGAGGAGTGCCCATGAAGATAGTCAGGTTAGAAGAGCATGAGCATCCCGCTCGCCCAGAGCACGACCTGCGCGGAAGAAGCGTCCTCGATTCCTCAGACCACCTCCTCGGATACGTGGCCAACCTCTTTGTCGATGAGGATGAGAGGCACCTGCGCTTCATAGACGTTGTACCCCAGGACTGGCTGGGGCGGGAGAGGAAGCGTCACCACCATCTAGTGCCAATTGAGGTTTTGGTTTTGGCTGATGAGGCGAGCCGGAGGGATTTCTATGGCTCAGTGGAGCTTGAGGTGGAGAAGGCTAAGGTAGAGAGCTCACCCATGCTCCCACCACACTTTGATGCCCCTAACGAGGAGTTACAGGAAGCAGTTCTTGAGCACTACGGCCACCCCTCCTAGTCTAAGCCGCATTCTCTCGGAGAGACCGGGCGGGAGAGATCTCCTGCGTGCAATCAACCGGCGCATAGGGCAAGCCGCTCCTACAGCGGTTTGTGGAAGGTGCCCTTCCGCAAACCGCGCCATCAGGTTTCAGGCATAACAAGGCGGAGCGATCGTCAACCGATTCATGAGCGGACCTTTTGCAAACCGCTTTAAGCCCCTGTACTTCGAGCCGCTGCAGTCGGTTGGGTGCAACTTGGAGCCTATTGTGGTGGGTGGATCACACCTAGCTGCCGCAGCATGCCCATGACGTCGAACTCGCCCCAGTGCTCGACTATCTCTCCCTCGGCCACACGTACGATGTCCATCCCCATCGCCTCGATCCGCTCACCGGTCGGCGCTACGCCCAAGAACTCGCGCTTATGAGTCCCACTCATCAGCCAGCGGAAAGCGGCCATATCTCCTTCCCGGATATTGTCTGCCTCGGCTATGCGCATGTCGGGGAAGGCTTCGCGCAAAGCCGCAATCCCACGCTTGAGCGACTCGGGATCGGGCACCGGCCCCGCAAACGGGTGGTAGCCGAGCCACGACTCCTCGATCTTGCCTCCTACCACGTGGTCGAACTCGATACCCGTCACCGTAACTTCCTCCCCGGTGGGAGGGATCCCTAAGAATTCGCCTCGATGTGTTCCTCGCGCCGTCCAACGGCTGACCACCTTGTCCCCTTCTGCTATCTGATCTTCCACCGCGAAGCGGGCGTCAGGGAAGGCGAAGCGGTATGCGGCTACGTAGCGTTTCACTCCCTCCGGGCCGTGCACGTCTGCAGGAAAGCTGGGATCATGGAGAACATAGTTGCGGGCGAAGAGGACTTCCACCCGTTTCAGGTTCCCTCGGGTTAGCACCTCCTCGAGCCACCGGCGGACCAGGGCCTTGTTGTCTTCGGACATAATATGTTCTCCCCTCGCAAGTACCGCCAACCTTTCACTGGATCTTACGTCGGGGCCAAGAGATCCCTCAAGCGGGCCTCAACGACAGGCCAGGGGAGCAGCCAATGCTTGTCGGTTATGGTGACGATGACCGTTTTTCCGAGCATCCGATACTCGCCTTTGACCAACTTGTGGACGAAACGACCAGATCCCTCGTCGCCGACGAAAGTCGCGCCGTTCTCGCTCGCCGCCCTCCTCGCCCTCGCCAGCAGCGAAGCGGGGGTGGCCCTGGTGTGCACGCTGAAGGTCCTCGCCATCGTTCCCTCCTGTTCTCTGAGGCAGACGCTCTGACGACAAGATCACACGCCACCTAGCGCTTTATGCTCCTGGTGGTCATGCGCGTGAGGGCCTTCTGCGACTACCCGCACGGGTATAATCTTACGTGAGTTGCTCAGTATACTGAGAAGAACGGTGCCCCTGTATGTACTAGCGGTGATTGTCGCGTTCGCGATCTTCCCCGCGCTCGCGGCGGCCCAGGGCTCGGATACGGTGTACGACGAGGCGGGAGCACTCAGCGTCTCCGAAGAGCAGCGCGTACAGCAGGCCTTCGACTCGGCACAAGAGGAGACGGGCCAGCCACTCTACGCCTTCCTGGTACCGAACAAGGGGGTGGAGGGCCAGGAAGCGCGGCAGGAACTACTGACCCGAGAGGCCAACGAGGCGCAAGTCCCGCAGGATGCCGGGGTAGTCGTAGTCGCCACGAAAGATGGCTGGGGCACGACGTACGACTTTCCGCAGGACGCATACGATGCGATGGTCCCCGACTTTAGGGAGGGAGACTTCGCCGCCGGGCTCGTGGCCGGGGCGCGAGAGATCCAGGGCGAGCCTGCGGCACAGAACACGCAAAACGGTCCCGACGCTGGTATGGGTGGTTTGTGGGGAGGCGGTCTACTCCTTGTTTTGGTGGCGGTGGCGGGAGGTCTCCTGCTGCTCAGGAACAGGCGCGCCAACAAACGGCGCATCGAAGAAGAACGTCGAAGCGCTGAGGAAGAGTTCGCCAACCTTACCGTCCACCTTGACGAATTCGACGAGAAGGAGCGGCTCGTCTCGGGTTACCTGGAGGCCCAGCGTTCGCTGTTGGATCGGCGAACGGAGGAGTGGGTAGAGACGAGGATCTCGGACGCCAAGACTACCGGCTTCGCACAGGAGTTCGATGAGGCCGCCTCCAGGCTCACCTCCGACCCCACCTGGGCGCGCGAGCGTCTGGAGCGTGGGCGCAACCTCCTCGCAGAGTCCATGCAGAAGCTCCACGAAGCCGAGAGAACCATGGATGACTACAGGGACGCCGATGAAGCCATGGACGGCAGGCTTCTTGAGGCGAAGGAGGAGATACAGGCGGCCGAAGAAGCCGAGGAGATCGCGAGGGCAGAGGGCGTTGCCGTCGAACCTCTGAAGCTGCGCCCCGAATACGACCGGGTGGCCCTGGAGGCCGCAGGTCGCGCCTCCCGCCGGGACGAGTTCGATCCCAGGCATAGCCTCGCTGAGGTCGAGGACCTCGCGGAGCGGGCCCGCGGACACAGGGAGGCGCTGCAAGACAATATCTCCGCACGTGACGCGCTCCCCGACGAACGCTACGCGACGGAAGGGGCGCTAGTGCGGGCCCGAGAGACCCTCGAAGAGTATCGTGGAACTCACGAGAGGGCGCTCGGCGAGTTCGGCCAGGCCGCGCTCGGAGATGTCCTGGACCCCGGAGAGCTCTCCTCGGGCCTGCTCGAGGCCGAAGGGCATATGGACCAGGCAGAGCGCGCCGCGTCATCCGGCCGCTTTAGCGAAGCTCGTTCCCTGCTGCAGGAAGCCGCCGAGCTCGCCAGGAAGTCCATGCAGGCCCCGGGCCGGTTGAAGGCGGCCACGGCAGAAGCCGACCGTAAGAAACGTGAGGGCGAGGAGAAGCTTCAGGAGCTCGAAGCCCGTCTGGCGCAGGCGAAAGCGAACGAGCACCTCATGGATCCCTACCAGCGACAGAGGCTTAAGGAATACGAGTACCAACTGGGGAACGCCCGCTACGGTTTCTTCGGGGGGGACTGGATCACCGCACTGCTGCTCTTCGAGGCCCTGGACAACGACTACATGTATGTGGGCGACCCTTCATCCTTCGATGCCGGAGACTTCGGCGGCGGCGATTGGGGCGGTGGCGATTGGGGAGGCGGGGACTTCGGTGGGGGAGACTTCTAATTTCGCCTATCGGGCGTTTCGACCGGCTTAGGTTCCCCGCCGCAAGGCTGCTGGCTCGTGCGTAGCAGGTCATCCAGCGCCGCTTGCTCGATGGCCTGGTACGCCGTCATGCCCCTGGGGCTAAAGCGCGCCACCACCGTGCCATCAGGTCGCCTGAGCGCGGGCGCGTCCGGGTCGCTGGCCGGGTCCAGGCGGTAGCCTTCAGGCAGGTTCGGTGTTCCTTCCTTCTTCCCCATGCATTGCTTTACGTTGCCCCAGGGCGTTCGGATCACCCCTACAGCGGGCTTGGGAAGGGCACCGTCGGTCTAGTCTCTCGCCCGGCGCCGGAGCTACAGGTTGCTGCCGGGACCCGGCTCGGGGACCTCTCCTTCTGCTCCGCTTTGTTCGCCGGGTCCTGACAGCTGCTCTTCGAGCCGTTGCAGGCGCTCCTCCAGGAGCGCGAAGTGCTCCGCGACCTCGCTCCTGAAGTCTTCGTCCGACATCGAGGCTCCACCTCCTCCCAGGAGCCTGCTCGCGAAGCTCCCGCCCGCGAACGCCGAGGCGGCACCGGAGAGCCCCGAGGCACCTCCGGCAAATCCTGAGGTGCCCCTCGAGCGGTCCGCCAGACGGTTCGCATAACTCTCGAGGTCGCCAAGGTCCAGGGTGTTTCGTCTACGCCCCGAGTCTCCTCCGCCACGCTTGGTGCCTCCTCGGGTGCGTTGTTGTACGCGTCCTCGCACGCGTCCCTGGGCGCGTCCCTGGGAATCATTGCGTCTATTCCTTCCTCCCACGTCCGCCTCCTTGATCTTGCTCGACCAGCCTAGCCCTACCCGGAGGGTACCCGGCGTGACCTTGCTCGGCAAGTGGCGCGTGTTTCCTCGTGAGAACGTATACCTTGCAGTTCGGGAGGGTATACACCCTGCGCAGGGGCAGAAGTGGTGCCCGACACGAAGACTAACGCGAGGAGAAGACGATGACGGAGAACGGCGAAGCATTCCCCGAGCTTTTCGGGGTTGTTCGAGACTACGCGCAGGGCGACCACGCCCATCAGGTACAGGCGCTCAGGGTCATCGCAGCCGCCTACCTGCCCTTATACGAGGCGCAGCCCATGCCCGATGCCAGGGAGGTCGTCGAAGGTGTCTTGGCCAGGAACGGTTTCCTTCTCACGAACCCCGAGACGGGTGAGATAGAGCCATCCAGCGTGGACGCCGTGGTGAGCGTGGCCACCTCCCGCCTCGACGAGGAGGATCTGAGGTGGGGCGCGGGTTGCCTTCTGGGTATGATGGACGCGCTGAGACAGAGGGCGCGGGACGCCGGCTACGAGACCTTCGTGCTCGACGCCCAGGAAGTCCTCGATGGCCTGGAGACCATCCTGGCCGCCGACATAGTGGAGGACGTCGTCGAAGAAGCCCTCGACGAAGCCCTCGAAGGCGAGGACCTCTAGCCAGCAGGCCAGCATTTCAGCTGATTGGTCTCGATTACAGCCGAATGCTCGATTCGCGGAGGATCATCGACCCTCCGCGAATCGCTTTATACTTACTCGCGGCACAGGATCTCTGGTTGCTCCCGTTGGTAGAGTGAGATGGCTCTGGAAGGGTTGGGCATGAGGGGAGATAAATGCTCGAAGGGAATGCTCCGCACACCGGCGGTGATGGCCGTGATCGCCGTCATGATCTCCCTGCTTCCGCTGCTGGTCGCCTGTTCTTCTGAGGGATCCGAAGACCAGTCCGCCGGGAGCCGACAGACCGGCGAGGGCAAGCAGATCGGCAACGCCGGCGACGGCACGCAAAGCGCCCACAGCTCCGGGTCACAGGCGGCCCTCGTCCCCATCGCCCACCTGAACTCGACCGCAGAGAACGTGAGCATGGAAGAGCTTTCAAAGACACGAGGATTGGCCGTCGGCCGAGGGTACCGTGATGATGCCGCCGGGCTCTTGGGCAGCTCGAGGTTTGAGGGTTTCGATTCGGGCGAAGCCGTGATCGACCACGTAAGCAGGACTCCCGATGCGCTCGGACTCGTACCCTGGGACGAAGTCGGCCCCGGGATCAAGGCCTTGTCGGTTGATGGTGAGGCGCTCCTGGATGCGGAACGCAGCGGAGACTATCCCCTGAGACCTGAGGGCGCGACGGTTCCCGATCCCGAAGAGCTGCGGCGCGTGGTGGTGGGGGGCGACATCGTGCTCGACCGCGGGCAGAACTACATGGTCATCCAGAAGGGGATGGGGATCGACTTCCCACTCGACGGTGGCTACGCCGCCGTAACGAGCCGCGTGCCTGAACCGAGCGCCTACTCGGAGACGGGGATCATCCACCAGTTTACGGCCGAGCGCACGGGGAGGGCGGGAGCGATGAGGGAGTACCTGTCTGGCGCCGACCTTACGCTCGCGAACTTCGAGAACCCGGTCGTAAGAGACGCCGTCTATCACCCCGACGCGACAACCTTCACGGGAGATCTACGGTTGATGCCTGAGTTGGATCAGGCCGGTATCGACGGCGTCACCCTTGGAAACAACCACATCCTCGATGCCGGAACTTCAGGGATTGATGAGACAATGAGACACCTGGATGCCGCCGGAATAGCCCACGCGGGGGCAGGTATGGACCTTGCGGAGGCCCGCAAGCCCATGGTATTCGACCTCGGCGGGACGAAGATCGGCGTCCTCTCCTACATGGGTGTGCCTTCTTACGACTGGGCCTGGGCCACGAATACGGCACCGGGCACGGCGCCACTCCTTCAGAACGTCATGGAGGGGGACGTAAAGCGCCTGCGGCCGAAGGTAGACCTGATCCTCGTAATGCCGCACTGGGGCAAGGAGTACATCGCGACCCCGGAACCGTTCCAGATAGACATCGCGCACGCTGCGATGGACGCCGGGGCCGACCTCTTGATCGGTGGCCACGCCCACTGGCCCAAGGGAATCGAAATCTACAAGGGCAAGCCGATCTTCTACGGCGTCGGCAACTTCCTCTTTGACCAGTCCTGGTCGGAAGAGACCTCGACGGCGATCTTCGCCGAGACCACCTTGTACAAGGACGATGTTGTCCAGGTCCGCCCCGTCCCGTTCATCATCCTCGACCAGGCCCAGCCCAACTTCCTCGTCCCGGGGGCAGGCGGGGATAGGGCGTTACGCAAGATCTTCGCCACCTCCCTCGGTCCCGAGTTCGAGGCTCACGGGAACCCCGCCCGCTGAAGTACGTTCCTCGGATCACGGGATCGTCGTAACGTTTGCCGTAACGCTTGGGAGACGGGGGTGCTGTAGAGTGGTGTTGTGACAGAAGGGGCTGGAGAACAGGGACAAGGAGTCCGCGGGACGGGTCGTCGCGCGCTGTTCTTAGTTGCGCGCGTGGCAGGGTGGCTGATCGTCCCTTTGTACGTCGCTGGTACTTGCGCGTACTACCTCCTGATTTATGGCGCCGGCTTGTGGAACCAAGACGCGGTGGTCGAGAATTTGGCAAGCGTGATGTTGAGTGTGGGGTTCGGTGCCTTCGCGGTCGTCGGGGCGCTGCTCGTGTTAAGACGGCCCACCAACGCCATCGGCTGGATCCTGGCCGCCATCGCGCTCATGGTGGCGACCTTCGGCGCTGGTGGCGGCTACGCCACCTATGCCGTGGCCACCCGAGGGCGGCCTGATGCCCTCGCTGTCTTCGGCGCATGGGCCGCTAATTGCTACTGGTTCTTGATGCTCGCTTTGGCCCTCATCTACCTGCCCATGCTCTTCCCCGATGGGCGGCTGCTCTCACGCCGCTGGCTCCCGGTCGCCGTGCTTGCGGGGTTAGCGACGTTGGGCATCGTCCTCCCCAAGGCACTAGTTGACACCATTCCCGTGCAGGAGGTTCCCGGGCGAGGGATCGCCAACCCTATCGGGTTCGGAGGACTGGATATGCTCGAGAACTTCCCGATATCCGGCGTGATCGAGGGTCTTTTCCTCCTCGCGGCCGCTGGGGCGGTGGCGTCGGTGGTGGTGCGCTTCCGCAGGTCGCGCGGGATCGAACGCCAGCAGATGAAGTGGTTCGCCTACGTGATCGTGGTGTTGATCGGCGGCTCCGTCCTCGCGGGCGGCATCTCGGACGTGACCGGCGTGGGGTGGCTGGGAGGGAGCAGTTTCGTACTCAGCCTGGTAGGCATCGTGTGTTTGCCGATAGCCGTGGGCATAGCCATCCTCCGCTACAGGCTCTACGAGATAGACATCATCATAAATCGCACCCTCGTCTACGGTCCCCTCACGGCGGCGTTGGTCGTGGTGTATTTCGGCGGGGTGGCGACGACCCAGGCAATCTTCGGCGTCCTCACCGGCCAACAGCAGCAGCCCCAACTCGCCGTCGTCGTCTCCACGCTCGTGATAGCGGCACAGTTTAGCCCTCTGCGTCGGCGCATCCAGTCTTTCATAGACCGCAGCTTCTACAGACGTAAGTACGACGCCAGAAAGACCCTCGAAGCCTTCTCGGCAAAGCTACGCGACGAGACCGACCTTAAGGCGCTGAACGACGAGCTCGTCTCAGTGGTCAGGGAGACGATTCAACCGGCGTACGTCTCGCTCTGGTTGCGTCCTGCTACGCCCATGAAGGGTGAGAAGCCGCATTGATTGAGGCTCGTAGCCGAGAGGTTCCGTTGGTTCGTTGCTTTGGTGAGTGGGCGCCAGATGCGGAAGGCGTATTGACATCGCTGCGAGTGATCGTTATCCTGCACCGCGTTGAGGCGAATAGAATATTGTTGTAGGTCCAGCTTCTGGAGGGGGCGTCTTGACCATACACATGCCTGGTGTTGTAAGCCACGCGGGCTCGCAATCTCGGGTCTCGGCTTCGCTTATATCCTGCGGTCCTCCTCGGGCCGCGCTGGTAAACATCGGGCGGTTCGCGGCCCCTTGGAGCATAGAAGGTTTCGAGCAAGCTACCGAGGTTGATGGGGGTTGAAAGTGGTTCCGGTCGTTCGCGAGCGGGGCCGCATCCACGTAGTAAGACTGTTGGCAGCAGGATTGTTTACGTAAGGGGGGATAATGCCGACCGGAGCCGACGTAATTAAGAGTGGTAGGAAGTACCTGGGCGTGCCCTATGTGTCCGGCACCCCTCTGCCTTGCAACAAGTCGCAGATGGACTGCGACTGCTTTACCAAGCGCACCTTCAACGATATCGGCATCGCGTTGGGCTGGTGGACCAACCAGATCAACTACGGCAGGCGCGTCAGCTTGTCGGACCGTCGGGTCGGCGACCTGCTCTTCTTTAGCGAAGATGGTTCTGGGAAGTTGACGCACGTCGGCATCCAGTCCTACAACGGCTACTGCCTCCACGCTTCGAGCTATTACCACAAAGTCTGCGAGAGCAAGCTCAAGTACATGCGCGGCCTTTACGCCGCTCGGAGGTTGGTGTAGGGCACCGGCGTAAGGGGGGAAGAGCATGCAGCACTATAGCCGCCGCGATTTTCTGAAGATCGCCGCCGTATTACCCGTCATGGGGACGACCTGGTTATTCTCCAGCGCGGCACGCGCCGGAGCGGCAGAAGAAGAAGCGTACACCCAGGCCCAGGCAGACGCGATACATGAGGATGCAACGGAAGATAAGATAAGGCAGACTGGCGCGTCACCCGAAGAGGTAAAGGCCAGGGTGGAACGCAGGCTCCGTGAGCTGAAAGCAAACGCGGCAGGCTGAACAACAAACCATAACTCCGAGCGCTTCTGGGCTAATCAGATCTGATGAGCCCCCTCGTCCCCGTCTGGCCGAGGGCGTAAAGCCACTCGACTATAATTGTCGCTGTGGCGGAGGACGAGCGCAGAAGATCAGATAACAGAGGCCTCCAGGAGAGGAGATCGTACGAGCCGCGGCTTGCGCTGCGGCGGGTGCAAAGCGCCGTACTGGCACTCTTAACCATTAGCGCCGTAGGCGTTCTTGGGTATATGGTCTTCGAGGGATGGCGTTTCACCGATGCTCTTTACATGACCGTGATCACCCTTACCACGGTGGGTTACAAGGAGGTTCATGTGCTCGATGCATCGGGGCAGCTGTGGACCATGCTTCTCCTTATAACGGGGGTGGGCACACTCTTCTACGCTGCAGTATCCTCCGTTGAGCTGGTGGTCGAAGGAACGGTGCGGGGCTACTTTGGAAGGAGGAGGGTGAAGGCGGCGATCGGCAGGCTAAACGGCCACTACGTCTTGTGTGGTTACGGCAGGGTCGGACGGCAGGTCGCCCGCGAGTTCGCGGCCGACGAGGTGCCCTTCGTCATCGTCGAACAGGACCAGGAGGTCCTTGAGGAGTGCCTGGCCGAGGGTTATCTCGCGTTGCTCGGCGAAGCCGCTGACGACGACGTCCTCGAGGAGGCCGGCATCTTGCGCGCAGCGGGGCTCATCGCGGCCGTCGACTCCGACGCGGACAACGTCTTCGTGGTGCTCTCGGCACGCAAGATCAACCCCAAGCTGCACATCGTCGCCCGCGCCTCCTCCGACGAATCGGCGGCCAAGCTGGAGATAGCGGGCGCCGACCGTACCCTCTCACCCTACGCCGTGGGCGGCAGACGGCTCGCCGCGCTCGCCAAGCAGCCCCTTGTTGTCGACTTCCTGGACGTCGTCACGCGCGGTGAGAAAGGCATCGAATTCCGCCTGGAAGAGTTCTCCGTACCTGTCGATTCGAACATCGCCGAGCACACCATCGGCGAGCTCAAGATAGGAGAGAGGACCGGCGCCATAGTCCTCGCCGTCCGCACCACGGAAGGAAACTTCGACACCACGCCCTCGGCAGACGATCGTCTGCACTCCGGGGACACGCTCATAGTGCTTGGTAGCCGCGGCCAGATAGAGCGCCTGGAGCAACTCATGCGCGGTGCGTAGGGGCGGGTTTCAAACCCGCCCCTACCGCGAACCGCCCTTGCCAGGTGCCGCCCCTATTCCCTCGGCCGATAGATAACCATGTCGGCCAGACGATCCGTCCTCTGGTAGTGGCCGTGTATCTCCTCCAGCATCCGGGGGGTCCACCTGTCACTCTTTATCTCCCTCGCGAAGGGAGGGCTCCAGATCATGATCATGGGGAACCTCTCCTCATCGATGTCCTTCAGGAGCGGTCTCTGGTCCCAGTCGCCGTCACGGGAGAGCTGGGTCATCTCGAAAGGCTGGAAGTAGATCCTCCGCCCTTGTAGGGGCAAGAGTCCCATGTAGTCGTCCGTGAGCACGGGCCCATCCGCTTTAGCCACCATACGGGATAGTTGCGCGACCTCGCCCCGCTGCTCGATGATGTAGTTTTGCATGCCCGAGGGGACCCGCGACGATTGTGCGAGCGCCAGTACCTGGACCGCGAGAAGCGCTATCAGGGCGATCCGTAACCGCGGACGCTTGCGCTGCCAGGCGATAAAGGCACCGGTTGCTAGGCTGAGCGCCGCTGATAGCTCCAGGAGATAGTTCACGTCGGAACCCACTTTGCCGACGAGCATCGCGGAGGGGATGCTGGCGACAAGATAGGGTGCGACGAGCCACCACGAACGATTCTCCTTGCGCGGCGCGAGCAGGAGGAACGCGAGCGAGCCAAGCAGTAGCAGCGGACAGGCGAGGATGGCCCCGAGGGCGTTGAGGCTGACACGCTCCCAGCGGAAGTCGTTGAGGTTGGCGGTTACGGTGTTGAGGAAGAACCCTCCTCCGGTGAAGATGTTCATGAGGGCGAACAGTATCAGGCCTGCTCCGCCGGCGATCGCGGCCGTCTCGAGCGCCCGGCGGCGCTGGCCCTGGGCCGCGAGCCACACGAAAGCTGCGAGCGGCGCAGCCAGAATGTAGGTCTGGCGGGTATAGACTGCCGCGACGAGAAGCAGGGCAGAGACGAAGACGCTCCAGCGCTTCTCGGGCCAGCGCGCGACGACGAAAAGCCCGGCCCAGGAGAGCGCAAGACCCAGCGAGTCGACCCTCGATAGCGACGACCAGCGAACGACATAGGGCATGGCAGGAAAGATCAGACCCCCCGCCATCGCCGCTATTTTGTCTTTGGTCAGCGCGTGCAGGGTAAGCCCCACAAAGAGCGCCACGGCCGCGACGCTCGTTAGGGAGATAAGACGCCCGTACCAGAGCGCCGGCCCGAACAGCCACACGAACGGCACCTGCGCGAGCATGAAGAGCGGGGGATAGTTGGAGACAACGTAAGGTGATGCGGTGAGGTCGGTCCTGTAGATGTTCTGAAACTGCGCGAGCCTTACGGACTGGTCGAGCAGTGGTCCCTCACCGTAGTTGAGCGGGTAAGGGAAAGCGAGGGCGTCCCATCCGTGCCGCAAGAAGAGCAGCGCACCAAGACCCTGGGCCAGGAGCAGGAAGGCGGTGGCGGCAAAGAGCGCGACCAGGCGCTTCCGTCCGCCCTTGTTGGCTGCTTTCCCTTTTTTGAGACCAGTACTCGTCGCCAGGCCCTTCCGCGCTCTCGAACTCAGGCTATGTATCCTACCCTTTTGGCGCCGGCGACGCGCGAACGGTGCGGCGAACCTACCCCTTCTTCGGCCCGTTCACGCCGTACTCGAGGCCGTCAACGAGGGCTTGCCAGGAGGCTTCGATGATGTTCTCGGAGACGCCTACGGCGCCCCACATCCGTTTGCCGTCCGTGGAGTCTATGAGGACGCGGGTCGTGGCCGCCGTGGCGCGGTGCTCGTCGAGGATGCGGACCTTGTAGTTGGAGAGGTGGATGTCTTTTAGCTCCGGATAATGCGGCCCTATGGCTTTCCTCAGCGCTCGGTCCAGGGCGTTCACGGGACCGTTGCCCTCTGCAGTGGAGATGATCCTCTGCCCGCCCACAAAGAGCTTTATGGTCGCCTCCGTCGTCGTCTCCCCGCCCGCACGCTTCTCGGAGATGATCCTGAACGTCTCCAGCTCGAAGAGCGGCCTGTCCTCACCGGTCGTCCTCCCGATGAGCAGTGCGAGCGAGGCGTCGGCGGCCTCGTAGTGGTAGCCTTCGTACTCGCGCTGCTTTATGGCTTCGAGGATCCGGGTCGCATCCCCGGCTTCCAGACCGAGCTCCTCGGCCTTGGTCCTGATGGAGTTCTTCCCCGAGAGTTCCCCGACCGGCGTCCTTCTTACGTTCCCTACGGCCTCGGGCGCGACGTGCTCGTAGGTCGCGGGGTCGCTGGAGATGCCGTCGACGTGCAGCCCGCCCTTGTGGGCGAAGGCGCTGCGCCCGACGTAGGGGCGGTGGGTGTCAGGCGTCAGGTTCATGAGCTCCGAGACGTAGTTGGAGACCTCGGTGAGCCGCCGCAACCTCGCGTCATCCATGACCTTCAGCCCCATCTTGAGCTGCAAATTGGCGATGGTCGTAACGAGGTCGCAGTTGCCGCATCGCTCCCCGATACCGTTGATCGTCCCCTGCACGTGCGTCGCCCCTGCCTCTATCGCCACCAGTGCATTGGCCACCCCGCACCCAGAGTCGTTGTGGGTGTGGATGCCGACCTCTACGTCAGGGAACTCGCGCACCGTGCGCGCGACGACCGCTTTGAGTTCTGTAGGCAAGGTCCCGCCGTTCGTGTCACAGAGGACCAGCGTCGTCGCCCCTGCCTCGGCGGCGGCCCGTAGCACCGCGAGCGAGTACTCGGGATCGTCGCGGAAGCCGTCGAAATAATGCTCGGCGTCGAAGATGACCTCTTTACCGGCGCCGGCAAGGTGGGCGACTGTGTCGCGCGCGGACTCGAGGTTCTCCTCAGGCGTGGTCCTAAGGACCTTCTCGACGTGCAGCTTCCAGCTCTTGGCGACGATGCAGGCCACGGATGCTGAGAGGGAGGGCAGGAGCGTTACCGCAGGGTCGTCCTCGGCCCGCCCCCTCGGACGCCGGGCCCGCGTGAAGGCGACGAGCTTCGCGTGTTGGAGGGACGAGGCGTCGAAGCCCTCGAAGAACTCGAGGTCCTTGGGATTGGAGGCGGGGAATCCCGCTTCGATGTAGTGGATTCCCAAGGAGTCCAGCTCGCGGGCAATGCGGGCCTTGTCCTCTGCGGTCAGGCTCACGCCCTCGCGCTGCGTGCCGTCACGTAGCGTCGTATCGAATAGCTTTATGCTCACATCACACCTTCTCCCGCCGCGACCCACTTGCTCACGGCTTTCGTCACCTCTTCGGTCGTGTTCTTTCCGCCGAGATCCGGGGTCGAGAAATGGGCCTCCAGGGCGACGGAGACGCCCTGCTCGATGGCCTCGGCCACATCGGGGCGGCCCAGGGAGTGGCGGAACATCATCGCCGCGGAGAGGATGGTGGCGTAGGGGTTGGCCTTCCCCTCTCCTGCGATGTCGGGGGCCGAGCCGTGGACGGGTTCGAAGAGGCCGGGAGAGCCGGGCTCGCCTAAAGACGCGCTAGGGAGCATCCCCATCGAGCCCGGGAGCATCGCGGCCTCGTCCGAGAGGATGTCCCCGAAGAGGTTCTCGGTCAATATTACGTCGAACCTCCTGGGGGCCTGAACGAGGAGCATCGCCGCCGCGTCGACGAGGACGTGGTCGAGATCCACCTCAGGATAATCTTCGGCGACTTCGGAGACGACCCTGCGCCACAGCCGGCTCGTCGCCATGACGTTCGCCTTGTCCACGCTCGTTACCCGCTGCTTGCGACGCTTCGCCGCCTCGAAGGCGACATGCGCGACCCGCTCTACCTCCTCCCGCGTGTACACGCTGAGGTCACTTGCCTTCGTCTCGCTCTCCTCCTTCTCCCCGAAGTAGGCCCCGCCGGTCAGCTCCCTGACGATTAGCACGTCGACGCCACCGACGACCTCGCGTTTGAGGGGTGAGGAATCGATGAGCGCCGGTATTGCGGCGACGGGCCTGAGGTTGGCGAAGGCCCCGAGATGCTTCCTTAGCCTGAGCAGGCCTGCCTCGGGGCGCGCGGGTCCTCTGTCGAAGTCGGGGTGGCCGACGGCCCCGAGCAGGACCGAATCGGAGGCGCTGGCGGCCTCGAGCGTCTCCCTGGAGATGGGCTCGCCTTCCTCGCGGATGGCCGTGCCGCCGATCCTGCGTTCCTCGTAACGCACCTCGATGCCGAAGTGATCCGCCGCCGCGTCGATGACCTCGCGCGCGGCCCCGACCACCTCGGGTCCGATGCCGTCGCCGGGGAGTAGTAATACGTCGAACGCGTCTCTCATGGCGGATCCTCCTGGAACTCTGGCCTCGACGCAAGCCACCCCCGTCCGCCAGGACCTAAAGCGCCCCCGAGCAGCTCCTCGGCCCGCTCCCCGTCTACCATCTCGTCTTCTTCCCACAGGGCCTGGAAGATGCTCTGCCTCCCCGAGGCCGCTACGGCGCTACCTGCGCGTCCCACCTGGCTCCGACCATGCCGGCCGTGTAGACGTTGACGGCCCGCACGTAGGCGCGCGCCGCAGCCTCGACGACGTCCTGGGAGAGGCCGCGACCGGCGTAATCGCCGCCATCGAACTCGACGGAGACCCTTACCTCGCCGAGGGCGTCCTTCCCGCCCGTCACGGCGTCGATGCGGAAGTCCGTCAGCCTGCCCTTTATGTTCGTCGCCGCGTCGATGGCGCGGAAGACCGCATCGACCGGCCCCTCGCCCTCGGCCTCGGCCTCAAACGTGCCCTGTTCGGCGTGGGAGATGGTGACGGCGGCCCGGCTCTGGCGGCCCGTGGCGGCGACGACCCTGAACGACTCGAGTACGAACTTGCCCTCGAAGGAGCCGACCTCATCTGCGGCGATCGCCTCGAGGTCCGCGGCGGTCACGGTCTTCTTGTGGTCCGCTATCTCCTTGAAGCGTGTGAAGGCCCTCCTCAGCACATCGCCTTCGACAAAGTAGCCTAGCTCCTCGAGGGCGTCCTTGAGTGCGTGGCGGCCCGAGTGCTTGCCGAGGAAGATGTTCGTCCCTTCCAGGCCGATGTCTTCCTTGGTCATGATCTCGAAGGTCCGCCTGTCCTTGAGCACGCCGTCCTGGTGGATGCCCGACTCGTGCAGAAAGGCGTTGCGCCCGACGATGGCCTTGTTCGGAGGAACCTCGTAGCCCGTGATGTTGGAGACCATGCGGCTCGTGTTGGCGAGCTGGCGGGTCTCGACGCCGACATCGACGCGGTAGAAATCGGAGCGTGTGGCGAGTGCCATGACGATCTCCTCGAGCGAGGCGTTCCCGGCCCGCTCCCCGATGCCGTTGACGGCGACCTCGATCTGGCCGGCCCCGACCTCGACGCCTGCGAGCGAGTTGGCGACGGCCATGCCGAGGTCGTCATGACAATGCACCGAGAGGACGCGCTCATTTAGTGTGGGAACCCGCTCTTGGAGCTCCTTCAGGAAAGAGGCGAACTCGACCGGAGTGGTGTAGCCGACCGTGTCGGCTATGTTGACGACGTCGGCCCCCGCCTCGACAGCCGCGGCGACGATCTCGGATAGGTACCCGATATCCGTGCGCGTCGCGTCCATCGGCGAGAACTCGACGTTCTCGCAGAGGCTCTTGGCGAAGACTACGGCCTCGCCGGCCTTCTGCAGGATCTCTTCCCGGTTCGAGCGCATCTGGTGCTCTATGTGAAGATCACTCGTTCCGACGAAGGTGTGGATGCGCGGCCGCTGTGACCATTGCACCGCCTCCCAGGCACGAACGATGTCCTGCTCGTGGATGCGGGCGAGGCCTGTAATCCTCGGCCCCCTGACCTCCGAGGCGATGCGGCTCACCGACTCGAAGTCGCCTTCCGAAGTGATCGGGAACCCGGCCTCGATTACGTCCACCCTCAGGCGGGCGAGCTGGCGGGCTATCTCTACTTTCTCCTCTACAGAGAGGGAGATGCCAGGCGACTGCTCGCCGTCGCGGAGGGTGGTATCGAAGATCTCTACTCGACGCATGTGTCTCGTCCTCCTACGTTTCGAAAAATCTCATCCCGCCGCCCGCTCCGCAACCTCGACGGCCACCGTCCAGTCCGAGTACTCGTCCCACCCGCCGCGCGCGGCCTTGAAGTACAGCTCCTGCAACCGCTCGGCGACGGGTCCTATGCTGCCCGTCCCCACGGGGCGATCGTCGATCTCCACCACCGGTGCGATCTGAAAGCCGGTCCCGCTCAAGAACACCTCGTCTGCGGCGTAGAGCTCCGTACGGCCCACCTCGCGCTCTATGACGGGCATCTCGAGCTCTTTGGCCGCGAGCTCCATCACGGCGTCGCGCGTTATGCCTTCGAGGATGTCAGCCGTGACGGGCGGCGTGATGAGCTGGCCCTTCCTCACGAGGAAGATGTTCGCCGCGCTCGCCTCTGAGACCTGGCCGTCCTGGGTGAGGAAGATGGCGTCGTCGTAGCCGGCCCTGTGGGCCTCATCGACCGCAAGCGCCGTGTTGACGTAGGAGCCCGTGCACTTGGCGCGCGCCGGGATGGCGTTGTCAGGCGTGCGCCGCCAGGAAGAGACACAGACCTTCAGGCCCGTGAGCTCCACGTAGTTGCCCATGGGGACCGTAAAGATGGATAGTTCGGTCTCGCCCTTCAGGTTCACCCCCACGGACTCGGCGGCCTTGTAGGCGAGAGGACGGATGTAGGTGTCCTCGCGCGGGGCGTTACGCTTCAGGATCTCCAGCGTGACGTCGCAGAGCTCATCGACGCTGATTGACAGGTCCAGATGTAGCAGCCGGCAGGACCTCTCGAAGCGCTCGTAGTGCTCGCGCATCTTCAGGACCTGCAAAGTGCCGCGCTCCTCGCTCCAGTACGCCCTTATACCCTCGAAGACGCCCGTGCCGTAGTTCAGGGCGTGCGTCGCCGGTGAGAGGCGAATGTCGCCGACCCTTACCAGCTCGCCGCCGTGGTAGGCCCACTCGGCGTCGGACGCCGCGAACGCTTTACGACTCATAAGTTCTCACCTCCAGCGGAGCCGGCGGGCGTCTCGATACCCTCGGCCGCGAGCGCCCGCAGCTCCTGTCCGACCTTCTCGACCTGCGACTCTGCTTCCCTGCGGCGCATCGCGAGGAAGCTCGATCCCCCTGCCTGGTTCTCGAGCACCCAGTCCTTGGCCCACTTGCCGCTCTGGATGTCGGTGAGGATCGTGCGCATCCTCTCTCTTGCGGCCTCGTCGATGATCTTCGGCCCCGCCGTGTAGTCGCCGTACTCTGCGGTGTTGGAGATCGAGTAGCGCATCCCCGCAAGCCCGCCCTCGTAGATGAGATCCACGATCAGCTTGAGCTCGTTTACGCACTCGTAGTAGGCGAGCTCTGGCTGGTAGCCCGCCTCCACAAGCGTCTCGAATCCGGCTTTCAGGAGGGCCGTGAGCCCCCCGCACAACACCGCCTGCTCCCCGAAGAGGTCCGTCTCGGTCTCCTCGGCGAAGGTGGTCTCGATGATACCGGCGCGGCCGCTCCCTATGCCGCGGGCGTAGGAGAGGATCACATCCCGTGCCTGACCCGAAGCGTCATTCTGTACCGCGAAGAGCGAGGGCATCCCTTTGCCCTCGATGTACAGACGCCTTAGCACGTGACCAGGTCCCTTGGGGGCGACGAGGCCGAGGTCGACCTCGGGGGGGACGACGATCTGGTTGAAGTGGATGTTGAAGCCGTGGGCGAAGAGCATGAGGTCGCCCTCGGAGAGGTTGGGCCCGACCTCGGCCTCGAAGACCGCAGGCTGTCTCTCGTCGGGGAGGAGCATCATAACCACGTCGGCCCCTCGCACCGCATCGGCGATGGTCTTGACCTGCAGCCCATCTCCTTCGGCCTTCGGCCAGCTACCCGAGCCCTCGTAGAGCCCGACGGTCACGTCGCAGCCTGATTCCTTCAGGTTCAGGGCGTGGGCGTGGCCCTGGCTGCCGTAGCCGAGGATCGCGACTTTGCGGGCCGTGATCTCGTTCCCTATATCTCCCTCACGGTATACCCGTGCCATCTAAACCCCTCCCCCGGCTTCACCCTCTGGACGTGCCAGGGGGCCAAGCCGAACCATGTCCTCTACGCCGTCGCCCAGGGCGGCGAGAAACCCCTCGACCTTCTCGGGATCTCCCGACGCCACGACCGTGCCATCGTCTTCGTGCGCTTCGATACCTGTGCTCTCTGCGGTCGTGCGCCAGTCTTTCGAGGTCTCGACCAGGGCCACCTCGATCGTCTCCGCGGGCCCGGCCTCGCTTACGTCCTCGAGGGACGAGATGAGGGCCGTGTAGCGCAGCGCCGGCTCGGGAGGGCAGTCGAGCAAAATGGTTGCGCGCATGCCACCTGGCTGGTCCCCTGCTTCGCGGGCGAGCGTGAAACCTGCGACGGGCATCCTCTTGTTCTGGAGCGTCATGAGTAGCCTGTTCAGGGCGAGCATACCGCCCGAGAAGCGGACCTCGATGGTGTTCAGGGCGACGCCCGTCGCCGACTCAGGCACCGTCTTCTTCGATCATCTCGTTGACGGACATGCCCGATGGGATCATGGGGTAGACGTTGGCCTCGGGGTCGATGTGGAAATCCAGGAAAGTGCAGCCTTCCTGTTCCTGCGCCCACCGCACGGCCGCCTCGACGTCGTCTCCCTCTCTGACGGTGCGCCCGGCCAGCCCGTAGGAGGCGGTGAGCTGCTCGTAGTCGGGCCCGGTTATGGGCGTCTCGGAGTAGCGGCGGTTGTGGAAGAACTGCTGCCACTGGCGGACCATCCCGAGGTAACCGTTGTTCAGAACGGCGACCTTTATGTTCAGCCCGAAGTCCCTTATCGTGGCGAGCTCCTGGAGGTTCATCTGGATGCCGCCGTCGCCGGCTATGACCCACACGGGATCTTCGGGGTAGGCGAAGGCCACGCCCATCGCCGCCGGTAGCGCGAAGCCCATGGTGCCGAGGCCCCCGCTCGTGATGTGGCTGTTGGTCTTCGTGAACTCGAAGAACTGGGCGGCCCACATCTGGTGCTGCCCGACATCCGTGACGAGCCGCAGGTCCGGGCCGGCGGCGGCCTTTATGGTCTCCATCACCTGTATGGGACCGTACTCGTCCCGCGCCGACTCCTTGCGGCGCCTCTCGGGCTCCTGGCTCTTGACCAGTTCCTCGCGCCACCGCCCGCATCCCTCGCCCTCCTCAGCACCATTATCCAGGTGTCCGAGGATCGAACGCATCGCGGCCTTGGCGTCCGCTGCTATCCCCACGGTCGGCTTTATGACCTTGCCGAGTTCTGAGGGGTCGACGTCGATGTGGATGATCTTCGCGTCCCTGGCGAACTTGTGGGCAGCGCCGGTGATCCTGTCGTCGAAGCGCATCCCGACCGCGAAAAGGAGATCGGAGCGGTCTATGGCGCGGTTGACACTGGCCTGCCCGTGCATCCCAGGCCAGCCCAGATACAGCGGGTGGTCGTCGGGGAAGGCGCTTATCCCGAGGAGCGTCGTCACGACGGGGATGCCCGTCCGCTCCGCGAGCAGCCTGAGCTCCATCTCTGCGCCCCCCAGCGTGACGCCGTGTCCGGCCAGGATCAGGGGCCGCTTCGCGTTCCGCAATAGCATCGCCGCGCGCTCGAGCCCCGGCGACTCCACAGGAGGTGGCGCCTCCCGCAGACGACGGTAGCCCTTGTCGACCGTGGCCGCGAACTGCACGTCTTTGGGCACGTCAACGAGGACCGGCCCCGGCCTGCCGCTGCGGGCGATCTCGAAGGCGCGCCGCATCGTCGTGTAGAGCTCGTCTGGGTCCTCGACCAGGAAGGAGTGCTTGGTGAAGGGCAGCGTCATGCCCATGACGTTCGTCTCCTGGAAGGAGTCCTTGCCCATCGCCGGCCGCCCGACCTGTCCTGTGATCGCCACGAGCGGCACGGAGTCCATCTGGGCCGTGGCGAGCCCCGTGACAAGATTGGTCGCCCCCGGACCGCTCGTCGCCACGCACACCCCGACCCTGCCTGTCGCCCTGGCGTAGCCGTCCGCCGCGTGGGCGGCTGCCTGTTCGTGGCGGGTGAGGACGTGCCTTAGCGGGTAATCGGGTAGGGCGTCGTAGAAAGGCATGATCGCGCCCCCAGGGTACCCGAAGAGGTACTCGACCCCTTCGTCGAGTAGCGCCTCGCACATGGCTTCACTACCCGTGCGCGGCTTGTATTCGAAGTTGAATGCTGTGTTTTCCACGGTCTATCCCGTTCTAGTAAGAGATACTTGCCCCAACCTCGCCGAAGAACGGGGTCTCCCCGTCTAGCGGCTCTAGGCGGACCGGAGAACGCCGTCCCGGCCCGCCAGGGTAATTAGTCGTAGGGCGGACGGTACGGCGACCGTGGCTACTCGCGGATGGATGGGCGGAGCGAGCAGGCGCGAGATCTTGAGCATCAAGCCCGAAACCTTCTTCTGCGCCATTTTCCAGACGTTCTTCAAAAATCCTCGCTCGTCTTGCCCGCAAGTAAATGAAGGGTGACACAATGGTAGAGGGTTGTCAAGGATTTCAGCAAGTCACCCCGCTCCGGCTTCGCCTCCGCTTGTCAGCACGGCGCCCTTCAGGCGGCTCTCAGCACTTCAGCAAGTCGTTTCGTGGCCTCGCCAAGGGCGTAGAAACCGACTGCCGCTGGTGGCGGTTCGTCGTGAGCAGCAGGGCACGGTCAGAAACGGCCGAAGCTGACAGGCTGACAAGCGAGGGCCTTAAAGGCCCGAAGCGTGCTGACCTGCTGAAATGCTGTCACGTTGACACGAGTACCCGCCGGGCGTAGTATTACGTCGCACGTAATACTACGCGCCACGTAATTGATATGGAGGTACATATGGGCGACGAGGATTTGGGGCTTGGCCGGTTCTCGGATCCGGCGTTGTTCGTATTGATGAGTCTGGCCGGTGGCGAGAAGCACGGTTACGCGATGATCGAGGACATAGAGAAGACGTGCGGGGCGAGGCCCGGGCCTGGCACGCTCTACGGGGCGATTGCGAGGCTCGAGAGGCGAGGGTTGGTGGAGCCACTGGCTTCGGAGGAGAGGAGAAGGCCTTACCGTCTGACGGCGGCCGGCGCATCGGCGCTGGAAGGGAGGCTCAGGGAGCTGGAGGGTCTTGCGCATGCCGGGCTCGGGAGGCTGGCGACCGCATGATAGGGTTGGCCGGGCGGATTGTTCGCTTGTATCCACGGGCGTGGCGTGAGCGTTACGAGGAAGAGTTCGTCGCGATGCTCGAGCAGGGGCCAATGTCGATCAAAGACCTCTTCGACGTTGCGCTCGGGGCCGTCGACGCCTGGCTGAGGCCGCAGATAGTTTGCGAAGGGAGGTTGGTGATGGTAGCCAGGATGCGCGCCTCTGTGCTTGCCGTGTTGTGGGCGTGGGTAGGGCTGGTGGTCGGTGGCGTGGGATTCCGAAAGATGAAGGAATACGATGACTTTGTGCGGGCTGCGCAAGATAGCGTGCTGGTAGGCGTGGCCTTCGATACGGTGGTAGTAGGAGCCCTCGTGGCGCTGGCGGCGGTTACGGTGGGCTGCGCGTCCGTAGCATTCGCCGCGCTGCGGAAGGCCTTGGCTGAGAGGCGCAAGGACGTACCGCTGCTACTTTGCATGCCGTTCGTCTTCGGCGTCGGGTTCGTCGGGTACGTCCTTCTGCTCACGAAGATCATCTACCCTGCCCTCGGCCGCGTCGCCGTGCACGACACCGTGAACGTGGCACTCTTTCTCTCGCTGGTCGGGGCCTTTTTATTCGCTGCGCTCGCCAGCGCAGGGACCCTCACGGCCGCGGTGGGGCGCGCAGAGGTCGGAGGTCGCACCCTGCGGTTTGCCCTCTACCCGGCTGCGGTCGCCGCAGCAGCGATGGTCGTGGTACTTGTCGCCACCGCCGTCTGGGGCGTGTCCTTGCTGGCGCAAGCCCCCGAGCTATTCAAGGGCGACGAAGGGATCTTGGCTAGCCCCACCTATGCCATCTGGCTCGTGATCGTCGCTGTCATGGCCGTCTCGACGGTCGTGGCCGTCGCGGCGGCGGTCCGCGGGCTGCGCGCCCGGAACGTCGGGCACGTGCCCCCTCGTCACTAGAGCGGCCAGTCAGCATTTCAGCGTTCTTGCTGGCTGCTGAGGGGCTGATGGGTCATCGCGCGTGAGGCTTGAGCCTCACGCACGACGCTGTCGGATCAAAGGGTTCGCCGCCTTGTGCATCGCAAGCCTCGCCACGGACACCGCGGCCTATATAGAGAGATTCGGACTCGCAAGAAACTGCTCATGGTGGGTCTCTCCGGCTGGGTTGCCTCCCCGTATGTAATGCAAGATTTCGCAACTTTATCCGGCACCACAATATCTTGTGTTCGGCCTGTAGAAGCCCAGGTACGTACAGCGCGCACCGAAGGCGATCGGGTGGCGGTCTATGCGGGATCTTGGATGCATATTTCGGAGAATCTACCTTCCACGCACTCCGGTGAATAAGGACAAGAAGGATCGCCGCCAAGAGAACCATGATGCGCCTCATAGACATCTTCCCTTCATTAAGGGCGGGGTGATAAGCCCCGCCTCAAGTTGACCAACACAACCACGCTAGCAACCATCGGCACCAGGCGCATCACTCAATTGCATTATTTATTGCAACTTTCTACGCCAACTTCTCAGAACGCTGTAATGACGAAGTAGTTCTAAGAACGCGTGTTCCCCGACTCTTTGGGTGAACAGCGCCATTAGTGGTTCATCTCTGTAGTGGGGCGCCCTACACAGTCCTATCTCTACGCCAATAGAGACTCG
>Ga0126307_10000527_pt1 | contig 24714 bp, 21 predicted proteins | sample Plot28_FD_89955 | JGI IMG/M metagenome (GOLD analysis project Ga0126307, IMG submission 89955) | Serpentine soil microbial communities from UC McLaughlin Reserve, CA, USA - Plot28 | ecosystem: Environmental > Terrestrial > Soil > Grasslands | place: USA: UC McLaughlin Reserve, Lake County... | reverse complement strand
CGTCGCCTACGTAGGCGGCTTTACGGCGCTGATGGCGGCGACCATGGCGCTGGTCAAGAAGGACATAAAGCGTGTGATCGCCTACTCCACCGTCTCACAGCTCGGGTACATGATGCTCGGCCTCGGGCTGGGCTCCTACACGGCCGGCTTCTTCCACCTCTACAACCACGCCTTCTTCAAGGCGCTGCTGTTCCTGTGCGCCGGCAGCATCATCTACGCGATGGACTCCTACAACCTCTTCGAGATGGGGGGACTGAGGCGCAGGATGCCGATCACGTTCTGGACCATGGTCATAGCGGGGCTCTCGCTCTCAGGGATCTTCCCCTTCGCGGGCTTCTGGTCCAAGGATGCGATCGTCGCCTCGGCCTACGACGAGCACTATTACCTCCTCTTCGGGATGGCGCTGGTGACGGTGTTCCTGACGGCGTTCTACATCTTCCGCGCCATCTTCCTCGCGTTCACCGGCGAGCCGCGCACCGAGCCGGCCAGAGATGCCGCAGAGTCGCCTGGGATCATGACCGGCCCCATGATGCTCCTGGCCTTCTTTGCCATCGTGAGCGGCTGGGTCGGGATACCGGAAGGGTTCGGCATCCCCGTAAAGGACTATTTCGGCGAGTTCGTGCACCCGAGCGAGTTCGCCACGACGACGCTGGACCTCGAAGAGCACGCCTTCAGCTTCGCGCTCGGCGGGATCTCGGTCACCGTCGCGCTCCTCGGTATAGGGCTCGCCTACACGCTCTACGTCGCGAGGCCCCAGTGGGCGGGGGCGCTCGCCAGCAGGCTCTCGTGGCTCTACACGTTCCTGGACGAGGGGTGGTATTTCGACGCGCTCTACGGGGCGACGTTCGTGAGGTTCGCGAAGTGGCTCGGAAGGGTGACCCGAGGGTTCGACCTTAACGTCATCGGCGGCCTCGTAGGCGGGGTCGGGCGCGGCACCCTCGGGACTGGCGGGCTGCTGCAGCGGCTCCAGAGCGGCGGGGTCCAGAGCTACGCGTTGTTTATCCTGCTGAGCGTCCTGATCATCGGGGTCATAGTAGGGACGCAGTATGCGGTCATGGTTGTCGGTTTGATCGCCGTGGTGACGATCACCGCGTTCGCCGTGGGGACCAGACTGTGATAACGACCATAACGATCTTCATCCCGCTGCTCGGCGCGATACTTATGCTGCTCTTGCCCGAGGAGGAGCGCCTGTTGCGCTACACAGCCCTCGGGGTGGCGGCCGTGCCCTTGCTCCTCGCGATCTACGTCTACTTCGCCTTCGGGGACGATCTTGGCGTGGCCGCGCTCTCGCAGGACGTAACCTGGATACGGTCGCTGAACATAGGTTACCGGGTCGGCCTGAGCGGTCTCGGGTTCGGGATGTTCTTCCTCTCGACGTTCCTCACGCTCATAGCGGTTCTGGCCTCCTGGGACGTGCGCAGGAACCTCCAGCAGTACTTCGCCACTCTCTTCGTCGCCGAAGTCGGGATGCTCGGGGTCTTCGCGGCGCAGGACCTCATCCTGTTCTACGTCTTTTTCGAGATCACGTTGATCCCCATGTATTTGCTCGTCGGTGTTTGGGGGGACGAGAACAGGCGCCCTGCGGCCATCAAGTTCTTCATCTACACGTTCCTCGGCTCGACGGTGATGCTGGCCGGGTTCCTGGCCTTCGGCATCCTGGCCAATACCTACTCGATGGAGGCCCTCGGCGGCGGTGGCGGCCTCTCGCGGGTGGCCCAGGTCGCCGTGGCGGCGCCGATCCTCTTCGGGTTGCTTGTCAAGGTGCCGGCAGTGCCGCTGCACGGCTGGCTGCTCGACGTGTACGTCTCGAGCCCGACCTCAACCAACGTGTTGCTCTCCGGCGTCCTTCCGAAGCTGGGGACCTACGGCCTGATCAGGGTCGCCATCCCCCTGCTGCCCGAAGGCGTCGATCCTTTCCTCCCTTACGTCGCCGCCTTCGGCGTGATCAACATCCTCTACGGCTCCTTCGTGGCTTTCTTGCAGCCAGACCTGAAGGCGCTCGTCGCCTTCTCCTCCATAGGGACCCTCGGCTTCATCCTGCTCGGCGCCGCCTCGGGAAACGCGGTCGGCCTAAACGGGGCCGTCTTCCAGCAGGTCTCCCACGGGCTCTACTCGGCCCTCCTCTTCATCCTCGTAGGCGTCATAGCGGCCCGCACGGGGACGCGCCGCATACGTGAGCTCGGCGGGCTGGCGGCCAGGATGCCGTGGGCCGGGGGGCTCCTCGCCCTTGGCGCCCTCGCCGCGATGGGGCTGCCAGGCCTCGCCGTCTTCGTCTCCGAGTTCATGAGCATCATGGGCGCCTACGCGACGTTCCCCGTGCAGGGAGTACTCGCGGCGCTGGGGATCATACTCTCGGCGATGTACCTTCTCTACATGCTGGGGCGTGTGATCTTCGGCCCCATCGAGCGCCCCGCCTACGAAGAGATAGGTGACGCGGGGCCGGCCGAGATGGTCTCTGTGGTGCCCCTGGCGGTGCTGCTCGTCTTGCTCGGCATCTTTCCTGCCCTGCTGATGAGCCTGCAGCGCCCGGCAGTGGATGCCGTGCTCAGCGTAATAGGGGGTAGCTAGTGACCTTACACGCCTTCGTCGCGCTCTTGCCGGAGCTGATCTCTACGGGGTTCCTGATCCTGGTCCTCATGGTAGGGGCGTTCAGCGAGAGCAACGCAGGAGTCGCGGCCGGCCTGGCCGCAGTCGGGACGCTGGCCGTGTTCGCGAGCGCCGCCGCTCTGCTAGCTACGGGTTTCTCAGGAAGCTTCTTCGGCGGCGGGTACGTGGTCGACGGCTTCGCGCTGTACTTCAAGCTGATAGTCGCAGGGTCGGCCTTCTTCGCCGTGCTCGCCGCGGCCCGCTGGTCGGGCTACACCGGCGACGCCCCCGAGTATTTGACGCTCATCCTCTCCGTCGTGCTCGGTTCGACGCTGCTCGTCTCCATGCTGGACCTCTTCGGTATCTTCCTGGCGATCGAGCTCGCGACGATACCTTCCTACGCGATGGTCGCCTTCGACAGGAGTCGCCGCGAGAGCGCGGAGGGCGGGATGAAGTACCTGATCACTGGCGTCGTCGCCTCCTCCGTGCTGCTCTACGGTATCGTCCTGATCTACGGCGTCTCGGGATCTGCGATGCTCTCGGACGTCGCAGAGACGTTCACGAACAACCTCACCCCCGTCGCCGTCCTCGGGCTCGTGCTCATGATCTCTGGCTTCGCCTTCAAGGTCTCGGCGGCGCCCTTCCATTTCTGGACCCCCGATGCCTACCAGGGGGCCCCGACGAGCGCCGCCGCCTTCCTCTCGGTTGGGCCGAAGGCCGCGATCTTCGCGATCCTCCTGCGAATACTCCTCGAAGGCATGCCTGAGGCCGCGCCGACCTGGACGGCGGTCATGGCGTTTCTTTCGATCCTTACGATGTTCGTCGGCAACCTCTTCGCCCTCAGACAGCGCAACGTCAGGCGGATGCTCGCGTACAGCTCCGTAGCCCACTCGGGTTACATCCTGGCCGCCTTCGCGGCGCTACAGGGAGGCGGGCTCGCCTTCGCCGTGCAGGCAGTTCTTGTCTATACGGCCGCCTACGCCGTCATGAACATGGGCGCCTTCCTCGTCATAGACCTGGTCGGCGAGGATGCCAAGAACTACAACGGGCTCGTGAGGACGAACCCGGGCGTCACGGCGTGCATGGCCCTGTTCATGGCCGCTCTCGTCGGTATACCCCCGCTTTCGGGGTTCTTCGGGAAGCTATGGATCATCATCGCGGGTGCCCAGTCAGGCTCGGTCCTCGTCTACATCGTGGTTGGCGCGCTCGTCATCAACACCGTCCTCTCCGTCCCTTACTACTTCGGCATCATCAGAAACATGATCCTCGAGGAGCCGACCACCGATACTGTAAGGTCCAAGGGAAGCGGCGCCGTCAGGTTCTCCGTCTACGTGCTTGCCTTCCTCGCCACCCTGTTCGGCCTGATCATCATCCCTCTCTCCGCGCTGGTCCGAGCCTCGGGCCTGGCGTGAGCAACAGGGCACCGTTTAAAGATCTCTCGCCGCGTATTGGTCCGAGATCCGTGTCTGGTGTAAGCTAGGTTCATGCAAGCAGTCGTGCTAGTCGGTGGTCGGGGGACCCGGCTGCGGCCTATCACCTACGACATCCCCAAGTCTCTGGTGCCGCTCCGCAACCGTCCCTTCATAGGGTACATGCTGGACTTCCTGCACGGCGGCGGCCTCGAGGGCGCCGTGCTCTCTATGGGGTACCTGCCAGACCCGATCCAGGCCTACCTCAGCACCAAGCAGGACCTGGACGGCTTCTCCGTGGACTACGCCGTCGAGGACTACGCCCTCGGGACTGCGGGCGGCATCAAGAACGCCGAAAAATACCTCGACGGCGACACGCTGGTCGTGGTCAACGGCGACGTGCTCGCGGGGATGGACCTCGCTAGGGCGATAGAGGTGCACAAAGCCTCGGACGCACTGGGGACCATAGTCCTGACGAGCGTCGAGGACCCGACGGCGTACGGCCTAGTCGAGGTCGACCACGAGATGCTGGTGCACCGCTTTATCGAGAAGCCGGCCGCTGATGAGGTCACGACGAACCTGGTCAACGCAGGCGTCTACGTGCTCGAGCTCGAGGTCCTCGGTATGATCCCGGCGAACCGCGAGGTCTCTATCGAGCGTGAAATCTTCCCCGAGCTCCAGGAGAGCGGCAGGCTCAGGGCCTACATCACAAGCTCCTACTGGCGGGACATAGGGACGCCGCGCAGTTACCTGGCGGCCTCCCACGACGTCCTCTCCGGCGCGGTCGGCGCGTATGAGGGCTTCGAGTACCTCGACGTCGACTCCTCTGTCGAGCTCGGCAAGAACGTCAGGATCTTGCCCCCGGTCTCTGTAGCGGAAGGGTGCAGGGTCTCGGACCTCGCCACCATAGGCGGGCGTTCCTCGCTCGGAAAGGATAGCGTGGTGGGGGAGGGGGCCGTGGTCGAGGGAAGCATCCTCCTCGAGGGCGCCGAGGTAGAGGCCGGCGCCGTCGTGCGGGGCTCCATCATCGGCCCGCGCGCCAGGGTCGGCAACAACGCCATCGTGCGCGGCCTCTCGGTACTAGGCGCCGGCTGCGTGGTCGGAGAGGGGAACGTACTGGATCAGGGCATCCGCGTGAACCCCGGCGTCGTCGTATCGCCGCGCAGCTTGAGCTTCTAGCTTCGCTCATCAGGCTACAGGCATCAGGCTTCAGGTCTTGGGTTAAAGCCGAGGGCCACAGCGTCCGACACTACGTAGAAAGCGTTTGGGCGCAACCGGCATAGCGCTTCGAACGCGCTGCGCCGGTTGCGACACCGATACTACTGCTGAAACCTGATGCCTGAAACCTTACAACCCTACCTCACCGCGCTCGCCGACCTGTTCTACCCCGAGCGCTGCGTCGGGTGCGAGCGGCGTTCGAGCGACGTGCTGTGCCGTACTTGCTTCGAGACGCTTCCCATGGTGGGCAGCCCGGTTTGCAGGCGTTGCGGGCTGCCGACGGCCTTCGCGACGTTCGTGTGCGAGGAGTGCAAGAACGTCGACTTACGTCGACTTCGGTTTCGAGAGCGCAAGGGCGCCCTTGAAGTACGAGGGCGTCGGCAAGAAGATCGTGCACGCCCTTAAATACCGCGGCTACAAACAGGTTGTCGAGAGGCTCGCCGTCCCGCTGATGCTAGAGACTTTGGGCGACGGCCGCTTCGACGCCGTCGTGCCCGTACCGCTGCACCGTTCGCGCCTGAGGAAGAGGGGTTTCAACCAGGCCGAACTACTCGCCAGGGGCGTCGCCGAGAGGATGAAGGCAACCGTATCGGATACACTACAAGTCGTGCGCAGCACAAGGGAACAGGTCGAACTCTCGGCGGCCCAGAGGCGGGCCAACGTAGCAGGCGCCTACGGGGCAACAGAAGCTCTACCCGGCAAGCTCCTTGTGGTCGACGACGTCTTCACCACGGGCGCCACCATGAGCGCCTGCGCAGCAACTCTCCTCAGGGCAGGCGCGAAGGAAGTTCACGCCGTGACCTTGTGTAGAACATGTTAGCATTTCAGCACTTCAGCGCGCTCAGGCTAACTCCTTCGCTTGTCAGCACTTCAGCTATCAGTCAGGTCTTGGATTATGGAGGAAAGCCTCTACGGAGAGGCTTCTTGTCGTGGCGAACGATTCGCGTTCGCGCCCTAGCGGCGAACCGACACCAAAAAGCTGAAGTGCTGACGAGCTGAAATGCTCGCGACGACCGAAGGGAGGCCACACATGGACATACTAATCAAGGGCCGCAACATCCCGGTGACGGAGGCGCTCGAGCGCTACGCCTGGGAGAAGGTGGAGCGCATCGCCCGCTTCTTCGACGACGAGCGCAGCGCCTCGCGGGCCGAGGTAGAGCTCATCCACGAGCGGAACCGCGCCATCTCCGAGCCCGAGGTGGCCGAGGCCACGTTGTTTATCAACGGGTCGGTGCTCAAGGCCAGTGAAGCTTCCGAAGACATGTACGCCTCCATCGACAGGATGTCGGACAAGCTCGAGCGGCAGGTCAAGCGCTTTCGGGGGCGCCAGATCGACCGCTGGCAAGGCCAGCTGAAGAATGTGCCGGACGCGCCCCCCGATGCGGCGCAACCCTTCGTCGTCGACGAAGAGGAGGAGATCGAGGCCCGCATAGTCAGGACCAAGCAGTTCCAGATGAAGCCGATGGGCGCAGAGGAGGCCGTCCTCCAACTGGAGCTCCTCGACCACGACTTCTACTTGTTCACGAGCGCCGATACCGGCGACATAAATGTGGTATACCGGCGTCGTGACGGAAACTACGGGCTCATAGAGCCTGCCCGTTAGTCCGGAACGACCACAAGTGCGAGGTAGCTTGTCTTGGCGAACTTGTTGACGAAGATATTGAGGATGGGCGAGGGCCGCAAGGTAAAGGCCCTCCAGCAGCGCGTGGAGACGGTCTCGGCGCTGGAGCCCGAGATGGAGAAGCTCTCCGATCCGGAGCTGCGGGAGAAGACGGACGAGTTTCGCGAGAGGCTCGCCGCCGGCGAGACCCTCGACGACCTCTTGCCCGAGGCCTTCGCCGTCGTGCGTGAGGTCTCCAGGCGTACCCTTGGGATGCGTCCCTTCGACGTACAGATCATGGGCGGCATAGTCTTGCACGAAGGGAAGATCGCGGAGATGAAGACGGGCGAGGGCAAGACGCTCGCGGCCACCATGCCCGTCTACCTCAACGCACTCGAGGGCAAAGGCGTCCATGTCGTCACCGTCAACGACTATTTGGCCCGCCGCGACGCCGGTTGGATGGGTGGGATCTACACCTTCCTGGGCCTCGAGGTCGGCCTCATCCAGGAGAGCATGCAATTCGACGAGCGGAAGGTCGCCTACCACTCGGACATCACCTACGGGACCAACGCGCAGTTCGGCTTCGACTACCTCAGGGACAACATAGCGACCTCGACCGACCAGCTCGTGCAGCGCGAGCTCAACTTCGGGATTGTGGACGAGGTCGACTCCATCCTGGTCGACGAGGCGCGCACACCCTTGATCATCTCGGGTATGCCGGAGAGCGCGGCCGATGTCTACTACCGTTTCGCCGCCATAGTCCCGCGCCTGAAAGACGGTGAGGACTACGAGGTCGACGAGAAAAAGCAGCAGGTAGCCCCGACCGAGAGCGGCGTCGAGAAGGTCGAGATGGCCCTTGGCATAGAGAACCTCTACGACGACGTAAACACCAACCTCGTCAACCACCTCAACCAGGCGCTCAGGGCCGAGACGCTCTTCCACAAGGACGACGAGTACATCGTCACCGACGGGCAGGTCTACATCGTCGACGAGTTCACGGGACGCGTGCTCGAGGGCCGGCGTTACTCCGAGGGTCTCCACCAGGCCATCGAGGCCAAAGAAGCCGTCGAGATCAGGGAAGAGAACCAGACCGTCGCAACCATCACCATCCAGAACTTCTTCAGGATGTACGACAAGCTCTCCGGCATGACGGGCACGGCGGCGACCGAGGCCGACGAGTTCATGCACACCTACAAGATGGAAGTCGTCTCCATACCGACGCACAAGGAGATGATCAGGGACGACAAAGACGACCTCGTCTACAAGACCGAGAAGTCCAAGCACAGGGCGGTCGTAGAGGACATCGCCGAGCGAAACAAGAAGGGCCAACCCATCCTCGTCGGCACGGTCTCAGTGGACGTCTCGGAGCGCCTCTCTGCGCTTTTGGGCAGGAGGGGGATCGCGCACAACGTCCTGAACGCCAAGCAGCACGAGAGGGAGGCGGAGATCATCGCCGAGGCCGGCGAGAGGGGCGCCGTGACCATAGCGACGAACATGGCGGGCCGCGGTACCGACATCAAGCTCGGCGAGGGCGTGCCCGAGGTCGGGGGGCTCTACGTCCTCGGCACAGAGCGCCACGAGGCGCGCCGCATAGACAACCAGCTAAGGGGCCGCTCGGGACGGCAGGGGGATCCCGGCGAGTCGAGGTTCTACCTCTCCTTCGAGGACGAGCTCTTAAGGCTCTTCGGCGGCCAGCGAATGCAAGGGGTCATCGAGCGCATTGGTCTGGAAGAGGACGTGCCGATCGAGGCCGGTGTGGTCTCCAACTCCGTCAGGCGCGCCCAGGAGCAGGTCGAGAGCCGCAACTTCCAGATAAGGAAGCGCATCCTCGAATACGACGACGTCCTCAACAAGCAGCGAGAGGTGATCTACGCGATAAGGCGCGACATCCTCATGGGCGAGGACGTCGACACGATGTCCTACGTCGAGGACGTGCTCACCGAGGTCGTCTCGGAGTACGTCTCCGACGACGTCTACCCCGAGGACTGGGACCTGGACGCCCTCACGACCGAGGTGAACCGCTTCTATCCGAGCAGCATCGACTTCGGGTCGCTTGACGTCGAGATCCTCACGCCCGCCGAGGTCCTGGCGATGGTCCTCGAAGATGCCCGCGAGCGCCTCGAGGAGCGCAAGGCAGAGTGGGACGAGCGGACCGCCGAGCTCGAGAGGCGCGGGCTCGCGCGCGGCGACGGTGTGGCCACTTTCGAGGAGGCCGAGCGCCGGACGCTGCTATCCGTGGTGGATTCCCGCTGGCGGGAACACCTCTACGAGATGGACTACCTGCGTGAGGGGATCGGCTGGCGCGGCCTCTCCCAGCGCGACCCGCTGGTCGAGTACAAGCGGGAGGGGTTCGACATCTTCCAGGAGATGGAGCGGGGCCTGAAGGCGGACTACGTCACCTACATCTACCGCGTAGAGAACATCAAGCTCCGCGAGGAGGAGATGCAGCAGCTCTCCTACAGCGGCGGCACTGAAGAGCCGAACCAGCGTCCGAAGAGCCCGCGCAAGAGTACCGGCAAGATCGGCCGCAACGACCCATGCCCGTGTGGTAGCGGCAAGAAGTACAAAAAGTGTCACGGGATGCCGGGCGCGCCGCCGCTCGGGTCCGAAGCCAGGGCGGGTTAGTGACGGAGCTCAAGGACAAGACGTCCGAGCTTGAAGGTCGCCTCGCGGAGCTCGAGGCGTTCTTCGACGTGGAAGGGTTGCGAGGAGAGGCCGAAGGGCTCGGCGAGGACATGAGCCGACCCGGTTTCTGGGACGACCCCCAGGAGGCCAAGGCGGTATCGGCGCGTTTCTCGCGGGTGCAGGGCAAGCTCGAGCTCCTCGACGGGCTTAGAGCGAGCCTCTCGGATTCGGGGGAACTGCTCGAGCTAGCCGAGGAGGACGGCGAACTGCTCCCCGAAGTCCGAGAGGAGCTCAAGCGGGTAGAGCGCGTGCTCGACGAGCAAGAGGTGGCCAGGCTCTTCGCTGGCGAGTACGACGAGGGCGACGCGATACTGACCATAAACTCGGGCGCTGGCGGGGTAGATTCGCAGGACTGGGCCGAGATGCTGGCGCGCATGTACCGGCGCTGGGCCGAGCGACGGAGCTTCGGGCTCGAGGTCATCGAGTACACGGAGGGCGAAGAGGCCGGCATAAAGAGCGCCACCTTCACGGTCTCAGGGGAGTATGCCTTCGGGCTCTTGTCGGCCGAGCGCGGGGTGCATCGTCTCGTCAGGATCAGCCCTTTCGACGCCGGCGCAAGAAGGCACACCAGCTTCGCATCCGTCGCCGTCGCGCCCGTCGTCGGCGAGGCCGTCGAGGTCGAGATCGAGGAAAAAGATCTCAAGGTGGACACCTACAGGGCCTCGGGGGCCGGCGGCCAGCACGTCAACAAGACCGACTCGGCGGTCAGGATCACGCACCTCCCGACGGGCATCGTGGCCCAGTGCCAGAACGAGCGCAGCCAGCACCAGAACCGGGAGGTGGCCATGCGGGTCTTGCGGGCGCGCCTCTTCGAGCTCGAGCGCGAGAAGCGCGAGCAGGAGATCGCCGCGCAGAGCGGGGAGAAGGCCGAGATCGAATGGGGGTCGCAGATCCGGTCCTACGTACTCCACCCCTACAAGCTCGTAAAGGACCACCGCACCGGCGAGGAGACGGCGAACGTGGACCGCGTGCTCGACGGAGGCCTGGATGCTTTTGTCTACGCTTACTTGAAGAACCGGACCGCGGCCTAGCCCCGTGCGCAGCGTCGTCGCGGCAGTGCTCGTGCCCCTCCTCGTCATCTTCCTGATCGGACCCTACACGTTCTTGCCCTCGCTGCTCGAGTACGTGGTCGCCCGTGACCTTCAGGCCCGACTCGGGGCCGAAAAGCAGCCCGACGTAGAGCTGGAGAGCGATCCGCCTCTAAGGATGCTCGCGGGCGAGTTCTCGGGCGGCCGCATCGTCATGAGGAACACCGCTCTCGGCGGCGTAGAGGCGAAAAGGGCGCGGATCGACCTCGACGCCTTCGACGTGAACGTCTGGGCCACCATGAAGAGCGGTCACGTGGTGGACAGGGAGCCTCTATCCGGGGCGCTAAGGGTCGAGGTTCCCGAAGCAGAGCTCTCGCGCCTGGCGAAGACAAAGTCCGAAATACCCGTCACGGGCGTCGACGTGCAAGAAGACGAAGTGATCGTCGGGTCACAGCTCTCGGCGCTCGGCACGCAGTTCCCGGTCTCCATAGAAGGAAAGCCTGTCCTGCGCGACGGAATGCTCACCTTCGAGCCGCAGGGTATCACGGCGGTCGGGGTTAAGGTACCCGATAACCTGGCGGATCAGTTGCTCGCGGGTGTGCGCTTCGAGTACCCCCTCGACCGCCTGCCTTACCAGACCAGGATCACAAGCGTCCACAGTGAAGACGGGCGGATCGTACTCAGCGGGAGGGTGCCTAGCATACCGCTCGCCGCCTACCCCGGCGGTTGATAACCAGGGCGGTTGTTGTTATCGTCTCCGATGGCCAAGTCCCTGGAGGGGGCCCCGGACGGAGCGCCGAGGTCAGTGGCGGCCCGCAAGCCACGCGTGGAGAGGTAATGATCCGATTCGACAACGTCACCAAGGTCTACGGTAACGACACTGTCGCCCTCGACCGGGTGAACCTCGGGATAGATTCCGGTGAGTTCGTGTTCCTGGTGGGGGCGAGCGGCTCCGGCAAGTCGACCATCGTGCGCCTGATCCTAAAAGAGATGGAACCCTCGGCGGGGGCCATCTACGTTAATGGCACCAAGCTCTCGTCCGTGCCGCGGCGCAGGATCCCTCGTCTGCGCCGGGACATCGGGTGCGTCTTTCAGGACTTCAAGCTCCTCCCGAACAAGACCGCGGCCGAGAACGTCGCCTACGCGATGGAGGTCACGGGCCAGAAGCGGCGTACCATACGCACCAAGGTGCCCCAGATACTCGACCTGGTAGGCCTCTCGGGGAAGATTGACAAGTTCCCCGACATGCTCTCCGGCGGAGAGCAGCAGCGCGTCTCCATAGCCAGGGCCTTCGTCTCCCAGCCGCCCATCCTCGTCGCCGACGAGCCGACGGGCAACCTCGACCCCACCACGAGCGTCGGCATCATGCAGCTCCTGCACAGGATCAACCGCATAGGCACCACGGTCGTGGTCGCGACCCACGACAGGGAGATGGTCGACGTGATGCGCAAGCGGGTGGTCGCCCTCGAGGAGGGCCGCGTCGTCCGCGACAAGGTGAAGGGGGCGTACGCCGATGAGGTTTAACCTCGGGCTCTTCCTGGCCGAGGCGGTGAAGAACCTTCGCCTGAACCTGCTAATGAGCATCACCGCCGTCACGACGACCTTCATCTGCATCCTGGTCTTCGGGCTCGGTCTGCTCGTTAGCGACCACATCCAGGGAATAATAGGCTCGGTGCGCGAGGACGTCAGCGTCGAGGCTTTCATGCCCAACGCCACGAGCCAGGAGGTCGACGCCCTCGCGAGCAGGGTCGAGACCTGGCCTGAGGTCACCAGCGTGACCGAGGTCTCCGAAGCAGAGGCCTTTGCCGAGTTCAAGGACAAGTTCGAGGACCAGCCTGACCTGTACGAGGACCTCGATCAGGGTGTATTCCCTGCCTCCGTCCAGATACAACTCAACGACCCGGGCAAGGCGAACGATGTGGCCGAGAGATTAAAGCAAGAGGGGTTCACGGAGAGCAACCTGAGCTACCCGCAGCAGACCATCGACCGCCTCAACACGATAACGTCCTATGTGATCTGGGGCCTCTACGGGGCCACGCTCTTGTTCCTGATCGCGAGCGTGCTACTGATCTCCAACGCCATCAGGCTCTCCATCTTCGCCAGACGCAAGGAGATAGAGGTGATGAAGCTGGTCGGCGCCTCGGACGGCTTCGTGCGCACGCCATTCGTCTTCGAGGGCCTTCTCCAGGCCCTGGTCGGCGCGGCCCTCGCGGCTTTCGCCGTGATCTGGATCAACCTCCTCTTCGTCGACTGGTCCCACAAGGCCCTCCCCTACGTGCCGATCTCCGGCGACGCAGTAAACCCCTTCTCGATGATAATCAGCCTGATCGCTGTAGGAGTGGGCATCGGCGTAATAGGCAGCTTCCTCTCCGTAACAAGGTTCCTCAGGAAGATCTAGCGCCGCAGGCGCTAGATCTTCCTGAGCATGTCAGCACGCCGCCTACGGCGGCTTTTCAGCATTTCAGCTAGGGCTTGGGAGGCGAATGCTGAAGTGCTGATGAGCGAAGGCCGCAAGGCCCGAGCGTGCTGACTTGCTGACATCCGCGGCGAAGCCGCATGATAGACTCATCGTGTGCTTTGCCAGACACCTCTGATCGGAGCGCTCTCTTGATACTGCCGGCCATGCTGGTCCGTCGGGGGAAGTACTCGGTAGCAGACCCGCTCTTCGTCGAGGAGCGGCGTCCTGTGCTGGTCGCACGCAAGCTCCGCAGGGGCGCCGAGGCCGGCGACATAGTACTCGTGAACGCCCGTGAGAAGAACCGCTCGCTCAGGGGCGAGGTAACGCGCGTCATCGGGCCATCTGAGGACCCGCGCAATGTCTACGAGGCGCTCTTCGCCTCCATCGGTACCTCCCGCGAGTTCCCGAGGAAGGTCGATGAGGAGGCCGAGGCCGTCGCAGGTAGGGAGATAGGGGCGCGCCAGGATCTGCGTCAACTCCCCACGGTGACCATTGACGGCGCCGACGCCAAAGATTTCGACGATGCAATCTCGGTCGAGCGTTCCGCAGACGGCTACAGGGTATGGGTCCACATCGCCGACGTAACCCATTACGTCGAGCCCGGCTCCGCCCTCGACAGGCAGGCCGCCTACAGGGGCAACTCCGTGTACCTTCCAGGGACCGTGGCCCCAATGCTTCCCCGGCGTCTCTCGAACGACGTCTGCTCTTTGAGGCCGCACTCAGAGCGGGCTGCCGTAACCGTGGAGTTGAAGGCCGACGGCGAAGGAGAGATCAGGAGCTTCAGGGCCTTCCGGAGCATCATCACAAGCGATGCCAGGCTCACCTACGACGCCGTCGACGCGTTCTTGCTCGGTGAAGGGTCGGTGGAGAGAGCGGATCTCGTCAAAACCGCTTACGAGCTCTCGCGCAGGCTGAAGACGCGGGCGGCGAGGCGGGGCAAGCTGGAGCTCGGGGGACGGGAGCCCGAGTATGAAATCGATAAAGACGGGGTCCCCACAGGTGCGGGAGTCTGCCGTTCCACGCCGGCCAGGGAGTTGATCGAGGAGCTCATGGTCCTGGCGAACGAGTCGGTCGCGAAGGTGCTGCAAAGGAAGAAGGGCGGCGTCTTCAGAGTTCACGAGAGGCCCGACGAAGAGTCCTTGGAACTGCTCGGAGAGAGGCTCTCCGCCGTCGGGATGCAGGCCGAGCCGACCCCAGAAAACCTGGGCACGATCTCCCAGATGGCCAAGTCCGATGCGGTGAACTACCTGATCCTACGCTCCATCCCCCGCGCCCTCTATTCGCCCGAGGACCTCGGCCACTACGGCCTTGCGCTGGAACACTACACGCACTTCACGTCTCCGATCCGGCGCTATGCTGACGTCCTCGTCCACCGCGCCCTGCTCGGAGACGAGCCTCCCGAAAACCTGGCCGGCATCGCGGGTCATATCTCCGAGAGGGAGTACAGGTCCATGATCTGCGAGCGCACCGCGGACGAGTACACGCTCATGTGGCTGATGCGCGACCGTGTTGGGGAGGTTCTCGAAGGGACCGTCGTGAGCACGGTCGTCTTCGGCCTCTTTGTCGAGCTCGAGACTGGCGCCACGGGCCTCGTCCACGTGAGCAAGCTCCCAGGGTGGTGGGAGCTCGAGCCGAACGGCGTCGTCCTCTCCAACGACGCCATAGGCGCCTCCTACAAGGTGGGGGACAGGGTTCTTGTAGAATTGCTCGACGTTCTTCCGCTCATGCAGCGGGCCGAGCTGAGGGTTGTGAAACGACTGTGACGGACTTCGCGCGCAACAAGAAGGCCCTCCACGACTTCGACATCGAAGAGACCTACGAGGCCGGCATCCAGCTGACGGGGCCCGAGGTGAAGTCCGTCAGGGAGGGTCGGGCCAACCTCAAGGAGAGCTACGCCCGCGTCAGAGAAGGCGAAGTCTTCCTGATCGGGGCGCATATCTCGCCTTACGCGAACGCCAGGCAAGAACGGCAACTCCCCACCCGCGACCGCAAGCTGCTCTTGCACAAGAAAGAGATCGACCGCCTCATCGGCAAGAGCCAGGAGGAGGGGAAGACCCTCATCCCCCTCAAGCTCTACTCCAAGAACGGCATCGTAAAGCTGCAGATCGCCGTCGCAAGCCGCAAGAGGCAGTACGACAAGCGCCGTGAGATAGCCAAGAAAACGGCAGACCGCGAGATCGAACGCGCCATGAAAGTGCGACTCCGTCGCTAAGGCGATTTGCTCCGCAAATCGCGCAAGTCAGCAGTTCAGCTTTCTGGAAGTCGTCTCGACGCGTCGCCACGAGCGTCAAACCCACCGCTGCCCGTGATGCGTCGTGCGCGGCAGAGCAGGGCCGACAATCCAAAAGCTGACAAGTTGACATGCTGACAAGGCGCCGCAGGCGGTGTGCTGACCTGCTTTAAATTCCCCTCCAAAATGGTAGAATATGCGTCGTGTAAGGGGGCGTATAGGCTTCGACGGGAGTGGTCAGCGTCCAGTGAGACGAGCCGAGTTTGCTGGAGACTCGTAAAACGCCGGCAACACAAGATACACGCCGAAAACGATTTGGCTCTGGCTGCTTAACTAGAAAGTAGCCCATCGGTCCGGGCGGCCCACGGCCCGGTTCCCGGTGTCATCGAGTGGGCTCACCCTCTGGGTTCTGGCCCGGAGCACCGAGGGGACATTCAACGGGCTAGCCTCGCGGCGGCGCCCCGGTCTGTCGCGTAGGGCGAAGCTAAACCGGGAGCTATGCTCGTAGAATCTCACGGACGGCGCGCTCGCGGACGCGGGTTCGAATCCCGCCGCCTCCACTGAAGCGGGCTGGGGAAGCAAGAGCTTCCCCAGCCCGCGCTGGTCAGCACGCTACGCCCTTCGGGCTTCGCTTGTCAGCCAGTCAGCCAGGACTTGCGCAAGCTGAAAGCTGACTAGCTGAAATGCTGACAAGCCGTCCGGCTTAGCCGGGCGGCGTGCTGAAATGCTGAAGTGCTGACATAATAAGGCCCCGTGAGCGATCCACGGCCCATTGGCGTTTTCGATTCCGGTGTCGGTGGGCTGACGGTGCTGGCGGAGATCCGGGACCGTCTGCCCTACGAGCACACCGTCTACTTCGGGGACACGGCGCGGGTACCGTACGGTATACGTGACCTCGCCGAGGTCCGGTGGTTCACCTTCGAGATCATCAACTACCTCATCGGAATGGACGTGAAGCTAATAGTGATCGCGTGCAACACCGCGACGGCTTCGGCCCTGAGGGCGACCCAGCGTTCCTTCGAGGTACCGATCATAGGTGTCATAGAGCCTGGCGCGCGGGCCGCGGTAGAGGAGACGCGCCACAGACGCGTCGGTGTGCTTGCGACACCGCTGACAGCGGCGAGTGGGGCCTACAGGCGGGCCGTCCACTCTCTCGACGCGGGGATCGAGGTCAACGAGCGGGCCTGCCCCGAGTTCGTGCCCATGATCGAACGCGGCGTTGTCGACGGTCCCGAGCTCGAAAAGGTAGCGCGGGGCTACCTCGAGCCGATCATGGAGCGCAACGTCGATGCGGTAGTGCTCGGGTGCACCCACTACCCGCTCATCTCCGCGCCGATAAACCGTATCCTCGGTCCCGAGGTGCGCCTGATCTCCTCCGCCGGCCAGACCGCCCTGGAGGTGGGCCGCGTCCTCTCCCGCAGGGACCGCCTGCGCCGCCCGCGCCACGTCGACGACGAGGGCAAAGCCACCTTTGTCTGCAGCGCGGACCCGGAAGAGTTCGCCGCCCTCGGAAGCCGCTTCCTCGACGAAGAGATCGAGGCCGTAGCCGCCGCTACCGTGATTTAGAGTATTTCAGCCAGAAGAAGAAGGTTTCACCTCAAATGGCTTGACGCATAACCAGACCTTTCGAATAGCGCATAGCGTGTGCTATACAACCGTTCGATGAGCAAGAACAACACAATGCTGACTAGCTGAAGTGCTGACCTGCTGAAGTGCTCTTTGTTATACTCATGCCCGGTCTCCGCGGGGCGTGGCGCAGCCTGGTAGCGCACCTGCTTTGGGAGCAGGGGGTCGGAGGTTCAAATCCTCTCGCCCCGACAGCGAGAGCTGGCGGGATTACGCGTACATCGGCGAAGCCGCCGCGCGGGTGTAGCTCAACGGTAGAGCCCCAGCCTTCCAAGCTGGTGATGGGGGTTCGATTCCCCTCACCCGCTCTCGCGCCAAGTGGTGTAGAGGACGAGCCGCATCGTCACCGCCTTGCTGTACGCTTGCCTTTCGCATCCGTCTCGGGACGTAACCATAGCGAGACGTGCGCCGGCTGCATCGTCCTCCTGACCACCGCGACGAGATCGTCGCTCAGGGCCTCCAGATCCGTCTCGTGGCTCAGTGTGGCCGAGAAGGCCTCCAGGGTCTTTCTCGCGTCGTATTTCCTGCGATAGAAGCGCCTATCTATGAAGACCTTGATGCGCCTTCTAAGGGGGTTGAACAACGCTGCTATCACGAGCGTAGAGATGACGATTGCGATCTGTGGCCGGTCCACATCACCGGAGAGCGCGTGAAAGATTGCCTGAGCTCCTGCCACGCCACCGAAGTACACCAGCGCTAGAGAGGCTGTGAGGATACCGTAGACAAGCGTGCGGCGAATAACGATGTCTATGTCCCACAAACGATCATGTACGATCGCCACGCCGATCGACAACGGGATCAGCAGTAGAGAGCCGAAGAGACCGGCTTCGAGCGCAAGAGCGGTCAGCAGACTGAACTGGCCGAGCGGAGAGCCAGGAATGGATAGCTCGAATGCTACCGTCCCTAACCCGGCCGACACCAGACCGAAGACTACCCACTTGGTTTGCCGACGTTCTGCCGGAGAGGAGACGTACCGATAGCGGTACACTTGCGAACCTATGGCTATGCAAGCGAGCGTCGTTAACACGGCAAAATCTAGCAGGGGAAATGACCTGGCGATGTCGAAGATGGATCTGGGGTAGAGGTAATAGAACGCGTCATGCGCCGCGAAAACGACGGTCGCCCATCGCGTCCAGCTTGGGACGAATCGTCCGGTGGGAAAGAGCAGATAGAACGTAAAGAGTGTCACCGTGCCGATGAGCGCCAGTAGACGAATCGATAGCCACACCCCGAAGGATTCGTCGGCCAGCGCAGGTGGACTGGGAGGGAGGCTCATGGTGCCAAACGTAATGAGGGCTAGCGAAGCAAAGAAGGCTATCCAGTTGTCTGCCCTGCGCCAGAAGATGATCGTAGCGACCACGACCCACACCACCGTAGAAGCGAAGCTGATCGAGAGCAGGCAAATAGCATAGAACTGAACGGAGACCCCACTCGCTTGCAGGCTGGCGCGGGCGGCTGCAGAATTGAAATCAGAAGAGAAGCTGACGAGCGCGTCGTAGTACGCCGGAATACTGACGAGGTACAGCCCCACACTCAGCACAAAAACTAATAGCCAACCTACCCGAGCTACGATGAGACGGCGCCCGCCCAGGGTGAAGAACGCCAGGATATCGGTCCTACCGATGGACTCGCCCGGTCTTTTGTGCTCAGGACCCAAGCAAACCTGTACCTTTACCCTAGCGCTTGACAACTCGACATGATGACAGACGACAATAAACTTGTCACCTCATTGTGGTCGACACAGGTGGCCTTCTTAGGTGGGCCTTCTTCTACCGGCGTGAGCTCGTGTTTCCTTCTGCCCGGCGCTTCTGTGGTGACTACATTCCAACTACATGGGTCAACGCTTCGAGGCAGAGCGCGGTAGTCAACTCTTCAGAGCCATAGTACATGCCTGGTTGGCGATACATCGCCACCCTGCGCCATGAACCATTCGTTCCTTGCCGCCCTTCGAGGTAACGCGCGGCGTTCCTGAGTCTCGTGGCGCCGTCGTACTCGAAATTCGCCAGGCTGCACACCGCGCAAGCGGTAGTCAGTTCATCACCGAAAGATCCGTCATCTTCGGTGCGCTGCAAGACCTTCTCTATGATCGCTTCCCTCGCCCCGCCTAGCAATGAGGTGCCGTGCGCGTAAGCGCGTGAAACGGCGTAGTAGAGGGTCATATCATCGAGATAGTAGTTATATGAGTCGCCCTCACAGTTACTCTCGATCGTGTCGATCAAGTATCGGCATGCATCCTCGGTTTCGCCGCGATCCCCCAAATAGAACACCACATTCGCGTTGACGACGCTATCTAAGTCGTTCTCCACAGGCGCGTCGTCTACCCAGGTATAGAAGAGGCCCCCTTCATTTCGATTCTCTAGGAAATATTCGACGTTATGACCACCGATCACGAGAGGATGGCTTCGTTGCAGGGCGACCGATGCGCAAGCAGTATCGTCTAGATCGAAACCGATGCTTCTGATGTTCTTCGAGCTGTAGTACTGAAACAGGCCGCGGCCCCGGAGTTCCCCGGTGAGGAACGAGATGCCTTTATTCGTCATCGTTGTCTTGCATGGGCAATGGATGCCCGCGATGCTGTAAAGAACGAAGGTCGTGACGAATACTGAACTATCGAATAAGGTTGCGCGCAAATCTGTGGAAGGGCTCGCGTACGTTCTGAATTCTCCGTACCGAAGTTGATTGTCGTGCAGAAACTGCAATCCCCGTCGAACAGAAGGCGTGAGTCGTTCTGGAGCGGTCATGAACGTATGCGCGCTCGTGGGCAACTTCGCATTGCAAGCCCCCGGGGGACCGTAGGGCGGGACTCCATACAACCTCCTCCTTTATTGCACACCATTATAGGGTAAGAGATCGTAGGCCCTCTGAAATCTAGCCTCTTGCCGAAAAACCAGCCGATGTTAGAGAGGGCGCCGATAAACGGCTATGAACCTCTAGAGTGCGGGGGCAACCCTTGTGTCGAAGGGTGATAGCTGGTTAAACTCAAGAAGGTTGGATCAGAAGGCGGGCTGAAGGGAGTGACCTCATGGAGGGCACGGAGGAGATACGGTTAGAGGCGCTAAGGGCGCTGACTACCTTGGCGATTCACGACGACCAGTTCCGGAGCGAGGTATGGGACGACCTGGAAGGTACGCTAACAAGATTCGGGTTTGCCCTGAACGAGCAGGAAATGATAAAGGTAAGGAACTTTCGCGATGCCCTTGCCGAGAGCATAGAAGCAGATGTCATCGCGGGACTCACATCCTCCCACAGATGATCTTCGGGCGTTAGGCGCCACGCGGCAGACCGAGAAGTGAATCCGTCCGCTGGGATGGCAAACTCCCCGCATGACGACTCAGTGAGGCCGGCAGCGTAGAGAGCCCTAGGAAGAAAGCGAACACTGATATCGGACGCAGGCGTGAGCGAGTGGAGAGCGTCTTTGCGTTACTCGATGAGTTGATCCTGGCGCTCCCTGTGCGCCAGGGCTACCGGCAGCTCCTACGAATACACCTGCGGGTCGGCAAAGAGCGGGCGGAGACGTGGCCGGAGATGTCCTCGGTTCAGTTGCCGCTTCTCGTGCATGCCGCGATCACCGGCGAAGAGAGGCCCGCCCTCCCCTTGGCCGGGGCATGTACCCTCCTGGGCCTCGGCGCCGACTTGTTCGACAGTGTCGTAGATCAGGAACTGCCGCTCTTCTGGCACGGCCGCGACCCGTCGGAGGCTAGCCTGGCGGCGTCCACGCTCTTGGGAGCGCTCCCCCAGCTGTCCATTGCCCGCCTGCAAGAAAGAGGGACGCCGCGAGAGAGGCTCTGGACGCTGACCCGCCTTTTCGCGGACGCCGGCTTGATGATGGGTGCCGGTCAATATGAGGATCTGCTCTTCCCGAGTCTGGAGAACGTGTCTATAGAGGACAGCAGGGCGATGGCGGTGCGCAAGAGCGGGGCGGAATATGCCTTGTTCGCGACCGCAGGAGCGACTCTTGCGACCGAAGATCCCTCCACGATCGAGGCATACGCAGGCTTCGGCTCGTGTTTCGGCACAGCCCAACAGTTTGTAAACGACGCACAGGACATCTGGGGCGACGAGTGCGGTAGAGACCTATTGAACGGTAAGCACACACTCCCGATCGTCCACGCCCTATCCACCCTGAGCGGGGAACGACGCGAGCGACTGCGAGAGCTGCTCGCAGCCGCCCGTGAATCTATGGAGCACCATGACGGGGTGCGGGCACTGCTAGCAGAGGCGGGATCCCTGCGCTATACGGCTCTTATCGTATGGCTCTATCAACAGCAAGCGCAAGGTCACCTGGCCAGCGCCCATCCGCGGGAGCCCGCCGGACGAGAGCTCTGCACGTTGCTGGATCAAGCCTCCCTGCTCCCCCAGCCCAAGGCAGCGCAACCTTCAGATTAGCTCGGCGGCCCTGCCGACGTGCTACTCGCGTTCGCAAAGTGGTTCGGGACCCCTTTGCAAATCGCTCTGGACTACAAAGGCTAAGCGATGCACCGCCGAAGCACCAGCACGGCGCCTATGCCCATAAGGACGGCTCCCAATGGGATAACGCGCTGCACTGCAGGCGGCAAGCCGCCGCTCGTAGGCAGGGTCTCGAAGGAGGTGTCGGCAGTCTTCTGAGGGATATCGGCGCAAGAGATACCGGGAGGGACGCCCTGTCCTTCCTCGACCTTGGCGTGCAGGAGAATGAAGCGGTGCTGGTCGTCTCCAAGGAGTTTCATCAGTGAGAGGTCCTCGACGGTCGTCGTGGCCGATCCCGACCCATCGGCGCTGGCCACCACGGTGTTGAGGGGTATGGTCACCGGCGCGGTCCGCCCGGCTCGATCATCGGCGCAGGTCCCGCCTCCGTGGATGTGGTTGATGTGCTCGACTCCCTCTTTCGGCAGACCCTGCATGTTCAGCTCCACCCGTACACCGTCCTCGACGTCCGTGAGGGTAGCAGTCCCGCTCACACCCGAGTCGCGGCTCGGCGTCAGCTCGAGTTGCACGCTTTTTCCTTCTTCGGCAAGGGCGCTGCCAGCCAGGGACATCAACAATCCCAGACCAAACGCGATACCAGCCAGCTGCTTTGCTCCGTACACCATTACTCCTTCGGGTAGCGGATCAGATCCCTAGTCAAGACGGCCTTCATCGACCCACCGTGAGTCACGTTGGACCAAGCTCCTGCGCGCCTCGGAGGGTCGCGAAATCCCGGCCGAGAAGCTCGTTGGATCGCTGTAGGCGAATGGCGGCCTCGTTTGCATGACGGTCGTACGCCTTGAATTCGGATTGGGTTGCAGAGGTAGGATCAGCGGCCAGAGCGTACGCTATTTGGGCGCTTTCGTGCATCTCGTCGATCGCGGAACGGAACACCTCGTATTGCTCCTCGTACTTCTTAGGAGGATCTAGATCGCCGACTTGTTCGCTAAACTCTTGGAGGCTAGCCCGGCTGGCCCGCACCTGCTCGACATCGTCGGCGGTAAGGGCATCGTAACGCAGAAGCTTATCGTGACTATCGAAAAAGGCCCTCACGGACTCGCCCTGTAGCTTGCCAACCTTGCTAACGTAGTCGGCCTCGCTTTGCTGAGAGCGGTCCTGCTTTTCGCCTTGCTGAGGGCGGTCCTGCTCTTCGTTCTGCCGAGAATTGCCCTGCTCCTCAGACGGCGGCGAGTTCTCGCTCCCGGTAGAGCCTGGCTCGCCTCCCAACATTAGAGCAGCCACCGCGCCTACGCCTGCTGCCAGGGCAAACGCCAGGAGCGCTACCAAAATGTAGACCACTACCCTACCAGGTCGTAAACGTCTGCTTTGCGGTTGTCCACCCATCCATCGTTCCTTCGGATCTCTCGCAAGATCCTTCGACTTCGTAATCCGTGCCTGACGCGTCTCTTATCACCGCATTCCTCTTGATACTCCCGCTCAAAACACAAGCCTGGCCACTGGGATAGTCTAGATCCCCGGTAGCCGGTTGCGCCACTGGCTCCCCCGCCCGGACGCCCAAGCTTAGAGCGGTAATCCTAGTCTCTACCCATCTACACCATGTAGTAATGACAGCATAGACAAACGTAGCGTCTGACGCAACTCGAAAACGGTCCTCGGTTCACCAGCCTGATCGCGCAGTGCACCGCCAGACCGCCACAGATCAGCCGACATGATCTCCGCCACACCTGCGCTACAATACTTCTCATGGCAGGCTAGCATCCCAAGTTCGTCCAGGAGCTTCTAGGGCACGCCAGCATAAGCATTACCCTCGATACCTACTCTCACGTCATAGAGGGCATGGACGGCGGGTTGGCGGACGCAATGGAAGAGGCGCTGTGAGCCGTCGCGGGAGCCACTGCTGTCAGTAATCATGCGGGCTCGATGTCGAGGCGGGTTTTCTGCATAGAGAGCTAGACAGGTTGACTCTCTGAGTGGCTCGAAAGGTTCGCTTAGATCGCCGCTAGTTGCAGATCATCTGCCACGTTGGCTGGAGCTACATCTTTCCCGATAGGACGACACCTAAGTGAATGTCAATCACAGCGGACGATGGCGTGTAAAGGCGATCAATGTGTTTTACCGGCCTGGCCGGTTGAATAATGGGACCTGTGAAGCTGGAGTTGCGTTAACTTCGCGCCTCATCTACATTTCTTCTCTAGACAGCCGAAGAACAGGTAGAGGCTAAGAACTTCGTCTCAAGAATGGGCACTTATGGGGCGGAGGGAGTCAGTAGTGCAACCGGCTACCCTACTCGAGTTGCCGGTTGCCGCTGTTTGAGGATTGCGAAAGGAGAGTAACTTCACCATGGGTAAGTCCAAAGATAGTTTTGCTGAAGCCGACCCCGAACGACCGAGCGCGGCCCGTATATACGACTACTTGCTGGGCGGCTTCCACAACTTCGACGTTGACCGTGCGGCGGCGCAGAAAATTACCGAAGTACTGCCCGATATGCCGCAGTTCATGCGGGCTAACCGCGCTTTCTTACGTCGGGTCGTCAGGTTTCTCACCGATCAGGGTATAGACCAATTTCTCGATCTCGGCTCCGGCATACCGACTGTCGGAAACATCCATGAGATTGCTCAAAAGGCTAATCCCTCAGCTCGCGTCGTCTACGCAGATAACGAACCAGTCGCCGTGACTCACAGCCGTACGATCTTGCAGGACAACTCAGAGGCAACTGTCATCCAGGCTGACCTACGTCAGCCTGAAGCCATTCTTGGTCACCCGGAAACCCAAGGCATGCTAGACTTCAACAAGCCGACGGCCGTATTGTTCCTTTCCGTCTTGCTCTTTGTGACTGATGATGAGGAAGCATATCGCGTTGTTCGCTCGGTGCGCGACGCTCTAGCGCCGGGCAGTTACATTGCCATCTCGCACCCAACGCCTGATGAAACGCCTCCGGAGCAGGCGAAGAAGGCTGAGAGCTTGTACGCTGCTATCGGCACTCCCGTGAGGGTTCGCTCATATAGCGAAGTCGAGAGGTTTTTCGAGGGGCTTGAACTGGCCGAACCAGGGGTAGTTTATATTCCACTCTGGCGGCCTGAAGGGCCAGACGATCTCTTTCTGGAAAACCCGGAGTTGTCTGGCTATTACGGCGGTATCGGACGCAAGCCGTAGAGCGAGAGGCTGTATGCGTGGTGTTGCTGAGAAGCAGCGCAGGACGCGGCTCTGAATTGGACGCGTAATCTTCCGATCACCCCTCTGATGGTAGGAGTCTAAGAGATGGTCGTTAGCACAAGAGGTATACAGCGGACGTGTAGCGTATAATCCTATAGCTGTATGCTCTCGCGACCTCGAAAGGTCTTTGCTGGGGATCTATGGATACGTCAGAACAATCTCAGCTCCTCCAGTTGTCGCGCAGGCGTCGCAAAGCGATTGTCGACAGTTGGTACGAAGCTATTGCGGACACCAGCTTTACCCCTCTGACTGCCGCT
>Ga0126307_10000526_pt1 | contig 24755 bp, 23 predicted proteins | sample Plot28_FD_89955 | JGI IMG/M metagenome (GOLD analysis project Ga0126307, IMG submission 89955) | Serpentine soil microbial communities from UC McLaughlin Reserve, CA, USA - Plot28 | ecosystem: Environmental > Terrestrial > Soil > Grasslands | place: USA: UC McLaughlin Reserve, Lake County... | reverse complement strand
TGCTGAGCACGCAGCTGGCCGACTGCCGTCGACGCCGCCAGCAGGCCGAGCGGCGGCTGGCCGTGCTGGAGGCCAAGCTTCAGGTGATCGCGGCGACCGAGCAGGCCCGCATGGTCTGGATCGCCCAGGCCCGCGAGGTGCTGGTTCGTGGGGTGGCCGCCGCCCGGGTCCTGGCCGACCAGCATCCGCAGCACGATGCGGTGGTGGACGCACCACGGCCGGCTGCCGGGGATGGCCGCGGGTGGCCACAGGCGGCGTCATGACCGGCCAGAAGGCGCCGGCCAGGCGCTGCAGCTGGCATCAGTGCTCGGCTCCGGCGGCGGCCACTGTGGCGTTCCAGCTCCCGAATCTGCTCGCGGGGAGTCGCCGCGACTACTGCCGCGAGCACACCGCCCAGGTCCGCCAGGCCAAGGGGACGGTCGTGGTTCGCTTCGGTGCTCGCCGGCGGCCGGCCCTGCCCGACCTCGGCGACGCCGGACCAGGTCGGCTGGCTGAGCCGAAGGCGCCCAGCCATAGGAAGGGGTGATGCCCTAACCCCTGCCGACCGGGGGGCAGCCGGCCACCACATTGACAACCAGCTCGAGGGCAAGAGCAGCCGCAGCTGGCCTGGCCGTCCCGACCCATCACGCCGACTGGAACATCGGTCCCCACGACCTGAAGGAGTCCACCCGCGATGAACGCAGCAGCCGTTCGGCTCGCCCCAACACAACCAGCTCATGACCTTGTTGCCGCCCTGGCCGAGGTCGACCGCCACCTCGGCCCCGGCGTGGTCACCACCCTGGACGGCAGTCCACCGCCGGCAGCGGCCATCCCCACCGGCAGCCCCACCCTCGACCTGGCCCTAGGGATCGGCGGCATCCCCCGAGGCCGCATCACCGAGGTCTACGGGCCCGAAGGCGCCGGCAAGACCACCCTGGCCCTGTCGGTGATCGCCCAGGCCCAGCAGCAGGGTGGGACCGCCTGCTATATCGACACCGAGCACGCCCTGGACCTGCGCTGGGCGACCAGCGCCGGGGTCGACCTGTCCCGGCTGGTCCTGTGCCGACCCGAGTCGGGTGAGCAGGCCCTGCAGGTGGCCGGCCTCCTGATTGACTCGGGGGCGGTGGCCGTGCTGGTGGTGGACTCGATCGCCGCCCTGGTCCCCCGGGCCGAGTTGGCCGCCGAGATCGGCGAGCGGCTGCCTGGTGTGCAGGCCAACCTGCTGAGCCAGGCGCTGCGGCAGCTGTGCGGCCCCATCGCCCGCAGCGGCACCGCCGTCATCGTCACCAACCAGCTCCGCCAGCAGGCCGGCACACCCGGAAGCCCGACCTACACCGCCGGGGGGCGGGCGCTCGGGTACTACGCCTCGGTCCGCCTGGACCTACGTCTCCTCCAGGTCGTGAAGGAGGGTGGGCGGATGGTTGGCAGCCGCCTGCGGGTCATGGTGGCCAAGAACAAGCTCGGGCCGGCCGGCCAGTCAGCCGAGCTGGAGGTCCGCGACGACCGCGGCATCTGCGAACCGACCGGCCAGCTGGAGGACTCGACTCGGGCTGCCAGCTAGCGCACGTCGACTGTGGTGGCCTTGCCAGGCAAGGGGAAGGGCAAGGGCACCAACACCGGGAGGGTCCCGAGGTGACCGGGACCCTCCCGGGCGAGCAGGACCAGTGTTATCGCATCGCCAGCATCCAAGCGAAGGCCGCTGGCCGCGTTCTGACAGGACAAACGATGCAGCTCGATGTTGCTCTTTGCCTCCGCCATAGTCGTGCTGGCCGGTATGGCCGTTCTTGACACCTTGGCTCTGGTGATCGTCTGGGAGTGGTGCGCCATCCGCCTCACCCTGCAGGCCTACCGGCACCAGCCATCCCACCAGGAGCGGGTGCCAGGCGACCGGGTGTCGGTGCTGCCGGCGCGGCGGCCATGAGAATCACCGGCCGCTGGCTGCTGGTGAGTTGGCTCGTGCCTGCGCTGGTCATGCTTGGTCTGGAGGGTCGCCTAATCGCCTTCCTCGCCTGGGCCACTCCCAGCACCTTGCTGGTGCTCGGGGTCGGGGCCCTGGCCCGCCAGCAGCGCGCCCCCTCCTTCTTCGACCGACCACCCCTCCCGTATTGCTACCGAGTCGCCGACGACCTTGGCCAGCCGATCGCCGCCGTGATCGCCGCGGCCGAACACGAGGCAACCCTCACATCGGGTCCGACGGCATGAGGTTCAGGCTGGTGTGGAGGAAGCCGTGGGATGCCCGACACTAGGTGACGCGGTGGTGCCAGCAAGTGACGTTAACTGGCTAGCCGACTCGGCGGTTGGAAGGAGGCAGGCGACCTGTTTCACGGCTTGTCTGTCGACGACTCGGCGACTGGACCTGAGCTCCATCCCACCATTCGGCGGCCCCTGGACGCGGTGCAGCTCACCGGCCGGCAGTGGCTGCGCCAGGCGACTGGCTGAGTACGAGGCGCACTTCAGCCGGGTCGGGCGCCCGCTTGACGCTCACCGGTGCCTGGTGGCAGCCCGGCGAACCCGATCGCGCCGGCCACCAGTAGCAACAGGCCGCCGAGGTAGTACACCGCGCGGATGCCCATGGCATCCGCCGCCACCCCACCGAGCACCAGCGAGGCCAGCCGGCCGGCCTGCCACAGCAGGTCAAAGCCAGCGAACACCCGCCCCCGCAGCTCGCCGGCGACCTCGACCTGCAGCAGCGAGTTGTAGGTCACCATCCCGGTCGAGGTGCCCACCCCGTAGACTGCCAGCGCCCCCATCGCCACCGCGAGGTTGTGGGTGCTGGCCAGCACCAGGTCGACCAGGCCGCGCCCCACCAGCGGCCCGAACACCAGCGCGGGCCGGCGCGGGTTGCTGACCAGCCGGGCCAGCAGCAGCGGACCAACGGCGGCGCCGACGCCGATGGCGCCAAGCAGCAGGCCGAACCCGTCGGGGCCGACGCGGAGCTGGCGGCCGGCCAGGACCACCAGCAGGGCGCTGGTCGCCCCGGCCGACAGCGCCGCCAGCAGCTGCACCAGTCCCAGCAACCGCAGCAGCCGATCTCTTGAGCAGCATTCGGGGCGAGCTAGCCGGATGAAATCCTGGCCGTGCTTGCGCGTGCGCTTGCCGGACCGGGAGCAGCCCACTATGGCCGGCGTCATCGGCGAGCAGCCAGACCACCGCTTCCAGGGTCACACTTGCAGTCTGGCACCAGCAAGCAACGTTAACGAACTCCATTTGGCATGGAGGGCGCAGGCGCCGTGGGCCACGGACGCTCGACAGCACGTCCGTGGCAATCGGTACTACTTCTCCCAGACCACCACGGAAAGGCTGATGTGCTCGGGGTCCGGACGCCCAGCGACCGTGAGGAACGCCCAGCGCTGTTCGCCGGTCTTCACGCAGAGCTGATAGCCGTCCACCAGCCGCTCGATCGGGATTCGCGGATCTGGGCTCTCCCGTAGCTTCGCAGTGCACGTGGTTGCCGCTTGCCGCTGGTTGCGGCCGAGCGGTACCACGGTGGTGTACTGCTCTCCCGGCCCGCTCAGTCCCGGCTGGATCCGTGGTGCTCGACCTGCCTCGCGGCCGGTGTCGAAGTAGATGTCGCCCTTGTAGCCTGCTCGGCTCTGATTCCAGTCCGGCTCGATGGAGTCGAGGTCCGCATGCTGTCCGAGGCGCAGGGTGAGATCGGCGTCGCGTCGGATGCTACCTCGGGGTCCGGTCGAGCTCGTCGGCGGCAGGCTTGTCGTGGTCGTTCCAGGCGGGAGTGAGAACGCGGACGTCGAGGGCGTCGGCGACGGAGCCGGATCGTGCTTCAGCAGGGTGGCCAGTGCGGCGATGAGCGCGACAAGGACGGCGACGATAGCGGGGACCAGAAGGGTCCTCCAGGGAGGGCTCTGCTCGTTCTGCTGAGGTTCTGACATCCACCCACGACCGAGAACGTCGTAGCCCCGAAACAGTCGAGCGGTACGATAATCCCCTTCAAGTCAGAGAGTCCAGATCGGTCTATGCGCCTGATGGGCTGACGCGCAGGTTGCAGGCGGTCAACGAACCAGCGGCGGAGGCGACCACGGCGCGGCGCAGGCTTGTGACGGTCTGCTGTTCGGTGCGGAACGTCAGGTTGTCGCCGATGCGGATCTCGGTGGCCCCCGGTGGGGTGACCCAGGCCGCGTACCGGTGGGCGGCGACATCGACGGCCAGGCGGAGCCGATATCGCTGACCGGCCGCATAGGGAATCTGGCTCTCGCTCACGTACTGGCCGCCGTCCCTGGCATCGATCATGCCGGCCGGGTTGAAGCGCACGATGGCGGCCAGACCCGGCCAGCCAGTTGCCGGTCCGCTGGCCAGTCCAACGGCCGCATCGACGGGGGCGGCGCTGGGGATGGTGTCGAGTTCTGCGGTGAACCGACCCGACTGGGCGGCAAACGGCTCATTGGGCCACCAGGATCCAGCCACGCTCAGCATGCAGGTGTCGGCGTTGGCGTCGTAGGTCTCCCGGAACCCGATGTCCGGGCCCGCCCCCGCGAAATAGGAGCTCACGTTGGGCAGAGCCCGGTCGCGGACCGGTGAGTTAGGATCCGCCAGCGTGTAGTAGTCGGTGTAGGACGGCGCACCGGGCACAAAGCGCGGGTCGTCCACCCGGCTGTGGGCATCCGCGGACGCGATGCCAGACCCAGTGACTTTGTGCTGCCACTGCTCAATCGTATACGCGTGGCCGTCGATGAAGAAGCGTTGCTGGTCGGGGTCGGGTGGGGCGTCCCAGAAGACGTTGTAGTCACTGGCGAAGCCAGCTAGCTTGGCCAGCCGGATGTCGAGGAACCAGACGGCGTCACGGACGATGTTATTCCACTGTTCGACGTTGCTATCTGTGTTGCCATCCCCAGGGTCGATCCACAGTGCAGCGCCTTGCAGGGCGTCGAAGGTGTTGTGGTAGACATCCAGGTTGTCCACCCGCTGTAGCTGCAGGCCTCGCCCGCGGCAGCGACCCGGCCCAGTTCGCATGTCGAAGATGGCGTTGCGACGAATCACCATGTCCTGGACCGCGATGTCAGTTCGCCCGACGGCGATGCCGAAACAGCTGCGGAAGATGCGGTTGTTCTCCACTAGGACATGACTAGCGCCATAGTGGACCACGATGGCGCCGCCGGCGTCCGGTCGGCCACCGGTGGCAATGGTCAGGAAGTTCAGGAACTTCTGGCCGGCCGCGGCCGGGTCGTTGCGGTCCGGGGGCACACTGCCGCGGATCGACACCTGGGTGCAGGTCTTGATGTCGACGGCCTGCTCGGTGCGACCGAGGTTGGCGTCGGTGGTCTCGATGCGGTTGTCCTCGATCGTGATATCGCGGGGAGCAGAGGGGTCGCTGGCGCTTCCGGTGTACTCGCACTGCACACCGTCGCCGCCGTTGTCCCGGATGTTGTTCTGCTTGATCAGAACCCGCTGGGCGCCGGCGACGATGTTGACCCCGTGACTGTCCTCACCGGCGAAATGGAAGTTGTCGGCGATCACACTGCCTTCAATGGAGACGTCTTGGCCGCTGACATAGATTGCGGCGCCTTGACCGTCGCGATGGACATCGCTCTGCTGCAGTGCGATGTAGCGGCCCCCAAGCACCAGTCCGGTGGTGTGCTTGCCGGCCAGGTCTAACTCGAGACCCTCGACCACCCAATACTGGCCCGTGATCCGCAGTAACGGCGTGGCCTGGTTGAGCTGGAGAATCGGTCGAGCGGTAGCAGTTGGTGCCCGCCGCAGCACGTACGGCGCCGCCGGCGTGCCGCTCTTGGAGATCGTCATCCCGGGCCCGGTGTAGGTGGTGGGCGCCGAGGCGCCTTGGGGCCGCTCGGCGTACACACAGATCGCCTTGCCGGGACCTTGGGCCGGCGCGGTGGCCTGGATGTACGAGATCGCTTCGTTGACGGTTTCCCACGGCTGGTCCTGGGTGCCTGGGTTTCCGGGTGCGCCTCTGGTCTGGTCGACGTAGTAGTCGCAGACCTGGCTGGCCGCGTTCGTCGCGGTCAAGAAGCCACGGTCGGGCAGCTGCCGTGCCCCTGCCGTCACATTAGGGGTCGGTGGCGTCGCCGCGGCCACCGCTGGTCGGCTCGCCGGCAGCACCGAATCGCCGAGGACCGCGGCGGTGGCGGCCAGGATCAGCAGGAGCAAGCTTGGAGCGTTCTTCTTCATCGGCAAGGACCATGCTCGTCTCATCGCGCGACACCACCTGAGGAAGCCTCGGAAGCCTGTCCGGACCGAGCGCACGGCCGCTCCTGAGAGATTTTCGAGTGTTCTACGCCTCTTGTCCACCTCTGAGGCGTTCTCGTGCCCACGGCATAGCCATCCGGGTAGGCGACTCATGCTCTCTGCCCACCTCAGGCGCAAGAGTATGAACTCGGGTCTCTGGCCATCGGCACGCCGCGCTTAGGGTGCGAACCGATCCGGACTGCCGATTCCGCCGGAATGAGGCCGGCGAGAGCGATTGATCAGCTGGTATGGCTGGTCCTGCGCCCGAGCTATTCACGCAGGCTTGAGGCCACAGGAACACCGCTCCGCAGACCGTCGCCTTTGCTCTCCGATAGACTTTCGTTACTCATCAATTTCTCTCCCGGAAGGGGCCCCTGTGGCGATCAAGCAGATTCGGGTGTCTGACCTATCCGGAAAGCAGGCCGACGACGACCAAGTAGCACAGCTCGTGATCCATGAGCATCCTCAATACCAGGGACCGATCACCCTGGACGTGCTGCCCGAGGAGATCGGGGAGCTTCGGGAAAGCGACAGCTACGTCTCCATCGAGGTCATCCAGCCCGGCGACCGCACTGGGCAGAAGGCCCTCATCTCCCTGGAGCGGTTCAACAAGCTGGCCCCCGACATGCCCACCATCGTCATGAACGCGGTGGCCTCCCAGGCCAGCCCACCATCTCCTGCACCGCAGCGTCGGCGACGGCGCGACGGAACCAGCGGCCAGCGGGGCAAGGTCAGCTACGCCACCCTGGAGCATGCCGGCGAGCCCCACCGCGGCCGCATCACCGAGGCCGAGAAGGAGCTGGTCCGGGACAACCTGGAGAAGATCAACACGCGGTTGCGGCAGGCCGGGCTGCGGGATATCGACCCCAGCGACCCCACCATGCGCGAGCGCTACGGCCTCTAAATTCACAGGAGCGAGGAGCGCTGGTCCAGGCCGCAGGAGGCACGGAGAGCCTTCGCGAATCTGGTGCCTGCAGTATGGCTGGCGGGAGTCGCCGGCCTGCACTCGGACCGATGCGCGGCTGATTCGGACGGATAGCGTCGGTACGAAACAAGAGCTCTGCGATCGATGGAGGGGGTCTCATGCCCGTCCAACTGAACCACACCATCGTGTCCGCTCGCGACAAGCAGGAGTCGGCGACCTTCCTGGCCGAGGTCCTCGGTGTCGCCCCGCCGACCCCCTTTGGGCCGTTCCTGGTCGTGCAGGTCGACAACGACGTCTCCCTCGACTTCGCCGACGCCGCCGGCCCGGTGCATTCTCAGCACTACGCGTTCCTGGTCGGTGAGCCCGAGTTCGACCAGATCTTCGGGCGCATCCGCGAGCGTGGGCTGCCCTACTGGGCCGACCCCGGCCGGCGGCGGTCCGGCGAGATCAACACCAACGCCGGCGGCCGCGGCGTCTACTGGGAGGACCCCAGCGGCCACTTCCTGGAGATCATCACCCGCCCCTACGGGAGCGGCGGCTGAGCGGGCATCGGCCCGTCGCCCCAGGAGGCTTCCGCCGGTCCTTCGCTCGGCTGGGCGAGCTCGGCAAGCCGCTGGCCCGCTCGTCGTGTCCGTGGATGCGCCGGCCCAAGGGTCGACCGCAGGATGGTGTGGGCGCGTTCGAGATGCTTCCGACCGCCGGCCAAGTCGCCGAAGTCGCGGCAGGCGACGCCCATGAAGATCAGGGTGATGCCGACATAGGGATGGTCCGGACCGAGCGCCGTCTCGATGATTTCCAAGGCCTGCTCGTGGTGCTGGCGCGCTCCGGCCAGGTCCTTCTGGTCGCGGAGCACGTTGCCGAGATTGGCGATGGTGATGCCAACCGTGGCGTGGTGGGGGCCGAGAAGGGTCTGCTTGATGGCCAGCGCCCGCTCCAGCTGCAGGCGAGCGCCCTCCAGGTCCCCGAGGTCATGGAGCGCCTGGCCGAGGTTGTCGAGGATGGTGGCCACCATCGGGTGGTCGTCCGGCAGGATGGCCAGGGCTCGTGCCAGGTGGGGCCGTGCCGCCGCGGGGGCGCCAACGCGGAGGAGCAGGAAGCCGAGGTCGTTGAGACGCACGCCTGTCTCCGGGTGGTCGGGCCCGAAGGTTACGCCGGCGAGCGACAGTGCCCGCTGGAACAGCGCCTTGGCCTCCTCGTAGCGCGCCCGGCCGTGAAGGTAGCTGGCCGCGCGGGCCAGGAGCCGGCTTCGCTCGGCCGGTTCGACGCCGAACCGCTCAGCATGCTCGGTGGCCGCGAGGACGTGCGACAGCAGCCGCGCGCACGCCGGCCACGTCGTCGTGTCGTGGTACGGCTCGCTGGGGAAGGCCGCGCCCAGCAACCGCACCGCCGACCCGGCACGGGCGGCGGCGTCCCGAGGATCGAGGTTCCCCCGTACCACCTGCTGGAGCAGGCGGTGCACGATCAGCACGGCGTCGTCCGCCTTGACCAGCCCTACCGGCGCAGGGAGCCGATCGCTCCGTCCAGAGCGAACGGGTCGGCGCCGACCACGGCCAGCTCGTCGGGCGGCGGGGACAGCTTCTGCGCGAAGATGCCGCGCGGCACCTCCTCCGGCGCGAGGAAGGCACACAGCTCCAGCAAGGCGACCGCCCCGGGAACCGGGCGTACCCGCTCCAGCGACACTCCCCAGGTGCCGGCGACCGTATCCTCCGGGTCGTGGTCTCGCGGGTGGCCCTTGCCGAGGGTCATCGCCGGGAACCGCCGCAGCCTCTCCAGGTAGTCCTCGAGCGAGATGCATGCTTCGCGCGCATACGCTCCGGCCTGCTCCAGCGCCAGCGGGAGATAGCCGAGCAGCTCCGCGACCTCGGCGGCGGCCCGGTCGTCGGTGCTGCCCGAGCGGTTGAGCAGGAACCTTGTCGCCTCAGCGGGCGTGAACGGTTCGACGTCGACTAGGCCGTCGGCGTGCTGCTCCCAGCTTGCATCCCGCGAGGTGATCAGGATCTGGCCGCGCACGAGCCGCGGTAGCAGATCGACCAGGTGGGCCAGCGGAGCAGGCAATCCGGTGGGCGTGTCCGGTCCTCCGGCGTTGTCGAGGATCAGCAGCCAGCGCTCGTGGCACTCGAGCCAGCGACGCACCGCCGTGGCGACGACCTGCTGGTCGCGCAGGCCCGCCTCGTCCAGGCCCACCGCGGCCGCCAGCTCCGCGTAGTCGCTCACCAGGGTGGCGGGCTCCCCGGCATTGACCCACCAGACGGTGTCGAACCGCCCCCGCTGCCGGTAGGCGTACTCGGTGGTGAGCGCCGTCTTGCCGACCCCTCCTCCACCCTGGAGCACCTGCACGGTGATCGCCGATCCCGACGCTGAACTCCGTCCGGCCAGGCTCTCCAGCAGCTGCTCGCGTCCGGTGAAGGTCTGGTTGCGGTGGAAGGGTAGGTTCCAGATCGGCGGCAGCGGCGCCGGGAACCGCGGTCCCGTGGCCGTCTGCGATCGGTCCTGCGGAAACCGGGGCCGGGCGCCCGGACGGCCGCGGCCTTGCAGCGCCGATGCGACTTCGGTCAGCAGCTTGGCTCGGGCGGCGGCCTCGTCCAGGCCGACCAGGTCGATCCAAACCAGGTCGGCGAGCAGCCCCTCCGGCTCGCAGGGCTGGACCCTCACCGGCAGCAGCCGCCCTTGCTCGCCGCTCGGATCATCCTTGAACCCCGGGCGCCACTCCGCCTCGCCGAAGTCCGACTGCAGGTATGCCGGCGATAGCACCAGCATCGTCCTGCGGGTGCTTTGCAGCGCCCGGTCCATGACGTGGACGAACCGCGATCCCGCCGGCATGTCCCATGCCTGCAGCAGCACGCTGTAGCCGGCTTCCTCGAGCTCCCATCCCAGCCACTCCGCCCACTCCCGGTCGCTCTGGGTGTAGCTGATGAAGAAGTCCCGGACGCTGTTGTCCGTGCTATCGCTCATGGCTGCCTTCTACCGCGCTGGTGACGTGCGGGGCGTGACGGTTCTGCGCCTATTTTACCTTCTGCCCAGCCAACCTGGCCGTTCCTGCCGACCGCCGAGGCGCCCACGGCGGTGGTCAGGCCGCGTCGGCCAGCGGCGACGCGGGGGCCTCGGGCGGCGGCGGGCGGTCCGGGCGAGCAGCAGGCGGGCGCCGCGGACCTGGGCACGCTCGTGCAGCCGCCAGCTGCCGTCGTGCCAGCGGGCCAGGCCCTCGCGTTCCAGCCGGCGGGCGGCGAGGAGGCCCCCTTTGCCTCCGGCGTGCAAGTGCTCGTAGCCCTCGGGCGTGCCCGACCCAAGCCAGTTCATCCGGTCGTCACGCCACCAGACGTTGTTCGGGCTCAAGAGTGTGCTTCCCACCCGGGGCAACTCCAGCAGGTCTTGACGACCAGGGCCCTGTCGCGTCCTGACCGGGAGTCGGATGCGGCCCGGAGGCTAACTGGTGTTGGCTGTCTTCGCCGTCACCCTCGGCTACCATCCCCGCGAACGACGTTCATCCGGTTGGGCATATGGCGCGAACGGGACAACGGCCGAAGATACCGAAGTACATGAAGAAGTTCGCCAAGGACGTGGCGAATGGCATGTGCCTGGTCTGCATAAGCCGTGCAGATCTCCGTGTGGCACACCTCGACAATCAGGAGACCACGCGGGCGACGTTGAAGGGTTGGGAGCAGCCAATCTTTGGTCGTACCTATCCGTGGATGTACGCCAACGCCTTCAATAACATTGGCAACATCGCCTACCTGTGCAAGAGCTGCGAGGATCGATGCGACCACGATGAGGCGTACCGGCGGCAGGTCATGCAAGCCTGGTGTCGTGCCATGCGCCACGCCGCCCGCTCGGGACTGCTGCTGCGCTACTTTTACAACGGGCACGCCAAGCTGTTTGACAGTCCGTTCGCTCAGCAGCTTCACGGTCCTGACGCCAAGCTCAGCGGTCTGAGCCAGGAGGACTTCGGCGTCTGCATGAGCTTCCTCCAGGAGGCAGCGGTATCAGGCGACGTGTCCCGCGAGTTCGTAGTCCTCCCGATCGGCGGAACGCCTGGTGATCGCGCGAGGCGCTTCCATCACCATGTGAACCTTCTGGGTGGTCGCGTGAGCTGGTGCAGCGGCGACCACGACGAGTGCATCCGGTGCCACGCGAGCTGGTCACCGGCGTAGCCGATTCAGGAAGGCGCGGCAGGCGGGGATGCGGGTCCGCGGGCCCGGTCAGACGGCCCAGCCACCTACCTCCAGCCGACTCAGAAGCAGCAGTCCAGGTGAGGTCGAACTGATGCGACGTGCGTGGCGACGGCTGGGCCTCGACCGGGAGTAGAAGGCCAAGCCGGTGTAGAGGAGTGAGGTGTAAGGACCCACGTTCAGGGCCGTGTGAGGGTCGGAGTGAGGCTCGCGTTCAGCACCACAGTTTGCCGGCTGGTGCCAGCAACCAACGTTACTAAGCCGTTCACAAGTAAGTTGACTTTGTAGTCCGGATCTGGTCGAGTCCGCAGCATGCGCGATGACGACGGCCGCAAGCTGGATCACAAGACCCTGGAACAGCTGCGCATCCGTGCGGTTGGTCAGATCAAACAGGGCGCCCATCCCGAGGATGTCGCCCAAGTGTTGGGGATGACCCGGGCAGCGGTGTATTCCTGGCTGGCGAAGTACCGCGAGGGCGGGCTGGAGGCGCTGCGGGCAAAGCCGGTCCCCGGGCGGCCGCCAAGCCTATCGGGTGCGCAGCTTGCCCGGCTGTACGGGCTGGTCGTGGGCAACGATCCGCGCCAGTTACGGTTCGTGTTTGCGCTGTGGACCCGCGCGATGATCCGCGAGCTCATCCGCCGGGAGTTCGGCGTGCGGCTGTCGGAGGTCAGCGTGGGGCGGTTGCTGCGCAAGCTGGGGCTGTCGCCGCAGCGTCCCCTGTACCGCGCCTATCAGCAGAACCCCGAGGCGGTGGCGCGTTGGAAGGCCGAGGAGTACCCAGCGATCCGCGCCAACGCCGCCGAGGTGGGCGCCACGATCTACTTCACCGACGAGGCTGGGGTGCGCTCGGACTATCACGCGGGGACCACCTGGGCGCCGGTCGGGCGCACTCCGGTCGTGGCCGCCACCGGGGACCGGTTTTCGGTCAACCTCATCTCGGCGGTCACCGCCAAGGGCAAGCTGCGCTTTGCCGCCTACAACGGCAACTTGAACGCGAAGGTGTTCATCGACTTCTGCCGCCGGCTGCTCGACGATACCCAGGGCCCGGTGTTTCTGGTCCTCGATGGCCATCCCGTGCACCGGTCCACTGCCGTCAAGCAGTTCGCCGCGTCAACCGACGGCCGGCTGCGGCTGTGGTTCCTACCGGGCTACTCGCCCGAGCTCAACCCGGATGAGTGGGTGTGGAAGCACGTCAAGGTGCGCCACGAGGCGCCGTCGCACCGGGCGGGATGAAAGGGCCCGCCTGCGGCCTGTCGCAGCAGGCCGTTGAAGCTGGGGGCAGCCCGACCGTGGAGGTGCGCGCAAGGGTGGGAGCAGCCCCGACAACGCCGGGACGGGTCGGCACCGTCAGACGGTCCGGGTCCGGCAAGCAAGGCCAGAAGGTGTACGCGAGGAACCAGCGTGTGACGCCCCGTAAGGCTTCCACCGGCCCCGAACCTGACGGATGCGGGCCGGGCTGCAGTGCACGCCGTCGGTGACGACGGCGACTCCGACACCGGTCTCTTGATGCCGGCCAGGAGGCCACGAGGAAGGTCTGCGGCGTACTCGTGGCGATGCTGCCGGGGTAGAGCTGGGCACCGACCTGGCCGACCGGGTGATGGTGAACGTGGGAAGCGGCCCGTCGCTGCCCTGTCCGCTGTTGGGCGGGGCAGGCGCACCGTCCGCTGGTGGTGGCGGGTCGTGGCGGAGTCCTCGTAGTAGTCCGAGCCGGGGAGAGCCCGCGCGCATGGCGAAGGAGGACAGCAAGCCGCCGTGACGGGTCGGCATGGCAGGAGGTCGCTGGTGAACACTGGCGCGCCGTGGATCACGGGTACTGCGAAGCCGACTCGTCGTTGGAACCGGCCGTCAGCGACCGGGGCTTGTGGAGAGCCCGTTGCGTGGTGACACGCACGGCGGGTTCGGGAGAGCAGGCTGGGGAGACGACCCTCTCGGCACCGCGCCCCAGCTTGACTCTCACCACGACCGGATCGGCCGGGCCGGAGTCAGCGGCCCCGACGACCTCAAAGCCAAGGCACTGGCGGCCCTGCATCGGCTGCAACGGCTCCCGCACCTGGTGCAAGGCTTCTTCCGGGATCCCAACCTTCGTTACATCACCTCCTGACCAGTCCACTTACTTACATTCCCCTTGGTAACTGGCTAGCCGACTCAAGTCGCCTCGTCCATGACATCTACTCACCCAGGCCCGGCCATTGCAGGCATCCAGCAGGTCGTGCGGGGGGATCGGCGTCACCCGCAAGTACCTCATTGCCACCGGGCCCTGTTGTTCTCGTGACCAGCCCAATCCTTCGGCGGCCGCCGCCTTGTCACTATTCGACCCGCCCTCACGTGCCGGGGGCGTCTGGCGTGGGGTGCGAGGGCAACGGCGGTGACCAGGCGGCATGCTCAGCAGTCCTGCCGATGCCGGCGGCCAGGCGGTTCCCGGAGCCATGCCCGGCGGGCATGAACTAGGCAAGCCGGTCGAGCCCGACTGGTAGATTTGCGGTGCCGCGACCCAGGACACCGCGTCTGCCTGTGGAAGCGGCCGGAGGGCTTCCCTGAGAAGGCCCCGATCAGACTCAGGATGAGGCATGGGGCGTGCGGCGCGGGCACGCGACTTGTTGTCGCCTGTCCAGGAGTCGTCGAGGTGCCCATCAGGTTGGAGGACCCCATCGTCGCCGCCGCCCTCATCACTGGGGCGAGCGCGGTCGCCGTCGCCATCGTCAACGGGCTGTTCCAGACCATCTGCACGTGGATGCAGAACCGGTCGAAGAAGCCGCCGGCCAACAAGCCTCGGCGCAAGCAACGCAAGAAGCGCCACCGGCCATCGGAGCTGGCGCGACCACCACCACAAGATGATGTGACCGCGTGGCCGCCTCGCAGGCACCCGGTTACAGCAACCCGACCTTCGTTCTGATCTCGCTGGACTGGCTTCATTGCGCGGTCGGGGAGCCGACGGCACAATGCATCCGGCTTCGCCACCTGGTCGCTCTGCTCCAGCAGGGTCCCCCCATCCAGGTGCGCGGCGGGCGGTGGTGGCAGCATCCGCTCCAGGACAGCGAAGCGGTCGCCACGGCAGCTCTCGGCGATGAGTATGTCCGCCTCCGAGCGAGGCCCGACGATCGACAGCAAGGAGGCCTGCAGCGTGGGGGAGTCGGCGAGATCCACAGGCGCTCTCAGCGACGCCCGGCTTGCAAGTCTGGCGATCCTCCGGATCAACTGGGATACCCAGCAGCAGAGCTGGATCGACAACTTCGTTCCCTTCGTTACGGAGTGCCTGCGCATCCCCGATGCACCGTCCTTGGAGGTCGGGGACGTGCAACGTGCGCTGGGTGACCAGTTTGGCTTGAACGTGCCTGCCGGGGCGCTGCGGACGATCCTTCGTCGTGCGGTTAGGCGTGGACTCGCCACCCAGGAGGACGGCCGCTTTGCGGTCGTCCCCGATGCCCTGGTCGATGACGGCCTCCAGCGGCAGCGTCAGGATGCGCTCCGCCAGCAAGCGGCGCTGCTCGACAAGCTGCGCCAGTTCGCCTCGAGGGAGTACCAGCGCGACCTCGCCCGGGAGGAGGCCGAGCAGGCGCTGCTCGCCTACGTCGAGGAACTCGCCCTCCCACTGCTGCGCACCATGCTGGGCGCCGCGACGTTCGAGCCGGCCCCTCAAGATCAGGGCGACCACTACATCGTGAGTGCGTTCATCGCCGGCCTGGTCGAGCGTGACCCGCAGGGGTTCGAGTACTTGGAGACGGTCGTCAAGGGCAGCATGCTGGCAAGCTCGCTCTACCTCGGCGACCTCGGCGCGGTCAACCAGCGCTTCCAGCAGGTGACCGTCTACTTCGACACCCCCTTCCTGCTCGATGCCCTCGGCTACGCCGGCAAGGAGATCGCCCAGCCCGCCCTGGAGTTGCTCGGCCTCGTCCGCGACCTGGGCGCGCGGCTGGCTTGCTTCGGGCACACGGTCACCGAGCTCCAAGGGGTGCTGGGCGGGATCGCCAACGGGCTGCGGAACCCCCGCCGGCGCGCAGCGTTGACGCTGAGCCGGGTCGAGGAGCACTTCGTGCACGAAGGCCTGGGCCCAAGCGACATCGAGGTGTTCCTGAACACCGTCGAACGAGATCTCCGCACGCTTGGGATCAACCTCAGCCCCACCCCGCGGTACGAGGAGCACCTCGGTGTCGACGAGCTGGCGCTGGAAGACTTGCTGCAGGCAGAGGTTGGCTACCAGAACCAGTACGCCCGGCGGCATGACCTGGACGCCTTGACCGCCATCTGGCGGCTCCGCCATGGCCAGGCCCAACGCAGGCTTGAGACCTGCCGGGCCATCTTCGTCACCACCAACGCCCCGCTGGTGCGGGCGGCTCGGCGCTTCTTTGCCGCAGGTTATGACGGATTCACCTGGCCGCTCGCGGTCCTGGACCACGACCTCGCCACCCTGGCCTGGCTCAAGCGGCCACTCCAGGCCCCTGACCTTCCCCGCAAGCAGATCATTGCGGACTGCTACGCGGCGCTCCGACCTGAGGGGCGGCTGTGGGCCCGCTACCTGGAGGAGATCGAGGCGCTGCGGCACCGGGGCGAGCTGAGCAACGATCACTTCGTCGCGTTGCGGTACTCGGTCGACGCTCGACGTGCCCTCATGGACACCACGCTCGGCGACCCGGAGGCGATCTCGGGCACCACCGTGCACGCCGTCCTGAGCGCGACGTTGGGCTCGATCAGGTCGCCGCTGCTCGAGCAACTCGCCGCCGGTGAGACTGTGCGGGAAGCAACCGAGCACGAGGCGCAGGCGGCAGCCGGACGGGCCGACGCCGCCGAGGAGCGGGCCACGCTGGCGCTCCGGCAGGCCTCGCACGCGAATGCCGCGCTGCGCGCCTTCCGGCAAGCCCAGGTCAATCGGGCCAAGAGGAAGGCCGCCCACTGGGCGCGTCGAGTCGAAGTGGCCGCCTTCGCCGTGCTCACTGCGCTGGTGGTTGGCTCGGCGGTCGCATCGTTGGCTGGCTCGATCCAGATACCGTTCATCGCCGTCCCGCCCGGCCTGCGTTGGCCCCCACGGATCCTCTTCGTCGCGCTGCTGGTCGTCGGCGCCGTCCTCTCGGTCGTGAGCCTGGTGACGGGCTGGTCGGTGAAGTTGGGGGTGTCGGGGCTCAAGCACCGGCTCATCGCTCGACTCGAGTCGCACTATCTGGACGAGCTTCCTCCCGAGGGGTCCGACGGCGAACTCTCATAGTTCCCGCGGACCCAGCCCATGCGGGCCGCACTCATCCAAGCTGTTTGTGCATGTAGACCAGCGAGAACGCGCCCTGGGAGCGCCGGTCGTACTCCACATACCCGATCCTCGAGTAGAGCGCGAGGTTCTCCGTCATCTGCTGGTGGGTGTAGAGGTGGATGGCGTAAAACCCCGCCCGACGCGCCTCGGCTTCGGCGAACTGCAGCAGCGCCCGGCCAAGCCCGGTCCTGCGACGGGAGGGATGGACCGCGACGTTGTCGACCAGGAACCCCTCGTCGGTGACGATGAGGACGACGACGCCGACGATGGCGCCGTCGTGCTCGGCCACGGTGACCTGACGGTCACGGATGACCGCGGCGTAGTCGTCGGTCATCGGGCGCGGCAGCATCCCGATGCGCTGGACGTAGTGGCCGTAGGCGGCGTCGACGAGCGCGGCAACGCTCGGGACGTCCGACCCGGTCGCCGGCCGCAGCCGGTAGCCGCCGGGCTGGTGGGGTGCGGGGCCGGTCATGGGAGGCAGACCTCGTTGCCCTGGGGGTCCTGCATCACCACAACGTAGCGGTCCGTCGGCTCCTAATCCGGCCAACGCCAGCAGGAAGGCCTTGGCCCCGGCCGGCACCGCGAACCGAACAGGGCCAGGACCCCGACGGCGAAGGCGGGGTCGGTGGCCATGGGAATCGCCCAGCCCCGGGCCGCCGGGCTATGAGGGTTGAAGGCGAGGAACACCAGGGCCGGAACGGCCGCCCCGGCCAGGGCAGCCAGGATCGGGAGGGGTGCCCAGCCGGGTCGCGGAGCCGCCCGATGGTCAGCTCGCGCTTGACCTCCAGCACGATGACCAGGAAGAGGACAGTCATCAGCGCGTCATTTACCCAATGCCGCAGCTCCCACCGCAGCCCCCACCGTGACCTCGTGCTGCCACAGCCGCTGGTAGGCCTCGGCCGCCGGACTGTTGGCCAGGATCAGGGCGGCGATGGTGGCGGCCAGCAGGACCGCCCCACCCACGGCCTCGATGCGCAGGAACTCCACCACCGGGCCCAGGACGCGGCGGACCTGGCCGGCGCGGCGTCGGATCGGCATCGCGGGCTCCTCGGGTGTGGCGCCGTCTCCGGCTGGGTCGCTCGGGGTGGCTGAACTGGCTCCCAGGCGAGCGCCGCCTGCGGGGTAGGGTGAGGCCATGACCGTGCTGCGCTCGATCCTCCTGTTCGCTCTGGCCGCCCTGGCCGAGATTGGCGGGGCCTGGCTGGTCTGGCAAGGCGTCCGCGAGCACCGCGGCCTGGCCTTTGTCGGCGCCGGCATCCTCGCTCTGGGGCTGTATGGGTTCGTGGCCACCTTCCAGCCCGACCCCCACTTCGGCCGCATCCTGGCCGCCTACGGCGGGGTGTTCGTGGCCGGCTCGCTGGCCTGGGGCATGGCCGTTGACGGCTTCCGACCCGACCGCTATGACCTGGCCGGTGCCGTCCTGTGCCTGGCCGGGGTGGCCGTCATCATGTACGCACCCCGCACCAGCTAGACCCCACCGCATCGGCCGGGAGGACCACGATGACCGAGGCCAACAAGACCGTGGTGCGGCGACTGGTCGATGAGGTGTTCAACGGCGGCCGTCTGGAGGTCATCGACGAGTTGTATGTGCCCGGGCTGGCCGGGGCGGCCCGGCGCTGGATCGCGCCGTTCCGGGCCAGCTTCCCCGACGTCCACATGGAGCTGGTGGAGCTGATCGCCGAGGGCGACACGGTCGTGGGCCGGTTCACCTGCTCGGCCACCCACCTGGGGGAATGGCTCGGCCAGGCCCCGACCGGGCGCCGCTTCGAGCGGGTCAAGGAGGTCTGGATCCTGCGGTTCCGCCACGGCCGAATCATCCATGTGTGGTCGCTGGAGGACACCCTGGATCGGCTGCGCCAGCTCGGCCTCACCGACGTGCATGGCTAAGCCCTGGCCCCCAAGCCGAACTGGCCCGAGGCCATGACCCGCCCGGCCGCATGACCGATCCTAGGACACCGACGAAAGCACGCTGGCTGACGCCCGGCGTCCGCGGCATCGGAGCCGCCAGCTTCCTGGCCGACGTCGGCCACGAGATCCCCACCGGCCTACTCCCGAACCTGCTCACCGCCACCCTCGGCGCCCCCGCCTCGGCGCTCGGCCTCATCGAGGGCCTGTCGGATGGCCTCGCGGGTGCGGCCCGCCTGGCGGGCGGGGCCATTGCCGACGACCCCCAGCGCCGCCGAACCGTGGCGGTTGGCGGCTACACCACTACCGCCGTCCTCTCCAGCCTGATCGGCGCGGCCACCACCGTCTGGCAGGTCGGCCTCCTCCGCGCTGGTGCCTGGGCCGCCCGCGGCCTGCGCGTCCCGGCCCGCAACGCCCTGCTGGCCGACATCGTCCCGCCCACCGTGTACGGGCGGGCGTATGGGTTCGAGCGCGCCATGGACAACCTGGGCGCCATCACCGGGCCCCTGCTCGCCCTGGCCCTGGTCGGCCTGGTTGGCACCCGGACGGCCATCGCCCTGTCGGTCATCCCCGGCCTGCTCGCCGCCCTGGCCATCGTGTACGCCATCCGACATGCGCCCCGGGCCGAGCAATGGGAGCGGCAACCGCTGCGGCTCCGGGTGCGGCCGGTGCTGACCGGCCGGCTGGGTCGGCTCCTGGTCGGGGTGTCGGCCTTCGAGTTCGGCAACGTGGCCGCCACCCTGCTCATCCTGCGCGCCACCGAGCTGCTGAGTGCCGGCCGCAGCCAGGATCAGGCCACCCAGCTCGCCCTCGGCCTCTACGTCGCCTACAACGTCGCCGCCACGGTGGCCAGCATCCCGGCCGGCCGGCTCGGGGATCGCCGCGGCGCCGTCCTGGTCCTGGCCGTGGGCGTGGGGCTGTTCGGGCTGGCCTATGCCGGCTTTGCCGCCGGCCCGGCCGGCGTCCTGGCTCTGGCCCCTTGGTTCCTGGCTGCTGGGGTGGCCATTGGCTGTGTGGAGACGGCCGAGCACGCCGCGGTCGCTGCCCTGGCGCCGGTCGAGCTGCGCGGGTCGGCGTTCGGGCTGCTGGCGGCGGTGCAGAGCTTCGGCAATCTGGCCGCTAGCGCCATCGCCGGGCTGCTCTGGACGGCCGTCTCGCCGAGGGTGGCCTTCGCGTACCTGGTCGCCTGGATGCTGCTCGCCTTGGCAGGGCTGCTGCGTGCGGCCCGCGGCCATTCTTGAACGCCGTAGGGTTCACTCCCAGCAACGACGAGCAGGCGAGGGAGGTTGGCCATGCTGGACAGGCGCCAGGAGATCCTCAAGACCCTACGGGCAACTCCGGTCGTGCTGCGAGCCCTGGTCGCCGAAGTCGACGAGGCTCGGCTACGTCGCCGACCAGCGCCGGGGAAGTGGGCCATCATCGAAGTGGTTGGCCACCTGGCCGATACCGAGGAGCGGGCGCTGGCGCGGGTGCGCCGGATGCTGGCCGAGGAGAACCCCGAGCTGGCGCCGTTCGACCAGGAGGCCCTGGCTGAGGAGCGGCGCTATCTGGACCTGGACCTGGACCACGAGCTGGCCCGCCTGGAGTAGCTGCGCCGAGACCACGTGGCGGTGCTGGAGGCGCTGGACGGGCCAGGTTGGGAGTGCACCGGCGGCCACGGGGAGCATGGCGAGCTGACGGTGGAGCTGTACGAGACCCACGTGGCCGCCGAGGAGGTCGACCACCTGGCCCAGATCGCCCGGCTCCTCTAGGCCCTCCGAAGCGCCAAAGAGCAGTGAGTGCAGTCAGGCGTGCCACTTGCCCGGGCCTTGTAATCAAAGTACGTTGATCCAGATGGCGACCTCGATCGCATCCCCAGCTCCGCTGGCCAGCCCCGAAGCGGTCCCGGTCGAGCTCGCCCGGGCGCTGGGCGATCCGCTGCGCTGGCGCATCATGGAGCTGCTGGCCACCGAACAGCTGTGTGTCGCCCACCTGGCCGAGGAACTGGGTGCCGGGCAGCCGCTGGTCAGCCACCACCTCAAGGTGCTCCGGCAGGCCGGGCTGATCGAGCCCGACCGCTACCGCTACTGGACCTACTACCGGCTGCGGGCCGCCGCCCTGGTCCGCCTGGCCGCCACCCTGGGGCTGCTGGCCCGTTCCTCGCCCAGCCCGGCGGCCTGCCGGCGGCTGGTCCCTGGCCCCGAGCACGCCCCCCCGACCCCTGCCCGGCCCCCGCGGCAAGGAGGCCCCGCCATGCCCGACGGCCAGCTGGATCCGACCAGCCGCGCCACCTTTGCCCACAGCATCGAGAACCTGCATGAGGAGTTCCGCGGGATCTACTCCCTGGAGACCATCGAACGGTTCGTGGACGAGTCGATCGACCGCCTCTCGGGCGCCCGGGTGGTCGACTTCATCCCGTTGTTCGTGCACCGCTTCGCCCGCGAGCGTCTACGCGCCCTCGCCCAAGCCCAAGGAGCCATCGTGAGTGACGTCCCCGAGGTCCTGTTCGTCTGTGTCCACAACGCCGGCCGCTCCCAGATGGCCGCCGCCCTGCTCGACCACCACGCCAAGGGCAAGGTCCATGTCCGCTCGGCCGGCTCCGCGCCCGCGGACCAGATCAACCCGGCGGTGGCCGCGGCGATGGACGAGTGGGGCATCGACCTGTCCCGGGAGTTCCCCAAGCCCCTGACCGACGAGTTCGTCAAGGCGGCCGATGTGGTCGTCACCATGGGCTGTGGGGATGCCTGCCCGATCTATCCCGGCAAGCGCTATGAGGACTGGGAGCTCCAGGACCCGGCCGGCCAGCCCGTCGAGGTGGTCCGCCGCATACGCGACGACATCGACACCCGCGTCCAGCAACTACTGGGCGAGCTGGTCCCGGCCGGCGCCTAATCCGGGGCGTCCAAGGCCTGGGGAGGTCAGGATGCGGCTGCTGGTGATCGGCGGTAGCGACGCCGGGATCGCCGCCGCCTTGCGGGCCCGGGAGCTGGACCCGTCGGTCGAGGCCGCCGTGGTCGTGGCCGATGCCTTCCCCAACTTCTCCATCTGCGGGCTGCCCTACTACCTGTCGGGCGACGTCCGGGACTGGCGGGATCTGGCCCACCGGACCACCGGCGACCTGGAGGCGGCCGGCCTCGAGCTGCTGCTTGACCACACCGCCCAAGCCATCGACTCCACCGGCAAGCAGGTCACCGTCACCAGCGGCCACGGCGAGCGGCAGCTGGGCTATGACCGGCTGGTCATCGGGACTGGTGCGGTCCCGGTGCGGCCCCCGATCGAGGGCCTGGACCTGCCCGGGGTCCATGTCCTGCATACGATGGGCGACACCTTCGCCCTCCACCAGGCCCTCACCGCCCGCGCCCGCTCAGCCGTGATCGTGGGGGGTGGCTACATCGGCCTGGAGATGGCCGAGGCCTTCTGTGCCCGCGGCCTAGAGGTAACCGTGGTCGAGCAGGCCCCGGCGGTCATGCCCACCGTGGACGTTGAGCTGGGCCGGCTGCTGGGCGGGGAGCTGGGCCGCCATGACGTTGCGGTGGTCAACGACGTCACCGTCAAGGCCATCCACCACGACGCCGGCGGCCTGACCGTGGCCGGCGACCCCGACTTCACCGCCACCGCCGACCTGGTCCTGGTCGTGGTCGGGGTCCGGCCCGACATCGAGCTGGCCGAGGCCGCCGGTGTCCAGACCGGCATGCGCGGGGCCATCCGGGTGGACCGGCGGATGCGCACCAACCTCCCCGACGTGCTGGCCGCCGGGGACTGTGTCGAGACCTGGCATCGCCTGCTCGAGAATCCCGCCTATCTGCCGCTTGGCACCACCGCCCACAAGCAGGGCCGCATCGCTGGCGAGACCGCCGTGGGCGGCGACCGGGAATTCGCCGGCTCGCTCGGCACCCAGGTGGTCAAGGTGTTCGAGCTGGCCGTGGCCCGCACCGGCCTGCGCGACCCGGACGCCCGCCAGGCCGGCTTCGACCCGGTGACCATCGGGTCGGTCCAGTTCGACCACAAGGCCTACTACCCAGGCGCCCACCAGCTGCACCTGCGCCTCACCGGCGACCGGCAGACCGGCCTACTGCTCGGCGCCCAGCTGGTCGGCCACCAGGACGCCGAGGTGGCCAAGCGGATCGACATCCCCGCCGGCGCCCTGTTCCACCACATGACCGTCGACGCGCTCAATGACCTGGACCTGAGCTACACGCCGCCGTTCGGCAGCCCTTGGGATGCCGTCCAGCTCGCCGCCCAGGATTGGATCCGGCAAACACAGGCTCTCTCCGGGCCCCCTGCTGCTCTTTGATCTGGCCGAAGACCGGCTCGATGGTCTGCTGGCGCAGACGGGGCTTGCCATCATCGGGGTGGGTGAATGGTGCCAGCGCTGCCGTCGACGGTGACCCGCTGCCCGTCGCTGAGTCGGGTCGTGGCGTCGCCGGTGGCCACGACGGCCGGGATGCCGTACTCGCGGGCGACCAGGGAGGCGTGGGCGGCCAGGGTGCCGCCGTCGGTGACGACCGCGACCGCGCGGGCAAACAGCGGCGTCCAGGCCGGGGTGGTGGCTCGGGCGACCAGGACCTCGCCGGGCTCGAAGCGGTCGAAGTCGCCAGGTCCGTGGATGATGCGGACCGGGCCGGTGGCCCGGCCGGGGCTGGCCGGCTGCCCGACGATGGCGTCCTCTGGCGCTGGGCCGGTGGTGCGCACGGCGTCCACGGCGTCGAGGAGCTCCTTGGCGAGCAGCCGGGGTAGCCGGCCGATGGTCAAGGGGGCGAGCAGGCGCCGCTGCCGCTCCCAGGTCGCCCGCCGCCGGCGGACCACATCCTGCAGGGGGGCGCGGGTGTCGAGTTCGGCGCGGGTTAGGAAGAACACGTCCTCGGCCTGGTCGATCACGCCGTCCGTGCGCAGGGTCTCGCCGAGGCGCAGCGCGCAGCGGCGCAGCAGGGGCCAGCCGAGGGTGAGCTGGCGGGCCTGCTGCTCCCGGAGGACCGCATAGCGCTGGGCGACCTGGAGCAGCGCCTCGAACCGGGCCTGCGGCTGCGGCCGGTCGCCAAGCACGGCGAGGCACTGGGCGGTGAGGGCCTCCCGCCGGGCGGCCAGCTCGCGGTGGCGGTCCTCGGATGGCCGGGGCGGCGGCCAGCCGAGCTCGCCGGCGGTGGGGTGGGCCCAGTCCAGGCTCTGCACCGCGTGGGCAGCCAGGTCGGGTTGGCTACCGGGCAGCCCGACCAGCAGCTCCTGGACACTGGCATCGATGGTTGCGGCCAGGTGCTGGCGGTAGAAGCGGGCCAGGGCGCCTTCCATCTTCCAGGCCGCGCCGCCCACCACCGCCAGTGACCACAGCTGCTCGCCGGCGGCGGCGCCGACCTGGTCGACGAGACTCACCAGCTGCTCGGACGGGGCGGTCGGGAGCTGCTGGTCGCCCTCGTGGACGAGCCATTGGTAGCGGGGGAGCAGCTCGGTGTGCCACTGCTCGGCCAGGCCGGCCAGCAGACGCCGGTCGGCGACCACCGGGTCGCGGCCAGGGCCCAGCACCGCATCGCGGAAGAACCGCAGCAGCCGGCCGCGACCCTGCAGCAGGGCAGTGGCGATGGTGCGGGGCGACAGCGCTGGGGTGCCAAGGTAGTACCAGCCATTGATGGCGGCGTGCGGGAACGGCAGCGTAGTACCGATGTGGTCGCGGGTGGCCTGCTGTTCGCCGTGGTCGATCCGGTCCAGTAGCCAGTCGGCAAACAGCGGGGTCATGGGCTCGGGGAGCCACTCGCCCAGGCGCAAATTCCGCATCCAGTAGCCAGGGGCTGGTGGGGTCCAATCGACCGGGTCGGGCAGGGCCGTCATTGGGCGGGCCTGCAGCAGCCACAACCCGCCCTCGACCCCGTCGGCGCCGTCGCTGCCGCTGGGGTCGGTGGTGATGGCCCATTCCAGGTCCTGGGGGCTGCCCAGGTGGGCGTGGACGCGACGGGCGAGGGTGGCGATCTGGCGGGCCTGGTCGGCCGTGATGGCCTGCTCGCTTGACCGGGTGGACCTGGCCTGGCCGTGGCGGACGACCCACTGGTCGCCCATGGCCTGGCCCGAGACTAGCCGCTCGCCCAGGCCGCACACCGCGGTGATGACGACCTCGTCGCGGTCGCCGGTCAGCGGGTTGGCGGTGAAGGCGACCCCGGCCGCTTCGGCCGCCACCATCACCTGGACCAGCACCGCCATCCCCGACCTGGACGGGTCGGCTGGGGCTGCCTGGGGGTGGGCCTGGCGGTAGGCGGCGACGCGGGCCGACGCGGCCGAGTCCAGCACCTGCCGCACCGCGTCGGGCAGCTCGTCCAGGCCGACGTCCAGGACGGTCTCGTACTGGCCGGCAAACGACGCGCCGGCAAGGTCCTCGGCG
>Ga0126307_10000525_pt1 | contig 24809 bp, 25 predicted proteins | sample Plot28_FD_89955 | JGI IMG/M metagenome (GOLD analysis project Ga0126307, IMG submission 89955) | Serpentine soil microbial communities from UC McLaughlin Reserve, CA, USA - Plot28 | ecosystem: Environmental > Terrestrial > Soil > Grasslands | place: USA: UC McLaughlin Reserve, Lake County... | reverse complement strand
CAGGGGCCCCATCTCCGTCTCCTCGTCGAACGGGTCCCCGACGCGCATCCCTGTGACGGCCGGCTCCATTAGCGAGAGGAACTCGTCGAAGACGTTCTTCTCCACCAGGATGCGCGAGCGGGCGCAGCAGTCCTGCCCAGCGTTGCCGAAGACGGCGATGGGCGCCGAGGCGGCTGTCTTCTCCAGGTCGGCGTCGGCGAAGACCACGTTCGCGGACTTGCCACCGAGCTCGAGGGTGACGCGCTTTATGGTATCGGCGGCACCGGCCATTATGCCCTTGCCGACCGCCGTAGAACCCGTAAAAGCTACCTTCGCGACGTCCTGATGCTCGACGAGCCGCTTGCCGACCTCTCTCCCCGGCCCGACGACGACGTTGACGACGCCCTCGGGGATGCCGGCCTCGAGCGCTATGCGCTCGAACTCCATGGCGGTCAGCGGCGTGAGCTCGGCCGGCTTGAGGACGAGCGTGTTGCCCGCCGCGAGGGCTGGGGCCATCTTCCAGCTCGCTATGGTGAGCGGGAAGTTCCACGGGACGATGAGCCCGACGACGCCTAACGGTTCGCGGAACGTCACGTCGACGCCACCAGAGACCGGTATGGTGTCGCCGAGCAATCTCTCCGGCATCCCAGCGTAGTAGTGGAAGGTGTCCGCTACCATCGCCATCTCGGCGCGGGAGTCGCCGATGGGCTTGCCCGTGTTTTTAGACTCCAGTTGCGAGAGGTTCTGGTGTTCTGCCTCAAGGGCGTCGGCGAGACGCCTGAGCAAGCGCGAGCGGTCGTCGGGTTGTACATCCCTCCACGCCGGGAAGGCGTCCCTGGCGCGGGCTACGGCAGCGTCAGCGTCGCCCTCGGTGGCGGGTTCGAGCCTCTCTACCACCTCTTCTGTGGCCGGGTTCAGGATTTCGAGCATCTAGGAGACCTCCGAAACTAGGGCCTTTATGGGTTGGCTCTTCTCGTCTTCTTCGGGGTGCCAGAGCACGCCGAGCACGAACGGGCAGGATGGGTCTTCGATGGCTTCGACCGCGTCGTCTTCGACCGCCCGGCCGGTGACCACGAGGCCGCTGCCCACATCCTTTATCCCCTGGTGGTGGTGCGATTTGACCGGCGTCCTCTCCGAGCCGGCGGCGCGGGCGGCGAGAGAGCCGGGGTCGAGGCGCACCTCGTGGTCGGCGAAGGTGCCCGGCGTGTGGCGGTGCTCTTCGTGGCCGAGCACGTCGGGGAGGTGCTGCTCTATCGTGCCCCCGTAGGCGACGTTGAGGATCTGCATCCCGCGGCAGATGCCGAGGACGGGCATCTCGCGCTCTAAAGCGCCGCGTACCAGTGCTAGCTCGTAGGCGTCGCGCTCCTCCTGTACGGGGCCCGTCTCGGGGTGCCTTTCGTCCCCGTAGAGGGTGGGGTCCAGGTCCCCAGCACCTCCCGTGACGACGAGCGCGTCGATGAGGTCGAGCACCCCGCCGGGATCCTCCGCGTCCTCCGGGTCGGGAGGCAGCAGGACGGGACGCCCGCCGGCGCGCTGCACGGCCTGTACGTAACGCGCAGGGCTGATGATCGCCTGTATCTCCTCCCAGACGCCGTAGCTCACCCTCTCGGTCGCCGCCGTCACACCGATGTTCGGCCTGGATCCCCCTTTCACAGGCGCTCGAAGTTCCGGTAGCGTTCCCAGTCGGTGACGGCGGCCTCGAAGGCGTCTATCTCGACGCGCGCCATGTTCATGTAGTGCTCGACGACCTCCGCGCCGAACGCCGTACGGGCCGCCTCGCTCTCCGCGAACAGCTCCTGCGCCTCGCGCAGGTTCGTCGGGACGTGGGGCTTGTCCGCCTCGTAGGCGTTGCCGACGAACTCCTCTTCGAGTGAGAGCTCGTTCTCGATGCCATGGAGGCCGGCGGCGATCATGGCCGCGATAGCCAGGTACGGGTTCACGTCCCCGCCAGGCAGCCGGTTCTCGGCGCGCAAGGAGTTGCCGTGGCCGACGACGCGCAAGCTACAGGTGCGGTTGTCTTTGCCCCACGCCACCGCCGTCGGGGCGAAGGAGCCCTTCGCGTAGCGCTTGTAGGAGTTTATGTTGGGGGAGAAAAAGAGCGTGAACTCGCGCAGGCAGGCGAGCTGGCCCGCCATGAAGTGGTTGAAGGTGTCCGAGAAACCGTGGTCTTCGGCGAAGACGGGGGCGCCGTCCTCCGCGCGCAGGCTCAGGTGGATGTGGCAGGAGTTGCCCTCGCGCTCGTCGAACTTCGGCATAAAGGAGATGGAGCAGCCCTCCTGGGCGGCGATCTCCTTGGCGCCGTTCTTGTAGATCGCGTGCCCGTCCGCGGTCGCCAGGGCGCGGTCGAAGCGGAAGTTGATCTCGTGCTGCCCGAGGTTGCACTCGCCCTTCGCATCCTCCACCGCGAGCCCGGCAGCCGCCATCGAGTTGCGGATGCGCCGCAGCAAGGGCTCTATGCGCGCCGTCCCCAAGAGCGAGTAGTCCACGTTGTAGTAGTTGGCGGGTTCGAGATCGCGATATCCCTTGCGCCAGGCCTCCTCGTAGGAGTCCATGAACACTATGAACTCGAGCTCCGTGCCCACCCAGGCTTCGAGGCCGCGCTCGGAGAGGCGTTCGAGCTGGCGCTTGAGAACCTGCCTGGGGGAGGCGACGACCGGAGATCCACCCTCCCAGACGAGGTCGCACGTCACGAGCGCCGTCCCCTCCTGCCAGGGGACGTACCTCAAGGTATGCATGTCAGGCTTGAAGACGAAGTCGCCGTAGCCTCGCTCCCAGGAGGACATGGCGTAGCCCTCTACGGTATTCATCTCCACGTCCACCGCGAGCAGGTAGTTGCAGCCTTCGGCGTCGTGCTCGACCACCTCGTCGAGGAAGTGAGTCGCCGTGAGACGCTTGCCCTGCAGGCGGCCCTGCATGTCCGTCATCGCCAGGAGAACGGTGTCTATCCTTCCGGCTTCGACCTCGGAGCGCAGGGTGTCGAGGTCGAGGCGTCCCTGGACTTGCGTCGAGTCCAAGATCCGGCTCCTTTCTTTCGGTCTTCTACTTGCCGCTCTATTACCTCAGCTCGGCTTCTGCCCTTTCGATCGCCTCGAACTCCTCCTCCGGCGCCTGGGCGACGAGGTGGTGCCGGCTGTAGAGGGCGAAGTAGGCGATCATGATAGCGTAGACGATCGCCGTCCCGATCAGCACCCGGGGATCGACGAGGAAACCGGCGATCACGGAAGCGACGCCGAGCACCAGGGCCACGCCCGAGGTGATGATTCCGCCGGGCGTCTTGTAGGGACGCTCGAGGTCCGGCTCTCTATAGCGCAAGATGATGTGCGAGAGCATCATCAAGACGTACGAGATCGTCGCCCCGAAGACGGATATCAGGACGAGCAAGGCGCCTCCCTTGATACCGCTGAGAGAGAGCAGAAAGCCGATGACACCGGGCACGACCAGTGCTACCCACGGCACGTGACGGCGGCTGGTTACCGAGAGCCACCTCGGAATGTACCCAGCCCGCGAGAGCGCGTAGATCTGGCGCGAGTAGGCGTAGATGAGTGAGTAGAAGCTCGCGATCAGACCAGCGATGCCAACGACGTTGACGAAGGCAAACAGGGCGTTCTTACCCCCGTAGGCGTTGGGCGAGGCGAGCGCGTCGGTAAGCGGCGCGTCCGATGCCTGGATCTCAGCCGAGCCCCCACCACCGGGAGCGAAGATGAGGATGAGGGTCGCGAAGGCCAACAGGGCGAACATGGCGACGATCAACCCTTTGGGCATATCTCGTGCGGGGTCGCGGGTCTCCTCGGCGGCAAGCGGCAAGCCCTCGATGCCAAGGAAGAACCAGATCGCGTACGGGAACGCCGCCCAGATGCCCAGATACCCGAACGGGAGGAAAGTGCTCGCGCCGGCGGCGTCCTTGGGGGCAATGTTGAATAGGTTGGCCGGGTCGAAGTGCGGGATCATCCCGACCACGAACACGACGATCGCCACTACGGCCGCCGCGGTAATAATGAACATTATCCTCAGAGCCTCACCGGTGCCATACAGCAGCATCCCTATGAAGACCGCGTAGAACACAAGATAGACCACCGGCCCGCCAAAACCGATAAGCGCCTCTACGTACCCCCCGATAAAGGTGGCGATGGCAGCCGGGGCTATCGCCACCTCGATCACGATCGCCGTGCCCGTGAGGAACCCTCCCCACACCCCCATAGCCCGCCGGGCGAAACCATAGCCGGCCCCGGCAACCGGGATGGCGGCCGAGAGTTCGGCCAGGGAGTAGACCATGGCGGTGTACATTATCGCCGTGAGGATCGTGGCGATGAGCAACCCACCCCACCCGCCTTCGGCGAGTCCGAATTGCCAGCCCCCGATCTCCCCGGAAATGACGTATGCTACCCCGAGCCCCGCCAGGAGCACCCAGCCTGCTGCTCCCTTCTGCAGCTGCCGCTGCTCCAGGTATTCTTCCCCTACATTCTCGTACTCGACCCCCTGCGTCCTCCGCCTCTCCTCACGTTCACTCATCTGGCCCTCCTTTTGCCGACCGTATTCCCCATGCGTCCCTACCAACCTCGTAATGACGGGCACATTAACGGCCAACGATACCCGAGTCAACAGTCTGCGGGAGGTATCAGGTATCAGGCGTTCTCTCGTACCGGAGATTGGGCCGATTATCGAAACCAATTGCTGTAGCCTGTAGCCTGAAACCTCTAGCCAAAGGACAGTGCATTGCCGGAGATCAGCTGGGAAGACTTCGAGAAAGTGGATGTACGGGTAGGCACGGTCGTCGAGGCCGAGCCGTTCCCGGAAGTGAGGAAGCCTTCGATCAAGGTCGTGGTGGACTTCGGGCCTGAGGTCGGGACCAGGAGGACCAGCGCCCATCTTACTGCGCACTATGATCCGGAAGGACTTATAGATCGGCAGGTCGTCGCCGTGGTCAACTTCCCGCCGAAGAGGATCGCGGGCTTCAAGAGCGAGGTACTGGTTCTGGGCGTGCCGGACGGGGGCGGCGAGGTCGTGCTTCTTTCCCCGGATCACGAGGTCCCGCCCGGTGGCAGGATGTTCTGAAAGCGGGATGGGGAAGGGGCCACCCCTTCCCCATCCCGCGCTGTCAGCTTGTCAGCTCTTTGTTTTCGCTGACCTCGCCAACAGCCAATTACCTGGAAAGCCCGCACAGAAACTTAGACTTCCGATGGTGCGTAGTACATCATGTCGGAGAGGGCTAGTCAGGGAGGTAATGCGGTGAGCGAGACGAACCTGGAGCAGTTTCGGGAGGTTACGCCGGCGGGGCGGTTCACGCTGCAGAATTCGGCAATGCTCAAGGTGCGGTTGGAGAACGACCAGATCCAGGCCAAGCTCGGCTCGATGGTCGCCTACTAGGGCGACGTTCGCTTCGAGCACAAGGGCGGGGGCCTCGGGCGTTTCTTCAAGAAGGCCGTCACTGGAGAGGGCGTCAAGCTTATGGCGGCCAACGGGACGGGCGACCTGTTCCTGGCGCAGGACAAGCGCAAGATCATGATCCTGGACCTCCATAACGACCGTATGACCGTCAACGGCGACAACATCCTCGCCTTCGAGTCAGGCATCGACTGGGATATACAGCGGGTCGAGGGCGCCGGCCGTCTCGCAGGCGGCCTGTTCAACGTCGTACTCGAAGGTACGGGCAAGGTCGCCCTGACCTCGGACGGCGAGCCCGTACTCCTCGACACCTCGACCACGACCTTCGCCGACCCCGAGTCCGCCATCGCCTGGAGTAGCGGTGTGAGGACGGGCGTCAGGAGCGATGTCTCCTTCAAGACCTTCACCGGACGCGGCAGCGGAGAGTCTTTCCAGGTAGCTTTCGAGGGCGCAGGCTGGGTCCTCATACAACCCTCCGAGGGCGCCGTCGTCCCCGAACATTCCCACGCCGGCGAGGGCGGCGGAGGCGGTGGTCTTGGTTCTCTCTTCGAGGACTAGCCGATCGGCACCTCGGCTGACCATCCGTAACCGCGAAGGGAGACCATAGACGGATCCTAAAGCGGTTCGTTTGTGGGCGGATCGCGAACCGCCCCTAAGGACTCGTCCAGGGCGAAGTGTGCCACCTTGATGGTTCTCGCTCCGTAAGGTGCCGCGCCTTTTGACACATTTCTTATGTACTAGACTGAAGAAGCTCGTGGTAGTATGTACATAAGCAGGCTGGTGGAGGACGTGATGGAATCGGGGCGGATAACCAGGGAATGGTTGGAGGGGCTGGACCCTGTGGAGTTTCAGGAGATCTCGGCCATGATCTCCGACATACAGCGCGAGCGCGCACAGGCGCGGCGACAGAAACTCGAAGGGCGACGGTCCGCGACCCGCAAGAAAGCCCACAACAGGCGCTATCTCGAACTGGAGCGCGTCAAATGCGGCAAGAAAGGCTGCAGGAAATGCGGCAGTGGAGAGCTTCACGGCCCTTACTGGTATCTGTACCGGCCGAAGGAGAACGGATCAGGCCGTACGAGCGAGTACGTCGGCAAGGTTCTGCCCGAGACGCTCGCCGAAGAGTTCGAAATCCCCGAAGATCAGCGGACTTCGAACTAGCCTGCTGTTTCTTATGTAGGAAAGTGCGCCTTTTCAGTCTTCTGTACATAAGACGGGTAGACCAAGCGGTCCATAACGCGGGCGGGTAATTGGTGTGGTCGCGGTTCGGTCGATGCTCTGGAGGGCTCTAGGCGTTGGGTTCCAGCTTGATCGCCCTGGTGAAGCCGAGCACTCTGCCCGACCCGTTGATGGCCTTGAGGCCGACGTAGGGCTCGGTGGTGTGTACCGTGATGACGGTCTCGAAGCCCTGTCCGAGGGGTTGAATCGAGGGGCCTCAGTTTGTTCGGGCCGGTCCCGGCTAACACCTGCCAGGTGGCCACCTCCATAGCGCCGTTCCAACTTGCGTAGATCGTTACCTCATCTTCGGCTCCGAGCTCGGCGACCATGGCGGGGTCGTCGGTAGGTTGCCCGCTCCACGGGAAGCGGAAGGACCTGTAGGATTCGCTCTCGGTCGGGAAGGCGGCGCTGAAGGACAACTCGCCATCATGGCTGAACTCCGAGAAGACCGGCGCGCTGCCCCAGCCTACGAAGACGTTACCGTTAGGCAACGTTTGCACGCTGCCCTGGGTCTCAGAGAGCAACTTGTCGGGGTGGGTGTACTCGCGGGCCAGGGTGGCCTTCATGGCGTCTTCGTCGATATCGACCACTATGGCGCGGGACTGTTTCTCCTTGTTTACGTTGCCGTTATCGAAGAGGGTGATGGTGCCGTCACTCTGGCGCCGGACGTCGTGCTGGAAGGCGAAGTGGGTGCCTTCTCCCATCTCGAAGGAGCTCTTCTTGCCGCCCAGTCGCCAGACGACCTCGCCCGTCTTTCGGTCGATCTTGTAGACGGTGCAGGTGTTGCGGGAGGAGATGAGCAGGTGATCCTCGTCATATACGTCTATGGAGTTGATGTGGAAGTAGTCGAAAGCATCCTCGAGGTCGGGCGGAGGTTGGTAATAAGACTCGTCGAGGCCGACGTGCTCGAGGCTGTGCCACTCGAAGAGCACCTCCCCGCTCTCTATGTCCACCTCCTGGGCTATCCCATCCAGCACATTACCGTCTACCGGATCGCCCACCGGAAGGCGGTCCCTCTGCACCTTGTTGTAGATCGTGATCAGCGCCGTGTCCTCTGGGGTGATGAGAAACTCGTGGTGGCCGCCCTCAAGGCCGTTGGCCGCCCCGAACCTCCTTATCTGCTGGTAGGAGCGGTCGCAGATTACGTACTCGCCCTGGCCGTAGCCGGTGTGGCGCCCCTCCCACCAGGTCAGCACCTCCTCCCCCTTGTACGTCTGAACCCCGAAGTTGAAGGCGTCGGCCTCCTTATCCCGCAGGGGATGGAACCAGACAGGCTCACCGCTGGAGTCGATTATCAGCGGCGCATCCTGGGTTGCGGCTTTCTCACCAGGACCCTTCTTGGGAAAGATGAAGATGTGGCCTGGAGCCGTGCCCGATACGTTCGTGTTCACCTCGATGGCAGGCGGGCGGAGATCCGGGCGCGAGCGAAAAGCCCTCGCCTCTCCGAGCCCATTGGTCGCGGCGGCCGCGCGGCTGCGATCGGTCGGCCCGCACCCAAGGGAGCCGGAGAGAGCGACCCAGGCGCTCCCTGCCGTGAGTGCTCCGAGAAACCTTCGCCGTGTGATCCCAGCTCCGAGCCTCTCGTCTCTCGACCTCTCGCCCAAATCCGCCCTCTCGTCTCTCGCCACCGTTGAAGGGGCGTAGGCATAAGGCCCGCTCCCCCTACCACGAGCGGAAGCCAAAGGGACTTCCGGTCGCCTCACATCAGCTCCGTCGAGGAGTTTTACCAGGCTCGCCGCGTCTCAAGAGTGCACACGTTCCGTCAGAAGTCCGCCGGGCCACGAGGGATCTTCCATGAAAAGCCACGGATTTGCAAGATCCGAAGCCAGTGTCAGCACGCCTCCTTCGGAGGCCCTCTACGCGGCCAGGCTCCGTGGCAACCGATGCGGGACCTCATACCACGCAGATAGAGATCCTATGTCGCCCTAGCGCTCCGCCTTGGCCCGCAGGAATTTATTGTAGCTCTCGGTGAAGAAGTGCTTTTTGCCGTCAGCCCTGAGGACGTAGTAGAAGAAGTCGGTGTCAGCGGGGTTGAGGGCGGCCTGGATCGACTCGCGGCTCGGGCTGCAGATGGGTCCTGGCGGTAGTCCCTTGTTCTCGTAGGTATTGTAGGGGGAGTCTATCCTCAGGTCGACGAGCGAGAGGTTCGCCTTGGGTCTCTTGAGGGCGTACTGGATCGTGGCGTCGATCTGGAGCGGCGTGTCCCTGTGCATGCGGTTGTAGATCACCGACGCTATCAACGGCTTCTCCTCGGGGGTGGCGGCCTCCTTCTCGATCAGTGATGCCACGGTCACGACCTGCTCCTCCGTGAGGCCGAGCCGCTCTTTCGCCTCGGCGATGTCGAGGCTTTGTGTCTCGAGTAGATACTGCTCGAGGAGCCTGTCGACTATCTGCCTGGCCGTAACGCCCTTCTCGAACTCGTATTGGGCGGGAAAGAGGTACCCCTCGGTGGACTTGACGTCGTTGTTGTCGAGGAAGGCGTATCCGTAGTCGGTTTCACGCGCGGCCTCCTCGAACTCGGAAGCGGAGACACCGCTGTCCGCAGCGACGGTCCTCGCGGTCTCCCCGAGGGTGAGCCCCTCGGGGATCGTGACCGTGATCGTAGGAACGGCTTCACCGACGGTGAGCTTCCGGAGGATCTCCTCGCTGTCCTGGCCCGGCTCGAAGGTGTAACGTCCGGCCTTTATCTCCGTTCCGTACCCTTCATACCTTGCTTGCAGCTCGAAGACGAAGGCGCTCTTTATGATCCCGGCCCCTTCCAGCTTGGCGGCGACCTCCGAGAGCGTATCGCCTCTGACCACCTCCACCCTGGCCGACTTTTCGGGGTTGCGTCCGGTCTCGCTCACCGTTGCCGCGAGGTATATGACGATGATGGCCCCCAGAACAGCGAGCACGAGAAGGACGCCGAGCACGGCCGGCCCGGCGGTCGAGCCGCGTTTGCGCCGGATCCTCCTGAGGCCGGAGAGCTCGAGCGCGTCGAGCCTTGCATCCAGCTCCTCACGGTCTCGTCGTTTGCTCTTGTCGTACGGCCTCACAGGTTCTCCCTCGCCTCGAGGTACTCCTGCAACATCCTCGCGGCCGCCAGATGATCCACCCTCACGCTACCCTTCCTCCTGCCGCGACTACCGGCGAGACGGCTCGTGAACCGCTCATCCCACTCCACGAACCGGACGCCCGGGAACTCTGTTTTCAAGGCGTCTAGTCTAGCCAAAACTTTGCGAGCCTGGAAGCCGACCTCCCCACCTAGCGTCCTCGGCACCCCGACGACGACCTCGTAGACTCCTTGTTCGTCCACGAGCCGGCGCAGGTAACCGGAGAGATCCCCGCTCGGTACAACGTCGCGAGGACTGGCTAGCACGCCTCCTGGATCCGAGACGGCGACGCCGGTGCGCACCTCCCCGAGGTCGAGAGCGGCGACTCGCCCGCGGTCGTCCGGCGGCAGCGCCTACTCCGGGTTCGCGAGACGCTTGTCGAGGATCTCGCGCACCCTCGCCAGGGCGTCGGGGATGGCCTCGAGGTTGCCGCCGCCGGCCTGGGCCATCGTCGCGCTACCGCCCCCGCCGCCTCCGAGCACGCCCGAGACCTCGCGTACTATCTCCCCGGCCTCGACCCTACGGGAGACCTCGGGGTGGAGGTTGGCGACAAGAACGGCCTTGCCTCCGAGCGCGGCGGCGAGCACGACTGCGGAGGGACCGCCGATGCGGTTCTTGACGTCGTCGGAGATCTGACGCAGCCCCCTGACGTCAGCGGCGACGACCTGGCCCGTCACCACCCTCGTCCCGTTGACCTGCTGGGCGGCCTCTACCAGGTCGCCGACCTCCTCGAGGCCCTGCTTGATGGCCTGCTCCCTGGCCGCCTCTCGCGACGTTCGCACCTCTTCGCGCAGCCGCCCAACGGCCCCAGGAAGGTCCTCGATCTCGACCTTCAGCGCCTCCGAAACCTCTTCCGCCTTCTCGGTCGCGCCGGTAAGGTAGTAGAGTGCCTCCCTGCCGGTGATGACCTCGATGCGGTACAGGTCGGCTCCGTGCTTCCTGTTGGAGAGTATCTTGAAGGCCCCGATCTCCGCGGTACCGCGCACGTGCGTCCCGCCGCACAGCTCGCGAGAAAATCCATCGACCTCGACCACGCGCACGAGGTCGCCGTACTTCTCCCCGAAGAGCATCATCGCGCCGAGGTTTCGCGCCTCCTCGAGCGTGGTCGTAAAGTACCTAACCGGCTGGTTCTCGGTTATCTTCTGCAGGGAGAGTTCCTGGACGAGCCGGATCTCATCGCCTGTGACCTTCCCGCCGTACCGGTAGTCGAAGCGCAACCTGTCGGGCCCCACGTAGCTGCCTGCCTGCATGACGTCCTGGCCGAGGACAGCCCTCAAGACCCAGTGCAGGATGTGCGTCGCCGTGTGGTTCGCCTCCGTCTGCTGGCGGCGCACCCTGTTTATGGAGGCGGTTACCGCGTCGCCGACGCCGAAGGAATCCCTTTCGACCCTGGCCCTGAGAACCTGATAGTCGCCCGCAGGGATCGCATCGAAGACCTCGAGCTGTCCGTCCTCGGAGGTGATCCAACCCTCGTCGGCTACCTGCCCGCCACCGGCGGCGTAGAACGGGTTCTCGGCCAGGACCACGTACACTTCTTCCCCCGCGTCGGGCACGGGCTCGATGGCGACTATCCTGGTCTCTACCTGCTCGCGCTCGTAGCCCACAAAGCGGCTCCGGATCTCCTGATCCCCGAACGCTGCGACGACTCGCTCGTAGCCCCCCATCGACTCCCTGGCACGCTCCCGCTGCGCGTCCATCGCAGCCTCGAAACCCGCCTCATCGAGCGACAAACCCTGCTCGGAGAGTACCTCCCTCGTTACCTCGACGGGGAACCCATAGGTATCATGCAACATGAAAGCCACCTCACCAGGGAAGTGCCCACCCCGCATCCTATCTATCTCGGAAGTCAGAAGCGACATCCCCGACTCGTAGATCTCGACGAACCTGCTGGCCTCGCCGGTGACGATGCGTCGTATGCCCTCCCGCGCAGACCGCAACTCCTCGTAGAAATCGCTCATGTAGTCGACGACGACCTCGGCTATCGCGCCGAGCTGCTCCGGGGTCATCCCTAGCCTCGAGTACGCCTGTAACATCGCCCGGCGTATTATGCGCCTGAGGACGTATTCGCGGCGCTGGTTCCCCGGCCTTACGCCGTCGGCGATGAGGAAGGCCATGCCGCGGACGTGGTCGGCGAGGATGTAGAGGGCGCGGTCTGTGGCCTCAGGTCCGCCCAGGGCGACGCCCGAATACTCTCTTATCTTCTCGAGTATCGGTGCGTAGACGTCGGTCTGGTAGATGTAGAGGGCGTCCTGCACGGCGGCCGTGGTCCGCTCCAGGCCGAGGCCGGTATCTATGCCGGTCTTGGCGAGCGGGATTAGGCTCCCGTCCTTGCGCTGCTCGTACTGGTTGAAGACGAGGTTCCAGATCTCGAGGAAGCGCGGGTCGCCCTCGGCCCCTCCGGGGCCGTATTTGGGGTCCTCGGCAGGATCTCCCTTGGAGAACTCCTCGCCATAGTCGTAGTAGATCTCCGAGCACGGCCCGCAGGGGCCGCTCTCTCCCGGCGGTCCCCACCAGTTCTCGCTCTTGGGAAGGCCGAAGATCTTGTGCTCGGGCACACCGACGTTCATCCACAGCTGCTTCGCCTCGAGGTCCTCCGGGGCGTCCTCATCGCCCTCGAAGATCGTGACCCAGAGTCGCTCGTGCGGAATTTTTAGTTCCTGGGTGCAGAACCCCAGGGCCCACTCGATGGCCTCCTTCTTGAAGTAGTCTCCGAAGGAGAAGTTGCCCAGCATCTCGAAGAAGGTCAGGTGGCTGGGATCCCCGACCTCCTCGATGTCCTGGGTGCGGAAGCACTTCTGGGCGCTCGTTGCCCGCGCGGTGGGCGGCCTGTCCTGGCCCGTGAAGTAGGTGATGAACTGTTGCATCCCGGCCGTCGTCAGGAGAACAGTCGGGTCCTCGTGCGGGATCAGGGAGGAGCTCGGGTAGAGCCTGTGGCCCCGCTCCCCGAAAAAGTCCAGAAATCGCCGTCTTATCTCGCTACTCTGCATGCGCCCCGTCCCGGGATAACTCGCCCCTCTCGCGGTCGTGTTCCATGCGTTCCAGCTCGACCCGCAGGTCCTCCAGGGCGCGCCGGAGAAGGCGTGAGACGTGCATCTGGCTTACGCCTATGTGGTCGGCGATCTCCGTCTGCGTCTTGCCCTCGTTGAAGCGGAGCTTCAGGATCTGCTGCTGCTGGCCCTTGAGACTCTCGATGGCCCCCTGGAGCAGGATCCTGTCCTCCAATCCTTCTATGAGAGACCTGTCATCGGCCTGGAAGTCCATGATCGTGTCCCCCTCGGGTTCGTCCTGGCTTACGGGCGCGTCGAGGCTGGCCGTGTTGTAAGCCCTCCCCAGGGTCAGCGCCTCCGCCACGCCCTCGACGTCGGCGTCGAGTATCTCTGCGAGCTCCTGCAGAGAAGGCGACCGTCCGGTCCTGACCGTCTCGTTGCGGATTGCCTCCTTCGCCGACTGGCGGAGCTCCTGCAGGCCGCGTGGGACGCGCATGGCCCAGCCCTTGTCACGAAAATAGCGCTTGATCTCACCGAGGATATTCGGGGTGGCGTAGGTCGAGAACTCGATCTTCCTGTCCACGTCGAAGCGGTCCACGGCCTTTATTAGGCCGACGGAGGCGACCTGGATCAGATCGTCCAGGGGCTCGCCACGGCCTGCGAACTTGCGGGCGAGAAATTCCGCCAGGGGGAGTTGTTCCTGGATGACCCGCTCGCGGGCGTCTTGGTCGCCTTGTTTGTGGTAGCGGACTAGCAGGCGCCGCGTGCGCGCCTTGTCGGGCCTCCTGTAGCGCCGGCTCACGACACCAGCTCTACTACGGTGCGCCAGTTCTTCTCCGTGCTCCCCTCGAAGACCGCCTCCTCGACCTCTGCGAGCACTCCTTCGCCGGCAAGGGAGAAGCGGAAGCGGGTTGGGGCGTCGCCGGCGTGGAAGCCCTCCAGAACCTCCACGGCCTCTTCCAACCCTCCCACTCCTACCCTGGCCCGCGCTGCCATTCCAGCCAGCACGAGGCCGACACAGGATCGCAGCTCCTCGTCAGGCGGGAGTCTCAGGTAAGCGTACTCTTGGGGCTGAACTTCGGTCAAGCCATTCCCTTCCTCAGCGTTGCTCTGGCTCTTCAGTCGATACTTCCGCAGTCCTTTCGCCCGCCGCGGACACCGGGGCCTCCCCGGCGTCGGACTGTACCCCGCGGGCGGAGTGGTTGCCGCCGCCGTGTTCCTCGAGGTCGCGCAGGATCTCCTCTCGCCGCCGCGCGGACTCCTCGCGCGCAGCGGACACCGCGCTCCTGTAGCGGCGACGGACGTTGTCTGGGAGGTCACGCGCCGCCTTCGGCAGGTTCTTGCGCACCTCCTCGTTCGTCGCGTAGATCGTGCCAGCCACCCCGATAACGACGCCGGCCACGACCCTGCCCCAGCTAGCCACCGCTACTCCTCCTTCTCGGAGCGTTTCTCGCCGCCGAGGAAGGTGCTGACCCCCCGCGAGATACCGGCCGTCGCCGAAGAGACCTTTATCACACCGCCCCTGACGCCACGTGTGATCACGGCGGTCGTCTGGTCGAGTTCGCCCGTCATGCCGGCCACGTCCCCGACGGCATCGTCGAGCTGCGTGAGCTGGCTGTTTATATTGTCCACCGTCACGTGCGTCTTCCCGAGAAGCGGCACGACCTCCCCGGAGACGTCCTTTATCGTCTGCTCGGTGGTCGAGAAAATACTCGCCAGCCTCAAGAACATCCACGCGAGCACGAAAAACGCTACGGCTATCCCCGCAAAGAGCAACCCTTTCATCAGCTCTACGAATAGTTCCAAACCTTACCGCACCTCCGTCCGGGGTCCCTGGATACCCGGATTATAACTGGGATCGCACGCAAGATGCACCGCTCTTATGCGCTCCTGCGCGCAACGACGCCCCCTCCGACGACCCTCTCCCCGTCCCCGGTGTAGAACACAGCGGACTGGCCCGGCGCGACACCTACCGCCGGCTCATCGAGATAGGCTACCCAGCCTCCATCAGCGTCCTCCTCGACCGTGCAAGGAACGGGCGAGCCGTTGTAGCGGACCTGTACGTAAGCTGCTTCCGCGGGGTCGAGAAACCAGTTTAGGCCCCCGACCCCGACCTCGCGCACCTCGAGATCCCGCCTTCGCCCGACGACTACCTGCCCGGAGCGCGGACGCACCTCGGTGACATACAGCGGCGTCGTCGCCGAGACCCCGAGCCCGCGCCGCTGTCCGACCGTAAAGTCGACGACGCCGGCGTGACGGCCGAGTATTTGCCCGTCCCGGTCAACGATGTCACCGGGCTCCGCAGCCGCCCTCTTACGGACGAACCTGCGGTAATCTCCATCGGGGATAAAGCAGATATCCTGGCTCTCCGGGGTGTAGGCGACGGCGAGACCCCGCTCCTCGGCGATGGCGCGCACCTCCGTCTTACGGTACTCGCCGAGGGGGAAGATCGTTCGCGACAGGAGAGCCCGTGGTACCGGCCAGAGGACGTATGTCTGATCCTTGCTCTCGTCCACCGGGCGCGCGAGCGTAGGGCCCTCCTCTACCCTGGCGTAGTGTCCCGTCGCGACGTGGTGGAACCCGAGCTCGTCTGCGAGGAACGAGCAGGCGTGAAACTTGACGTGGGCGTTGCACGCGACGCAGGGATTGGGCGTCCTGCCTTCGCTGTAGGAACCGACGAAGTCTTGCATGACGCGCCTGTGGAACAGATCCTTGAGGTCGAGCGTGAAGTGCGGCAGGCCCATCCTGTGCGCCGTGTCGCGGGCGAAGAGCACCGTGTCGGGCGAACAGCATGAGCGGCTGCCACTCTCGCCGTCGTGCAGCCGGAAAGTCACGGTGGCGACGTCGTAGCCGGCCTCCTTCAAGAGCAGGGCGGTAACCGCCGAGTCTACACCCCCGCTCATCGCCGCCACGACGCTTCTGCCGCCGGGTGCCGGGCCACCTAGCGTCTCGGAGAGCATCTCGCCAGCCTTGCGGTTCCAGTGGTCCTCGAATGCCTTGTGCAGCGCGTCGAGGGCGAGCGTGAGCGCATGCTCCTTGCCGGCGGGGAGCGGCCCGCCCAGAGCATCCTCCAGGTCGGCCTTCGAGACGCAGGCGGCATCGAGAAGGTGTTTGCCACCGGCGAGCTCTGCAAGGGCCGAGCCGGCGGCTATGCACGCCGCACAGCCGTAGGCCTTGTAGCGGACCTGTTCGAGGATGTTGCCCGAGATCCCGACCGTAAAGCGGACAACGTCGCCGCACGCAGCGTCCCCTGACTCGCCCCTGCCAGAAGGCTCGGGCATCTCACCAGCATTGCGCGGGCTGACGAGGTGGTCTACTACCTGCCGGCTGTAACGATCGGACATGGGTAACCCGCCTTCAGCCCGCGTAGAGCGGGGAGATCTCTCGTAGTTGCGACACCGCGGTAGAGAACGCCTCGAGAAAGCCATCGACCTCTTCTGCGGTATTGTCTTTACCGACCGTTATTCTGACCACGGAGAAAGCCTCTCGCTCGGGCAGGCCCATCGCCAGCAAGACCGGTGAAGCCTTGTGACCGCCAGAGGAGCAGGCAGAGCCACTCCCGATGGCATAGCCGAGCGAATCGAGGAAGAGGACCAGGCCCTCTGCCTCCACACCGGATACCGTGAGGTGGACGTTGTTGGACAATCGCCGCTCCGGATGGCCGTTCACGTATACGTCCAGCATCTCCACCGTCGCGGCCATGATGCGGTCGCGCAGTGCCTTCTCGTGCGCAACACGGTCTTCCATCTCCTGGCGGGCCAGCCTCGCCGCCGTGCCCAGCCCGACGATCCCTGCGACGTTCTGGGTGCCGCTTCTAAGTCCTTTCTCCTGCCCCCCGCCGCAGAAGATGGGTTCGAGCGCGACGCCCTCGCGAACGTAAAGGGCGCCGATGCCCTGCGGGCCGTAGAGCTTGTGCCCCGAGAGAGCCAGCGTCGAGACCGGCGTCTCGGAGACATCGATAGGAATTCTCCCCGACGCCTGGACGGCGTCGGCGTGGAAAGGGACACCCCTTTCGGCGCATATCTCGGCGAGCTCTAGCACGGGCTCTACGGTGCCGACCTCGTTGTTCGCCCACACGACGGTGGCCAGCGCCGTGTCGGAACGCAGCGAAGCGGCGAACTCGGCGGGATCGACGAGGCCGTCGGCGTCGACCCCGAGCCAGGAAACCTCGAACCCTTCTGCCTGAAGGTGTTTGGCGGCCTCTCGCACCGCCGCGTGCTCGACGCACGAGACGACCGCGTGCCGCTTTTCAGGGCCGGCGGACCTCGCCAGACCAAAGACGGCGAGGTCGTCGGATTCGGTCCCGCCGCTGGTGAAGACGACCTCCCCCGGCGAGGCACCGATCAGGGAGGCTACCGCGCCTCTGGCCTCCTCCAGCCCCTCCCGCGCCGAGCCGCCTAACGAATGCAGCGAAGAAGGATTACCGCGCCGTCCGCCGAGGTGCGCGAGCATCGACTCCAGGACGCGCGGGTCGAGCGGCGTGGTGGCGGCGTTGTCCAGGTAAACAGGCTCGGTCATGGTCGGGCCTAGTTTATCCTAAAGGGCGGAAATGTCAGCGATTCAGCATCTCAGCATTTCAGCAAGCGCCTAACAGGTTGGCTCCCATGCGCTGTGTCAGGCTGCGTGGCAAATGATGCAGCACCTCTTCTACCGCAGAGCAGTCGGACCCGGGCCGCTCCCAACAAAGCTGAAGTGCTGACTAGCTGAAATGCTGATGGCACGGTGTGCCATTAGACGGTGATGGTCGAAGCGACCGCGCCTCCGGAATCGAGGAGCGCGATCTGATCCCCGGGCGCCAGGTCGAGCGACGTTCCTCCTTCGAACGTGCCAGCCACACGCTTGCCCTCGTCATCGACTATGTCGGGAACGCGGCCAATGGAGACGCTCTGGCCCCGCTTTACCTTGATGTCGCTGTTGATAGTAACGCCTGGCGCGCCAGGCGTTACCTGCGCTGTCACGGGGTCAAGGACCCGCAGGGTAAAGCCCTGCAAATTCATGGTCTTGGTACCCTTGTTCTGCACGGTAAATAACTCGATGCCGCCGCCCTCGTCGGTCGTCTGGACTTGTTCCAGGGTCACGTTAGCATCGCTCGTGTTGTCCTCGACCTGCACCGCCGCGAGGTCGAAGAGCGCCTGGCTCAACACGGGTCGGGGCACGTACCCTTCGAAGAGGTTGGTGATCACATACTCGTCGCCGCTCGGCGCGAGCATCGCCACAAACGGCGTGATCCCAACCCCGAGCTGCGCCGGCAGCGTGCCGTACTCGCCGGGCTGCAGACTCTTGTCTTCGCCGGCCGGCCCAGTGTCCACGATGCCGTAGGAAAAGAACTCGATGGTCGGATACTTGGTGCTCAGGCGCTCCATGGATTTGTTGACCTTGCGGTCCACAGAGAGGCCCTGCGGATAGGAGAGTGAGTCTTGCTCCAGTTTGTAGAACTGGACCACGATCCTGGCCCTCCGCCCGTACGCTTCTTCGAAGTTGGGCGGTACGGGTTGATCCGTGTTGAGCGTGAAAGGCGTGTCCTTCGTGCTCTCGGCCTGCCCGGCCCCCACCTCGGCATTGTCGACCGGGGTACCCGCCGGGGTCGAAGTCTCGGGGCTCTGGGCGGGCGTCACGGGGTCCTGGCTCTCGGCGCCTCCGCATCCCGCGAACACGAGCAAGCAGCCGAGAATGAGGGCCAGGTACACCCCTGTCCCCGCCTGTGACCCTCCCTTGTTCTTCCCTCGGATAGACTTCTCCCCTACAGTTCCCCGGAGATCCAGCGCAACCCCGCGGCCTCCGGCCCGATATCCGCTAAGTTAGCACGGCAGCGAAAACACTGCAATGCATCGCCCGGATGAAAGATGGCCTCCGGTCCACGAATTTTTCGGCTAACATTCATGGATCAGCCCGCAAGCGGGTCCATAGGCGACCGCGAGGAGAACGAGATTGCACCTTCAGGAGCAGAGCAACCCGTACAGAACCCACAGCGCAGGTGAGCTGGGCAAGGACGACGCCGGAGAGAAGGTCAGGCTCGCGGGCTGGGTACACAGGCGCAGGGACCACGGTGGTCTGATCTTCATCGACCTGCGCGACCGCTGGGGTATTACTCAGGTAACGTTCCACCCCGAACTGGCCGAGGTCTTCTCCTCGGCCGAGAGCCTGAGGCCCGAGTGGTCCATCTCCGTTGAGGGCGAGGTGGTACGCCGTCCCGAGGGCAACGAGAACCCCGACCTGCCAACGGGCGCGATAGAGGTCGAGGCTACAGGGCTCGAGATCCTGAACCCCTCAGAGACACCGCCTTTCGAGATCGAACGCGACAGGCCCGTGGACGAGACGCTGCGCCTGAAGTACCGCTACCTGGATTTGCGCAGGGAGCGGATGCGTGACAAGATCGTGTTCCGTCACCGCATCGTCAAACACATGCGCGACTACCTCGACGAGCGGGACTTCGTCGAGATCGAAACCCCGCTCCTCACGGCCTCCACGCCTGAGGGCGCCAGGGACTACCTGGTCCCTGCCCGCCTGTATCCGGGGCAGTTCTACGCGCTCCCTCAGTCCCCCCAGCAGTTCAAGCAACTCCTCATGGTGGCGGGCTTCGAACGTTACTTCCAGATAGCCCGCGCCCTGCGCGACGAGGACCAGCGCGGAGATCGCCAGCCCGAGCACACGCAGCTCGACCTCGAGATGAGCTACACGACGCAGGACGAGATCCTGAACCTCGTCGAAGGCCTCTACACCGAGATAGTCGAGCAACTTACGCAGAAGCGACTCCTCGCCAGGCCCTTCCCGCGCCTCTCCTATGCCGAGGCGATGGGCCGCTTCGGGACGGACAAACCTGACATCCGCTTCGGTCTCGAGTTCCACGACGTCTCGCGGGTCGCCGCGGATTCGGTGTTCAAGATCTTCAAGGGGGCCGTAGAATCCGGCGGCTCGGTGCGCGGCATCGCCGTCGGGGGCCTCGGGGACCTGACGCGCAGGGAGCTCGACGAGCTCACCGCGGTTGCGACCTCTGGAGGCGCGAGGGGCCTCGCCCACTTCAGGGTTGAATCGAACGGCCTGAAGAGCCCCGTCGCGAAGTTCTTCTCCGAAGAGCAGCTGGGTACCCTGCGCGAATCACTCGATGCCAGGGAGGGCGACTGGTTGTTCTTCGTCGCCGACAAGAACCCCGTAGTATTCGAGAGCCTCGGCCGGCTCAGGCTCCACTTCAGGGATCGGCTCGGGCTGGCCGACCCCGAAGTGCTCGGCATGAGCTGGATAACGGACTTCCCGCTCTTCGAGTGGAACGAGGGCGAGGGGCGCATCGAGCCGATGCACCACATGTTTACCATGCCGCGCGAGGAGGACGTGCCGCTGCTCGACTCTGACCCGCTGAGGGTTATCGGCCAGCTCTACGACCTCGTGGCCAACGGCACCGAGCTCGCGTCAGGGAGCATGAGGATCCACAGCCCCGACCTGCAGCAAAAGGTCTTCGACGTCATCGGTATCGGGCCCGAGGAGGCACAGAGGAGGTTCGGGACCATCCTCACCGCCTTTCGCTACGGAGCGCCGCCTCACGGTGGGATCGCGCCAGGGGTGGACCGACTCGTCATGCTCCTCACGGACGAGCCGAACATCCGTGAGGTGATGGCCTTCCCCAAGACCCAGGCCGCCCGCGACGAGATGATGGACGCCCCCGGCCCCGTTTCGGAAGAGCAACTCAAGGAGCTGAACATCTCGCTGCGCCGCCGCCCAGAAGGCGATCGCGGATCCGACCCCGCAGCGCGCCCGGCCGAGGGCAACAACTAGAATAGTGTCCGCCGGCCACCGATCCCGGGCGCCCCTGGCCCTCACATTCGACGACGGGCCAGATCCCGTCTGGACTCCCGTCGTACTCGAGGCCCTAGCCAGAGCCCGAGCCACGTTCTTCGTAGTCGCGCCGCTGGCCACACGTTACCCTTCCCTCGTTTCCAGAATGCGCGAGGGAGGACACGGCGTCGCCTTTCACTGCAACGAGCACGTCCGCCACGACGCCATGACGCCAGCGCAGATCGAAGCAGACCTGGAGTCGGGGTTGCCGGCGCTCGGGCAGCCCGTGAGGTACTGGCGGACCCCGTGGGGCCTCGTCACCCCGGCGACCGAGGAGGTCGCCAGAAAACACCACCTCGGGCTCGTCGCCTGGACCGCCGACACGCAGGACTGGCGGAGAGGGGCGCCTGAGGAGATGCTCGCCCGCGTCAGAGGCGACATCTCGCCGGGAGCCATCCTACTGATGCACGACGGAGCGGGCCCTGGAGCGATGCGCGACAGCTGCGCAGGGACCGTGTCGCTAGTGCGACCGCTCGTCGCCCTGGCCAGATCTCGCGGCCTAGAGCCCGCGACGTTAGACGACCTCGACCATCCACTGCCGGACAGGAACCCGGACTTCCAGGCCACGCAAGCCGGCATCGAACGGGTACGCGGTGTGTGAGCGTTCTCTGTGCACAGGTCATCTCCTCGCTTAAAGTACTGTCACCATGAGCATCTTCAGCCTCGGTAGAGAGCAACAAGGCCTTCCTGAAAAAACGCGCGGCCTCGAAGCCATCCTCGCGAGGATCTCCGCCGGCGCTGCCAGGAGGGACGGGCACCCTTCGTTTCCGGAAGATCCCTTTGTGCACCTCGCGTGCACGGGCGCACTCGCCATGCCCGTGCCCGACCCCGTCCAAAGACACGGACGGCGGGCCTCGTTCGCGGAGGAGTGGCGCCTGCTGCGGGCCGTCGCCCGTGCCGACGGCTCCGTAGGTCGCATACTCGATGGCCACCTCAACGGCGTGGAACGCGTCTCGCTTCTGGCCCCCGAGCCGCTGCGTTCGGCCGAGCTGGAAGCCATCGCCGCGGGGGAACTGCTCCTCGGGGTGTGGGGCGCCGACCCCGTTCCGGGCGAGGGAGAGCCGGCCCGGCTCGTGAAGGACGAGCACGGAGTGAGGCTCTTCGGCGTCAAGACCTTCTGTTCCGGTTCGACGGGACTGGATCGCGCGCTCGTGGTCGTACGTGGCGCCTCTCCCGGACCGCCCCTCCTCGCCTACGTAGGCCTCTCCGAAGGCGCAACCGTAGACACGAGCTGGTTCAAGGGCGCTGGTTGCGGGCCTCGGAGAGCCATCGGGTCGTCTTCGAAGAGACGCCGGTGCTCGCTGTACTGGGAGAGCCCGGTGAACTCGTCCGGGAACCGTACTTCAGCAGGGACGCCATCCGCACGGCCGTCACGTGGGCCGGGATCTCCGACACGGCAGTCGATGCCGCGTTCGACGTGCTGGCCGCCAAGGCCGGGGATGGAGAACCCGACGACGTGGTCTCTCTCTCAGCTGGCAGGATGCTCACCGCGAGGGGCACCATCGACAGCTGGCTCGCGTGCGCAGCGGGTCGCGCCGACGTGGACCCATCCTCCCTGCCGGAAATCTCAACGGAGCTGCGCGAGGCCGTGGCCCTCTCGTGCCGAGGGATCCTCGAGGAGGCGGCCAGGGCTGTGGGCTCCCATCCCTTTGCAGTCTCCGGCCCGCTGGACCGCGCGAGGCGGGATCTGGAACTCTTTCTCCTCCAGCACCGCCTGGAGCCTGCCCTGGTACGCCGCGGGAGACGAGCCATCTCGGGCCGGCGGTCTTGAACGAGCGGCTCGGACGCGAGTACTTCGAGGGGCTCTACGCCAAATCAGGCGACCCCTGGGGCTTCGAGACGAGCGAGTACGAGCGCAACAAGTACGGGCGAACCCTCGAGGTGCTCGGCGAACGCCGGTTTCACAGGGCCCTTGAGGCTGGGGCCTCTATCGGGGTCTTCACTGAGATGCTCGCAGACCGCTGCGACGAGCTGCTCGCGGTAGACGTCTCCGAGCGGGCCGTGGACGCGGCACGCAAACGCCTCTCGGGCCGCAGGCACGTCCGGGTCGAGCGGCGTACGCTCCCCGAGGAGATGCCAGACGGTCCGTTCGACCTGATCGTCGCCTCGGAGGTCCTGTACTACTTCCCGACGGAAGAGATGCTCGCGGCCCTGCGGGCCTTCGAGCGCGAGCTGGCACGGGGAGGAACGCTGCTCGCCGTTCATTGGCGCTGGGAGACCAGGACTTACCCGCTACAGGGAGACGAGGTGCACGAGCTACTCTTGGGCCACACGCGGCTACAGAACAGCGAGACCATCGTCGAGCAGGATTACCGCCTGGATCTGTTCGAGGACCCGGCGTGAGTCAGGAAGAACAGGTGGTGATCGTCGGCGCCGGCCCCGCCGGCCTGGCGACGGCCCGCGCCTACAGGGAGAATGGGGGCAGCGGCCGGGTCACGATGCTCACCCCCGAGCCTTACGCTCCGTACAATCGACCTCCGCTCACCAAGGAATACCTGAGGGGCGAGGCATCCCGCGAGGACTTGCCCATCGAGAGCGACGGCTGGTATGAGGAGAACAGCGTGGAACTCAGGCTCTTTACCAGCGTGGCTGCGATAGACAGGGAAAGGCGAACGGTCACCATGGATGAGGGTGAAGAGCTAGCTTACGATGTCTGCGTGCTGGCCACGGGCTCGGAGCCGATACGTCTGCCCGTTCCTGGAGGCGACGACCCCGACATACTGACGATGAGGACCATCGAGAACTCACCCGCCTTCAGGACCGCGTCGGAGAGGGAGACAGGGCCGTCGTCGTGGGGAGCGGCTTTATCGGATGCGAGGCGGCGGCGTCCCTCTCGTTGCGCGGCGCTAAGGTAACCCTGGTCAGCCTCGAGGAGTCGCCACAAAGAGAGCGGCTAGGTTACGAAGTCGGGGAACGCATCGAAACCTGGCTACGCGACTACGGCGTGGACCTCCGCCTCGGGGCCAGGATCGAGGGCATCGAAAGCACGGACGGCGGCTACACGGTGAGCCTCGAGGGCGGCGACACCGTCGATACGGGGACCGTTCTCTTCGGGACCGGCGTCGCGCCCCGCATCGCGCTCGCCACGGGGGCCGGCCTCGAGGTGGACCGTGGGGTCATCACGGACTCCTCCATGCGGACGAGCGCACCGGGGATCTTCGCGGTCGGAGACATCGCCCAGGCGTACAACGAATCAGCGGGGCGTCACCTCAGCGTCGAGCACTGGGGCGACGCTCTCGAGCACGGACGCATCGCGGGAACGGTGATCTCGGGCGGCGAAGCTGCGTGGAGCATGGCCCCCGGGTTCTGGTCCACTATCGGCGACAGGACCCTGAAATACTGGGCCTGGGGGGACGGCTGGGATGAGCGGGTCTTCGAAGAAAAGGGCGAAGGCTTCACGGTCTGGTACGGCAAAGAGGATGTCCTCGTTGGCGTCCACTCCCATCGTACGGACGAAGATTACGAAGGCGGGCGCGGGCTGATCGAACGCGGAGAGCCCTTCTCTCGATGACGCTTCCGCCGCCGGACCCAGCCCTCAGGGCCTGCGTGATCGTACCAGCCCACAACGAGGAGGCGCTCGTAGGAGCGTGCCTCGAGACGATCGCGACTCAGGAGCTTGTCGCAGACGACGAGTACGAGGTCCTGCTGATCCTCGACCGCTGTACGGACGAAACGGAAGCACGCGCCAGTGAAATCGACGTTGCACATTCATCACTGAGACTGCACTTCCTCGAAGGTCCTGGCGAGGGATCTGGCCCCGCCCGTAAGGTCGGGATGGATGCTGCGTGTGCCCGCCTTCTCAAGGTGGGCCGTCCCGAAGGTCTCATAGCGTGCACCGACGCCGACACGATGGTGGCGCAGGACTGGCTCGCCGCCCAACTCAGGTCCGTTTCAAAGGGAGCAAGGGCCATCGGCGGGCGCATCGAGCTCGCCGATAACGGCACGCTGCAAGAGAGAGTCTTGCGCAGGCACGCGGAGCAGGGACGCCTGCGCTACGAGCGCCTTCTCTCCCACTCCGGTCCCGAGGGCGAAACACAACACTGGCAGTTCTCGGGCGCCTCCCTCGCCCTCAGAGCCGAGGTCTACAGGGATATAGGCGGCCTGGAACCACTCACCTCGCTGGAGGACGAAGCCCTCGAAATGGTTCTGCTCGAGCACCGCATCCCTATACAGCGCCTGCTATCGGTCAGGGTCACCACATCGCCCCGTCTGGTGGGACGCGCCAGCCGCGGCCTCTCCTACGACCTCGCCAGGATAGCTGGTAGCCTTCGCGAGGAATGAACAGGCGGCTAACGCTCTACGCCCTTTCCTCCCTGTATTCCTG
>Ga0126307_10000524_pt1 | contig 24819 bp, 29 predicted proteins | sample Plot28_FD_89955 | JGI IMG/M metagenome (GOLD analysis project Ga0126307, IMG submission 89955) | Serpentine soil microbial communities from UC McLaughlin Reserve, CA, USA - Plot28 | ecosystem: Environmental > Terrestrial > Soil > Grasslands | place: USA: UC McLaughlin Reserve, Lake County... | reverse complement strand
TCGAGCACCTCGCCCGCGCGCCGGTGGAGCTCCTTACGTCGTCTAATCAGCAGCAGGTCGTAGGCTGCTTCCTGGGTCAGGGCATGCTTGAAGATGTACTCCAATTCGGGATCATGCACCCGCTCGCGCACCAACTCCTCGTAGGTCAGCACACCGAGGTGAGGCTCAACGTCCTCGATGCGCTCGGGCGGTGGCGCCGCTGCGCCGCAGACTGTCGTCAGCGCACGGTACTCAAAGATCCGGCCGAGGACGGCGGCCGTCTGGGCTACCTGTTTGGTGCTGTTCGGAAGACGGTCGATGCGGGCACTCAGTACACCGGTCAGCGTGTCGGGGATGGTGACGTTGACGATCTCCCTTGTTGCACGCCAGTGGCTGTTCTCCTGGACGATGTGTCTTGAGTCGATCAGCGCCCGGATGACTTCCTCGACAAAGAACGGATTGCCCTCTGCCTTCTCCAGGATTAGGTTGCGCACGCTCTCGGGCAAGTCCTCGATGTAGAGCAAATTGCCTAAAAGCTCCTTCGAATGTGCGGCGTCGAGTGGCTCGAGCGAGATCTCGGTGTAGCGTTCTCCAAGCCCCCCCCGTGCCTTCTCTATTGCTGACCAGCTTGGCGCATCCTTGTCGGGGCGTAGCAGGCAGGTGATCAGAAGCGGCAATTCCTCCACTAGGTCGGCCACGCTCAGCAAGAGATCGAGCGAGGCGCTATCCGCCCAGTGCAGATCGTCGAGCACGATCACCGTCGGCATTAGGTCGGCACGAGCGCGGAGGTAGCCGCGGGCCGCCGCCTTGATGCCCTCGACCAGTGCGTCACCTTCCAAGCCCGCGATCGCCTTGAGCGTTGCTTCGCTCTCGACGGAGAGCACTACCTCGAGGTACTTCGCGTCGCCCTCCGAGATCGTGGCGCAGGCAGGATCACGATGCAGTTTCTCGCGTACGACCTCTGGCGCCTCGCCTTCCTTGGCACCGACAGCCCCACGGATCACCTGCCGCCAGGGATAGTAGGTGATGGCCTGCTCATAGGAGAGCGCCCGCCCCTCCAGCCAAGCTACCTGCGGTTGGGAATCTTGGGACTCAGCAGACGCCAGCTTGCGCACTTCTGTCAGTAATCGTGACTTGCCCAATCCCGCTTCGCCCACTACCGTAACAAATGCGCCGCGCCCCTCGCGTGCTACTTCCTCTAGTTTGTCGAGTACGAGCCGGAATTCGGTAACGCGCCCTACCAAAGGCGAGGTCAAACCCTCGCCCTCTAGACCACGCACCTTGCCTGGCACGCTCCTGGGAGAGAGCACCTCATAGGTCTCGATGGGCGTGGACTTGCCTTTGACCATCGTGGCCCCACGCGCCTTGAATTCGAAGAGCTCTTTCACGAGGTGATAGGTGTCGGGGCTGATGAGCACTGAACCGGGTGCGGCGGCGCTCTGCATCCGAGCAGCTATGTTCGTCGTATCACCCATCGCCGTGTACTCGGTCCTGATCTCGTCTCCGACAGCGGCAAGCACGGCGAGCCCGGTATTGATCCCGACGCGCACCTCGAAGTCGGTCCCGTAATCCCGCTTGACCAATTCGGCGTATTCTTTTGCCGCTGCCTGGATGTCCAGACCTGCGCGCACGGCCCGTTCCGCGTCGTCCTCATGTGCAACAGGCGCGCCGAAAAAGGCGATGATCGCATCGCCTAGTAACCTCGCCACCGTCCCACCGTATTTCGTGATCGACGCGTTGAGCAAGGCAAACGCGCCGTTCATGATCTCGGCGAGCTGCTCGGGGTCGAGTCGCTCACCCAGTCCGGTCGAGTCGACGACGTCCGCGAAGAGCACCGTGACATACTTGCGCTCGCCATCGACCCTAACCTGGGCCTCGAGTTGGGTGCCGCAGTTAAAGCAGAACCTAGCGCCCTCTGGGTTGGCAGTCTGGCAGTTGGGGCAGTTCATCTCAACACCTCACTCAGTTTGAGGTAGTTACCCTTGTCCTGATCATAACTATCTTACTACGGCGTCAGCGACGCAGTCGGTATGCGAATTAGGACAAAACAGAAGTGGAGCCGAGGGGATTCGAACCCCTGACCTCCGCCGTGCAAAGTCAGAGTCATAATGTCGTGGTTGTTCGCCGAGGTTCAAAATCGGCTGCAAAATCGCGAATTTACCTCTGGAAATGTTCGTGTCTGTCCGTCGTTGTTCGTGTGGGTTGGTGTACTACTGGTGTACATACCTAAAGCGGTAGTCAATGAAATTGGACCACCCCTACGATGTCTGCTTTTAAGCATAGGGCCCTGAGCTTCAGAACAACCGACGTACCCCCGGCAGAGGTGGGAAGCAGCATAGGTCCAATATCACTGCATAACGCAATAGAGCGACCGCTCCTACGTCAGAGAGTCGACTGCAGTGAAGCTGAGAGGGACATGTGCTCCGGTGGCGTCGCCCGCCAGTGGCGACCAGCCCGGTCGTGGTCAGCAGTTAACCGACGAAATAAGTCATTAGCAAGGCTGCAGGTGGGTCAATCCGGTTTGTCCACCTCAACCCTGACAATGCGATGCTGCAGCGGTTCCGTCTCCCACTCCCTCTGCAAATCGAACGTGAGGGTAAAAGCTCCGGGACGCAAGGCCCGGAAAACGAATCGCCTGCGTCCTGAGGCGCCTACGGGTGATGCCCTGGACGGAGGATCGAGATCGCTTTCGACAAGCTCTAAGCCGTCCGGCACGGCACTAACGCGCCAACGGTAACCGCTTGTCGACGTCTCCTCTAGCGCTACTTCGAAAGGCTGCCTGAGGGGGACCCGGATATCTTCTGGCCACGCCACCGAACTATATCCTCATGCCAGGGCGAAAGCCCGCGTCGTGTTGCCCACCAAGCTCCATTGTAGTTGGCCGCCGCTGACCTGCCCGAGCCACCAATTGCGATCACCCGGATAGTAGAACATCACATCATCACTTCCCGTACCTCCAAAACCACCCGTCCATATCGGACGACCGTCCCAAACGTTACCAAAACCTGCGGTATTGCCGATCAGGCTCCACTGCAGTTTGCTACCATCGTGGGATCCGAGCCACCAGTTGTGGTCGCCTGGGTAGTAGAAGAGAACCTGGTGGCGATCCGAGCGGGAGAACCGTCCGATCCAGAACGGCCGACCGTCCCATACCTGCCCAAAGCCCGTGGTGTTACCGGCCAGGCTCCACTGCAGCTGTCCGCCGTCGTGGGACCCGAGCCACCAGTTGTGGTCGCCTGGGTAGTAGAAGAGAACATCCGACCTACCGTTGCCGTTGAAGTCGCCAATCCAGAACGGCCTGCCATCGGCCAAGCGTCCGAACCCTGCGGTGTTGCCCGCCAAGCTCCATTGCAACTGGCCGCTGGCCAGGCGTCCCAGCCACCAGTTGTGGTCGCCTGGATAGTAGAAGAGAACCTCAGATTGCGATGCACCGCTGAAGTTGCCGGTCCAGAACGGACGCCCATCATCGACGTTGCCGAACCCGCGCGTGTTTCCGCACCGAGACCACTGCAGCTGGCTCCCTGGTTTGCGGCCGAGCCACCAGTCGCTGCTGGCCGCACAGTGGGCGAGCACATCGGTCCGCCCCGTGCCCTCGAAGCGGCCAGTGAAAAATCGGAATCGATAGCGCGCTGGCAGCCGTGTCCCGAATACCCCCCAGAATGGGCTCCCGAACTGGAGACCTAGGAAAGTGGAGTAATCGTCGATGCCGCACTCTCCGTAGCCGATGCGGAAGAAACCATTATCTCCCCATCCTACCCCCCAACTGTTCTTGCAGATCCAACACTGCTGGTTATCGTCATAACCGACGACGAGGACACAGTGCCGACCCGCGAAATCTCCGCTAACGTGTGAATAGACGCCGGTGCTATACAGGAAAAAGTCGCCGAAAACGTCGAACACTGCGGCCATCGGACCGACATCAGCGAGGTAGCGTTTGCGCGACTCGACGTGCCAGAACACTCGTCGCTCGGAAGCCCGGATCGCCTCTGCGTTTCGGGTTCCGCACGGGCTACAGGCCATGTTCTGGGCGCGGTAAGGGAAACAGTGTTCCAACGAGACCCCGCGGTGGAGTATCCCGTCTATGCCAGCGTCGGTGTTCCAGCCGTCGCAGTTGGCCCCCCCGCAAAAGAAGAGGTCTGCTTCGGAGAGATCGGTTTCTAGACCGTGCTCGATGCACACCATGGATTCGAGTAGCGCTGTGCAACAGAAGCCGACGCACGAGCCGCAATTGCCCTGATCTTTGACCGGAGTAATCCAACTACGCCCATTGCGGTTCCGCCAGTCAACGCTTGTTGGCCTCGTTAGGGCAGTGGTCGTGGCCAGCTGCCTGCTCATGGGCGAGATGCCATCGGGAGGGGTGTGCGAACGGAATCGCCGTATCACCTCGGCGATGTCAGGTTCACCCTGTTCGTGCAATTCGGTGAGGCGCAGCTCATCGAGTTGTGCGCCGAGGCGGTTGACGAGCTGTTCCTCAGAGAGCTCACGAATCCATGGGTATTCCTGAGGGTGCCAGTTAGCTTGACGCCTCTGAATAGTGTCTCTTAGTTGCCTCACATTCGGTATTTGTGGCACCTTGAACCTCCTGTAATATCACACCCTGGTTCGCTTCTAAGGGCGCGATTTTGGATCATGAGATCAGACAACAATGAATTGGCGATGAATCAGGAATGAATCGCCGATGAATCCAGTGTGAATATAGGGCGAGCGAGAAAACATAGCACAAGGGTTTCTCGCTAAGGGAGGGAGATGTACCTCATCTCCCATGCTGCGATGTTCGTCACCATCTTGTGCCATTCAGACAACGGACGTGGATTGAATAGCGGAGCGGAATTGCCAAATTACGGTTTAGTAAACTTCGAAGGTTTCGCTGGGTGTGGGCACTTGTCGGTCCGGTCAGTGTCAGGTCGGTGTCAAAGGCAACAGAGGTTCTTCTCTGACTTATGCTGCCCCTACTCTTCACCTGAAGAGCAGCCCACCTTGTAGTGGAGACGAGGGGATTCGAACCCCTGACCTCCGCCGTGCAAAGGCGCTAAGGGCTTTTCGGGTGCGTCCTGGTGTGTCCGCGTGCGTGGCTTAGATAAGCCCAATTTGGATGATCGAAGGGGGTTGAACTCCGGCTGTGTTCGGCTCTGTCCTGGTGGGGTTGCTGCACGGTTGCTGCACTAGGATCGCACTCAAGAGACGCGCACTGCATATGCACCGGGCTGCACATCTATGCAGCGATGCTAGATGTTGTGATAATTGGGCATTATCCTGTAATCTTCGTAGCGTCTTTGGGATCCAGTGCTGCGAGAGCGCGTCCAGCTTTATCGTTGGCCTCAGCAACCTCACGGCGTGCTTTGTCGGAGGTGTCATTACTACTCTTAATCCCGAAATAGGCGCCAAGCACAGTGCCGAAAATGCCGAACAAAGTACTCAATGCTGTGGTCACAAGAGCAGCTTCCTTGAATGTGTCTCTGAACATGCCCATAACTATCCCAAAGATGATCGTCGCAAGTAAAACGACTACCAGGGCTAGGATGAAGTTATAGGGTCTGCTCGGGGTCTCAGGAGTGCTCGTCTCTTGGGTCGCGTTGCCTTGTGTGTTCGTAGAAACTGTCCGCGTGGGTTGTTTGTCGGGCGGTGTGGTTTGCTTATTTGGAGTGCTCATAGTTTTTGGGGTCCTCCTTCTCGTTGCCGTCACGCTGGCCGCTAAGGCGATGAGCACCACCGCAAGAAGTGCCACGATCGTAACCTTTCTTACGGTGATCGCCTTACTGCGCAGTAAGCTGCTCCTCTGGTTCATGGGCTCTTCCTTCTGTGTCTCCGTGAGCATACGTCCTGGTTTTGGAAGCACGCCCTGGTCCGGCTGTGTGTGACCTCCTTTCGAAAGCTCGGCCACCTCTAAGCCAACACGCCGAGTCTCAATGTAACGTGGGCGGATGAATCGGCAATGAATTTGAGAGCCCAGGGCGCGTTTTGAAGTTCTTTGGAACTTCCGAGAATACCTACACCTGACCCTCGCTGAACTCCTTTTCCACGCACTCCGGTGAAATAACGACCAGAGGACTAGCGTGAGCCAGCCTTGGCGGCGCGCTTGCCGACATCGCGGCCATGGTCATCTGCGGCTACACGACTAAGCCAAGATGGGTATGCACCGCTAATAAGATGACTTGGGATTGGTTGGAATCCTCGATAGTCCCTGTGGTACTCTCCATCTGTGAGTTCTGCTTCAACAGCATGCAAATACAACCTGAGCCTGTGACCCAGAAAACGCAGAAGGACTATGAGCAATTCCAGTACCGACGTGCATAGGGCGAGGCCGTAGGCGGTATCGTGCGCGGAGCGACGCGCAGGGAGCACGAGATGCGGGATGACACCATCTACGACGAGCGCAATGTGCGGCGGGCTATGGAGGGCAGCGACTTCCGAGGGACGGAGATCACCACTAATCCCCTGGAGGCCTACGCTCGATACCTCGTTGAATGGGGTTGGGCCGAGAGTCCCCCCGCGCTACCCAGAAGCCACCAGATCATGGCGTGATCAGCGAACCCTTGCGTGGTCGGGTCGCGGTAGTGACTGGGTCCTCCAGCGGCATCGGCGCAGCTGTCGCTAGATCGTTGGCCCAGGAAGGAGCCTCCGTGTCGCTCGCGGCACGGCGGGTGGACGCACTGCTCGAGGTACAGTCCACGCTCGACCAATGTGGCAGAGAAGAGATCAGAAGCCTCGTCCTCCCCACGGACATCACCGACAGAGAGCAAACGAAGGCGCTGATCTCCCTGAAACCGGATAGTCAGAGGAAATCGGCCCCACCCGATCGACCCGGGCGGGGTGAAAAATCTCGTGGCCTGCAACACAGCGCTGCACCGTTTTCTGTATCAGATACCCTCGCCGACCAAGAGGCTGGTGCGTTGCAGACCCCCTTGGTAACTCATAAGCCGTGCACGATGAGCGTGTGCAGCAGCTCTTCTGAGATCATAATTACTGGGCCGTGTTCCTCACGAACCTCTGGTGCAAAAACGGCGAGATGTCAGCTAGGGGGGGCTCCCCTAGGGCCAGGGCAGCAATGATCTCTCCAGTGACCGCAGAGAGCAGCACCCCGTTGCGGTAGTGGCCGGTGGCGATAAGCAAGCCCTCCCGTCCTTCTACCGGACCAAGTATAGGCCTGCCGTCCGGGGTGCCGGGACGAAGCCCGCCCCAAGCGCTCGCGAACGGTGCGTGGGATAGACTAGGGATCAATTCCACTGCGGCTCGAGAGAGGCTGGCCACACCACCTAAGGTTGGGTGACGATCGTAGACGCCAGGCTCCTCCGTTGCGCCAATGATCACGCGCCCATCCCTCTTAGGAACTATATAGCAATGGCTGTTGTAAATATTGGCCCTTATGGGGGCAGGTCGCGCATATACCGCTAAAATCTCCCCTTTGACCGGGTAGACCGGTAGATCAATACCCAGTTCATCTGAGAGTAAAGCGCTGAGAGCGCCACCTGCGAGCACTACTGTGCCCGCCGAAATCGTTCCTTGGGTAGTTTTGACACCGGTTACCCTGTGCCCTTCTACTACGAATCCGCTAACCCGCGTGGCTTCCATTATCTTGGCTCCGCCAAGGGTGGCTCCAAACATCAGAGCCCGCACCAACCGGGGAGGATTCACCTGGCCATCTTCGGAGAGGTAAAGCGCCGCGATGGATTCCGGGAATATTTTGGGCTCCAGCTTGCGAGCTTCGTCCGCGTCCAGCCACTGGGCAGGGAGATCGTGCTCTTTCTGCCAAGAGTACTTTGCTGAGTAGATGTCCCTGGATTCGGTATCGGTCGCAACCTGAAGCGTCCCGGACCAGACATACTCGGGATCGAGACCGGTTAGCTCGTGTAGCTCCTCCCCGAGCGGCTTGTGCAACTCCCGACTCAACAGCAGCAGGTCCAGGAACGGGCCCGGTTCATGGGCCTCCGCTTGGGCAACGAGCATCCCAGCTGTGGCCCCAGACGCTCCGGAGCCCACGTATTCGGCTTCGAGGAGCGCGACTCGGGCTCCACGCCGGGTGGCGTGGTACGCAATGGAGCAGCCGATGACTCCACCCCCAATGATCGCTACGTCTACCGACGAAAGCACTTCAGGAAGCACTCTGGACGGGTAGCGTTTGGTCATAGCGAAGCACCTCCACCGCCATTAGAACACGACCCTTGACCAAGCTCAACAAACTACCGGTGGATCTGACAATGCTTGCTAAATACTTGTGGTGTGCTTTCCGCGAGCACCGTCTCTACCACGTCAAGGCTAACTAGACCTTTCTCTCAACTCCTTCGCGCCCCATACTCTTGTCTCCCCTGAGCTCCATAATTTCTCAAAGTGGTCATCGAGCTGCTGCGCAAGGAAAGTGTTTGGTATGTCTGTTGTGTCGACTATGAACTGAGCCGACTCAACAGAATCCGTCCCCCTTAAGTACAATCCAAAGATTCTGATGTCATCGAAACAGAACATATTGACTGTTGGGCTAGCGTCATAGAGCTTTATTTTGATAGTTTCTTCATGGCCTTTACATATCTCCATTATCTCCTCAAGATCTGTCTCAATTTCCCACTTCATTCTAGCTTCTGCCTTGGCTTGATCATCAGGATGCCAACCCAAAGCTCTAGCTCTATACCCCACGTGATCAGAGTCAGGATCGAGTAAGAGGATACGGACCTGATCAACAGAACCAGCCTCAGCGGCTTTATGAATCCAAGTAGCCATTCGTGCGCCTCGGTGCCCAGTCCATGTTTCCAGAATTCGCACGTCTTTCGGCTTACTGGAAAACATCTCTTCAAGCCAGTCAGAGGACCTCCCCTTGCGAACACCTGTCACACCTGCTGTTTGGAACTGAACTAGCTGCTCTGAATATCCCTCGCGATCATTTAGTACCTTTGTGAGAGCGTTGCTCGCATCTGCAACAAACTCAGCTTTCAGCTTCCCTCGCTCTTGTGTGACGGCCGTTCTAAAGCTCTTTTCCGCTTCCTCAACGAAGGTCGGTCGTTCTTCTTTGACGGCCCTTCTAAGGCGTATCTCAACGTCCTCAACGAAGTCACCTCTGATCAGGTATTCGTATGCAGTACCAAGCACAGCCGAGACAATCGCTGCTATACCCAAGTCTCTTAGAACGTGATGGGCTATCTCGAACGTAAGACTTTGCTCCTCATGAACGATAGTTGCAATTGCTAAGAACGCTAACCCTGCAATGAAGAGTACCAAGGCCACGATCGTGGCCTTGCCTCGATATATACGGTGCCATAGAGAACTTGTCTTGTCATCGTTCTGGTTGGAACTCTGTCCCTCAGTCGATTCGCCCATGGCGGACCTCCCTACTTGCTTGCACTATTTGGTTTAGTGAAACATGCTGCGATGAATAGACGATGAATTCCGAATGAATCAGTGATCTCCGCTGCCGGATCATTGTTGAGATGTCGGAATCCCTAACGACTAATACACATGATGAACGTTGGATAGGCCCTCGCGTCGGAGTATTCGGAGTAGATCTCCTCGCTGAGTGTCCACCTGCCTATGACTCCCTTTGGTGTCAATCCGTGGACCGACAACTCGACCCTCTAAACCGTAACGCAAGAGCGAACCTGGCCCATGTGAGTACCTCATCTCCCCAGTTTCATTGCCAATTCATCGCCATCTGCTTTCTTAGAGAAAGTTGAACCCAGCGGGAATTGAGCAGAGGTGACAGGAGGAAGCATGAAGGACGCGTCAGACCGTCTCCGACAAGAACTCAAGAAAAAACAAGATGAGTGCGAGGGTTATAGGAAGGCTCACAACGAAGCGTCTGAGAAGTTCGCGAAGCGGAATAGTTGGCTGGCATTAGGTGCCCTGATTTTCTCAGCCGTGGGAACGTCTGCTTTATGGAGTGCTCTAGATGAGACATCCTCTACTACGGGTGGAGGTGGGACGCAGCTACTCGCATTATGGGGCGCAGCCATAGTTGGTCTCATAACCACTATTTGTACGGGCCTTCAGAAGACTAGCTGGGGAAGCGCTGCGCTAATAAAAGCTCATCGTGACGCAGCAGAAGGCTATCGGCAAATATCGGAGGATATCGAACGAGGTTTGCTTGCCACACGACTAAGTGAGGAGATTGCGCGAAAACTTCTCCACAGCGTTGACGAAAGAATACATGAAATTAGGACCACCGAGCCGTCTCTACCTGGAAAGCTCTCAAAGGAACTTGAGCGCAAGTTCGACCAACTGAACGAGTTGCGCAAGCTACGCCAGGCAGGATTGGCAGATATACATGAGGCCGGGTCCAGCGATCAGTTAGATCGGTATTTTGATGCGAGACCGCTATTGGTACGTATCCTAGAAACATGGACCGGATACCGTGAGCATCTAGAACACTGGACAACCGAGGCAATAGAGGGCGGTGCTATTGTAGAAATCCTGTTACTTGATCCTACCTCCGATCATGTGAAGTTTAGAGCTAAGAGTTTAGATACTGCAGAAGCTGACGTACGGGGTCATATAGAGGACGATCTTAAGGAATTAGGTAAGGCACTCAACAAGGTCAACCAGAACCAAAGATACAAGGATAGACTTAGAATTAGAGTTTATGACGCTCCTCCAGTGATCAACATGTACCGTTTTGATGATACTCGGCTAATTGGGACGTACCTCTGGGGAGAGGACTCGCTCTTAGGGCCTCAGTTCGAGGTCAAGGAAACGGATCATGCTCAGGGAGCGCTCCTAGTTGAGCAGTTCGACGCGCATTTCGAGAACATCTGGGAAAAGGCAACAAAACAGGTAACAACTAAAAAGGTGAAATCCACCGCAAAATCAGTATACGTACGTAAGACGGAGGTGATAGTAGAAGTTTGAAGGAAAATACGCTCTTACGCCGATAGGAAGATGCCGTATTGAGGTTCCAGTGCTACGTAGCGATGTATTGTGTCTCAGTTACAATCTCTGGATAAAGATGCAGGATTACCCCTTCGACGCAAGGTAGCGGCCACGATATCAATTTGGCGTGCCGTCCTTATACTGGAAGAAGTTCATACAGCGTGTCCGGCGTATCTTGTGGGGGCCAATCGAGGTCGCTGCTGCGCTGGTCGGCTTACTTGTCATCTTTAGTAGGCCCGTTATGAACTACCTTCTTAGGTTGTGGGAAGGACTACAGTGGTGGGTAGGCGCACTCGTGTTAGGCGCACTTTTGTTGTATGCGTTCTTAAGGGCTGGCTATGAGTTGTGGGAGGACGAAGAACAAGCACGAAAGGCCGCCTAACAAGAACGCGACGAAGCAGAAGGGGCGTACAAGAAACGGGAGGATGAAGTAGAGAGACCAGGCATCAAGATGAAAGGCGATTTCGACGCGCAGATAAACCGAACCATGCAACTAACAAACGAGTTAAGGGATGACCGATTAGAGGCAGAGTTGCGCGGAATCAAACGGCAGCGCGACGAACTACAGGACCAGCTTGCGGAATTGCGTGGGCAACGGAGCCTGCATTTAGGTGAACTGAAGGCGCTTTGTTCCCATCTGGCCGACGAACTGGATGATGAAGATGGGATTTACAAGAGCGGCGTAGAGTCGATCCAACTCTGGGCCCAACAACTGCAAAGGCAAGGCTTATCTGAAAGCGAAATCGACGAGAAGGTCGCGCGCAGAGGATAAGAACACGATAGGAACACTAAACAGGTACAACAAGCACCTCAAGGGTAGGCCCTTGAACCTGCACGACACGCTAGGGCCGCAAGGATGGTTTGGTCCCGTGGATCGGTCCCGTTCTGAGAACCTCAGCGACCCGTACTACATGCGCAACTTGGCGATACGCCTAAGAGAGGTTTGCGGCAAATAGCCCGATGCCTAAGAACCCGCTCTGAGCTTTGCGTAAGGCAGCGTTTCGGCCAAGAACAATTTGAGCAGCGCATCGCGGAATTTTGATGGTATCGTGTCTGCGCAGTACTGCCCAAGGTTTGCAACGAACGGGTTGCTGCATGGCTGCTGCACAAGGGCCTGGTTAGCAGTCGGAGCGCCACTCTGGGTTCTAGTTTTGCCTGCAAATTCCCACATTTTTCGAGTGGAGCCGAGGGGATTCGAACCCCTGACCTCCGCCGTGCAAAGGCGGCGCTCTCCCGACTGAGCTACGGCCCCATGTGAGCTTGCTGGGGCGAGTTTACCGCAGTCGCGCGGAGAGGACTAACGGGGCCTGGGTTCGGCGGTCGTGCTGGATCTCGTACTCGCGGAAGGCAGGTCCCCGTGGGAGAGTCTGCGGCGTCTGGCCTTGTCAGAAGGACTAGGTGAGATATGAATAGAGTAGCCGGTGCCCACGCTTCTCCTTTCCCTTTCCCCATTACCCCTGAAAGGCGGGCACCGGCTTCCTGGCGTACGCGCAGCTTATCATCTCGGTTCGGCGATGCGACTCTGTTTCAGGAGAGTTAACCGAACCTTAACGACGGCTAAGATCCCGAACCGGTGCCGACCCCGTACCCATTGTGCCTGCTGATGGTGGGACTCCCACCGGGGCGCGAGGGACGGTACAATAGGTGTGCTGTGAGATCAGTGAACCGAGAGGTGGGATAGAGATGGCCCTCTACGAGTACAAGTGCGCAGGCTGCGAGGATCGCTTCGACCTGATGCGCCCGATGAGCGACGCGGACGAGCCAGCGGAGTGTCCGGAGTGTGGCTCGACGGAATCGCGGCGTGTGATCTCCAATTTCGCCTCCATAACCCCGGGCGCCTCGGCCGTCTCGACGAACCCCGTGATGGACGCCAGGATGGCCGGCAGTGGCGGCTGCTGCGGCGGGGGCTGCGGCTGCGGCTAGCGCAAGGGTGTCCACAGAGGCGCCCGAAGGGTCTCCCGAAAAGTTGCCCGAACTCGTTCTCAAGGGCATAGGGGAGTTCAACAGGGGCGAGTTCTACGAGTGCCACGAGTACCTCGAAGAGGCCTGGGTGCAGGAGCCAGGGCGTGTCCGCTTCCTCTACCAGGGCATCCTCCAGGTCGGAGTGGGCTTCTACCACCTCCAGAACGGTAACTGGCGCGGCGCAACCGGCCTCCTGCGTAACGGGGCCGTTCGCCTCAAGGAGTTCGAGCCCGAGACCCTTGGCGTCGACGTGACACGGCTCGTTCGCGAGAGCGAGCGATGCCTGCGAGAGTTGGAAGAGCTCGGCCGCGGGCGGATCGACGAGTTCGACGCGTCGAAGATACCGCGGGTAGAGTTGACAGAGTAGTATGTCGTCTTATAGGAGCTTCACCTGTCGCTGTGTTCCCACTCCGCCCCGAGCGTACGTTCGGGTATGCCCCACCGCGGCGAGACGGCCACCAGGCCGAGTTCGCGGAGGATTCGGCGGGCCGCAATTCCCACTATCGCTGTGAAGGTAGGGTAGGCGAACTCTACCTCAGCCAACTGTTCCACAGGCATCCCGGCCCGCATCGCCGTCGCCACGATCTGAACCACCTCGACGGCCTGCTCCCCCACGATGTGCGCGCCCAGGATGCGCCGCGACGGCCGGTCAACGATGAGCTTGCAGAAGCCCTCCGTATGCCCGTCGACGACGCCGCGATCCAGTTCCGCGTAGGGCACCACGGCCACAGCGTAGTCGCGCCCTTCGCCGCGGACCTGACCCTCGGTGAGGCCCACGCTGGCGTACTCGGGGTCGGTGAAGCCTCCGTGTGGCACGATGCTGTGCCGGTAGCCGTGTTCCCCACCGAGCACGGTCTGTTCGGCGGCTAGATTCCCCTCGTTGGTAGCGCTCTGCACCAGCATCATGCGTCCCGTTATGTCCCCGGCGGCGAAGATGTGCGGGGCGCTGGTCCTCAGGGAGTCGTCCACGAGCACGTAGCCGCCACGTCGAGTCTCCACGCCAGCGGTCTCCAGGTTCAACCCCTCCACGTTCCCTGGCCAGCCAACCGCGAGCACGACGGTCTCCACGGGGAGCATGTGTGATTCGTCGTTCCTGGCGTAGGAGAGGCGGAGCTGCCCGTTCGCTTTCTCGAGCTTTTCAACCCCGCCGATGCCGGTAATGATCTCGATCCCCCGGCGTCCGAACCCCTCAGCCACGACCTCCGATACCACCTCATCCTCAGCTGCCAGGATGCGCGGCGATACCTCCAGCAACCACACCCTGGAGCCGAACGCCGCGAACACCGAGGCCAGTTGGCATCCTGTCGCGGCGCCGCCTATCACGGCGACAGCCTCGGGCAGCCCCTTCATCGTCCAGACGTCGCTGTGGGTCAGCGCATGCTCGCTACCAGGAAAGGGGATTTTGCGCGCGTGACCGCCCACGCAGAGTATGAACTTCTCGCCTTGCACGCTTGTTCCGTTGCCGAGTGTGAGGGTGTGCCCGTCGAGGAAGCGGGCGTCGCCGGTCTGGTCGAGCACGCGTACGTCCGCGGCTTCGAGCTGATCCCGCAGCTCCTTCTTCTCGTGGATCGTGTGTACGACGTGCTCCGTACGCTCTAGCAGCCGGACGAAGTTCACCGTAGGCGGCTCACCCTCGAGGCCATAGTCGGCGAAGCGCTCCGCGTCGCGCACCAGGCGCGCCGCCCTGGCAAGCACGCGGGTCGGGACACAGCCATCGTTCGTACAGATGCCGCCCATGTCTCCGCGCTCGATGAGCACCACTTCTGCACCCAGTTCGCGCGCGCGCAGCGCCGCCGTTACCCCGGCGGGTCCGCCGCCGATCACGACCACCTCAGTCATCTTCTACCTCGCTTTCACGGAGTTTCGACTGCATCTTCCGGTCTTAGGGCGGGCGTAACCACAGTGAGACGTGCGCCGGTTGCATCGCCTCCCCCACCGAGAGTTCCCACGCCCGGGGTCAATAGCCGACGGCCGGCGTCCTGCGCAAGAACGTATCGTCGGCGAGCTGCCTCATCAGGAAGTCGGCAACATCCGCCCGCGAGATGTAAGGACGCCGGCCCGGTTTAAGATCCACCGCCGCATGGTAGTCGTTCGTCCAGGGCCCGTTGGTCAGGATCATAGGGCGTACGATGACCCACTCCAGATCGCTCTCCCGCACGATCCTCTCCTGTTCTTCCTTGTCCGCGTACTCATCCCTGAGCAGGGGCGGCACGAGCACCCTCATGAAGAACGCGCCTGCAAACCCGGGATGCTGCTTGCTCTCCCCCACCCCCCACGCCGTCTGGCACACGAAGCGCCGCAAACCGTACTCCTTCATCGCCGCTATGATGTTCCCGGCGCCGGCCGAAGCCACTCCATACGGGTCCCCTGGTCTGTTCGGGTGGAGTGGGTTGCTGGGTTGCCGCGAGCCGAGGACGCTGATCGCTGCCTCGTTACCGGCCACCGCCTCGCGCACCTGTCCCGGGTCGAAAGCGTCTCCCACGACGATCTCTAGCCGCGGGTGGCGGGCGGTCATCCTGGAGGGATTCCTGATGAAGGCGGTAACTTCGTGCCCTTCCGAGATCGCCCTCTCCACGAGACGCCGCCCGGTACCGCCCGTAGGGCCGAAGATCACCAACCTCATGGTCGCACTCCCTGTCGTCGCAGGCTACCACCCGTAAGTGTACCCAAACAGGGCGAGCAGATCTGTTAGTATGCATGCTCGCGGACCAGGGGGGCCAGGGCAAGCCGCAAGATAGACCGGGGATAGGGCAGGAACGATGCCAGGAAGGGACTTCTACGCTCTCCCAGAGGCGGCGCAGATCCTCGATGTTACCCAACGTCGTCTTTTGGAGTGGCTCGAGACCGGGGAGATAGAAGGAGAACGCGACCCGCAGAGCGGTCGGTGGAAGATCCCGAAGCACGCCGCAGATGAGCGGGTATCCTCCGACGCTTCCCCCGAGGCCGCTACCGAAGAGTCCCCGGGAGAGTCCGCCGAGATGATCCGGGAACTCGTAGACGAGTTGGGCAACCTCCACAGGCAGGTAGGGCATCTGAAGAGCCGCCTGGACCGCGCACGGCGAACGGAGAGAGAAGAGAAGGAGCAACTGCTAGCCGAGCTGGCGCAGGAACGGGAAGGCCACCGTCGAGAGCGCGAACGCGCCGACAAGCTGGACAAAGATGCGACGAGGTTACGGGAAGAATTGGAGAGAAACACTGGGACCTGGCGGAAACTCTTCGGTGGGCAAAGCTAGCGTACCCCTACCGAGGTTTCGAGGCAGCACCTCTCTCACCTCGCCGGACGGAGATGGCAGAGACACGGTCGCAGAAGGCTATGGGCAGTCGGATGATAGGCGAACTCGTAGCGATATGCGTTCTCTCCGCGAGGCCTTTCTCGGCAGCCCTTCCTGAAACCGGCTGGGGAGTCCCCACGTGATCTGCGCGTTCGTCTTCGACCTGGACGGCACGCTGAGCGCGGTGGTGCGTGGCCTCATAGGCGACCGCGGGAACCCGCTCCGGAAAAGGTCCGAAGCACCCACCACCTTGGAACCTTGATCGCAGGCAGCGCTGATGAGCATGGGGGCTGGTCGCCCACCCCCACGATCAGGTGACGACCCAGCCCTCGATGGTAGCGAGGATGGTGGAAGCTCTCGAGCTCGGAGCGGGTGCTGGAGGTCGGCGCCGGCTACGCGTGGCAGACGTCGCTGCTCGCCCGCCTCTGCGGGTTCGTTCGGGCGGTGGAGCGCCTCGGCGACGTGGTGCAGGCCGCGAAGGAGAACCTTGTCCGGTTCGGCCGGAGGAATGCCGAGGTCGTCACCGTCGACGGCACGAAGGGGCTATCAGAGCATGCTCCTTACGACGCTATCCTGGTCGCCGCAACTTTTCCTTCTGTCCCCAGGCCACTCGAGGAGCAGCTCGCTGCGAGAGGACGCCTGTTGCAGCCTTCAGGTCCAGGCGGCAGAGAGGAGGTGGTCCTCTTCGAGAAGGACGCTCGCGGGTTCGTGCGGCGTCGCACTATCGCCTGGGCCCGCTTTGTCAGGCTCCACGGCGCGTACGCGTTCCCGCAGCAGTAGGCTTTCGGTCACCATCTGAAGAGCTCGTCACTGCTCCTCGGCTTTTCGAGCTTGTGGCTATTCTCCTGTCCGCGGAAGGAGCGACCCGCTAGCCACGTTCGAGCATCAGGGCGCCTTTACGACGGGCGAAGACGGTGCCCATCTCGGCGGACAGGCATTCCATACGGTCGAGGATGGTTTCCCGCTCACCGCCCGTAGCGAGGTCGACCCGCGCGTAAGAGAGCTTGACCGGGGTAAGGTCCAGGCGCTCGAACCTGCTTGCTTCTACGGTAATCTGAAAGAGGAAGGACCAGTCATTACGCATCTTGGGGTCCACCGCGTAATCGTCGATAAAATCGCCCGTATCATAAAGGATGGGCTTGCCACGGTAGATCTCCACCCCCTGGAAGATGTGCGCGCTGTGCCCGTAGTAGATGTCTACCCCCCGATCTATGACCGCACGGGCAAACCGGCGGAAGATCTCTCTTGGCCGCTGCACCATGTTCGGTCCCCAGTGGTTGGAGAACATGACCGTGTCTACCCCCTTTTGGCGCACGTGCGACACCGCCCTCTCCACCCGTCGAAGAACATCCGGTCTCAAGGAGACCGGCAGGTAGTTCGTGCCAGGCCGGTCGCTGCCGGCCGCAAACGAGGGCTCGTTGTCCGTGAACGCCAGCAGCGCCACCCGGCGCGTATCGTCAGCCGGCACGGTAAGGATGGCCGGATCTGCGGCTCTTTCTCGGTTGCGGCCCGCTCCGGCGTGTCGAATGCCGGCCGCATCCAGGTGTTCCAGGGTATCGAGCAACCCCCGCTCCTCGAAGTCTAGAGTGTGGTTGTTGGCCAGCGAACAGGCATCGATCCGGGCCCTCCTCAGGGTCTCGGTGGCCGAGGGTCGGGCTCTGAAATGGAAGACCTTGGGCGTACGGGTCCACGGCTGCTCGTTATCCGTGATAGCGCACTCCAGGTTGATGATGCGTAGGTCCGCAGCGTCCAGAAGAGGCAGCACATCGCCCCACGGCTCCTCGGGACGCATGTGGTAGTCAAGGGCCTCGGCGACCCCGCGCCCGAGCATGACGTCGCCGGTCAGCGCCAGGGTAATCATCTCGAAGCAGGCGCCAGATGTTTCACTTTACTGCCTTTGTCTCAGGCACTTCCAAGCCATCGTGGTCCACAGGTGCTCGGCCACACTCCCTGAGATAGTCTCGAACAACTCGGCGATCCTGCGGGTGTCTTCTCTCGTCGTCGGCGCGAAGCTCGGTGAGGAAGCTCACCGTCGCTCCACCGTGAAAGGAACATTCTACAAGGGGAAAGCGGCAGGTCCCATGTGCGGAACACTGCTTTATTCCGCCACTCCAAAGGGAGGAAGTTGCGGCGGCGGAGACTAGTTGGCCTTCTCGTAGTACCTCTCGAAGGCCTCTTCCGCGAACACGCCCCCAGGATAAGAGTATCCTTCCCCCTCCGCGGTGACGGTCCGGATCTCGTAGTCTCCTGCTTCGTTTCTCCTTGCCCAGTAAAGCCCCGACCATCCGCTTGTCCTCATCTTCTCGGCGTTCTTGTAGCGATAGAGCTCGAACCCCTCCTCGGGAGGGGCCAGGTTCAGATCTTCATTTCGTTCCTGGCTCATGGCTCCTTAGATCTCCCTCTCCAGCGGCGTCGGTTGGTCCAGTCTGTCCTGCTCGCCCTCCTCGAAGGAGTCCACCGACCTGCAGGGGGCGCCCACCGAGGAGCAGATCCTTGCCGCGCCAGGCACTTGGGCTCAACTCCTGAGGACGAGCCGGTAAACGGCCAGGACGACCACGGCCCCCAGGACCGCTATCGCGAAGCTTCTGAAGTCGAACCTGAAGTGCAACACCTCGGTCCCGCTCACGAGCCTGTAGAGGAACCCTCCCACGAAAGCGCTCGCCACCCCGAGGAGCATCGTGATTATGCACCCGCCGGGGTCGCGACCTGGCATCAGCAGCTTCGCGATTATCCCCGCGATCAATCCGAAGACTATCCAGCTAAGTATCCCCATCACGCTGCTCCTCCACCTGACCTCGCACCCTCGCCAGGTCTCCGGTATCGCGGGTAGATTGTACTAGGACACCGTTGCGTTGCTAACGCAATGGGCGGATAGCATCCCATGAGTGCACCGTTACTCTCCGCGAACGATCGAGTCGAAGCGGTCGAACACGGTGCCATCTGGCTCCATGGCTTCGAGAAAGAGACGCCCGCCGTCAACGCGAACCAGCACCGCGTGGTGGGCGGACCTGGAGCAGGCCGTCAGTCGACCCTTGCCCGCCGGGTAGAGCCTCCTGCCGCCTCCCCCGCTCACCACGTAGGTCGCTCCCTTTATGGGCACGGTGCGTTCATAGACGTGGTCGTGACCCGCGAAGACGAGATCGAGCTTGTGCCTCGCGAAGAGCGGCTCGAGGTCAGCTCGGACCGTCTCGTCGCCGCCGTGCCTCGAAGAGCCGTACGGGGACCTGTGCAAGAACGCCACCTTCCAGCGCTTGCGCGTGGCGGCCAGATCGCGCTCCAGAAAGGCCTTCTGCCGCTCGGCACTGGAACCCTCGTCGCCGTAGTACAGTTCGCTATCCAGGGCGACGAAGTGGGCATCTCCCCAGTCGAAGGAGTAGTAGCGTTTCGTGCTGCCCGGGCTGTCGAGGGGCGGGTGGAAATTCGCGAGGAAGGCGGCGCCATTCCCCTCTCTCACGTCGTGGTTGCCGAGGACCGGAAAGACGGGCACATCCTTGATGAGGTCCCCATATGGCGCGAAGAAGCGTCGATCGTAGTGGCGTTCCTCGCCGCCCGGGTATACCACGTCGCCCGTGTGCAGGACGAGATCCGGCCCCAGGCGTTTCAGAAGAGCTGCCACTGCCAGCTGCCCCTTACCCCCGCTACCGCTATCGCCGACCACGGCGAAGGAAAAGCTGGAGTCCTCGCCATCGGGGGCGGTACGGAAGCTGCCCGTCGTCGATGTCCCGCCGACACCCTCCACCCGGTAGTGGTAGATCGAGCCTGGTTCCAGACCCGCGATCGGGACGGCGTGGCGTCTACCGATCCGGAAATCGACCTCCGCCCATTCGAGCCCCGACGCCTTTCCGTATTTCACCACCCCCGCGCCGGGTCCTGTGCTCATCCAGGAGATCACGGCCGAGGTCGCCGTGACGCCCTGCACGTACGGCCCGCGCGCGGACCGCTTCGATGCTACGAGACCGTCGAGCAGGGAGCGCCCGGCCGAGACGACCGTACCCAGCCCCGCGGCCCGAAGCACCGACCTCAACCGCTCCCTTACAGAGTCGTCATAAGTCATCCCACAAGATGCTACCCCGGAGGCGAGCGGAATCCACGCTCGGACAACTCCGCGACGTTCGGTCTGCAAGAGCTCAGCCTGCTCGCTCACCCTTCAGAGTCGCCTCGGGGCGGAGCCACAGCGAGACGTGGGCTGGCTGCATCGTCTCCCTGACCACTTCTACCAGATCATCACTCAAGGCGCCCAGGTCAGTTTCGTTGCGCAACTGGGCCGAGAAGGCTTCGAGGGTCTTTCTGGTATCGTACTTCCTACGGTAGAAGCGCCTGTCTATGAAGCCCTGGATGCGACGCCTCAGAGGTGTGAACAGCGCTGCGATCACCAGGGTGGAGGCGACCACGGCGAGTGTGGATCTCTCGCCGGTGAGTAAGACGAAGAGCCTCTGCAACACTACGATGCCACCGAAGTAGACTGCGAGCAGCATGGTCGTCAGAGAACCGTAGACGAGGGTGCGGTTTATGATCCTGTCTATGTTGTAGAGGCGGTACCTCAAGACGGCGATGCCTATGGCCAGAGGCAGACCCGCAAGACCCACCATGGTGAGTACGAGGCCAAGCTCCCCCAACCACCATAGGCCCGTCGCCTCTGAGACGGTGAAGGCGAGGACGGCGCCGCCGACCAATACCACGGTGGCGTAGGCGAACCACTTGATCTGCTCGCGTTCCACTCCCCTGGCACGGCGCATCCGCGCAAAAAGGGAAGCCGCCGCTACGATTCCGAGGACGTAAAGCACCGACTCGACCGGACCGACGGCGCTGTTGGTTCCCACGCCCCGAAGCGGCTCCATCCCGAGAGGGTTCTCGACGGCACCTCCGATCGCGTCGATGGGTCCAGGGGAGAAAGCCGCCAAGGGTGTTCCATAAGCGATCACGAACAAGACGAAGCCGCTGAACCACCGCAGAGCAGGGGTAGGCGGCCAGCCGTCGGGAAACACCAAGAAAAGCAGCACGAAGAGTCCCAGGTAAGGCACCCACGCCCAGGCGCGAATCCAGACCATCGCCAACCCGCCCGGCAACGAGTTGGGCTGCGCCAGCAGCGCGTAGGCTGCATACTCGGAACTGAGCAAGACGATCGCGGCGAACAGGCCTATGGCACAGAACAACCAGCCTATGGGGTTCTCAGGACGTCGGGAGCCAACAACGGCCCCGACCGAGGAGAAGGCTACGGCACTTACCGCGTGCGCGAGCCACGGTTCCGGAATGCGCACGTCGGGGTGAGAGGAGTTCAGCGCCACGAGAACCAGGTCTATCGTCGCGAGTCCCAAGGAGAGGGCACAGATTGTCCAGGCGACCCGCGCAGCGGTGCGGGTCCTACCGGCCTCTGTTCGCCCCTGTTTTCTTGCGTCTTCCGTCACGACACCACTCTACAGGACGATCGTCTCCCAAGCGTTACGGCTAACGTTACGAAGGCGAGCGGTGGGCGCACTTCTCCCTACTCTACTCGCGATCTTCGCGACACTTCAAACTCATCCTCGCCCACTCCCGAACGGAGTAGGGATCGCGCAATTATTTCCGCCTCCCTACAGCGCTGTGCAAAAGGTTGAACTCTTGTGCACGACGAGCTATCAGCGCTCGGCAATCAAGGAGCTGAGGGCTGATGGCCCCTTTCTCGGACAGGTTTATCCTTTCGAGAAAGGCTCCAAGGACAGGAGTTGCGGCGGAATGAATCGACACTGGTCGGCGAGGATGTTCTCCTTTGAGCGGCACGTCCTCGGCCGTCCGTTTGTCAGCCCGTCTCGTCTAAGCCTTCTGGGGTAGGTCCACCGACGTGAGCATCGCGTGAGGCACCAATACCTGCGATCAACAGACACACCGTGACCGCCAGTAGCAGCGCCAGCGGCACCTCCCACGAACCCGTCGCGTCGCGCAGGACCCCGAAGAGAAAGGGCCCACCCGCGGCGAGCAGGTAACCGACCGACTGGGCCATGCCCGAGAGCGCAGCGGCGTGACCGGGATCTGGGGCACGCAGCGCGAAGAAGGTTAGCGCCAGGCTGAAGGACGCCCCCTGACCGAGGCCTAGCAGCACGACCCAAAGGGTGCTGGCGGTGGAACCGGCGACCAGAAGCCCCAAGGCGCCGGCACCAGAGGTGCCCACGGCCACCACAACGACACCTCGCTGAGACGGCCTCCTCTCGGCGATCACGGGCGCCAGGAACATCGTCACGATCGCCACAGCCTGAGAGAGCCCGAGCATCCACCCCGCTCTGGCCGCACCCATCCCCTCCGACTGCAGGATCTCAGGCAGCCACGTCAGTGTCACGTAGTACGCCAGCGACTGCAACCCCATGAACAGCGTCACCTGCCAGGCCAGGGGCGAACGCCGCAGGTCTCTGACCCCGATCGAGCTTCGGGCAGACGGACCCTCAGGATGATCGTTACGGCCGAGCTGGGGGAGCCAGGCGACACCGGCGAGGAGGACAGGCACGGCCCACACCGCCAGGGCTGCTCGCCAACCGATACCTGCTACCTGTGCCAGGGGGACGCTCAAGCCTGCGGCTAACGCGGCGCTGATGCCCAGCGAGGTGGAGTACACGCTCGTCATGAGGCCGGCGTGTCCGGGGAACTCTCGCTTGACGAGGCCCGGCAAGAGTACGTTGGCTACCGCGATCGCCGCCCCCAGGACGACCGTACCCAGGAACAGAGCCGCCACAGCCTCCGCCCATCGCAACAGGATGCCGGCAGCCAGAACGAGCAGACTAGCCAGCAGCACACGCTCCATGCCGAACCGACGGGCCAAGCGCGGCGCGATCGGCGAGAGCAGCCCGAAGGCTAGGAGCGGCAACGTCGTGAGAAGTCCCGCTACCCCGTTGGATATGCCGGTGTCAGCCCGGATCTGGCCGATCAAGGGCGCCACGCCGGTGAGTGCCGGGCGCAAGTTAGCCGCTAGGAGCATGATCCCCAGTACAAGGAGGACGCTACTGAGGCCTGAGCGGCCGGATTGTGCCGTGGCGGAAGTCCTCTTCGTCATACTGCGTCCCCTGTCACCTTGCTGCTAGGCGTAGCCTACTCGACTTGACTCTTGTCGTTCAGGAGGATCGATCGTGCGCCTGCCACCGCCACGGAGCAGTTCTAAGAGTAGTCGGTAGGCGTGGGATGCCCTCACGCGATTCTGCACGATGTTGAGGGTTGTTCGCAGGCCACGCGTGCACTGTACGGGAGCTGGGTAGTACGCGCTACGGACTTATTGCGCCGCTCTAAAGGAGGAGGTGCGCAGAGAAGTGATTCTTCTCTCCGCCTGAGGTGGGAGGCTTCACGGTTCACCCACGGAGTAACGTTGGACCGCTCCGACGTCCCAGGATATGCCGCTCCCCGCTGCGTCGGGGATCGAGGCATAACCATCCTCTATCTTGAGCTGCTCCTCGAGGATCGGGTCTGCCCAGTCGACGTACTCCAGCCAATGCCTTGTGGGGCTCACCGCCAGAAGGTGCGCGCAGATCTCAGGGAAGAGGTGGCTCGAGAGTGGAATCCCTGCGGCCCCAGCTAGCGCTGCGGTCCTGAGCCAGCCTGTAACCCCGCCGATCTTCATCGCGTCCGGCATCACGTAGTCTGAGGCACCCACCTCGATGCTCTTGGCCACGTCGTGCGGCCCCCACCAGTTCTCTCCGATCTGAATGGGGGTCTTGGCATCGCGCCTGATTTGCGCGTGGCCGGAGTAGTCGTCGGCGCGGGTTGGCTCTTCTATCCAGTAGAGCCCTTCGTCTTCCAACGCCGCGGCGCGCCTACTCGCCTCCGCGACCGAGAGCGACTGGTTGTAGTCAGACATCAGCACCACCTCCTCTCCGACCGAGTCCCTGATCGCCCGGACCACCTCGAGGTCCGTCTTTAGCTCCTGGTACCCTAGCCTGACCTTGATGGCACTGAACCCCGGAGCAAGGAGTTCTTGGGCTTCTTCTGCTGCGCGCTCGGGGCCGATCATGCCCAGCCCGCAACTGTTGTAGGCTGGAATCCTGCATGACCTACCGCCGAGCAGCTTCAGAAGGGGCATCTCGCAAGACTTTGCCAGTGCGTCCCAGGCGGCCATGTCGATGCCGGCCATCGCCATGGAGCTGAGTCCCTGCGGCCCTAGGAGCCGGAATGTCTTCTGCAGCTTCCGCTCGATCTCCACCGGGGCGAGGAGATCGCCCTCGATCACAGGTTCGAGGTTGGAGAGGAGTTTAGCCAGTGGCTTCAGCACCAAGGGCGTGGGACAGAAGACATAGCTACACCCGGTGACCCCTTCCTCGGTGAGGAGGTCGATCAAGACCATCGCTGCCGAGCCAACCTCGCCTCCGCCGGTCTTGAGAGTACGGTTCATAGGTACGTCGACCGCGTGGACGACGAGGCCGCGAACAGTGCATTCAGAATCGAGGTTCATGCGTTCCCTCCTTGAGCGTCGAGCCAGGCCACCTTATTATCCTGTACTATCCAATAGTCCGCCGCTCCTAAAGGAGATACTTGCGGCGGACCAATAAGAGAGAGTGAGTCAGAAAGAAGCGACGAGAATGCCCTGCGATGAGAGGGTAGGTGCGGGACATTACCCACACCCACCGTGGCTGTTACAGTGGCTTTAGAGACTGCCTCCAAGTGCGTCGTCCATTGCTCTCGTAGCCTTATTTTGCATGTCGGGCAGTACGTGACCGTATACGTAGAGCATTCCCGATAAGTACGGGCCTTCCTCGGGTGGGCCTGCCTGGACTCGAACCAGGGACCTCTTCCTTATCAGAGAAGC
>Ga0126307_10000523_pt1 | contig 24832 bp, 25 predicted proteins | sample Plot28_FD_89955 | JGI IMG/M metagenome (GOLD analysis project Ga0126307, IMG submission 89955) | Serpentine soil microbial communities from UC McLaughlin Reserve, CA, USA - Plot28 | ecosystem: Environmental > Terrestrial > Soil > Grasslands | place: USA: UC McLaughlin Reserve, Lake County... | reverse complement strand
TCACCGCGCGTACGCGTCGCAGGTCGTACGTGCACGAGGCGAGCGGCGGAGCGACGCCGCGAAAGCGATAGATCGATTCGGTGCCGTCGTACGCGATCGGACGGCGACCACGCAAGCGACGACGAGCCTCATCCTCACGACGGATACACCGCAGCCCTGCGTCGCCGAGAGCTACCGGAGAACGCGGTCGCCGAGCGGCGTCTCGTCGAGGTGCTCGAGCAGGTGAGGAATCGACTCGAACACGGCCGCCGCACCCGCATCGCGCAGCTCTTGCTCGGACCACCCGCCGGTGATGACGCAGATCGTCTCCAGGTTCGCCATGGCCGCGGCGTCGATGTCCCAGCGCGAGTCGCCGAACATGACCGCGTCCTCAGTGCCCGCGTTCTCGAGCGCCGCGTGAATCGGGTCCGGGTGCGGCTTCGTGCGCTCGACGTCGTCCTTCGTCGTGTACGCGTCGACGACGTCCGAGCCCCCGAGCTTGTCGAGGAAGAACTCGAGGTCGTCCTTGCTCGACGAGCTCGCGACCACGAGCGTCAGGCCGCGTCCCCGGAGCTCGACGAGCAGCTCGCGCGCGCCCTCGAGCGGCGCGCACTCGTCGCGAATCGGCTCGAACTCCTCCGAGTGCGCATCCCGTAGCTCGTCGCCGAGACGCCGCTCGACGTCCTCCCCCGCGACTGCGGCCACGTACTGATCTCCGCCCATGCCGATGTGGCGATGGAGCCGCCACACCGGCAGGACGAAATCGAAGCGCCGAAACGCTCGGTACCACGCCAGCGCGTGGTGGTAGTTCGCGTCGACGAGCGTGCCGTCGAGATCGAGCAGGACGGCGCGTGCCATCCCCGACTACGCCGTCGCGCCGGCGCTCGAGCGCTGCCGCGCGTGAACGCCTTCCGCGAGCTCCTCGACCATCTTCGCGCAGAATGCCGGCAGGTCGTCCGGCTTCCGCGACGAAACGAGCCCGTTGTCGACGACGACCTCCTCGTCGACCCAGGTCGCGCCCGCGTTACGCAGATCGGTCTTGATCGACGGGAACGACGTCAGCGTGCGACCGCGCAGGACATCGGCCTCGATCAGCGTCCACGGCCCGTGGCAGATCACGGCGACCGGCTTGCCCGCTTCGAAGAATGCGCGGACGAACTCGACGACGTCCGGATCCTGTCGGAGGTTGTCGGGATTCCCGACACCGCCGGGAAGCACGAGCCCGTCGTACTCGTCCGCCCGCGCGCTGCTCACCGTCTTGTCGACCTTGAACGAGCCTGCCTTGTCGTAGTGGTTGAAGCCCTGGATCTCGCCCTCCTCGAGCGAGATCAGCTCCGGCTGCGCGCCGGCGTTCTCGACCGCTTGCCACGGCTCCGTCAGCTCGACCTGCTCGACCATGTCGGCGGCCAGAAACGCGATCTTCTTCCCCTGCAGCTTGGCGTCTGCCATCTTCGCCTCCTCTATCGCTTCCAGAGCGGAGCGTTCCAGCGGACGTCGAATCGAAACGGGCTACCCTCATCTCCACGCGCCCGTAGCTCAGCTGGATAGAGCAGCGGCCTTCTAAGCCGCCGGTCGGAGGTTCGAATCCTCCCGGGCGCGCCTGGTCGCGGTCGCTCCAGGCCGGCGGTGCCCGCCTCCGCGCCCGGAGGCGCTACGTGAGCGCCGGCGGCGCGCCGACTCGTTCGCGCTTGTGCTTCAGGTAGTCGACGATCAGGACCTGGATCGTCCCCGCGACGGGAATCGCGCCGAGGGCGCCGATCACACCCGCGATCTCGGCGCCGATCAGCACGGCGAGGAGGACGGCGAGGGGCGAGATTTGCACCGTCCGCCCGTAGACGAGCGGCTGCAGGACGTGGTTCTCGAACTGCTGGTAGAGGATGAAGAAGACGAGCACGATGATTCCCGCGACGGGCGTGTGCAGGAACGCGACCGACGTGATGATGATCGCGGCGATGGTGGCGCCGGCGAGCGGGATCAGGTCGAGGATCGCGACGATCAGGCCAAGCGCCACCGCGTACGGGACGCCCAGGATCAGGAGCACGATCGTCGTCAGGATCCCCGCGATCAGCGAGATCGCGAGATTGCCCGTCACGTACCCGCCGATCGTCCGGTAGACGTCGCCGCCGACCGCTTTCCAGCGAGGCTGCGAATCCGGAGGTAACAGCCCGAAGAGCCGCTCGATCCACCGGGGGCCTTCGAGCAGCATGAAGAGCGTCAGAAAGGCAACCGTGACGATGCCGACGACGATGTTCAGCACGCTCTTCGTGACCGCGACCGCGGTCCCCGAGATACCGAGCAGCCTCTTCGCACCACCCTCCTGGACCTGTTCGCGAATGCGGTCGACGACGTGGTACTTGGTCTGGAGGAACCCGAGCCGGCCGCGCCCTTCTGTGATGTCCTCGACGTAGCCGGGCGTCGCCTCGGCGAAGCTGTTGACGTTTCGCACCACCGTCGGGATGAAGGTCGCGGCGATCGTCGCGACTGTGGCGAGAACGGCGAGGTATGCGATGGCGACGGCGGCGCCGCGTCGCGCGACGCCGCGCCGCTGCAGCCACTCCACGAGCGGGTTGATCGCAAGCGCGAGGAACAGGGCGATCAGGAACCAGACGATCACGGTGCGCGCGATAGACACGACCCGGATCAGCGCCCACACGGCGAGGACGATGCCGACGATCGCAAGGATCGTGCGGACGCGGAAACGGACGATCCGTTCGAGCACCGCCGGTGATCGTCGCGAACGCGTCGGACGTTTGGCAGCGCGCAGCCGGAGGTAGCCTGCGACCGTGACGCTTCGCACCTACACGATCGAGCGGGCGCTGACGCTGCCGGACGGGCGTGCGGCGAAGGTGCGACTCGGCGTCGCCGACGACTCGTACATCCCGAAGCGCGAGCAGGAGACGGTGGTGCTCGAGCTGCTGATCGGGGACAGCCACGCCGCGGCGCTCGACACGGTCCTCGATCCGGACGACGAGGACCACGGCGCGACGGTGGTTCAGGAGATCGCGCGCAAGCTGGAGACGGGCGAGCTGGAGCCGACGGCCGGCGCGCTCGAGCCTTACGCGGACCGGCTGCCGTGACGTCGGCGACGCTGCACACGTCGAAAGGCGCGATCGGGCTGGAGTTGCACGACGAGGACGCGCCGAAGACGGTCGAGAACTTCCTCAAGCTCGCACGTGACGGCTTCTACGACGGCGTGATCTTCCACCGCGTGATCCCGGACTTCATGATCCAGGGCGGCGATCCGACTGGGACCGGTTCGGGCGGCCCCGGCTATACGTTCGAGGACGAGTTCAACGACCACAAGGTGGTCCGCGGCGCACTCGCGATGGCGAACTCAGGGCCGAACACGAACGGGTCGCAGTTCTTCATCGTCACCGCCGACGCGTGCCCCTGGCTCGACGGCAAGCACACGGTCTTCGGTCGAGTCACGGACGGCATAGACGTCATCGATGCGATCTCGGGCACCGACACGGACTCGCGCGATCGGCCGCGGGACGAGATCCGCATCGAGCGCGTCGACGTCGCGTAGCGTCACAACTCCTTCACGTACTGCACGTCGATCGGGTGCGGCGGGAACGGGACGACGCGCGTCTCGTCCGTGAGCGTCCACCCGCGGCGCTCGTAGAAGCGGCGTCCAGCAGCGTTTTCCTCCAGCGTCCACAGCTTCGCACGCGTCGCGCCGCGCTCGCGCATCCGCGCGAGCGCGTGATCGAGCAGCATCGAACCGACGCCGTGCGACCACCGCTCCGGGACGACGTAGAGCGTGCGCAGCCATTCGTCGTCGACCGAGACGGAGCCGACCGGGTCATCGTCGGCGTCCGCGATATCGACGTCGATTGCACGATCCTCGAGCGCGTCCCGCCACAGCGCGAGCACCTCCTCGTCCGGAAACGGGTACTGCTCGGGCGGATAGATGTGCGCAAACGCCGCGACGGAGGCGGCCCGCTGGATCGCGACCAGGGCGCGCAGGTCGTCGTCGCGCGCCGCGCGAATCCGGAGCCGATCAATCCAGCCGGCCAGGCCGATCGAAACCTCCGGATTCCTGAATCGCGCCGTAGATGCTCTGTACCGGAGCCCATGCTGCTGCTCCGGCGTCAGCTTCGATAGCCCGAACCCACACGCTCACCGACGCCCGAGAGACGCTGAGGCGTCGAGCGATCTGCTTGATCGCAAGACCGTCCTCCGCAAACGGCGCGCCGCGTTCCCGTTGCTGAGTTTTCATACGAGACAACGTACCGCGACCGTCGGACGGAACGAGCAGAAGCGGGCGAGCGGGATCGAACCGCCGTACCCAGGGTGGAAACCTGGTGCTCTGCCATTGAGCTACGCCCGCGCGCGGGTAGCGTAGCCGCCCGTGCACGACCCCTATGCGTGGCCGCTCGGGCCCGACGCGTACGCCGCGGTGCCGCTGCTCTGCATCGCGTACGCCCTCCTCGCACGCCGGCACACGCCCGAGCTGTGGCGAGTCGCGTGCTTCGCGGCCGCGATGCTGCTTCTGCTCGCGGTGCTCGCGACGCCGCTCGACACGCTGGCCCTGCACCACCTGCTCAGCGCGCATCTGCTCCAGAACGTCGTGCTGGCGGAGTGGGCACCCGGGCTCGTCGTCCTCGCGATTCCGCCCGCGCTCGGCCGCCGGCTCCACGTCCCGCTCGCGCTCGCGCTCCCGTTGTGGCTCGCCACGTACTTCTTCTGGCACGTCCCCGCCGTGTACGACTTCGCGCTCCGGCACCATCCGGTTCTCCACCTAGAGCACACGACGTACTTCGCGAGCGGGCTCGCGCTCTGGTGGCCGGTCGTCCACGGGCGGTACGCGCCGCAGACGAAGGCCGTGTACCTCTTCATCGCGTTCGTGCTTGCAAGCCCGCTGGGTCTCCTGCTCGCGCTCCTGCCGCAGCCCGTCTACGGCTTCTACGAAGAGCGCCCCACGATGTGGGGGCTGTCGCACCTGACCGACCAGCAGATCGCGGGCGTGACGATGGCCGCGGAGCAGGCGGTCGTCTTCTTCGCCGCGTTCGCCTGGTTCTTCGTCCGCTTCCTCAACGAGGAAGAGCGCGCAGCGGAGCGCCTGCCTAAGGCGTCGGCACGGTCGTCGCCACCGTCTCGGTCGTCGCGCTCGTGACCGTGACGGTCTCCTGCACCGTTGCGGTGGTACCTGCGGATACGTTCAGCCGCACGGTCGAGTCCGGCTTGACGCGCTCACCCGCCGAAGGATCCTGGAGGATGACGCTGTCCTCGGCGGCGGCTGACGGCACACGGATGACGCGCGGCACGAGCCCTGCCGTCGTCAGCGCCTCGATCGCCTGATCGAGGGACACGCCGCGGAGGGACGGAACCGAGACGAGGCTGGGCCCGCGCGACACGTTGACGTTCACGCTCGATCCGACGGCGACCCGCTCCCCCGCCCGCGGCGCCTGCGCGAGGATCGTCCCCGCCTGCTTCTCGGACGCCACGGCCTTCTGGACGAGCGTGAGCTGCGCTTGATCGGCGAGGCGTTGCGCGGCCGGCCGGCTGAGGCCGACGAGCTCCGGCACGGACACCTCGCGGCGACCGCTCGAGACGACGGCCATCATCCGCCCGCCTTCCTCGAGCTGCTCGCCGGCGCGCGGTGCCTGCTCGAGCACCGAGCCCGCCCGCGACTCGCTCGCGCGCCTCACGATCCCGAGCTCGAAGCCGCTCGACAGCGCCCTGTTTCGAGCCTGCTGTTGCGAAAGCCCGACGAGGCTCGGCGCCTCGCTCGTCTCGGCCGCCGACTCGCGCTCGTCGAGCCAGAGGACCAGGAAGGCGATCGCGGCGGCAGCCATCAGCGCGGCGGCGAGCCAGCCCCAGATGTCGCGCCTCGGCGGTGGAGGTGGCGGCTCCTCGACGACGACGCGGCGCCGCGGGTACGCCGGATCGACCTCGTCGACGGGACCGACCTCCTCGACGACTGCGCGATCGTCCGGCGCCGGAGGCGGGGGCTCGGCCATGACGCACTCGTTCCCGGCCCGCGAGGCGGCCGAAACCATCGGGACGGCGCGATTCGAACGCGCGGCCTCTGCGTCCCAAACGCAGCGCTCTAACCAGGCTGAGCTACGTCCCGCCGACGACAGTGTAGGCTCGGCGGCCGCTGCGCACGGGCAGCGGGCAAACGATCGCGCGATCTTCGCGCGTCCCGCCGCCGTGGCTCCGCCACGCACCCGACAACCATGCCGAAGCAGAGTTCCCGCGGCTGCCATCCGAGTGACGAGCGCTCGGCGCGGCGGGGATCCCCCAGCGGTCAACCACGCCGGCAAGGGATGCAGTGACCGAGCCGATCCTGCCTGCACCGGGGGCGCGGCCCGACCGCAATCCGCTCCGCGGCTACGTGATGGTGACGGTCGCCGCGATCCTGTTCGCCGTCAACGGAACAGTCTCGAAGGTGATCCTCGAATCGGGCGTGTCGTCCCCGCGGCTGTCCGAGGTCCGTTCTGCCGGCGCATTCGTCGTGCTCGCGGTCGCGGTCCTCGTGTTCCGCCCCGCGATCCTGCGCATCGGCAGGCGCGAGCTCACGTTCCTCGCGCTCTTCGGAGTCGCGGGCCTCGTCAGCGTCCAGCTCTTCTACTTCCTCGCGATCCACCGGCTCGAGATCGGTGTCGCGCTGCTGATTCAGTACCTCGCGCCGTTGCTCGTCGCGCTGTGGGCGCGGTGGGTCTACCGCGAGCATGTCCGGCGGCGCGTGTGGGTGGCGCTCGTGTTCTCCCTGATCGGGCTCTCGTTGATCGTCCAGGTCTGGACGGGCATCGAGCTCGACGGGCTCGGCGTCGTCTTCGCGTTGCTCGGCGCCGTCGCCTACGCGACGTACGTCCTCCTCGCCGAGCATGCCGTCGTCCGGCGCGACGCCTTCTCGGTCTCGTGCTACGGCTTCCTCTTCGCGGCGCTCTTCTGGACGCTCGTGCAGCCGTGGTGGAGCTTTCCGGCCGGAGTCGTCGGCAGCGACGTGTCGCTGCTCGGCAACCTCGCCGACGCTCACCTGCCCGTGTGGCTGCTGATGGCGTGGATGATCGTCCTCGGGACGATCGTGCCGTTCGCCCTCATCGTCGCCGCGCTTCGCCACGTCGCTGCGACGCGGGCCGGAATCACGGCGATGCTCGAGCCCGTCGTCGCATCTCTGGTCGCGTTCGCGTGGCTCGACGAGTCGCTCTCCGCCGTGCAGCTCGCGGGCGGCGCCGTCGTGCTCGCGGGAATCGTGCTCGCGCAGACGGCGCGCTGACCGCGGCGGCTACTCGGATTCCATCAACGACCGCAGCTCGGCAAGCTTCTCCGTCCGCAGCTCGTCGCGCTCGCCCCGCGCGATCCGGTCGAGGAGCTCGCGCACCAGCGGCGCCAGCTCGAGCGGGTTGAACGGCTTCGTGACGTAGTCGATGCCGCCGATGTCGAGCCCCCGAGCACGGTCGCGGAACTCCGCTCGCGCCGTGAGGAAGATGATCGGGATGTGGTCTGTCCGCGCATCGGCGAGCAGGTCTTCGGCGACGCGCCAGCCGTCGAGCGCCGGCATCATCACGTCGAGCAGGATCACGTCGGGCCGCTCGCTGCGGGCCATCTCGAGCCCGCTCGGGCCATCGCTCGCCTCGAGCACCGTCATGTCCTCGGCCTCGAGGTTGACGCGGCAGAGCAGCCGGATCGGCGGCTCGTCGTCGATGACGAGGACGCGCGTCTTCGCGTCGGAATCCACGTGTGCTCGGACCTCCGCGTTAGACACGCGCGCGCTCCCCTCCGACGCCCGCCGGCGCGAGCGGCAACTCGAACCAGAACCGAGAGCCCTTGCCCTCCTCGGACTCGACCGAGATCCGGCCGCCCATCGCCGACACCAGCCCCTGGGCGATGAAAAGCCCGAGACCCGTGCCGGACGACGACTCGCCCGCGCGGTAGAACTTGCTGAAGATCCGCTCGTGCTCCGAGCGAGGGATGCCGACGCCCTCGTCGGCGACCGCAAGCTCGATGGTCGCGGGACTGCTCCTCCGGGCCACGACCGTGACCGTTCCGCCGTCGGGCGAGAACTTCACGGCGTTGTCGAGCAGCGCCGCGAGAATCTGCCGCAGCTTGTCCCGGTCGGCGTGCGCCGCGAGGGGCTCGGTCGGGACGTCGACCACGAAGCGATGTCCGTCCTGCGTCTCCTGCTCCACGCCGCCGACGGCCTCCGAGAGCAGCGGTGCGACGTCTGTCGCCTGGAGGTTCACCTGCAGGTCGCCCGTGTCGAGCCGCGCGACGTTCAGGAGCGCATCCACGATCGAGGACAGGCGGGCGGACTCGGAGGCGATGTAGCCGAGGAACGTCTTTCGTTCCTCTTCGCCGAAGAGCACGTCCTCGCGCAGCAGCGTCTGGGCGAAGCCGTAGATCGACGTCAGCGGCCCGCGCAGCTCGTGCGAAACGGTCGCGACGAACTCGCGCTTCATCTCCTCCACCAGCCGGTCTGCCGAGATGTCACGGAACGCGAAAATCCGCCCGGCGACGGCGCCGGCCGGATCGCGCATCACGGCCTCCGTGACCGACAGCCACACCTCTTCGTTGCCGCGCGCGATCGGCACGAGCCGCCCGGGCTGGCCGCCGACCTCGAGGTTGCGCCCGAGAACGTCGACGACGGGGCGGCCCATCGCCTCGGCGGCCGGCACGCCGGTCACGCGCTCCGCGGCCGCGTTCCAGAGAACGACGCCGCCGTCGCGGTCGATCGCGACGATGCCCTCGGCGATGTTCGCGAGGATCGCGTAGCTCCGTTCGCGGTCGACGGCGACCGAGGTGAAGAGCTCCGCGTTCGAGAGCGCAGCCGACGTGTTCGCGGCGAGCGCGAGGAGCGCGTCGACCTCGTCGGGCCGCCATGCGCGCGGCCGGCGCGCGTACAGCGACAGGACACCGTGCGTCGCCCCCTCGGGACCGACCAGAGGCACGCCGAGAAAGGCCGCGAAATCGGCCTCGAAGACCGGATCCGCGGCGCGGTAGCGATCGTCCTCGCGCGCGTCGGAGACCGCAATCGGAGAGCGCGACTGGTGCACGTCGCCGGAGAGCATGCCGCTCAGTGGCGTCCGCTCGCCGACGAACGCTTCGAGCTCGCGGCTCGCCGCCGTCACGATGAGCTCGTCGCCCTCGACGATCCGCACCGCAGACGCATCGGCGCCGAGCAGCTCAGGCGCGCGTTGGACGACCTCGTCGAGCACGACCGCGGGGTCGAGCTCGGTGGCGAGGCGACTCCCGGTGCGCGCGAGCTGCTGCGCGAGCGCACGTGCGGCGCGCTCCGCCTCGTAGAGCTCGCTGCGCTCGAGCGCGCCGCGGGCGGCACTCGCCAGATGTCGCGCCAGCTCGATGTCCTCGTCACTGAACGAGTGGACGGCGTCGAAGAACACGAGGACGACGCCCGAGCCGTCGTCGCGCGGCGTCTCGAGCGGAACCGCCATCAGCGCTCCCGGCGAGAGGCTCCGCCAGCTGTCGGCGAAGCGCGCATCCGTCGCCAGCGACTCCGACGCGATCACGCGACGCTCCTCCGTGCACAGCGCGAGAATCGAGAGCGACTGGCGCACGTCGCCGCGAAGCGCGTCGGCCAGCGCCGCCGGAACGCCCGAGGCGCCGGCGAGGGCGAGGCCGCCGTCTCGCTCGGGGAGCAGGACGGCAGCGGCCTTCCCGCCGAGTGCCTGCGCGGCGACCTGCGCAACGGCGTCGAGCGTCTCGGCGCGCGACAGCGACTGGCCGAGGACGCTGGCGATCCGGTAAAGCCCCTCCTCTGCGCGCGCCCTGCGCGCCGTCTCCTCGTAGATCTCGGCATTGCGGAGCGCCAGGGACGCCATGAGGGCGAACGCGCCGAGGAGCTCGGCGTCGGCGCCCGTGAACTTCCGCCCGCCGCGCGTGGCGACGCCGAGCAACCCGCGCGTCTCGTCCGACCACACCATCGGCGCCACGGCGACGTCGGTGAACCCTTGGTATGCCGGGTGCGGGACCGGCTCCGCGATGTGCTGGTCGCCGGTCGAGACCACCGTCGAGCCGCGCGCGATCGCGTCGGCCGCGACCCCGCCCGAGGCGGCGAACTCGAAGCCCACGAGCTCCTGAGGCATCCCCCGTACCGCCGCGCAGCGCAGGAGTGATCGCTGTGCGTCGTACAGGTAGAGGTCCGCCGCCTCGACCTCCAGCAGCGTCGCGACCTGGTCGACGAGACGCTGGAACACGATCGCCAGCTCGAGCTCGCTCGTCACCTCGCGCGCGGCGCGCAGGAGCGCCGTCTGCTCGCGGAGCCGGTCGGCGTTCTCGGCGAGAAGCTGGGCGACGTGCAATGCGATTCCCACCTCTCGCGCGATCGCCTCGGCAACGGCGATGTCGCCCGGCCCCCATCGTCGAGGCTCCGAGGAATGGACGGCGAACGACCCGAGGACGTCGCCGCCGACGACCACGGGCGTCGCCAACGCGCCCCGGCTCCCCGTCCGCCGCAGCTCCGCGGGGTCACCGAGCGAAGGGTCCGACAGCTCGGGCGCATCGGCAACGTCCTCCACCGCGATCGTGCGCGCCTGGCGCTGGGCGAGATTCGACACCGGCAGCCGCTCCTCTCGCCCGGAAATCGAGTCCATCCCCGAAGTCCGCCACTCGGCCTCGAGGAAGCTCGCGTCGCCGACCGCCACGCGAACGAAGCAGCGGGAGACGCCGAGGCCGGGGCCGGCCTCGTCGACGACCGTCTGGAGCACCGAGCGCACGTCGAGCTCGCTCCGGAAGCGAGCCGAGATACGCGCGACCAGGCGCTCGCGTTCGAGCGTGTCGCGGAGCGCGTCCGCCGTGCGCTGCCGCTCGAGCGCCAGCGCCGCCTCGTTCGCGACCGCCTGCAGGAGATCGAGCTCGCCGCGGCTGAAGTCCCGCGGACCGTCGAGCGCGGCGAGCACGAGGACCGCGAGTACGCGGGTGCCTCCGATCAGGGGGACGAAGGCGACGCTGTCCGGGTGGACGCGCTCCATCAGCCATGGGTTGACGAGCGGCGACTCGCGTGCGTCCGGCAACGCGAACGGCGTGCGGGCGAAGACCGTGTTCGCGGTGCCCGACGACTCGTGCCTGAGGTCGAGACGCACCTCGCGGTACCAGTCGACATCCTCCCCGCCCTGCCGCGCGAGCAGCCCGCGCGCCTCCGTCAGGTCATCGTCGATCGTCGTCAGCGCGCCGAATCCCACCCCGATCGTGTCGAGAGCCTCGTCGATCACGGCCCGAGCGATCTCTTCGCGCGTCTCCGCAGCGATCAGCGCGGCGGCGATGCGCGTCACGGCGCCGAAGTCGCGGTCGAGCTCGGTTCTCCGCGCTTCGGCCGCCTCGAAGCGCGGCCCGCTCAGAAGGCGCGTGCGGCCGACGATGCGAGTGAAGAACAGGAGGGCCGGGAGAAGCAGGAAGAGCAGCGCGAGGAACGCGATCCACGCGTGTCCCCCGAGCGGCTCGCCGCGGTCGACAACGATGACCCCGAGCAGGAATGCGGCCACGGACACGCACGGGAACGCGGCCGCAAGAGTGATATCGACGACCGTCGCCTTGCGACGGTCGCGCCAGAGCGCGGGCAGCAGCACCGCGCTGACGGCACCGTACGCAGCCGAGACCACGAACAGCGGCACGGCATTGATCAGGACGGTCTCGGTCTCCGTCGTCACAGGGGTGGTGTGATGATATGGACGAGGCCGCGGGATCGTCGGCTGCCTGACGCGCTGAATAGTCGACCGCGTTTGCGGTTTACAAAGATGGGCCGTGCGGCCTATTCACATCGGTTTGTGCGGCGAGTACCTTTTCCGAACTGGGCGATGCGAACTGCGGCGCGCGACCTAGTCAAGCTCCGCGGTGCGCAAGTGGGAAAGCCGGCCGCACCGACCCCCCGAGCGGCCGGCTTTACCTTTCTTTGGCATCGACGCGGGTGAGGCGCGAGCGGCTGGCTCGGGCGCGGGGACGGGCCGTCGGTCGACCCTTGAGCGGCTGACACTTCGTTGGCGGCCGGTGCGACGCGCTGACGCGAACGCGCCCGCACTACGATGGGAGCCATGGTCGAGCGCGTCCTTCTCGCGTCGCCGCGCGGCTACTGCGCCGGCGTCGAGCGTGCGGTCGAGACGGTCGAGCTGGCGCTCGCCCACTTCGGCACGCCGATCTACGTCCGGAAGCAGATCGTCCACAACGCGCACGTCGTTCGCGACCTCGAGCAGCGCGGCGCGATCTTCGTCGACAGCGAAGAGGACGCGCCGCGTGGCTCGACGATCGTCTTCTCCGCGCACGGCGTCGCGCCGGCGGTGCACGAGCGCGCGGCAGCCCGAGAGCTGCGGACGCTCGACGCGACGTGCCCGCTCGTCACGAAGGTGCATGTCCAGGCTCGCCGATACGCCGCCGACGGGTACACGGTGCTGCTGATCGGCCACGCGGGGCACGAAGAGGTCGAGGGGACGATGGGCGAGGCTCCGGAGGCGACGATTCTCGTCGAATCCGTCGAGGACGCGGAGCGGCTCGAGCTCCCGCCCGAGGCGAAGGTCGCGTACATCACGCAGACGACGCTTTCGGTCGACGAGACCGGCGAGATCATCGCGCTGCTGCGCCGCCGGTTCCCGCGGATCCATGCTCCGAAGAGGGAAGACATCTGTTACGCGACCTCAAACCGTCAGTGGGCGGTCAAGGAGATGATCGAGCACGTCGACCTGTTGCTCGTGATCGGCTCCCGGAACTCCTCGAATTCGAACCGGCTCGTCGAGGTCGCACGCGCGGAGGGCGTCTCGGCGCACCTGATCGACGACGAGACGAACATCGACGAGGCGTGGCTGGAGGGTGTGCGGGTCGTCGGCCTGACTTCGGGTGCGTCGGCGCCGGAGAAGCTCGTCGACCGCGTGTGCGACTGGTTCCGCGCCCGCGGCGTCCGTGCGATCGAGCCGTACCGGATGGTCGACGAGGACGTGACGTTCAGGCTCCCCGTCGAGCTCCGGCGCGAGCTCGCGCTCGCGGAGTCGCAGGCCTGAGGCGGCTCGCGGCGCTCGTCGCGGCCGGCGCCCTCGGCGCGGTCGGGTTCGCGGTCGGCTTCTTCGCACGCGGGAGCGAGGAGACGACGACGACCGTCGGCACAACCTCGACCGCGACGTCCGCAACGACCGTCACCACCGCGGGGGCAGCCGCGGGCTTGCCTGCCGCCGTCGAGCGGTCGCGCGCCGCGATCCACGACGCGGCGGCCGCGGCCGACTACGACGCGCTCGAGGAGCTCGTCCTGTGAGACGGCTTCACGTACTCGTACGGCGCGCCGGCCGAGGGCGGTGCCGTCGGGTACTGGCACAAGCTCGAGTCGCAGGGCGAACGTCCGCTCGACACGCTCGTGCGCATCCTCGAGCTGCCGTACTCACTCGGTCAGGGGCTGTACGTCTGGCCGTTCGCGTATGGGCTGCCCCGGGCGGAGATGACGCCGTACGAGCGCGAGCTGCTCGGCCCGCTGGCGCGTTCGTACGCCGGCGAGGACTACTACGGCTGGCGCGCCGGCATCCGGCCCGACGGGACGTGGCAGTTCTTCGTCGCCGGCGACTAAGGCGACGCCTCTTTCGGCCAAGGCCGAGGGTCAGACCCTCGGACGAGTCCGTTCAGGACAGGAGGTCGCCGACCAGGTCGTCTTCAACAAGCGCCTCGAGCCTCCGAAGCGCCCGGTCCTCGCTCTCGCCGAGCAGCCGAAGGACGCCGCCCGCCTCGAGGAAGGGTGGCCATCGCCAGCCGTTCACGAGCACGGCGTAGCTGCTCCACCGCCAGTCGCGCGCACGCGTGCACATCCCGGCTTCGACGGGGTTCCGCGCGATGTACCGGAGGCTCTCGAGGAGTTGCGCGTCGCTCGTGACGAGCTTCGACCCGAACCGCGCTCCGAAGACGTGCCCGCGGTCGCCGTAGATCGCGTTCATCGTCGTCGCAAAGCGGCTGTTCAGCCATTGCATCGCCCGCGAGAGATCGGGCTCCTCCGTTCGGACCAGCAGGTGGTAATGGGTCGAGAGGAGGACGTAGGCGACGATCTGCAGCGAGTAGCGCGCGGTGACGGCGTTGAGAAACGAGAAGAATCGCTCGCGCGCCAGGTTGTCGAAGAACAGCGCGCCGGAGCTGACGGCGACCGCCCACACGTGATGGATCCCGGGCACGTCGATGCGGGGAGGGCGGGGCATCGATCCACCGTAAGCCCGGCATGCCGGCTGGTCCGCTCCTGGGGAGCGATCGGCACGAAGTCGGCGCGATCTTCTGCCCGTTTCGGCCAGGTATCGGGGCCAGACCCTCGGCCTTGTCCGTTCAGGCCTTGGCGATCTGGGGCTCGGCGAGGTCGCCGTCCGTACGCACCTCGACCGCGAGCGTTTCTTCCTTGATGCGGTCGGCGTGCTGGAGGAGCTCCGCGGCGCCGGCCGGGAGCGTCACGGCGATGCGGTCCGTCAGCTCGAGGCCCGCCTCGCGGCGCATCGAGTTGAGGCGGTGGATGAGGTCGAGCACGCGCCCTTCGAGCTCGAGCTCGGGATCGAGCGATGTGTCCAGCGCGACCGTCACTCCCGCTTCCGCATCGGCGGCGACGGCCCAGCCCTCGCGGCCGCGGCGCTCCACGAGCACCTCCTCCGGCGCGAGCTCGTGGCCCGCCGCACGGAATCTGCCGTTGCCGAGCTCCTCGAACTCGCCTCGCGAGAGCGCTTCGCGAACCGCGGGGAGATCGCGGCCGAGTCGCGGCCCGAGCGCCGGCAGGTGCGGCTTTACGAGCAGCTCCGTCGCCTCCACCTCGCCGAACTCGACCTCCTTCACCCGCAGCTCCTCGCGAATCTCGTCGACGTGCGAGCGCGCGACGGCCGCCCCCTGCACGACGAGACGGCGAAGCGGCTGGCGGTGCTTGATGCCCGCGAAATCACGCGCGCGCCGACCCAGCGTGACGACGGCGCGCACCTCGGCAACCTCCGCGACGAGCGCCTCGTCGACGTCCGCCACCTCCGGCCAGGGTGAGAGGAACACGGACTGTTCCTCCGAGACGAGGTTCCGCCAGAGATGCTCCGCGACAAACGGCATCACCGGCGCGATCACCTGCAGCGCCGCCGTCAACGCCTCCCAGAGAACGCGCAAGGCAGCCCGATCGCCGTCCCAGAAGCGTCGCCGGGAGCGGCGGATGTACCAGTTCGAGAGGTCGTCGACGAAGGCCTCAAATGCCGCGATCACGCTCGGCGTCCAGTACCGCTCGTACGCGTCCGTCGCCTCGCGCACGAGTTGCGCCGTGCGCGCCTCGAGCCAGCGATCGAGCGGCCGGAGCTCGCCCTCCGCCTCCGCTTCGGGGTCGAAGCCCTCAATGCGCGCGTACGTCACGAAGAACGCGACCGAGTGCCAGAACGTCAGCAGCCGGCGCTTGACGTCGTCCGCGATGCCGTAGCCGAACCGAAGCGGCTGGCTCGGCGACTGCTCGCAGAAGATCCACCGCACGATGTCGGCGCCCATGCGATCGAGCGCCTCGTTCAGCTCGATCGAGTTGCCCCAGGACTTGTGCATCTCGCGCCCGGTCTCGTCGAGCACCTTTTCGTACGTCAGCACCTTCCGGTACGGCGACCGGCCGTCGAGCGCGACGGCCATGAAGCTCTGCGAGTAGAACCACAACCGGATCTGCTCGCGCATCTCGGTGACCCACTCGGCCGGGAACCACTTCTCCCAGTGGGCGTGGTCGGGGAGGTCGGCGCCGGTCAGCCCGGCCGCCGCGCCCGTCGCGTTGCCGCCGGGAACCCACTCGGGGTTCTTCCAGCCGAGCGTCGAGAAGTGGACGATCCCCGCGTCGAGCCACGCGTCGCCGACTTCGACGACCCGCCGAACGTCGTCGCGCCCACACGATTCGCAGCGAATCGTCACGTCGTCGATCCACGGGCGGTGCAGCTCCGTCAGCCCCTCGAGGCCGCGCGTCGCACGCTCGTCGAGCTCGCCCCGCGACCCGATCACGTTCAGGTGCCCGCAGTCGCACGGATAGAACGGCAGCGGCAGCCCGAAGTACCGCTTGCGTGAGATGTTCCAGTCGCCCATGTTGCGGAGCCAGTCGTCCATCCGCTTCTTGTATTGCGGCGGCGTCCACTCCACCGTCGCGTTCGCCTCCAGCATCTGCCCGCGGATCTCGGTCGCCGAGATGAACCAGTCGTCGACGATGCGGAACACGAGCGGCGTCTTGCAGCGCCAGCAGATCGGATATCGGTGGACGAGCGTGCCGGCGCCGACGAGCAAGCCTCGCTCGCGCAGCGACTCGACCACCGGCTCCTCGACCGCGTCGGCCGGGCGCCCCTCGAGGTCGCCGTAGCCGGGCAGGAGTCGGCCCGACTCGTCGATCGGCATCAGGACGGGCAGATCGTGGACGCGCGAGAGCTCGAAGTCCTCGGCGCCGGAACCGGGCGCGATGTGGACGATCCCCGTTCCCTCGGCGAGCGAGACCTCGTCCCACGGGATCACGCGATGCTCGATCCCCTCCTGCGCCGGTAGGTGGTCGAACGGGCCGTCGTACCTCCAGCCGACGAGCGCGTCGCCCCGGAGACGCTCGACGAACGTGTCGTTGGGAAAGCGCTCGACCGCGACCCAGTCGCCGTCCTCGCGTCGGCCGTATTCGGCGTCGGGAGAGACGGCGGCCGCGACGTTCGCCGGCAGCGTCCACGGCGTCGTCGTCCACACGACGAGCGCCTGTCCCTCGCGTTCGCCGCGCAGCCGGAAGCGCACGTAGAGCGACGGGTGCTCGAGCTCGGTGTAGTTCTCCTCGCCCGCCTGCTCGTGCTGCGACAGTGACGTCCCGCAGCGCGGGCACCACTGGGTCGAGCGGTGGCCCTTGTACAGCCAGCCCCGCTCGCGCACCTGCTTGAGGAACCCCCAGATGTACTCGATGTTCGTGTCGGAGAACGTGTAGTAGTCGTTGTCCCAGTCCATCCACATCCCGAGCCGCTTCGACTGCTCGGTCTGCACCTCGGAGAAGTGGGCGACCCGCTCCTTGCACCGCGCGGCGAACTCCGCGAGCCCGTACTCCTCGATCTCGCGCTTCGAGTTGAGCCCCAGCGCCTTCTCGACCTCGACCTCGACCCAAAGCCCCTGGCAGTCGAAGCCGTTCTGGTAGCGCTGGTCGAAGCCGCGCATCGCCTTGTAGCGCTGGAACAGATCCTTGAACGTTCGCCCCCCGTGGTGCAGGCCGGCCGGGCCGTTGGCAGTGATCGGCCCGTCCATGAAGCTGAAGGGCGGGCCTCCGCGGTTCCTCTTGCGCAGCCGGTCGAACGTTCCCTCGCGCTCCCAGAGCTCGAGCACGTCGCGCTCGACCGCGGGATGGTCGGGAACGTGCGGCAACGCCGCAAAAGGAGCGCGGGTAGGCATGCTTTCGATTCTAGAGAGCGGGAAGAAAGCCGCCGTCCCGCGCGTTGACGACGCAGAACACACGACGAAAGGAATCAATGGCAACAGACGTCACCGAGTCGAGCTTCGAGCAGGACGTGATCGAGGATTCGCGGCAAACGCCCGTGCTCGTCGACTTCTGGGCCGAGTGGTGCGGCCCGTGCCACGCCGTCTCGCCCGTCCTCGAGCGGATCGCGACCGAGCGCGAAGGTCAGCTCAAGCTCGTCAAGGTCAACATCGACGAGAACCAGGATCTTGCGTCCCGTTTCGGCGTCATGTCGATCCCGATGATGATCCTGTTCAAGGACGGCGAGCCAGCGGCAGCCACGGTCGGCGCCCGGCCCAAGGGCGACATCGAGCGCCAGCTCGGGCTCGAGCCGGTCGCCGCGGCGTAAGTTCCGGCCGGGGGCTCGTCTACGAGCCCTCGGCCCTCTCCTTCTCCGGATGCGGCACGGGCGCCGTTGCGCGCTCGGCCGGCTCCTCGACGAGGTTGAGCACGCGCATGCCGTGGACGTACACGATCGAGCCGCCGAGCCAGCCTCCGAGCGTCAGCAGGAGGAAGCCGATCAGCGTCAGGATGAAGCCGTCCGCAGCGACGTTGCCGGCCTCGAATTCGTTGTGCCCGAAGATCGCGGCGAGGAGAAAGAACAGCGTCGCGGACAGCATCGCAGCCATGTGCGCGGTCGCCGTCTTCCACATCTCCGTCCCCCACTCGATGGTGAGCCAGTCGACGAGCCCGGTGAAGGCCGTGGCGGTCGTCACGATCAGACCCGTGACGAGGGCGAGCCACCACCCGTGGGTTGCAGCGTTGTCGCTGATGCCGAGGACGTCGGCGAGCGCGGCGATCATCGCGAACGAGTAGATCCCGATCGTCGCGTCGGTGAGCGGCGGGTGGTTCGGGTGCCCTGGTAGCCCCCGCAGCAGGTAGCTGAGATTCACGGTGCGCCTCCGTTTTCGCGGATTCCGGTGCGACGGATCATCGCACCGGGACCCGGACGGAGTCGCCTATTCCGTGACGCCTTCGAGGAACCGAAGGAAGGCCGCGTGCTTCCCGAGGAGAGCCGCAATCTCCTCGAGCCCTGCTCCAGCCCAGTCTTCGATCCAGGTTTCCGACAGGTCGTCGGCGATGTAGTGGAGGCCGCGTTCGCTCATGCCACCATGATCGGCGTTTTCCGCCACGGGTCAATGGGCCGTCCGGCTCATTCGCGCGGGACGGCGGGCCTACCCCGTCCGGAACGGACGCGGCTACGCTCCGCGCCGGTGCCGGGTTTCCTGCTCGTCAACCCGCGGGCGGGAAGCCGGCGGCCCACTCCCCGGGAGCTCGCGGACGAGGCTGCCGCGCGCGGCATCGAGACGCACGTGCTGCGCGAGGGAGACGACGCCGCCGAGCTCGCGCGCGCGTCGCAGGCCGACGCGCTCGGCATCGCAGGCGGGGACGGATCGATCGCGGCGGTCGCCGCAGTCGCGCTGGAGCGTTCGCTGCCGCTCGTCGTCGTGCCCTTCGGCACGCGGAACCACTTCGCGCGGGACATCGGGCTCGACCGCGACGACCCGATCGCGGCGCTCGACGCCTTCGGGAGCGGCGAGTCGCGCGCGATCGACGTCGGCCGGGTCGGCGACCGCCTCTTCCTGAACAACGTCTCGTTCGGCCTCTACGCGCGCCTCGTCCACCGCCGCGAACGGCATCGGCGGCGCCGGGACGCGTTCGCGCGCCTGCGAGCGATCTGGCTCGCACTGCGCCGGCGGCACCCGGAGCCGGTCGTCCTCGACGGGAACCCGCTCAAGGCGCGCCTGGTGCTCGTCGCGAACAACCGCTACGAGCTCGACGTGTTCAACATCGGCGAGCGGGAGCGTCTCGACGAGGGGAGGCTGCACGCGTATGTCGCCGAGGGATGGTGGCCGCGCGCGTGGCACGAGCGCTCCGCTGAGCGTTTCCGGATCGGCGCGCCGGGCCGAGTGCTCCGCGCGGCGGTGGACGGCGAGCCCGTCGTGCTCGACTCGCCCGCGGAGCTGCGTGTCGAGCCGCGCGCGCTACGCGTCCTGGTACCGCCCGAGCGCGAGTGAGAGCGCCTCGGCGTAGTGCGTGAACGCAAGCTCGTCCCACGGCAGCTCGTCGGGCTCGAACCACCGCAGCTCCGCCAGGTCGTCGGCCGCCTCGACTTCGCCGTCGAGCCGCGCGATCCACGTCAGGCAGAGGACGATGCGGTCGAAATACGGCTCGTTCCACATCCCGAGGAACTCGAGCGGCTCGGGGCGCCTGCCCGTCTCCTCCTCGACCTCGCGCAGCATCCCGTCCAGCGGGAGCTCGCCCTCGAGCACGAACCCGCCCGGGAGGTCCCAGTAGCCGGCGCGGGGGTCTCCAGCGCGGCGCCCGAGCAGGATGCGTCCAGCGGCGTCGAAGCAGACAGCCTCGGCGCCGGGCTGCGAATGCGCGTAGACGCGGAGCCCGCACGCGCCGCAGTGGACGTAGTCCTCGACACGCGCGAGCCCGGCTGCGCAGCGCGGGCAATACTTCCAGCCGTCGACGAATCCCACAGGGAGGCATTTTGAGCGACCAGCCAGAGGCGTCCGAACGCGAACAGGAGGAGGCCGCGCGCGGCGCCCGCGAGGAGCACGAGGCGATGGCCGCCCCGGGTCACGAGGATCCGGAGCAGGTCGAAGAGGACGGCGAGCAGTAATGCCGCGCCACGTGCCGGCGACGCAGGCCGAGCTCGCCCGCGTCGGTCTCCTCTCCGAGCTGCCCGGCGAGCGCCTGAATCGGCTCGCCGCGCGGATGCGCCGCGAAGACGTGCCGATGGGCAACGCGCCCGTGGTCGAAGGCGAGGAAGGCGATCGTTTCTACGTCGTGCTCAACGGTGTGTTCGCCGTCTCGAACCTCGGTGCTCCCGCGACCCGGGCGATGCTGCGGCCGGGGAACTATTTCGGCGAGGTCGCCCTCGCGATGCACGTGCCGCGCACGGCGAACGTCCGCGCGCTGACGCCGGCGACGGTCGCGAGCTGCGACCAGAAGACGTTCGACGAGTTCATCCGGCCGCTGTTCGCGGACGACGAGGGGGCGCCGGACTAGCGCCGCTCCGCCAGGTCGGCGAGCTGCTCGCCGACCGCGGGCGCGAACTTGAAGCCGTGGCCGCTGCACGCCGAGCCGACCACGATGCGCCCGTGCAGCTCGCACGCGAACCTCAAGTCGGCGGTGTTCGTATAGATGCACGTCTCCGCAGACAGCGGCGTCGGGTCGACGCGCGTGAGCCGGCGCGCAACCCAATTCGACACCGCCTCGACCACCACCGGGTCCGGCTCTCCGTCCTCTTCGGGATCGGTCGGGCGGCCGCTGTGGTGCCACCCGACCTTCGCCCCGACGCCCGGCGCTCGGAGCGCGAAGAACTCGTCGGGCTCCACCGAGTCGATCACCGATGGTAAGGGCGTCTCCTCCCACAGGGCGAAGTAGGCGACCGTCTCGCGCGTCGGCTGCGCCTCGAGCTCGATGCCCGCCGTGGCGAGGAGCTGCGGCGCCCAGCCGCCCGCCGTGACGATCACCACGTCGCCTTCGAGGTCCTCGAGCCGCTCGATGCGCGTTCCCTCGCGGATCTCGGCACCCGCGGCTCGAGCGCCGTCGGCGAACGCGTGCAGCGTGTTCTCCGCCAGCGAGATCCCCGCGTCGGGCGTGAACACCACTCGCTCCACGTCGTCATAGGCGAAGCCGAACCGCTCGCGCGCCTCCGCAGCCGTGAGCTCCTCGTGGACGACGCCGCGCTCGCGCAGCGCGGCGAGGCGCGGCTCGGGGTCGCGCTCGGCGTCGACGAGCCCCTCCAGCTCGAGCAGCGTCCGGCCCGACTCCGCCTCGAGCTCCCGCCAAAGCCCGTACGAGCGCTGCGCCAGCTCGACCCACTCGCGCTCCGGGTACGAGAGCCGAAAGATCCGCGACGCACCGTGGCTCGAGCCGCGCGTGTGCCCGAGCTCGAACTGCTCGTGGACGACGACCTCGTGGCCCCGGCGCGCGAGCGAGCGCGCCGCCGCGAGACCCATCACCCCTGCGCCGACGACCGCGACCCTCACGCCACCTCCGCGAGCACCGCGTCCGACAGCCGCGGCCATGCTTCGAGCGCCCAGTCGCCGAACTCCCGGTCGGTGAGGCACGCACACCCGAGACGGCGCTCGGGATCGACCCAGAGGAAGGTGCCGCTGCCGCCGAAGTGCCCGAACGTCGCCGGCGAGTTCGCCGTGCCGGTCCAGTGCGGCGATTTCGCGTCCTTCAGCTCGAACCCGAGACCCCAGTCGTTCGGATCCCAGCGGCCGAAGCCGGGCAGCACGCCCGCGAGCCCTGGGAACTGAACTGTCGTCGCCTCACGCAGCGTCTCGGGTGCGACGACCGTCGGCGCAAGCAGTTCCTGCGCGAGCCCGAGCATCGCGGCGAGCGTACCCTCGATGCCCGCGGCCGGCGATCCGACGAGCGAGGCGTCGAGCGACAGCGGGCGTAGCACGGCCTCCGCCGCGTACTCGGCGAAGGGCATCTCCGCTGCAGCCGCCACGTGCTCCGCGAGCTGCTCGAAGCCCGGATTCGAATAGATGCGCCGCTCGCCCGGCCTCGCGATCGGCACGTCGCCGTCGAACGGCAGGCCGGATGCGTGTGCGAGCAGGTGCCGGACGGTTGCTCCCGGTGGCCCGGCGGGCTCGTCGAGATCGACGGTTCCCTCCTCGGCCGCGACGAGCGTCGCGAGCGCCGTCACGAGCTTCGTCACCGACGCCCAGCGGAGCGTCTCGTCGGTCGGCCCATGCGTCGCCACGACCTCGCCGGAACGGACCACGCCCGCCGACGCGTGCCCCGCGCCCCACTCCTCGATCTGCTTCAGCGCCTGCACGCGCGGCGATACTAGATCGATGGAACGGCGCCTCATCTCGTCCGGCTCGTCGTGGGAGGCCCGCTACGGCTACTCCCGCGCCGTGGTCGACGGCGGCCGCGTCTACGTCAGCGGCACCGCGCCCGTGATGCCGGACGACGCCGACCCGCCCTCGGACGCGTACGCGCAGTCCCGCCGCTGCCTCGAGATCCTGGTCGCTGCGCTGGGCGAGGCGGGAGCGACGGCGGCGAACGTCGTCAGGAGTCGCGTTTTCGTCACCGACCGGATGTACATGGACGAGGTGATGCGCGCGCACGGTGAAGTCTTCGCGGACGTGCGCCCGGCCTGCACGGGAATCGTCGCGCAGCTCATCGATCCGCGCTGGCTCGTCGAGATCGAAGTCGAGGCGATACTCCCGTCGTGAAGGAGGCGTATCCCGCGTCGATCACCGGCAAGGGCAGCGGCGGCGCGACCGGCGTCAGCGTCCTCGACCACGCGTTCGGCAAGAGCGAGCCGTACACGCTCGGCGTCGAGGAGGAGTACATGCTGCTCGACCCGGAGACGTTCGACCTCGTCCAGCACATCGACACGGTGCTCGCGGCGATGGCGGGCCACGAGCTCGAGACTCGCGTCAACCCCGAGCTGATGCAGTCGGTGCTCGAGGTCGCGACTCCCGTCTGCCGCACGCCCGCGGACGTCGCGCAGGCGCTGCGCCAGCTTCGCGCCTACGTCACGGGCATCGCGCTCGACAAGGGGCTGCGCGTGGGCTCGGCGGGCACCCACCCGTTCTCGCTCTTCGAGCGCCAGCGCATCACCGCGCGCGACCGCTACCGCGCGATGGTCGACCAGATGCAGTACGTCGCCCGTCGCGAGCTGATCTTCGGGCTCCACGTCCACGTCGCGATCGACGACCCGGACACCGCAATCGCCGTCGTAAACGGGATGCTCGTCCACCTCGCCCCGCTGCTCGCCCTCTCGGCCTCGTCGCCGTTCTGGCGCGGTGAGCCGACGGGTCTCTCGTCGTCGCGGCAGATGGTGTTCGCGGCATTCCCGCGATCCGGGCCGCCGCCGCGGTTCCGGAACTACGAGGAGTACGCGCAGGTCGTCGGGCAGCTCGAGAAGACCGGCTGCATCGCGGATTACACGCACATCTGGTGGGACATCCGCCCGCACCCGCGGCTCGGAACCGTCGAGGTGCGGATCTGCGACGCGGTGACGCGCGTCGAGGACGCGGTCGCGATCGCGGCCTACGTGCAGGGAGTGGCAAAGCTGCTCTCCGAGCGGCACCGCGCCGGAGAACGCATCCCGTCCCACCACCGGATCCTCACGAGCGAGAACAAGTGGCTCGCCGGGCGCTACGGGCTCGAGGCACCGGTGATGGATCTCGACACGGGGCGGCGGAACCGTATTCCGATCGCGCAGCTCGTCCGGCGGACGCTCAAGGAGATCGCGCCGCACGCGCGCGAGCTCGGCTCTGAGCAGGAGCTGGAGGGGATCAGGACCATCCTCGCGAACGGCAACGGCGCGGACCGCCAGCTTCGCGTGTTCAACGCGAACCGCGACATCGTCGAGGTCGTGCACGAGATCGCGAACGCGACCGAGATCCGCGAACCGGTTCCGGCTTAGTCGACGAGCCCGAGGACGCCGCAGGTCGATGTGCGCGACGACGCCGAGCGTCCCGTTCGCCGCCAGCAGCCCTTCGGGCGACAGCGCAAGCGAATGGTCGCGTAGGAGCTTCAGTGGGGCTCTCGACGGCATGTCGATGCAGACGGCGTACGCGCGACGCAGGTTGAGCGCGTGCACGCACGCGAAACGGTGGTGGGTGTCGAGGTAGAGCGTGAGCAGCCATTCGCCGTCGGCGGACGCAAGGTGACCTGCGGAGCGTCCGGTCATCGGGGACCGGATCGCGTACTTCGCCGACGACACGCTGCCCATCTCGACCGGCGACGGGGAGCAGGGCTGGGGCTCGGCAACGCCGACCCGCGCGTGCCGGCGGCGTGGCGGCCCGTAACGCACGAGCTCGCCCACGTGGGACACGACGGCGACGTGCGGCTCGCCGATGCGGACGGCAAGCGGGTCCTGCGGCGGGTTCGGGACGCCGGCGAAGAGGTGCGCGGCCTCGCGTGGTCGGACGACGGGAAGCTGCTGCTCGTCGTCGGGCAGTCGAGCGTGCGCGTCGTCCGGGCCGACGGCCGTCTCGTCGGCAGCGTTCCGACGAACGGCCCGACGCTTGCGGCCGCGTTTCAGCCCCGTACGCACCCGGTTCGCGCTCGTCGTCGGCCCGATGATCCTTCTCGTCGACGGCGGCGGGCTGAAGTTTCCGCCGCGCGCGACGTTCACCGGCACGACGCAGCTGTCCGACGTGACGTGGTCGCCCGAGGGCAAGTGGCTCGCCGTAGCGTGGCCGCGGGCCGGCCAGCTCGTATTCGTAGGCGTCGCCGCAACGCCGAAGCTTTACGTGGTGTCGAACGTCGCACGGCAGTTCGATCCGGCCGCGAAGCTGCCGCGCTTCCCGAACGTCGCGCGGTGGTCGCGGTAGCATCGCCGCGTGCTCCAGGTGGGAGAACGGGTTCCGGCGGTGCGCGTGCAACGCGCACCGGGCGAGGAAGCGACGATCGTCGAGCTCGTCGCCGAGCGGCCCGCGCTCTTCGTCTTCTACCTCTTCGACTGGTCCTCGACCTGAACGGACGAGCTCG
>Ga0126307_10000521_pt1 | contig 24871 bp, 20 predicted proteins | sample Plot28_FD_89955 | JGI IMG/M metagenome (GOLD analysis project Ga0126307, IMG submission 89955) | Serpentine soil microbial communities from UC McLaughlin Reserve, CA, USA - Plot28 | ecosystem: Environmental > Terrestrial > Soil > Grasslands | place: USA: UC McLaughlin Reserve, Lake County... | reverse complement strand
GTGACCGACAGCTCGAGCTCGGGCGCTCCCGGCTTCGGGACGCCCCTATGGTATGTGCACAGAGAAACCTGAATGGAGCTGCCCGAGGGGGCCGTTCTCCTGGCTTCCTCTGCGCCGACGCCCGTCTAGGCGTTCCGGTCCGGGAAGAATGCCTACGGGGTAGCTTTACCTCGAAGTAGACGAACGGCTCGTGCGGGGGATGCTGGAAGACTTCCAGGACGAGGCCAGGGAAGCCGGGGAGGACCCATACGAGATCCTGCGCCAGGCCTTTGAACACCTGCCGCAACTTCTGACCCGGGCTGGAATGCTCCACGAGAGATTCCTGAGGCTCCTCTGAAAAGCCAGCGTAGGGTCGCTGCGAGAGCGGTGCCTATCCGCCGGGTTGAGGGTAGTAGGATCTCAGAAGCGCATCCCAGATGCGATCTGGCAGAAGACGATGGAGCCAGATTAACAGGTGCGCCGAGGGAGTCACGGCGTAGCGGCTGTGGGGACGTGCGGCTGAGATTGCCCGCTCGATAGTCTCGGCGACCGTTTCCGGGTTCCCACCCAGCCTTGCCAGCGGTCCCTTCTCGTAGTTCTCGCGCGTCGCCCTCGCCACAGCGGCCTCGAAGCCAGCGTAGGGGCCAGTGACCGCCGCGTCTTCTCCCATCGAGTCAACGGCGGTTTGCCCGAAGCTGGTGCGGATGAGGCCGGGTTCGATCACCACGACCTCGACCCCGAAGCCGCGCACCTCGAAGCGCAAAGCGTCGCTTATCGCCTCGACGGCATACTTGGTGGCGTGGTAGAAGCCTGCTCCGGGGAAAGTCAGCTTGCCGCCCATGGACGACAGGTTGATGATCCTCCCAAAGCCCTGCTCGCGCATCCCCGGCAAGACCAGCTGGCACATACGCACCAACCCAAAGACGTTCGTCTCGAACTGGCGCCGGACCTTTTCCATGGGAACGTCCTCAACCGCGCCGGACTGACTGTAGCCAGCATTGTTGACTAGCACCCCGACCGCACCCTCGGCCCGCTCGACCTCCTCGACGGCGCGTCGCATGGACCCTTCGTCGGTTACGTCGAGCGGGATCAGCCTGCAGGCCCGGGCCTCGAGCGGCGCGATCGCCTCGACGTTGCGGGCCGTGGCGTACACGGTCCATCCCCTCTCCGCAAGGTGTTCGGCCGTCGTCCAACCGATGCCAGACGAACAGCCGGTGATCAAAACCGCCCTCGACGCTCCGGTAGACTCGATCCCGGATACCAGAAACTTTCCTCCTTCGCTGATCCGCCGACCCCACCCCTGCCATCCCATTATGCCGTCCCCCGGAGCATGAGAAAACCGAAGCCCCGATCCCCCCGGTCCTCTACCGGTGAACCGAGTGTTGCCTCGGAGGCGGAACTAGCCGATGCTCGACTGTTCATTCCATCCCCGAAATGCGCCGACATGGAGGACGTCTTGTCGCGCCGCTTAAAAACGTTGTTTATTCGCCTTGACAAGCGGACACAAAGTATCATAGGCTTAGGATACTTGTAGGCGAGCGAGCGAGGGACTCTTGTTAGGAGTTTCGGAAGAGCGGCGGAGAGAGATCTCGGGCCCAAGGTCCGACGCCGGCGGCTTGCTCACCCCTCCCATCCACCCGCGAGTATCCGCGGTAGCCGTACCCGTAGCCCTACGGCGACTAATTAGCCGGGCGGGCCGGGACGGCACTACCCGGTCCGCCTAGAGCCGGGAACGCGGGGCTAACTCCCCGCTCTGTTTGATCGGAAATCTTTACTCGCAGCACAGATAGGATGGGACTAATCGTGGAGAACACCGCTTTTAATATCGAATACAAGCCGCGCACCGGGAGCGAGGCGATGTGCGAGGCGCTCCTGGACGAAGGGGTCGAGTACCTCTTCGGGTATCCGGGGGGTGCCATCATGCCTTTCTACGACGCCCTCCCCGACTACCCGCTAAAACACGTCCTCGTCCGCCACGAACAGGCTGCGGCGCATGCAGCTGACGGCTACTCGCGGGCGACGGGTCGAGTAGGGGTGTGCGTAGCGACGAGCGGGCCGGGTGCTACGAACCTGGTTACAGGGCTCGCGACGGCGCAGATGGACTCGGTACCGCTCGTGGCGATCACGGGCCAGGTCGGCCGTCCGGCGATGGGCAAGGATTCCTTTCAGGAGACCAACGTCATGGGGATGACGCTGCCCTTCACCAAGCACTCTTTCCTCGTCGAGGACCCCGACGAGCTCTACCCGACGATGCGGCGAGCGTTCGAGATCGCACGGTCCGGGAGGCCAGGTCCGGTGCTCGTGGATGTACCTAAGGACGTGCAGTTCGCCGCGTGCAACGACAATGGCTACCGGAGGCTCAGGGAGGTTCCGGCGCCGGTCGCGAGTCCCGCTTTGGAGGCCGCAGCGGTTCTCCTCAAGAAGGCCAAGCGGCCCCTGATCCTGGCAGGACACGGGATCACCCTCTCGGGTGCGGAGCTGGAGCTGAGGCTTCTGGCCGAAAGGACGGGGACGCCGGTCGTCACGACGCTCTTAGGGATCAGCGCTTTCCCGGAGGACCATCCCTTGTACATCGGGTGGCCGGGGATGCACGGGGCGGCGAGCGTGAACCGGGCGATAGATAAGTCCGACCTCTTGTTCGCCGTCGGGATGCGCTTCGACGACAGGATCACGGGCGCGGTCGACAAGTTCGCCCCAAACGCCAAGATCGTGCACATAGACGTCGACCCCTCGGAGCTCGGCAAGGTCGTGCGTCCCACCGTCGGTATCGCGGCAGACGCGAAGGCGGCTTTGAGGGGCATCCTCGCTTCCTTCGAGGAGACGGAGAACCGGGACGGGTGTGCCGAGTGGCGCGAGGAGATAGCGAAGAGCCAAGAGCCTGAGAAGAGGTGCGAGGACGAAGCCAGGAACGAGTACGGCCCGATCCGGATCATGCATGCTATTAAAGCCGCCGCGGGCGAAGAGGTCCGGCTCGTCAGCGATGTCGGCCAGCACCAGATGTGGGCGGCGCAGTTCTTCGAGTTCACCAAGCCCAACAGCCACATAACCAGCGGGGGTTTGGGCACGATGGGCTTCGCGCTCCCGGCGGCGATGGGCGTGTCGTTCGCCTACCCGGACGAGCCCGTGTGGGTCGTCGCAGGGGACGGCGGCATCCAGATGAACCTTCAGGAGCTCGCCTCCATACGGGACTTCGGGCTGAACATTAAGGTCGCCATCCTCAATAATGGTTACCTCGGTATGGTGCGTCAGTGGCAGCAGTTCTTCCATAACCGCCGCTACTCGGAGACCCCGATCTCCGGCCCCGACTACGAGCAGTTCGCCACCGCTTACGGTCTCTCCGGCAAGACCGTGCGTGAGGGCGACGACGTCGAAGCCGCCGTGAGGTGGGCGCAGGAACAACCCGGGTGCGTAATCCTGGACTTCCACATCGACCCCGAGGCGAACGTGTACCCCATGATCCCGAGCGGGATGAGCGTGCACGAGATGATCGAGGAAAGCAGCGCCGCGTATGGCGGCGCATAACATGCCCCGTCGCGCGCCGATTGACGGCCCTCAACCCTATAGAGGTCCGCCTTTCGGGCGGGATGCTCGCCTTGAATCGCTTTCTGATGACGCTGCAGAACAAGCGGATGCCGGTCGCCTCCTTCACCGCCGGTAGGGACGGAAGTGGGATGCGGGCGACCGTCCTGCTCGACTGCCCGCCCGAGCAAGCCCGGCGGTACGTCGCGCTCCTCTCGGGTCTTGAGGACGTGGAGGGGATCGGGGCAGCGGACGAGACCGTGGAGGTCGCGCTGCTGAAGGTAGGAGGAGACGCTTGGCGCGAGTCGGTGGCACTGACAGGCCTCGAAGCGCACGAAGAGAACGGGACGATTGTGGTATCGGGGGAGCCGGAGAAGTTGGAGGCCTGGCTCGCCGAGATAAAGGAGGATCTGGAAGATCTGATACGGCTCGGACCGGTGATACGGCCAGGAGATGGGGGGGTTTAGATGGCTCGGGTATACCGCGAGGAGGACATAGGCAACGAGATCATCCAACGCAAGGTTGCGATACTGGGCTACGGCAGCCAGGGCCACGCCCACGCCCTGAACCTCAAGGACTCCGGCTGCGAGGTCGCCGTCGGCCTCTACGAGGGCAGCGCGAGCCGCACAAGGGCCGAGCGAGAAGGCCTCCAGGTGATGACCACCGCGGACGCGGTGCAATGGGCAGACGTGGTGATGATGCTCTTGCCGGACGAGAGGCAGCCCGCGGTCTTCAGGAGCGAGGTCGAGCCGAACCTATCCGAAGGCATGCTCGTGCTCTTCGCCCACGGGTTCAACATCCACTTTAACCAGATAACGGTCACGGCCGAGGTGGACCTGGGGCTCGTGGCGCCAAAAGGGCCGGGGCACGTTTTGCGGCGCCTGTACGTGGAGGGCAAGGGGATGCCGGCGCTGTTCGCGGTCGGGAACGACGCCTCCGGGGAGGCGCGCGACCTGATCCTCTCCTACGCCCGCGGCATCGGCTGCGGTAGGGCCGGGATCATCGAGACCACGTTCGCCGAGGAGACGGAGACGGACCTCTTCGGCGAGCAGGCGGTTCTATGCGGTGGGCTCACGGCGCTCCTGAAGGCCGGGTTCGACACTTTGGTCGAGGCGGGGTACCAGCCCGAGCTCGCGTACTATGAGTGCGTCAACGAGCTAAAACTGATCGTGGACCTCATCTACGAGGGCGGCCTCGCAAGGATGCGCTACTCTATCTCGAATACCGCCGAGTACGGGGACTACACGGCGGGCCCGAAGCTGATAGACGAGGGCGTCAAAGAGAAGATGCGCGGTCTTCTCACCGATATCCAGAGCGGCAAGTTCGCCAAAGAGTGGGTCCTCGAGAACCAGGCTGGCGGGGCAAGCTTCCGTGCGATGCGCCGCCGGGAGGAAGAGGAACAGGTCGAGAGGATCGGGGCGGAGCTCAGGGCTCTTGCCGCCGAGGGGATGATCGAGGAAGCCCCCGCGGGGAGCCCTTCGGGGGGTGAGACTCGATGAGCCGCAAGGCGTTCGCCTCTTCGGACGCGGAGTGGTGTTACCACGGCGGGGAATTGGTGAAGCTTGGTGACGTAAGGCTCTCACCCGCGACCCACGGCCTCAACTACGGTACGGGCGTCTTCGAGGGGATACGGGCGTACTGGAACGAATCTAAGGGCACGCTCCAGGTCCTCAAGCTCCGGGAGCACTACGAGCGTTTCGAGAAGTCGTGCCGCATACTGCACATCGAGCTACCGCACACGATCGACGAGCTGTGCGATATAACGCTGGAGATCCTGCGCCGCAACGCCCCCCGCGAGGACACCTACATCCGGCCTCTGGCCTACAAGGCGGTTCAGTCGGTCGGGGTGAACCTCAGGGGAGGGTCGGAACTCTCCATCTTCACGGTACCGATGGGCAACTACGTGGAGCTGACCGGCTTGCGGTGCTGCGTCTCCTCCTGGCGACGGACGGCGGACAACGCCATCCCCGCCCGGGCGAAGTGCACCGGCTCTTACGTGAATACCGCTCTGGCGGTGGACGCCGCGCACCGTGCAGGATACGACGACGCGGTCTTTCTGACTCAAGAGGGCTTCGTCTCCGAGGCGAGCGCGGCCAACATCTTCCTCGTCCGCAAGGGCGGGCTCGTCACGCCGCCAGCGACGGCGGACCTCCTGGAAGGGATCACACGCGATGCGGTGATGGAGCTGGCCGAGAAGGAACTCAGGATGCCGACCGACAAGCGTGACGTGGGCCGCACTGAGCTCTACGCCGCCGACGAGGTCTTTCTTACCGGCACCGGTTTCCAGATAGCGCCCGTGACGGAGATAGACGACCGCAAGATAGGCACGGGAGCGATGGGCCCGGTCGCGGGCCGCCTGCAGGAGCTGTACTTCAAAGCGGCGAGGGGCGAGTGGGACGAGTACGCCGACTGGACCGTCGCCGTCGAGGTTGCAGAGCGAACCGCCAGGTGAGATACTGATTTTTCGCATGCTGACGTTTCCCGACATCTCGCGTTTCACTTTTAACGCTCTACGACTAACCAGGGTGGCCGCCGGACGAATTACCCGTCCCGGCCTCTAGCGTCGGGCTTCCTCAGGATCAGCGGCCACCGAAAACCAGCCACACTTCCAACCAGTATTACTCGAATCAGGGGGACGAACGTTTTATGCGTCGCATACAGATCTTTGATACCACGCTCAGGGACGGCGAACAGTCGCCGGGGATCTCGCTCTCCGTAGAGGAGAAAGTAGAGATAGCCCACCAGCTCGCGCGTCTGAAGGTGGACGTGATTGAAGCCGGGTTCCCGATCACGTCCGAGGGCGACTTCGAGTCGGTGAGCCGGATCGCATCGGAGGTCAAGGGGCCGACGATCGCCGGGCTCGCCCGGATCCACGAGCAGGACATCGAGCGGGCATGGGAGGCCGTTCGGTGGTCCCAGAACCCACGCATCCACACCTTCGTGGGCACGAGCGACTTGCACATAGAGCACCAGATGCGCTCTAACGCGGAGGATATCCTCCAGCGCGCCGGCGAAGCCGTGCGGTTCGCCAAGTCCCTGTGCCCCAACGTCGAGTTCTCGCCGATGGACGCCACGAGGACGGAGATCGGCTACCTCGCCGAGGTGGTCGCGGCGGCGGTCGAGGCCGGGGCGGACGTGGTCAACATCCCCGACACGGTCGGCTACACGACCCCGGTCGAGTTCTCCGTCTTCCTTCAAGAACTGCAAGAGCGGGTGCCGGGGCTGAAGGAGAGGGTGCTCTCGGTTCACTGCCATGACGATCTCGGGCTCGCGGTGGCAAACTCCCTGGCGGGCGTGCAGGTCGGGGCCGGTCAGGTCGAGGTCGCGGTGAACGGGATCGGGGAGCGCGCCGGGAACGCCTCCCTCGAGGAAATCGTGATGGCGCTCGTCACGCGCGGGGACCACTACAACGCCGAGGTCGGGGTGGAGACCCGCCAACTCGCGAACACGAGCCGCATGATCTCTAACATCACCGGCTACGAGGTGCCGCCGAACAAGGCCGTGGTGGGGCGCAACGCCTTCTTGCACGAGTCGGGGATCCACCAGGACGGCGTTCTGAAAGACCGCCGCACATTCGAGATCATGATGCCGAAAGACATCGGGCTCGAAGGGACAAACATCTTCCTGGGCAAGCATTCGGGCCGCCACGCTTTGAAGGACGCCCTCGAAGAGCTCGGCTACATTCTCGAAGGTGAGGTCTTGAAGAGGGCTTTCTTACGCTTCAAGGAGATAGCGGATCACAAGAAGGCCGTCACGGCGGCGGACCTGGAGGCGATCGCGGCAGACGAGGTGGGCTCCTTCGAGGGCAAGTTCGTCCTGGAGTCGTTCCGGGTTGTGGCGGCGACAGGTCGGCAGAGCCGGGCGGCGGTGACGATCTCGCACGCCGAGCGCGGCACGTTCGAGGCCGAGGCCGAGGGCGAGGGCCCGGTGGACGCGGTGTTCCGCGCGATAGACGCGGCGACCAGCATAAAGGGCAGGCTGACGGACTTTCGCATCGACGCGGTCACGGGCGGCAAGGATGCCCTGGGCGAGGTCCGGGTCTCGGTGGAGTTCGAGGATCAGGAGTACGCCGGGCGCGGGCTGTCTCAGGACGTGGTCGAGGCCGCGGCGAGGGCCTACGTGCGGGCGGTAAACGTGTACACGGCGGGCAACGTTGGGGCTACCCGGGTCTCGACGGTCGCGCCGTAGAAGCGGTCCCGGTGTGGAGCAGCGCCGCCCTGCCGGCCTACGAGTGCCTGGACGGCGAGATCCCGGTCGTCCACGCGCCGGGCATGGAGGAGCCGGCGGCGGGGCTGCAGAGGCTCCTGAAGACGGGCTCCGCCACGCTCTCCCGGGTACTCGATGCAGAATCGCCAGAGCTGGAGGCGACGCTCGTCGCAGACGAGGACTGGAACGAAGCCCCACGCGAGGGCGAGCGGGCCTACCCTTTGGGGTTCCCGTACTTCACGCGGTCCATCCGGCCGCCAGCGCTGGTGCTGCCGATCTTACTCTCTCCCGCCTTCCGGCCCCGCACGGAGGCAACATACCCTCTGGCCGTCTGGCACGAGCTGGCGCACGCCTTTTTGCTACAAAGGGATGTAGTACTCACCCCGGCTTGGCTGCGGGAGTTCGTGCCCCAGGCGGCCTCGGTGGCAGTCGCACGTTTATCGGGGCTGCGGCTCGCGGAGCACCTGAGCAGGATAGACCGCGAGCCCGGTTTCACAGTCCGGGGCTTGAGAGGCCACGTGGACGCCAACGAACAGATGGCCTTCCAGAACCTCCTGTTACTGCTCGGCGCGGCTGCAGTGGAAAGGTTCGGGGAGGAGTTCTTGAAGAGGCTCATTAGTGCTTTGTGGGCGGAGGCGGATGTCGTGGACGAGGAGCGGGCCGAGGAACTATTGGTGACGTCTTTGGGTCCGGGCGGGCGGAAGTGGTTGTGCTCGCAGGAGGAATTCTAGGAGATGGGTAACCGGCGCGAAATCATCGACGTAAGCCACGCGGTAGAGGACGGTATGATCACCTATAAGGGCCTCCCCGCTCCCGTCATCTGCGACTACCTGAGCCGCGAGGAGACCAGATCGCACTACGCCGAAGGAACGGAGTTCCACATCGGCAAGATCGAGATGGTTGCTAACACCGGTACCTACGTGGACGCCCCGTTTCACCGATTCGCCGCCGGCAAGGATCTCTCGGAGTTACCGCTCGGCTCCCTCGCCGACTTGGAGACGATCATCGTCCGCTCAGACCAGGACGGAGAGCGCGCTATAGGCCACGACCGCTTCGAGGACCTGGGAGACCTCGTGAACAAGGCCGTCCTCGTGAATACCGGCTGGGACGCCAACTGGAGAACCGATCGATACTTCGAAGGCCATCCCTTCCTAGCGCGAGAGGCAGCCGAGTACCTGGTGGACGCGGGCGCGGCCCTGGTGGGGATCGACTCGCTGAACATAGACGACACCGAAGACGGCAAGCGGCCGGTGCATACGACGCTTCTCGGTGCGGACATCCCCATCGCCGAGCACCTCCGAGGCCTGGACCGCCTTCCGGATCGGGGCTGCAAGTTCTTCGCCGTACCGGTAAAGGTAAGGGGCTTCGGAACGTTTCCGGTAAGGGCGTTTGGGGTTGTCGCGCGATGAGCACACTTTGGAGGAGCACCCCGGGAGGACAACATGCGTGACTCGTTCGACATACTACTGCTCCCGGGCGACGGCATCGGGCCGGAGGTCGTCGAGGCCGCCCGGACGGTGGTGGACGTCGCGGCGGAGCACCTCGGGGTAACGCTCTCCTACGAGGAGCGGAAGATTGGCGGGGCAGCCATCCGCGAAGAAGGCGAGCCGGTCTCCGACGAGACGGTGGAGAGGGCCAAGGCGTCGGACGCCATCTTGCTCGGAGCGGTCGGTCATCCGGACTTCGACCGAGGGCCGTTCCGTCCTGAGGCCGGGCTTTTGAGGCTGAGGAAAGCGTTGGGCGCGTTCGCGAACCTACGGCCCGTGAAGACGATGCCGGTGTTGCTCGGGGCATCGACCTTGAAGAAGGAGGTCGTCGAGGGGGTTGACGTCCTGATCGTGCGCGAGCTCACGGGCGGCGCATACTTCGGAGAGAAGGTCGAGGAGGAAGACAGTGCGAGCGACCTCTCCGTCTACACCCGTGAGGAAGTCGAGCGGGTGGCGAGGGTGGCGTTCGAGGCGGCGGAGGGGCGCAAGGGGCGTGTGACGAGCGTGGACAAGGCGAACGTGATGGCGACGAGCCGGTTGTGGAGGAGCGTCGTCGAGGACATAAAGGGCGAGTATCCGAACGTTATGCTCGACCACGTGCTCGTGGATGCCGCCGCTATGTTCCTGATCCGCGACCCAAAAAGGTTCGACGTGATGCTGACCGAGAACCTCTTCGGCGACATCCTCTCCGACGAGGCCGCCATGCTCCCGGGCTCGATGGGCATGCTGCCAAGCGCGAGCATAGGCGAGCCCGGCACGCCTGGCATCTTCGAGCCCGTCCACGGGAGCGCGCCGGACATAGCGAGGCAGGGGCTCGCCAACCCCTACGCGACGATCCTCTCGGCGGCTATGATGTTCCGCCACTCTTTGGGACGCCCGGACGTCGCGGGAGCCATCGAGCGGGGTGTCTCGGTTGCCCTGGAGGCCGGATTTCTTACGCCGGACCTGGGCGGAAGCAAGAGCACGGGAGAAGTCATGCGAGCCGTAAGCAAGTGGACAGCGGCCGGAGAAGGAGTGGCATGAGCATAAGACTTTTCGATACTACTCTACGGGATGGAACCCAACGCGAGGGTGTGAGCCTGACGACGGAGGACAAGATCCGGATAGCCCGCGAGCTTGATTCCCTGGGCTTCCACTACATAGAAGCCGGCTTCCCGGCCTCGAACCCGAAAGACTTGGAGTTCTTCGAGAACTTCGACGCTGGGGAGCTAGCCGCCCGTCTCGTGGCCTTCACCCGCGCCCGGCGCCCCGGTGGTCGCGCCGAGGAAGACCCGGCCGTCACCCTACTCCCTCGCCTCTCCGCTCCCGTGGCCTGCATCGTGGCCAAGAGCTGGAAGCTACACGTTGAGAAGGTCTTGCGCACCACGCCTGAAGAGAACCTTGCGTCCGTGAGGGACACGGTGGCGTACCTGGCAGAGGCCGGCAAAGAAGTCATCTTCGACGCCGAGCACTACTTCGACGGCTTCCGCGAGGACCCCGAGTACTCGCTCGAGGTGCTGCGGGCGGCAGCGGAAGCCGGAGCAACTACCCTCGTCCTCTGCGACACTAACGGCGGCACGCTCCCGGCGGAGCTAAAAGCGGTTGTCGGACGGACGGCGCGGGAGTTTCCCGAGGTCGAGATCGGCATCCACACCCACAACGACACCGGGTGCGGGGTGGCGAACGCTCTCGCGGCGGTTGAGGCGGGGGCGACCCACGTGCAGGGCACTATCAACGGTGTCGGCGAACGATGTGGCAACTGCGACATCATCACCACTATCGCTAACCTGCAACTGAAGATGGGCCTCAAGGTGCTTGACGACGAACGCCTCAAGAAGCTCACCGAAGTCTCGAACTACGTCTCGGAGCTCATGAACCTCACCCCCGACACCCACAGACCCTACGTGGGCCGCAGCGCGTTCGCCCACAAGGGCGGGCTGCACGTGGACGGCATCTACAGAGATCCCGCGACATATGAGCATGTGCCGCCAGGGGCGGTCGGCAACGTCAGGCGCACACCGGTCGGGGAGCTCTCGGGGAAGAACTCCATACGGCAGAAGGCCGAGGAGCTGGGTTTAAAGGCGGGGGACATAGCGGCTGTGCTCTCGGCGATAAAGCAGCGGGAGTACGAGGGTTACCACTACGAGGCCGCCGACGCCTCGCTCGCACTCCTCATCGGCCGGACTACGGGGGACGCGAAGCCGCTCTTTGAGCTGGAGACGTTTAGGATCATCTCCGAAAAAAGAGCCGACGGCGAGACGACGACCGAGGCGACGATCAAGCTACGGGTGGATGGCCACCGGGTCATCTCGACCGCCGAGGGCAACGGCCCGGTGAACGCCCTCGACAACGCCCTACGACGGGCGATAGAACCCCACTACCCGGAGCTCAAGGAGATACACCTCTCCAACTACAAGGTCCGCATCCTCGACGAGCATCGCGCAACCGCCGCCACGACCCGCGTCCTAATAGACTCTACCGACGGCAAGCGTGTCTGGGGAGCCGTCGGCGTCGGCGAGAACATCATCGAGGCCTCCTGGCAGGCGCTCGTGGACGGCCTCGAGTACGGCATGGACGGGGCTGAGAAGGGGCAGTAGCCAAGTCAGTCGAAGAGGTTGGGCTGAGACTCTCCGGTAGTGCGAAATGCGGCCGTCGACAGTCGCGGGAACCACTCTCCTTCTATACCAGCCCTGCGGCAGCTTAGGGAGAAGAGCTGGGTAATGTGCTCGGCGAAGAAGCCTTCGCCTCTCATACGAGAACCGAAGCGGGAATCGTTAAGCTTCCCGCCCCGCATCGAGCGGATGCGGTTTAACACCTTATCCTTGCGTTCCGGGTAGTGCCGCCCCAGCCAGTCCTCGAAGAGGGGACGGACGGCACATGGGAGGCGTACGGGAGTATAGGCAGCGAAGCCCGCGCCGGCTTCCACAGCTGTGGAGATGAGGTCCGGCAGCTCATGGTCGTTGAGGCCGGGGATAACGGGAGCGGTCATCACCCCGACGGGGACACCGGCCTCGGCTAGCTTCTCGATGGCGGCGAGGCGGCGCGTGGGACGAGCGGTGCGCGGCTCCATCACACGGCGCAGGTCGTCATCCAGGGTAGTCAGAGAGACGGCGACCGCGGCGGCGTTATGGTAGGCTAGCTCGGAGAGAAGGTCTATGTCCCTCGTCACGAGGTGATTTTTAGTGACGATAGCGACCGGGTTGCGGAGCTCCGCCAGCACTTCGAGGCAACGGCGGGTGAGCTGGAGCTTCTTTTCGACGGGCTGATAGCAGTCGGTGACGCCACTCATGGAGAGTACCTGGGGCTTCCACTGAGGAGACGAGAGCTGTTTGCGCAGCAGCTCGGGGGCGTCTTCTTTGACCAGGATCCTGCTCTCGAAGTCCAGACCCGCGGAGAGGCCGAGGTACTCGTGCGTAGGACGAGCGTAGCAATAGCTGCACCCATGAGAGCATCCCCTATACGGGTTGATGCTGGCGTCGAAGCCGATGTCCGAGCTGACGTTGCGGGCGACGATGGAGCGCGAGAAGTCCCTGAAGTAGACGGTCTCGGGGCGCGGCTCTTCCGCGCCTTGTTCTGCGGGGTCAGGCTCGATCTCTATCTTCTCGAAGCGGTTTTTCGGGTTGCCCGCCGCTCCGCGGCCCACGACACTCCTTCGAAACCCTTCCCGATCCCTCACCCGACGATTCTAATGGCAACCCCCGGTCCTCACACCACGCTTTTTGCACGGTTCGATGAACGAGGAGTATCTAGCGAGAATTATCGGCGGGAGCCCGTCGATAACTTCGAGTATGGTGTGGACGACCTGCCCAAAATTCTGAGATAAGGACGTTCTAGCAGGAGCGCCGTGCTTCCCAGTATGGCGTCCCCCTCGCGGTCTTTGCCTTCGTAGCTTTTGCTAGTGGTGCTTTCGTGGCTTTTGCTAGTGGTGCTCCCGTAGCCGACGGAGCTCGCCACGACCTGCACGTCTACCTAATCGGCGCCGATGGCGGTCAACCCGACTTCCTTTGCAGTCTGAAAAAGATCCAGGCCCCGGTCGCCAGCGTAAGGACACCGATCTGTGACTCCCACGACCGTCTGCCTTTCTCCTTAGGTGAGGAGTAGCTTCGTGCCGGACGGCAGGCTGGGATGGGCCGCCGTGAGCGCATCGGCCCTGTAGATCTCCCCACTCGCCGTCGTGGTCCCCTCGAACCCGGGGCCGTACCAGCTGCTCACTAACGGCTCGGCGTTCGCCTCCCCGCCGCACGCGGCCACAAACGCGGCCAACGTCCCCGCCGCAAGCACAGCCTTGAGCCCGGTCTTCTTACGTTCCCCTCCAGATCGTTCTCACGGCAAGCCGCAGAAAGCATCATTGCAACAAAGAGGGTCAAGGAATAGCAAAACGATTCTAAGAGTTACGTGGATGCGAGGGGGTGGTGATCCGGGTTTGGTGGAGACTAGAAGCCTTCGTCTGTTGGCTCTTCACCCCTCATAAGCTGTTGCAGGCGTGTGATCTGCCCGCTGGTGCCGAGGACGATGAGGGTATCGCCGGGGTGGATCTTGTCCTGGGCGGAGGGGGTGGTGTCGAACTTGCCTTCGGGGCTTCGGAGGGCGAGGATCATAGCGCCGGTCTTCTCCCCGATCTGGAGCTGCCCGATGGTCTGGTTGGCCAAAGGTGATTCCTTGGGTACTCCGAACTCCTCCAGTCTGAACTCGAGGCCTTCTTCGCCGCGGGTAACGATGTCGAGGAAGTCCACGATCAGGGGCTGGGTTGCCAGAGCAGCAAGCCTGCGGCCGCCGACGGCGTAGGGCGAGAGGGTGCGGTCGGCACCGGCTATCTCCAGCTTGGCGGCCGACTCGTCGGAGGAAGCGCGGGCTGCGATGTGCAAATCCGGGTTGATCTTGCGGGCCGAGAGCACCACGAAGACGTTATCGGCGTCGGAGTCGACCGCGGCGACGAGACCACGAGCACGTCGGATACCGGCCTCTTCGAGGGTGGTATCGTCTGAGGCCTCGCCAAGGATGGTGGGGTGGCCATTCCTCAGGCACTCCTCGACCTTCTCGGGCTCCTGTTCGATGACGACGAAGGGGACGTCAGCGAGGGTGAACTCCTCGGCCACCTGGCGTCCGACCCGGCCGTAGCCACACAAGACGTAGTGGCCCTTCAGCTTGTTGATCCTGGCTCTCATCCTCCTCCTTTCGAAGTAACCCTGGACCGCGCCTTCCACCGCGAGTTCTACAAAGGAGACCGCCGCGTAAAATAGCGTTCCGACCCCTGTTATCAAGAGGGCCATAGTCCACAGCTGCCCAGTCGTATCAAGCTCATGAACTTCCCTGTAGCCGACCGTGGTCACAGTGATCACTGTCATGTACAAGGCGTCCATGAAGCTCCAACTCTCGAACAAAACGTACCCGAGCACGCCCACTGTAGTGATGATACCCAGCGCCAGAAAAGCGCTCCAAACCCGTCGCAGGGTTACCCGGGCCTCGTACGTCTCCGAGAGAGCGAACCGTTTGTCGGGGTTTACGCGCCTGTTTTCCACCGTAAAGCGGATTATACTGGTGGTTAGAGCGCCAGAGCTCGGAAGGCCGCGCGCTGGTCGGCAGTGCCGAGCACGCCGAGCGTGTCACTGGGAGCGAGTGCGAACTCCGGGCCAGGGTTGGCGACGACCTCCTCACCGCGCACGACGGCGACGATAGAGGTTCCTGTGCGGGTCCGCACCTCGAGGTCCCCGATCTTCTTCCCGGCCAACGGGCTATTTTCCGGTAACTCGATCCAGTCCGCCTCGATCATCTCGGAGGCCTGGCGCAGGCGCGAGAGGAGATCCCCGTCCGTGGAGCGTTCCGTGATCGGGGCGTACAGCTCCCGGCGCACCCGGTCGGAGAAGCGCTGTATCTCCCCCGCCCCGATCCCGAGGTGCGCGAGCGCCTGCCGCCCGAGCTCCAGTCCCGCCTCGAGCTCGGGCTGCACCGCCTCGTAGACGCCGAGGCGCGAGAGGTCCTCAAGCTGCTCGGCGCTTGTCGAGCGGACGACTATGTGTACGTCGGGCTTCAGGGCGCGCGCCCGCTCGACCACGAGCCGCGTCCCGACGGCATCCGGCACGGTCACCAGTACCAGGCGCGCCTCTCCCGCCCCGGCAGCCTCCAGCACGGGCTCCGCGGTCGCGTCGCCGTAGACTATGGGGATCTCCGACTCGCGCGCCGTGTCCACGCGGCTAGGATCTACGTCCACGACGACGAACGGTTGTTCGAGACGCCCGAGCATCCGTGCGACGAAGCCGCCCACCCGGCCGTACCCGACGATGACTACGTGGTCTTTGAGGCCCGTTTTCGGTAGGTCCACGGTCTTCAAAGGCTCCATGGGGAATCGCTCCCGCCACCAGCCGTACAGAATAGGGGCGGCGCGGGTGGCGAAAGGGGTGAGTGACATGGTAATCACCGCGGTGGTCAGGGCGATGGAGTACGTTCTCGGGGAGATCGCCTCCATGCCTATCCCGACCCGCGCTATCACGAACGAGAACTCCCCCACCTGGAACAGCCCGAGCCCCACCGCGAACGGCGCTATGTTCCCGTAGCCGAAAGCCCGCGTAAGCCCGGCGAATAGGAGCCCTTTGAACAGGAACACGGCGAGCACCACCGCCGCTACGGTCGCCGCTTCATCCAACAGAAACGCCGGGTCCAGGAGCATCCCGACCGAGACGAAGAAGAGCATCGCGAAGACGTCCCGCAAAGGACCGATGTCCGCCAGGGCCTGATGGCTGTAGTCCGATTGGCTCAAGACCATCCCGGCGACGAACGCCCCGAAAGCAAAGGAGAGGCCGAAGAGGTAGGTCCCGTACCCCACACCCAGACCCACGGCGACCACCGAGATCAGGAACAGCTCCCGCGAATTCCAGCTCGCCACCCGCGCCATCAGCCACGGGAAGATCCGGGCCCCGAAAAGGGCCATGCCCGCAACGAAGAGCGCTGCCTCTAGGGCCGCCACGCCCAGCTCCGAGAGACCCTCGCCGACGTTCCCCAACTCGGGCAGCAGGATCAGCAAAGGAACCACCGCGATGTCCTGCACTATGAGCATCCCGATGATGACCCTGCCCGAGAGCGTGTTCAGCACCCCTCCCTCCGAGAGCGCCTTCAGCACGACCGCCGTGCTGGAGAGGGAGATGAGCGCCCCGAGCCAGATCGCCTCCGAATTGCCGAGGCCCAAGAGTAGACCGATACCGTAGCCGAAAGCGATCGTTAGAAGCAACTGTATAAGCGTCCCGATCAGGGCGATGCGCCGGACCGGCCGCAGTTCGCCAAGAGGGAAGTGCAGCCCGATGGCGAAGAGCAGGAGCGCTACGCCGATCTCCGCGAGTAGCTCTATCTCGTGCACGTCCCCGACCGTGGGACCGCCGGTGTTCGGACCGACGATGACGCCCGCGAGTATGTACCCCAGGATCAGAGGCAGCCCGAGCCGCCGGGCGACGACCCCGCCCAGGAAAGCGGCCACCAGGATAAGCGCGATGTCGCCGGCGATGCCCACACTGCCTTTCTACACCATAATCCCGTCGTCTATCTAGAGCCGTGAGAAGATACGTCCTCTATAGCGTCAGTATCTCCGCCCGCACGTCGCCCTCTTCCGCATGAAGCAGAGCGAAGGTGTGCTGCGGCTGCCGGCGCTTGTCGGTCGGGCTGCCAGGGTTGAGGAGCAAGAGGCCGTCTTCGTCTTCCAAAATGGGGACGTGCGAGTGGCCGAAGACTACGACGCGGGCTTCGGGGAAGCGTTTATGGAAGCGCTTGCGACGGCCTTCTTTTCGCCCCGAGTCGTGGATCATGGCTATCTTCGCATCGCCGAAGTCGAACTCTAGGGTCTCAGGTAGGGCCACCCCTGGCGGGTCTACGTTACCCTTGACGGCGTGGACCGGGGCGTAGGAGGCGAGTTCGTCGAGCACCGCCGGCACGATCAGGTCCCCGGCGTGCAGTATCAGGTCGGTCTTCTCCAGGTGCGGAACCAGCCCTCCGGGCAGGGCGTAGGCGCGGCGGGGTATGTGGGTGTCGGCGAGGACGACAGCTAAAGGGCTCAAGCACCCGTCCAGAACCGCTGGGACATTCTGCGCGAGACGCCGCCCCTCTCCGCAGCGCCGATGCAGCGGATGGCCACCAATGCCTCAGGCGCCGCCTAGCGGACATTGAGACGCTGCGCGGCGCGAGGTGCAAGCCTGGTGCAAAGAGCGAAACCGACTCAGAGCAAGCGTGGAGAGCGTGGAGTGGCGCTTCACGACCGAGGATGCACGCACGAAGCTGCGCAAGCTCTATCCATCCGTTGAGCCTTGACAGAGGACTAGCGCCCCGATGCGAAACCCCCCATCGGCTTCTTGCGCCGCGTCCGGCGCACAAACAAAGTAAGAGCTGCTGCGCACAGCACCAAGACCGCGAGAACGATCGCGAGTGGTCCAGCCTTGACAAGGAGAGCAGCGAGGGCAGCGAGGGTAGCCGAGGCGGGGATGGTGAGGACCCACGCCCAGACGATGCTACGAGCGACGCCCCATCGCACGGCGCTGAGCCGTCGGGTCGCGCCAGCTCCCATAACGGAGCCCGACACGACGTGCGTCGTGCTGACCGGAAGCCCCCAAGATGTCGCCACTTGGATGACTGCGGCGCCTACCGTCTCTGCAGAGAACCCGTCTACGGGCTCCATCTTGATAATCCGGCTGCTCATCGTCCGGATGATGCGCCAGCCCCCCGCCCACGTCCCGAGACCTATCGCCAGCGCGGCGGCGAGTACGACCCACGTCGGGACGGCGAACTCCGATAGGTGATTTGAACTGAGAAGAGCGAGGGTGATGATCGCCATAGTCTTCTGCGCATCGTTGGCGCCGTGGCTGAAGGAGACGAAGCCGCCGGAGAAGAGCTGGAGCTTGCGGAACGCGCCGTTGGCGTGGCTTGGCCGGGCACGGCGCAGGAGGTTGAGAAGCAGGATCGCGACGACGTACGCGATGAGGAAGCCTACGACCGGCGACGTGACGAGGGCGATGAAGACCGGATAGACCTTAACCCACACCACCGCCTCAAGACCGTACGCGGCGAGCCCCATCCCTATAAGCCCGCCGATCAGGGCGTGCGAGGAACTCGAGGGAATGCCCGCACGCCACGTGATAAGGTTCCAGGAGATGGCGCCGAAGAGTGCGGCGACGATCATTGAGAGCGCGATATCTTGCTCGGGGGCGACGAGGCTGGCGACTGTATTGGCGACCTCCGAGTGGAGGAGCTGCGTCGCTATAACCGCACCGAGGAGATTGAGGAGAGCCGAGAAGGCGACGGCGAAGCGCGGCGGCAGGGCTCGCGTCCCAACGGTCGTCGCGACGGCGTTAGCAGTGTCGTGAAAACCGTTGGTGAAGTCGAAAGCGAGTGCTACGGCGATGGTGAGTACGAGTAGGAAGGTCTGCGCGTCAGGCATTCTTGACTATGATGCCTTCGAGCACGTTCGCCACCTGCTCGCAGCGGTCGAGGGCATCCTCAAGGAGTACGTATAGGTCTTTAAGCTTAATGATCTCGAGCGGTGGGAGCTGACCGCCGAAGAGCTCTGCGATAGCGTGACGTGCGGTTGAGTCACCGACGTCCTCGAGCCGGTGTATCTCGGCACCATGCTCTTCGCTCCCCCTACCAGACTCGAGCTTGTCGATTGCCTGCTCGAGCTGCGTTACCGCCTGCACGAGGAGCCTTGCCAATTCACGTGCAGGCTCGGGAATGGTAATGATACCGTACAGGTTGGCCGTATCGGCAACCTCCTCTATATAGTCGAGGATGTCGTCTAGCCCCGCAGCAAGGGCATAGATGTCCTCGTGGTCAAAGGGGGTGACGAAGGTACGCTGGAGAGTGCTCACGATCTCGTGGGTGAGTTCGTCCCCCTGGTTCTCAAGATCCTTGATCTCCCGCTGAAGCATCGAAAGGTTTGTTGAGTTAGCCAAGGCTCGCTCTAAGAGACCGGCGGCGCGGACAAGTGTCGCGGCCTGTTGCTTGAAGAGCTCATAAAAGCGACGCTCGCGCGGGACGAGAGAGCGTTCCACAGCGTTCTTTAGGATCTTTCGAAAGCCGCCAGCCCAGCGCCGGGGGTGCGGTCGATGCTCGTGATAAATCGGGCTCCTCCCTTCGCTCACTTGTCGTCTAGCTTTGCTCGTCGGCCCTCGAGCGCTTTATAGCACGCAAAGGACGTAGTGATACTTCCGACTGTACCATCCCTAAGTATGGCAAAAAGATACGACAAGAGCGAGCTTACGGACCCTTCTTCGTGAGGAGATTGGAAACGAACCACATCGAAAACCCGGACGAAAGGAAGTTTCAGACGCCTGCTCGAAAAATAGCTCGAAGCTGTGACCTTCTCTGTTCGTAGCCCGCTACTCCTGATAAAAGCACTGTAGAGATCACTGGGTAAGGGGCAGGACCGGGATAAAGTCACATCCTCGCGCATTCAATACAAAGTCACGTCATCGCACACCAGCCATTAGAGAAGACGACTCCCTCGACCACGCGGCCGACGCCGCTGATCCCGCTTTCGTCCTCGATCCTTTCCAATCAGAACGGCTTCATCTATGCGAACCGCTATAATCCTTGAAGGATATGGTACGGGAGAGGTGACGACTCAGGAGGAACATATCTGCGTAAAAGAGATAATTGCCGAAAGAATTAACCGTGGCAGACCTTGTGCACACTGACAAAAATAAACCAGAGTCGGCCCGCTTAGCCGCGCTCGATCATCTAAATGCGGTACGATCCGAAGCCGACCAAGTCCTTCAGAACCTTGTCGATAAGTTGCGCAGTATATTCGGCACCGAGCTGTGCATGGTGAACTTGGTACTTTCCGACGTACAGTACTTTAGGGCCTGGTCAGGTGATCTTCCCACTGTTTTGGCTGAAGCGAGACAAGACCCCCGCGAACGTAGCATGTGCCAGTATACAGTAAAGATCAAGATACCGTTCGTCGTGCGCGACTTCCTGGCTACCGAAGAGTTCAAGGACCAACACTTCTTTGTGAACTACGGTTTCCGCTTTTACGCTGGGGCACCCCTGATTACCTCGGAGGGGCACGCTATCGGTGACCTGTGTCTGCTAGATACCCGACCCAACGAGCTTAGCGAGCAGCAGATAAGGATGCTGGAGGCGTTTGCCGAAGCGGTGGTAGGAAGGCTCGAGTTGCTTGGCGCACTCGGGCGTGAACATGCTGCTATAGAGAAAGAGGTACAGCGCAGCCAGGACATCGCTAACATCCTCCAACGTATCACTGACGCCTTCTTCGCCTTGGATAACCAGTGGCGCTTTATCTACCTAAATTCTGAAGCAGAGCGAATCCTGAACAGAAAAAAAGAGCAGCTCCTTGGGAAGAACTTGTGGGAAGAGTTCCCCGAATCCGTCGACTCGACATTCTATCGGGAGTACCGCAAGGCTCTGGCGGAGCAGGTAATCGTGGGATTCGAGGAGTACTACCCACCGCTGGGGGTGTGGGTCGCTGTCCGTGCTTATCCTTCGGAGGACGGGTTGTCGGTCTATTTCCGCGTTATTAGCGAAGCTAAGCATGCGAAAGAAGAACTCGAAACTCGAGTACATCAGCAGGCGGCAGAAGCCCACCTTAGTCAGCAGGCGCTACAAAGTACCGACCTCTCTGTTTTCATGGACGAAACCGCCTTAATCGTTGCAGAGAATCTTGGAGTCGAATACTCCAAGGTCCTTGAGCTCCTTCCACAAGACAACGTCCTGCTATTACGGGCGAGTGTAGGCTGGAAAGAAGGGCTTGTAGGAGAGGCTACCGAGGGAGCCGATATGGACTCCCAGGGAGGCTATACCTTGCTTTCCAGCAAGCCGGTTATTCTTGAAGACACCCACAAGGAAACCAGATTCAACCTATCATCGCTTTTGCACGACCATGGGATAGTGAGTGGTATGACCGTTATCATCCATTGAGAGGATTATCATCCATTGAGAGGAGCAGCCGTTTGGTATATTAGCAGCACACACGAGAAGGCGTCGAAGATTTACCCAGCATGACATTAACTTCCTGCAGACTGTTGCTAACGTGCTTGCTACAGCGATTGAGCACAGCAGAGCGGAGAAGGCGCTTAGGGAGAGCGAATAGCGATTTCGCTCTCTCGTCCGGTTCGCCTCAGATATCATTACGATCCTTGAACCTGACGGCACTATCCGCTACGAGAGTCCGGCAATCGAGCGAGTACTGGGTTACAAGCCCGAAGAACTTATTGGAAACAATGCCTTTGATTACGTCCACCCAGATGATGTTGAGCGGGTATCGAGTGTATTAGCTGAAGCCCTGGAGACCCAAGGAGTCACCCCGCTCGTGGAGTTTCGATCCCGATGTGCGGATGGCACCTGGTGTTATCTCGAAGCAATCGGCAATAACCTGATCGCCAATCCCAGCGTGCAAGGGATGGTAGTCAACTCCCGAGACATCACCGAGCGTAAGCGAGCCGAAAAAGAACGCGCCCAGCTACTGGCTCGGGAGCAGGCAGCTCGCGCCGAAGCCGAGGCGGTACAGGCGCGGCTCAACGCCATACTAGATAACCTCGCCGAAGGTGTGTTGGTCGCCAATCTACAGGGCCATGTACTGTTCGCCAATTCGGCCGCCAGGGCTATGGTGAGAACGACAAGTGAGGAGTTTCCTCAGGAGCTGCCAAACCCCTGGGAAGATTTTCACCTGCCAGAGGCGGTGACCCATTGCGCAAAGAGTGGAGAGAGCGTAGAGGCTCAGGTACGTTATGGGGATACTTTCCTGCGGGTTAAGCTAGAGTGCTTGGTTGGGCGTAACAACCCGGGTGATGTGATTGTGGTCATTCAGGACCTTTCAGAAGGACACAGGTTGGAAACTAACCAGCAGCGATTCCTGGCCAACGCCGCTCACCAGCTCAGAACACCTACCATGGCTATCATGGGTGCTGCGGAACTCTTGGCCACAGGAGAGGACGCAAACTCTGCTACGAGGGGCCACCTCCTAAACCATATCTTCTCCGAGGGCCGCCGAACGCAGCGGTTATCAGATGCTTTGCTACGCCTGTCCCGCGTAGGTTGGGATATGCGGGAACCTAGCGTGGAGGTTGTGGATTTAAGGGCAGCGGGGCAGCAGGCAGCCGAAGTGATGGAGCCGCTCGCGGAGAGTGCCGAGCTCAGGCTCAGTATCGAAGGCGAGGGTGCTTCTTGCGTGCGCGCCTATCCTGAGTGGCTCCAGGAGGTGCTCTTGGTCCTTCTCAGCAATGCTTTAAAGCATTCTAGCCGGGGTGGAGATATAAGGCTTCGCTATAAGGCTTCGCGTAAATGCTGGCACCGTTACTGTGGAAGATGAGGGAGCCGGAATAAGCCCAGATGACCTTCCCCACATCTTCGAGCGCTTTTATAGGGGGAAGGGTAGTTCAGAAGGCTTCGGTCTGGGGCTGTCCATTTGCCGGGAACTCATCGAGTGGATGGGAGGCAGCATCTCTATCAGTTCTCGGGAAGGTGTGGGCACAGCCTTCAAGATTGAGCTGCCAGAGGTAGACGCCGCAGATGCCTAGAATACTGATCGTCGAGGATGACAGCGGGTATTCCGAGCACCGAGCACATATCTTCCCTTACAAGTCATGAGGAAGTAGGCGCCACTGGCAGCCGCCTCTCAAGACGTAGAAGACGGCGTTGAGGATCTCGCGCGGGCTATGGATTCTCGGTCGCCCATGTTCCTTGGGAGCGGGCATGTGAGGCTCGGTATAGTTCCCTGCCGACAAGAGGCTGTCTGAAAAGTCCCGATAGTCTCCAAACTGAGCTTAGCGAGTTGTCGAGACAGCCGGGTATCTAACGGTTTCTGGCGTAGGATAGGCGGGGACTAACCATCAAAAGAAGCAAGCTCTTTTGGAAGAGGTCCGGAATGGCCAACCAAGCCGAAACCGAAAAAGATGGTCGTGAGCTTTGGAAGCTGGCGCAGCTTTTCCTGAAGCTTGGCACCATAGCTTTCGGGGGGCCGGCGGCGCATATCGCGATGATGCGCACCGAGGTGGTGGAGCGACGCAGATGGATGGAGGAGCAAGAGTTCTTGGATTTGGTTGGGGCCACAAACCTTATACCTGGGCCCAATTCTACCGAGCTTGCGATCCACCTGGGAAGGGTGCGGGCCGGGTGGCGAGGCCTTCTGGTAGCTGGGGCATGCTTCATCTTACCAGCGACGTTGATCGTGCTGGCCTTCGCCTGGGCCTACGCCCGGTACGGCAGCACCCCCCAGGCTGAGGGCCTACTCTATGGAATAACGCCGGTCGTAGTGGCCATTATCGTTCACGCGCTGTGGGGATTACTCCGAACTGCGGTAAAGGGCCCGTTTCTGGCAGTCGTGGGGGCTGTGGCTTTGGCCCTCTACTTCCTGGGCGTGGGAGAGATACCACTCCTCTTCGGGGGAGCACTCTTGATGCTCTTGATCAGAATTGTCCAGCGAAGACGTGGTAGCGAAGCGGCTGCGTTCGCGCCGTTCGGGATACCATTAGGGCTCCTGGCACTCCCTTCGGCGTCCACGGGGCTGGTGGGACTGTTCCTTTCGTTCGTGAAGATCGGGTCCGTTCTTTTCGGCAGCGGCTACGTGCTTCTGGCTTTCTTTCGTTCGGAGTTTGTGGTTCCGGGCCTCTTGACCGAGCAAGAACTCCTAGATGGGGTTGCCATCGGCCAGGTCACGCCGGGTCCGGTCTTCACCACCGCTACCTTCGTCGGTTACTTGCTGGCGGGGGTGCCGGGGGCACTCTTGGCCACGGTGGGCATCTTCTTGCCAGCGTTCGTCTTCGTGGCCATAACCGGCCCCCTCGTTCCTCGCTTAAGAGAAGCCCCGATCCTGGCGGGGTTACTTGACGGGGCGAACGTTGTCTCTTTGGCGCTCATGGCCGGGGTTACCTGGCAGCTAGGCCGAGCCTTTGTTTTTGAGCCATTCCCGGCTTTGATCGCCCTTGTCTCGCTTGTTCTGCTCTTCAGGACCGAGATCAATCCGGTATGGTTGGTGATCGGCGGAGGCATTATAGGGCTCATCTCCTGGATCTTTTTAGCCTGATGGGTGGCTATCCTTGGGCGTCCGAGTTTCCGAGAAGACCATGAAGAGGCTGTCCTTCTCAGGTTACAAGGTCACTCCGATAGATCCCGCACGGGGGGCTGCTACCTCGAAGCCACCAGCTACGAAACTCTCCCTACATGTCGCATCCGAAGAGTTATCCTCTACGCCCGCGTTAGTACCGACGAGCAGGCGAAGAGGGGCTACTGCTCTCTGTAGGCGCAAGCTGAGCTAAATCAACGTTAGCTGCACCTCAGGAACATCCTTCTCCAGCAAGGCACTAAAACAGAGGGTAGGATATTTCTGGGATTGAAACCTACATGGAGAGATCGGAGCGCATAGGTATCCTCACCACGCTAACTACTCCACCTCGCAAGCTTTCTTGACGTTACTAACTCGCTGAGTAAGGCCCTTCTAGGCAGCTCGGTGAATAGTCCTTGCGCTATGCTCAGGTAGCCGGGCCCCGGTCCGCTGGGGGTAGGCTCGGAGGTCCCTACAAACTAGGCCAGCAACAGCGCACCGTATGGCTGCAGCCGGGGCTGGCAGGGAACTGCGGAGGACTAGCGGCGAAAGACACCCATCTTTCGGTTACAAACGTAGCACCATGCAATCGGGTTGCGTAAAGAGAAAGAGAGGATCACCATGGCTAAGCTGATCTACTCGACGATCGCGTCGCTCGACGGCTACGTAG
>Ga0126307_10000520_pt1 | contig 24883 bp, 23 predicted proteins | sample Plot28_FD_89955 | JGI IMG/M metagenome (GOLD analysis project Ga0126307, IMG submission 89955) | Serpentine soil microbial communities from UC McLaughlin Reserve, CA, USA - Plot28 | ecosystem: Environmental > Terrestrial > Soil > Grasslands | place: USA: UC McLaughlin Reserve, Lake County... | reverse complement strand
TCTCATGGGCGGAGCTTACACCTTTGGGGTATGTTTGTTATCTACTACCGAGTGAGCGGAATCCCCAGACGTCCCGAAGGAGCTCCTCCTTCCCGTATACCCGCTCCGGATCCTCGGCCAGTGCGACGAGAAGGTCGTACTCCTTTGCGGAGAGCGACGCAGCCTCGCCGTGGACCCGGACCGTGCGCGACGCCAGATCGATGGTGAGGCCCCGGACTTCGAGCAGCGCCCGCCGGGGTCCGGCTGCGCGCCTGAGAACCGCACGGATCCGAGCCAGAAGCTCCTCGTAGACGAAGGGCATCGGGACGTAGTCGTCACAGCCGCGTGCGAAGCCGCGGACTCGGTCGACCGCCTCGCTGCGCGAGCTCACCATGATGACCGGAACGTCGCGGTTCCATACCCGCCCGGGCTCACCCTCGCGAAGCCGGCTGCACAGCTCGAAGCCCGAACCATCCGGAAGGACAGCGTCGAGAAGCACGAGGTCCGGCCGAGCCTCCTCGACCAGCTCGAGGGCCCGGCGGGCCTGTTCGGTGGAAAGCACCTCGTACCCGTCGTCGGTGAGCTGCTGCTCGAGGAAGGCCCTGACCGGGGCCTCACGCTCCACGACCAGCACAGCCTCCCCTGCCATGAAGCGACCGTACAACCGCCCCGATTCTTCGACCAGATGTCCTTTCGCGCAACTCTGTCACAAGCGTTCCAGAACCTTCTCGACATGAGCCCGGCTCGGACATGTCCGCCGCACCTATTCTGCTTCCCGTGCGCTTTGCGTTCAGTTGGCTCTCGAACGTCGTCGCAATCTGGGTGGCCGCGCTCGTCTTCGACGGGATCACCTACGGAGACCGGTTCTGGGTCCTCCTCCTCGCAGGGCTCGTCTTCGGAGTCGTCAACCTCATCATCCGGCCGATCGTCATTCTGCTCGCGCTCCCGGCCGTAATCCTCACGCTCGGGATCGCGTTGCTCTTTGTGAATGCGCTCATGCTCTACCTGACGGATCTGATCGTGCCCGTCTTCGAGGTGCGAGGCTTCTGGACCGCCGTCGGCGGTGCTTTCATTGTCTGGGTGGTGAATCTCGTCATCCACGGCGTGCTCCGGCCCGCCGAGGTCACACCTTGGCGCGCGCATGGCGCTGGTAGGAGCTAAAGGCCGCGCGCGAGGCGCTCGACGCGGCCGCGGGCTTCGGAGTAGTCGATGCGTCCTCGTGCCCACGCTCGGCGGATGCTTCGGTAGCGCCATCGCCGGAGAAAATTCGCAATCATCACCTCTGTTACGCCGCAAGGGAATGGATCCCTGCTCACCACGTTCTCACCACTGATATGAAGCTCGACGGCGTCCACCACGTCACCGCGATCACCGGAGACGCGCCTCAGAACCTGGACTTCTACTCTCGGGTTCTTGGCTTGCGGCTCGTGAAGAAAACGGTGAACCAGGACGACCCGACCGTCTACCACCTGTTCTACGCCGATGACCGCGGGAGCCCCGGCAGCGACCTGACCTTTTTCGAGTATCCCGGAGCCACCCAGGGCCGTGCCGGCGCGGGAATGGTGCATCGCGTCGTCTGGCGGGTCGCTTCCAACGAAGCCCTGGATTTCTGGGCGGACAGGTTGCAAGGCCTCGGGCTCGCCTCGGAGCGCGAACCGGGACGTCTCCGTTTCTCCGATCCGGAGGGTATGGGGCTGGAGCTGGCATTCGTCGACACGCCGGACGAGCCTCTCGTCGCCACACACGCCGAGATTCCAGTCGAGCACGCGCTCCAGGGGTTTCACGGGGTGCGGGCGTACTCCCGGGACCCGGCTCGCAGCGCAGCCCTCCTGGGTGACACGCTCGGCTTCCGTGAGACCGGCGGCGGAACCTGGGAAGCACGTGGGGAGAACAGGGGTTCCTTCTACGCTTACGACAGCCCGCCGGACGAGGCCGGGATTGGCGGCGCAGGTACCGTTCACCACGTCGCCTGGGCCTCAGCGCTCGAGGACGAGGAGGCCTGGCAGAAGCGCGTCGCCGAGGCCGGCGCGAGACCAACCCCGATCATCGACCGTTACTACTTCCGCTCGATCTACTTCCGAGAACCGAGCGGCGTCCTCTTCGAGATCGCCACGAAGGGACCCGGCTTCTCGGCGGACGAGGACCCGGAGCACCTGGGCGAGCGGCTTTCGCTCCCGCCGAACTACGAATCGCTTCGCTCGCAGCTCGAGCAGGTCTTGACGCCGCTCTAGATCACTAGATCCGGCCCGAGCGGACTACGCCCCACACGAGCCAGAGCGCGAGCACCGTCGAAAGGGTGAAACCGATCACGGAGATCACGTTCACTCCGAGAATGCTCGGTCCCTCGCTCGCCAGGGCGCCAATCAGGCTCGAGCCGATAATCCCGGCGCCTGCGATGACCGCGAGTACGACGCGATTGAAGACTAGATCGAGCCGGTGGATGAGGTCGTCGAGCCCTTCGTGCCGAAAGCCGACTTCGATCTGGCCGTCCCGGACCTGCTCGAACGTGTCATGGATCTGGTACGGCAGCTCGTGCACCATCCGCGTGTAATTTCGGATCTCCTGCTGGGTGCGCAGTGCCATTCGGCGGGGGGTGAAGCGCTCGAGGACGAGTTCACGCGCGTACGGCTTCGCGACCTCGAAGACGTTGAAGTCGGGGTAGAGCTCCAGCCCCACCGAGCCGAGGGTCGCGATTGCGCGATCGAGGAGGACGAAGCGCGTCGGGAGTTGGAGTCGCATCCGGTAGATGAGTGCGAACGCTTCCCGGATCAGCTGCAGCGGGTCGATCTCGTTCAGGCGCGCGCCGTAATACCGGTAGTAGATGTCCCTGAGCTCGGCCGTGAACTCCGCTTCGCGGTCCTTCGGATACCGGACGCCGAGCTCCGCCAGCCGGCGCGGGAGCGCCTCGATGTTTTCGTTCACGGCATCGATGAAGAGGCGGGTCAGCCGGGAGTTGTCCTCGTCGCTCAGCTTCCCGGCCACTCCGAAGTCGACGAGGCCGATCTGGCCCGTCTGCTTGAGGATGAGGATGTTCGCCGGGTGCGGGTCGGCGTGGAAGAACCCGTGCCTGAAGATCATGGCCATCCAGGCGTCGGTGATGAGATATGCCAGGCGGCGGCGCTCGTCCATCGAGTAGGTCGAGTGCTCGAGGTCGGCGAGCTGGATGCCCTCGAGGAAGTCCAAAGTCAGCACCCTGGCACTCGAGTACGTCCAGTAGACGCGCGGGACTCGCACATGCGGGTGGCCCGCGAAGTTCCGGTGGAATTGCTCGGCGTTTCGCGCCTCGTTCCGGTAATCGAGCTCCTGACGGATCGAACGCGCGAACTCGTCCACGAGCGCTACCGGGTCGATGAAGTCGAGCGCGCGGACGCGGTCGCGAACGAGCCTCGCCACCTGGTAGAGGAGCTCGAGGTCGGCCTCCACCTGCCGCGGGGCGTCCGGTCGCTGAACCTTCGCGACCACGTGCCGCCCGTTTGGCAACGTTGCCCGGTGCACCTGTCCGATCGAGGCTGCGGCAAGCGGCGTCGGTTCGAATTCCAGAAAGAGCTGGGAGACGGATAGGCCGAAGTCCTCCTCGATCACCTGCGCAGCCTGCTCCGACGGAAAGGGATGGACGTCGTCCTGAAGCGCCTTGAGCTCGAAGACGATGTCCGGCGGAACCACATCGGGTCGGGTCGAAAGGAGCTGGCCGAACTTCACGAAGGTCGGGCCGAGCTCGTCGAGCATCTCTCGCAGTCGCTGGCCGCGTGGCGACCCCTCACCGCTCGGCTCGATCTCACGCTGACGCCGGGTGACGACATCCACGAGACGATTGGTCTCGAAGAAGTATCCGAAGCCGTGCTTCGCCGCGACCTGCGCGATCTCGGAGAGACGGCCGAGCTGCCGAACGGCAGGCCGCGAGCTCATGGCTCGAATCTTACGGTGTCGGGTCTGGGGGCAAGTCTGCGGCCCCGGGCAGTGGCTGCACGGGCTTCGGCCCACGTGCCGATGCTGGCCCACCCTCGAGGAGCCTGAGACGGTGCTCGACCTGGGCCAGTCGCAGCTCGAGCTCCTCCCACTCACGCCTCGTGACAAGCCCGAGTTCGCGAGAGAGCCCGGAGATCGTCGAGCCGGCGCGCTCGCTGAATCGCATGGCATCTCCCCGCCACCTGTGCGTGAGCTCGTCGACGACCTCCCGCGCCTCCTCCCCGGTCATCCGGCCCCGCTTCGTGAGCTCGTCCACGAGATCGTCGGCTCGCTCCTTCGTGAGCGCCACGGCGCCGAGGCCTGCGAGAAGCGTCTTCTCGAGGAAGTCCTTCATCGACTCCCCCTCGGGCTCACCGGGAGCGGCCATGGGGCCTCGCCCGACGTCGCTTGCGGCGCGCCTCGCGGCGGGCGGCAGCCGATCCATCAGCCAGTGGTGCCACCGGCTCAGCGGCAGCCGCGAGCGGCTCCGGAACGGGAGACGGCGCGGCGGTGGGAGCGCCGTTTTCCGGCTCAGGCTCGTCCCGCCCCAGCTTCTCCTGCAAGCCCGCCAGCTTGCGCTTGGCATACTCGGGCTCACGCTCCATCAAGTAGCCGAGGATCGGCGTCGCAATGAAGATCGTCGAATAGGCGCCTGAGCCGATCCCCACCAGGAGAGCGAACGCGAAGTCCTTGAGCGTCGCCCCGCCGAAGATGAGAAGCGCCGACACCGGCAGAAGCGTGATGAAGGTCGTTGCAAGTGACCGTCGCACGGTTTCCCAGAGCGACTGGTTTGCGATCGCCGTGAAACTCGACTTTCGCATCAGCGGGATGTTCTCCCGCACGCGGTCGAAGATGATGATCGTGTCGTAGATCGAGTAGCCGAGGATGGTGAGGACCGCGGCGACAGTCGATGCCGACACCTCCCGGCCCGTCAGCGAGTAGACCCCCAACGTGATCAGGATGTCGTGGACGAGAGCGATGAGAACCGGCACCGCGAACGTGAACTGGAACCGGATCGCGATGTACGCGACCACCAGGAGCAGAGACACGACGATCGCGATGATCGCGCTCTGGAGGACCTGCCGGCTGAATGTCGCTGAGACGTTCTTGACCCCGAGGCCGGTGGCATTGAGATCACGCCGCAGGGCGTTCTGGAGCGCCGTCTGCTCCGGCCCGGTAAGGGACTCCGTCTTCATCTTGAACTCGCGGTAGCCGCCCGCGACCTCGCCGCCGGTGCCCTGGATGACCGCGTTCTCCTTGCCGATCTCGGCCGCTTCCGCTCGTACCCGCTCGATCGACACCGGTCGGGGGGTCTTGAAGCTGACCTGGCTCCCGCCCTCGAAGTCGATCCCGAGGTTCAGGCCCTTGACGCCAAGCGAGCCGAGGCCCACCAGCACCACCACGGCCGAGAGGGCGAACCAGATCCGGCGCTTTCCGACGAAGTCCACCTTCTGCCACTTCGGGATCCGCTGGGCGCTCGCGCCCATGAAGGCCGGGTTGTCGAACCATTTGAAGCCCGCAAGCGAGGCCAGCAGTGCACGCGTCGCACCGACCGCCGTCACCATCGAGACGAGCGTGCCGATCAGGAGCATTAGCGCAAATCCCTTCACGCCGCTCGTCGAGGCGATGAAGAGCACGAGCGCCGTGATCATGGTGACCACGTTCGCGTCGACAATCGTGTTGAAACCCTTCCTGTATCCCCCTCCGATCGCGGCGCGGACAGATTTGCCGGCCTGAACCTCTTCCTTGATTCGCTCGAAGATGACGATGTTCGCGTCGGCCGCGACCCCGATAGTGAGGATGAGGCCCGCAAAGCCCGGCAGAGTCAGGGTGACGTTGAAGAGGAGGAGGGCTCCGTAGAGAAGAACGCCGTAGATGGCCAGCCCGATCACCGCCACGAGCCCAAGGAAGCGGTAGAAGACGAGCAGGAAGAGGGCGACGGCCGTAAGGCCACCGATGCCCGCGATGATCGCCTCCCGCAGCGAGTCCGCACCGAGGGTCGCGGAGATGTCTGACCGCTCGACCTGGACGAACTTCAGTGGGAGCGCGCCCGTCTGGAGCACCAGGGCAAGATCCTTGGCCTCGCCCGGCGAGTCGAGCCCTTCGATGAGAGCGTTGTTGCCCGAGATCCCGTCTGGTAGGTCGTTGAAGTCAATTTGAGGCCAGGAACGAATCTCGTTGTCGAGCACGATCGCGAAGTGCTGAAAGAGGTCCTGGCCGCCCCCTGCGAACTGCGTCTGCGAGCGCCCGCGCTGGGCCAGCGTCCTCGTGATCTCGTGGAACTTGTCCCCGCCCGCGTTCGTGAACTCGAGCGTGACGATCGGCTGACCGTTCTGGAAGTCCGCGCGCGTCCCCTTGAGCTTCAGGTCCTCGCCCGTCATCTCCGGGATGGGGTGATCGGGATTCGTGGGGTCGTACTTGAAGACGTAGTAGAAGGTCTGTGCGACGGGCGCGGTCTGGACGCCGGGGCAAACCGTCGCATTCTGTCCACACGTGAGCACGATCTTTCCCTTCGGCACGGCGTAGTACGTCGCGCCTTCAGGGACCCTCGCGCCCTCGAGCTGCTGCGCGAGATCCTCCTTCTTGTCGGCCGGCCCGGAGAGGAGGCGGTTCCCCTGGAACAGGTACCACTGCGTCGGAGGCTGATCCTTCTGTTCCAGCTTGTCCTCGGCCGTTAGGAGCGGCTTCAGCCTCGGGCTCGCCCTCGGAAATCCGTTCGCGTCCTTCGAGGGTGCGACCAGGTCGGCTTCGAGGTCGTAGAACTGGAGCTGCGCCGTCTTCCCGACGATCTCCGCCGCGCGCGCAGGGTTGGTGACGCCGGCAAGGTCGACCGCGATCTGGTCGTCGCCCTGCTGGCGGACCTCGGGCTCGGAGACGCCGAGCTTATCGACGCGCGACCGGATGATCTCGACCGAGCGCTCCATGTCCTCCTTCGTTACCTGCTGCCCCTGCGGCGCCTGTGCTTGGAGGACGAGCTCGAGCCCTCCCTGCAGATCGAGACCCAAGGTGGGCTGCCGGAAGAAGCCGAGGACGATCACGCCGACAACGGCGGCGAGAACCGCAAGAAGAGTCCAGAAGTACCTGCGCACAGTCGTTCCGCGCGCCGAGCCGGCTAGGGCTCTAGCGCCGGGCCTCCTCCTGCTCCGTCCGCTCCTCGACCACCGGCTCGGGCTCTTCAACCGTCGTGGCCTCGGGCTCGTCCTCGAACGATTCCGCGTCCTCCTGGGGCACGACGCTCGCAATTGCGCGACGTGCCACCTCAATGTGCACATCCTCGGCGATCTCGAGCGTGACCCGGTCCGGCTCGACCTCGATCACGTCGCCGTAGATGCCACCCGCGGTGATGACCTCGTCTCCGGGCCCGAGCCCCTTCAGCATCTCCGCGTGCCGGCGCTGCTGCTGGCGCTGCGGACGGATCAGCATCAGGTACATGAAGCCGAACAACACGAGAAGGACGATGAAGAACCCACTACCCACGAGAAACCTCCTGACCGGCCGCCCCGAGCCGGTCGAGCGCGGAGGCCGTATAGGCGCCGAGCCGTCCCGCCTCGATCGCTGCCCGCGCTCCGGCGGTCAAATCGAGCAGAAACCTGACGTTGTGCTCGGACAAAAGTATCAGGCCGAGTAGCTCGCGCTGCGTCACGAGATGCCGGATGTAGGCCCTCGAGAAGCGCGTGCAGGCGGCGCATGGGCATCCCTCGTCGAGGGGGCGAGGGTCGCATGCAAACGTTGCATTGCGGAGATTCAGGCGGCCGCCCCACGTGAGCGCCGAGCCCGTGCGCCCGAGCCGCGTGGGCAGAACACAGTCGAACATGTCGATGCCCCGTCGCACGACGTCGAGGATGCCCGCTGGGTCGCCGATGCCCATGAAGTACCGTGGCCGCTCGGACGGCAGAAGCTGCGCCGCCCATTCGACGGTGTCGAGCATCCGCCCGCGCTCCTCCCCCACGCTCAGCCCGCCGAGCGCATGGCCGTCGAAGCCGAGTGAGGCGATCTCCTCTGTCGACCGTCGTCTGAGCGCGGGGTCGACGCCTCCCTGGGAGATACCGAAGAGGAGTTGCCCGGGCGCTCGTGGCGCCGCAAGCTGGCGACGCGCCCACGTTGTCGTTCGTGCCACGGCAACCTCGAGCTCCTCCGGCGGGATGCCTGCCGGCGGGCACACGTCGAGACACATGGCGACGTCGGATCCGAGCTTTCGCTGCACGCCCGCCACCAGCTCGGGCGTGAAACGGGCGAGCGTCCCGTCGTAGACGGATCGGAACGTGACCCCGCCGTCGTCCGCCTCGACGATCGTGTCGCGGAGCGAGAAGACCTGGAAGCCGCCGGAGTCCGTGAGGATCGGTCCACTCCAGCCCGTGAACCGGTGCAGTCCGCCGAGCACCTCGATCAGATCGGCGCCGGGGCGAAAATACAGGTGGTAGGTGTTCGCAAGCACGATCGAGGCACCGAGCTCTCGTACCCGATCTGGATGCAGGCCCTTGACCGTTCCCTTCGTGCCGACCGGCATGAACGCAGGAGTCAGGACCTCGCCGTGCGCGGTGCGGAGCACGCCCGCCCGCGCGGCTCCGTCTGTCGCGGCAACGCTGAAGGCCGACACCGTCTCGTCACCTTTCCGATCCGGTGCGTTGCCCATCCGCGCATCTTCACGAAGTAGGGTCGATGCCGTGAGGCGGAGGGGGTGGACCCACGCGTCTAGATAGTCGATCTGTATGCGCGTACCCGCCGATCACCCTCTAAAGAATGAGCATCGCGTCGCCGAACGAGTAGAACCGATACCGCTCCGCGATCGCGAGCTCGTACACCCGCCTGGTCTCCCCCACGCCGGCAAACGCCATCACGAGCGCGAGCAGGGAGGATCGCGGAAGGTGGAAGTTCGTGACGAGGGCATCCACGCGCCTGAACTCGAACCCCGGAGTTACGAAGAGGTTCGTGCGACCGACAACCTCGGCGCCGCGGGCCAGAGACTCCAGCACGCGCACGGTCGTCGTTCCGACGGCGCACACTCGCTCGGCGGCCTGGATCCGCTCCCAGGCAGCCACGTCCACCTCATAACGCTCGCTGTGGATTGTGTGCTCCGCGAGTGACTCGGCTGCGATCGGGCGGAACGTGTCCAACCCGACGTGGAGCGTGACCCGCTCGAAGTCGAAGCGGCTTAGGAGGTCGGTTGTGAAGTGCAGTCCCGCCGTAGGTGCGGCGGCCGAGCCGAACTCCTCTGCGTAGACCGTCTGGTACCGCTCGGGATCGGCGAGCGGCTCGACGATGTACGGGGGGAGTGGAGTTTCCCCGTCCGCTTCTCCTCTGAGCCGCACGAGCCAGCGACCCTCCCCGAGAGCCTCCAAGAGCGCTACCGGTCCGAGCTCCATGCCCACTCGCAGTCTCCGGGACGGACGCGCAAGCGCCTCCCAGACGCCGTCCCCGAGCGGCTCGAGCAGAAGGATCTCGGCCTTGCCCCCGCCCGGCCTGTGCGTGTGGATTCGGGCGGGAACCACGCGCGTGTCGTTGACGACCAGCAGCTCGCCTCGCGCGAGCTCGGCGGGAAGCTCACGGAAAACGCGGTGGCGGACAATTTGGGTCGGGCGCTCGTACACGAGCAGGCGACTCTCGTCCCTGCGGTCGAGCGGCCGCTGAGCGATCAGCTCGGGCGGTAGGTCGTAGTCGAGCTCCTCCGTCCGCACGACTAGCTGGTCCGTCGGTACTTGGCGCGGTCGCTGCCGGTCAAAATCAGCTAGCCCTCCATGGTCGTTCAGTCCGACGCCAACGCTACAGTCGCCTGCATGGATCGGGAGTCGCTCGACCGGGCCCGCACGCGCCTCGCAGAAGCGAGTGCGGGCCGTCCCGAGCCGGCCGCCCTCGAGGCCGCGCTCGCACGAGCCGGCGAAGCGCTGGACGAACTAGCAACCCGCGCATCCGAGCTCGAGGCGACCGTGCCGGATCGCGTCGGCGAGGCGGTTCAGCAGGGCCTCCGGGCCGAGGTGCTCCCCGTGGGGCGCCATATTGCGGAGGTACGCGGGCTCTCGAGCCAGACGATTCGGCGCCTCGAGCGGCTTCAACGCGACCTGGACTCGGAGCGTCGCGCGCGAGTCGAGGATCTGGCCCTTCTGGTCGACCTAATCGCATCGGGCTGGCACGGAGTCGAAAGACGGCTCGACCGGATGGAGCGCATCATCGATCGTCTGGAACGCTCTCTCGATGAGCGCCCCGGGGCTGCGGTGTACCGGATCGACGAGCGGCACGAGCGCCGCTCCAGCTGACTTCCTAGCGCGCCGGCAGCGTCAGCTCGAAGCGGGCGCCGCCGTCCGTGGAGGAGTCGAGCCCGAGCTCCCCGCCGAGCGCGTGGGCGAGCTCGCGTGCGATCGCGAGGCCTAGACCGGTCCCCCGCGACCGGTCACGGGAGAAGAACGGTCGAAAGATGCGTTCGCGCTCCTCCGGCGGCACTCCTGGACCCGAGTCGGACACAGACACCTCGACGGTGCCGTTCCTCGAATCGAGGCCGATGGAGATGGCTCCGCCGTCCGGCGTCCAGGCGAACGCGTTGTCGAGGAGATTCGTGACGATCTGGAGCACACGGTCGCCATCCGTGTGAATGACCGGATCGGTCTCGAATCGCTGCTCGAATCCGATTCCGCGCCGCCGGGCCTCCTCGGTTCTGGCGCGGTAGGCCTGATCGAGCAGACGCCGTACCTCGACTTCGTCCTCGGTGAGCGTAAAGCGGTGCGCGTCGAGCTTTGCCAAATCGAGCAGGTCGCTGACGAGGCGCGAAAGGCGATCCGCCTCAGTGCCGATCACCTCGAGCGAGGCCGCACGCTCTTCGGGATGGTCGAGTAGGTCTTCCCGTAGCGCCTCGACGTGTCCCCGGATGGCCGTCAGCGGCGTGCGGAGCTCATGCGAGACGCTCATCAGGAAGTGTCGCTCCAGTGCCTCGGCCTGGGCGAGCCGGACAGCCATCTCCTGAAACCGGTCGGTCAGGTGGGCGATCTCATCCTTGCGCTTCGCCTCCGGGAGCCGTACGTCGTACCGGCCCTCCGCGATCCGATCCGCGGCGTTCGAGAGAGCAAGGAGCGGCTTCGTGAGCCGGCGAGAGAGATAGAGAACGAGGAGAGCGGCGATGACGAGCCCGGCCAGAAAGGCAAGGCCGAGCCGTCCGATGAGGACAACCCAGCGCTCCCGGAGCTCGGCCTGAGGCTTTGCCACGACGAGAGCACCGAAGGTCTCCCCGCCAATGCGAATCGGCTCCGCCACCGCAAGATAGGTCTTGTCCGTTCCGGGCGGCTCGAACTCGATCTCCTGCACCTTGCCGTCGGCCAGGAGATCGCGGTCGAGCACCCCGAGGGGAAGCGGGCGCAGCCCCGGATCCTGTCCCGGGAAGATCGAGACGCCTGCGTAGTAGAGGCGCGTATCCGTTGCACGCTCGAGCTTGGGACGGGCGAACCTTGGTGCTCGCCGTTGTTCCTCGAGTCCCTGGCGCGCCTGCTCCGCGTAGAGCTGGGCCAGCCCGGCCGCCTGGCGGTGCAAGTCACTGAGCGTGCGATCGCGCGCATAGTCCTGAAACAGGCGGACGGCCAGCAGCGCTGTCACTGCGGCCGCGACGACGATGCCGGCGAAGAAGAGAGCTGGGAGGCGAAACCGGAGCGAGGACACCGGACCTCCTACAGGCTACGACGCGCGGGCGGCCTTCGGCTCGGTCGAGACCTTGTAGCCGACGCCCCAGACTGTGACGATCGGGCACGAGTCGCCGAGCTTTCGGCGGAGCTGGCCGACGTGCACGTCGACGGTTCGCGTGTCGCCGGCGAAGGTGTACCCCCAGACCCTCTCGAGGAGCTGGTCGCGCGTGAGCACCAGCCCGCGATGGTCGAGCAGCTCCCAGAGCAGGTCGAACTCCTTCGGCGCGAGCTGAATTTCCTCATCCTCCACCATGACCTCGCGCCTGCCGGAGTCGATGCGAAGGAGTCCGTGCTCGAGAAACGAGTTCTCGAGCTCCCGCTCCTTCGGCGCCGATCGCCTGAGGACCGATTTCACCCGCGCTACGAGCTCGCGCGGATTGAACGGCTTCGTCAGGTAGTCATCGGCGCCCACCTCGAGCCCTATGATCTTGTCCACGTCGTCATCCCTGGCGGTCAGCATCAGGATCGGGATGTCGGACCGCTGGCGGATCCGGCGGCACACCTCGATGCCGTCCAGATCGGGCAGCATGAGATCGAGGATGATCAGCGACGGGTTGTCGGCGTTCGCGCGTGCGAGAGCGTCGGTTCCGGAGCCTGCCACCTTGACCTCGTACCCCGCCTTCTTCAGGTACATGGCGACGAACGAGGCGATGCTGGTCTCGTCCTCGACGATCAAGATGAGCGGATGTGCTTGGGACTGCTGGGCCACGTGCTCCGCTCCTATGGTGTCAGAGAACCCGGTCGGCCTACCCACCTAGCGTAAAGAGAGTGAGGTCGAGAGGCCATGGGCGTGGTCGCGAGCCCTCGATCGAGTACGTCCCGGCGGTGCCGCCGAGCCACATGACCCCTTTCAGGACCGCACTCGCGTTGATGCCACGCGCGGTGATGCCGGCCCTCCAGCGTCCTGTGTGGATGCTGAACCTGACATAGCGCCCGCTATAGACCCGGGTGATCGAGTTTACGTAGGTCACCCGCTCGGCCCCGTAGACCCTCACGACTGTCGGTGCCCCGCCGGGGAGGTCGGTGACGCGGATCCTCCCGCGGGCGAAGCCGCCCCAGAGAACTCCGTAGCCCGAGAACCGCGCCACCCCTCGGCCCCGGTTCAGGTTGACCAGATCCTTGTCCGCGGACAGTGTCCGAGGCAGACTGGCACCGGCGGCAGGCGCGGCGGCGAGCGTAAGCCCGATCGCAAAAATCATGAGGAAACGCCGCATCGCCATTCGCTGTCCGAAGTGTCGCCGTACCGGGTCTGCCACTGGTGATCCCACGGTAAAGAATCTGTAATGCGCGGGCAATCTGCCGAAGCGAGTTCTGACCCCATCCGGTCAATGCGTTCGCAGATTTAGGCTTGCGCCGTGCCCGACGCCGTTCGCCTTCGCGAAGAGGAGCTCGCGGACGATCCGATGGAGCAGGTCCGGCTGTGGTTCGACGAGGCTCGGGCTTCAGGCCTGCCGATGCCGGAGGCCATGACGCTGGCGACCTCGTCTGCGGATGGACGGCCCTCGGCCCGAATCGTCCTCCTGCATGGCCTCGAGGCGAACGGCTTCGTCTTCCACACGAACTACGAGAGCCGGAAAGGTCGCGAGCTCGAGGTGAACCCGCGGGCCGCGCTCGTTCTCTACTGGCAGCCTTTAGGACGACAGATTCGCGTCGAGGGCAGCATCGAGCAGGTGAGCGAAGGCGAGTCGGCGCAATACTTCCGGACGCGGCCTCGAGGTGGTCAGCTCGGCGCCTGGGCCTCGCGCCAGAGCGAGCAGATCGAGAGTCGAGACCTCCTCGAGGAGCGGGTGCGCCGGCTCGACCGGGAGTACGAGGGCCGCGAGGTTCCGCTGCCGCCATTTTGGGGCGGATATCGCCTCCTGCCCGATCGGATCGAGCTTTGGCAGCATGGCGAAGATCGCCTTCATGACCGCTTCGCCTATGAGCGGTCCGGCGACGGCTGGACGCGGTCTCGCCTCTCACCGTGAGGCTCCGTCCGAGCCTGGGTGTTACCTATGGGCAAGGAGGCCGCACGTCGGCGACGAACCAGGGGTGATGGAAGACCACTCGCACCACAGCAGAACGGCCCGTCTCCTCGAGACGCGGCTCGAGGCGCTTGCTCAGGCCTGCGAACGCTCGTCGAGCCCGCAAGCGCGTTTCGACGACCAGGTTTTCTGCGTTATCGGAGCGACGCGCAACGCGGTCGCACTCGAGCTCCTCTCAGCGGAGGAAGCAGGCGCGATCTGGGCAGACGTCAGGACGCGACACCCGTCAGCTAACTGGCATCGGCTGGACGCAGACCTCGCGGCCTGAGACCAGGCGGCGGCACGGCGCGTCGTGGTCGCTCGCTCCCGGGCGGCTGGACGGTTCGCTACCCGAGTGGAGCGAGCAGGGCCTTCTTGCCCTCGAACGCGAAGAGCAGCAGGTCCACCATCCGGAACGTTGTACTGTCCGGACCGAACGTCGGGTGCCAGCTCGGGTCACGAACGATGGACGCTTCGCTGCCCTCCATCGCACGGTGGAACGTCTCAGCGACGATGCGCGCTCCGACCCCCTTCAGCTTGCCTCCGTTCAACTCGGCCTCGCGGAGGATGTAGAACCAGAGCGGCGTATTCTTGAGGAGAGCTGCGCGCTGAGTCTGCGTTAGCGCGTCGAGATCGGCGCCGTTGTTGCCGTCCCGGATCTGCGCCTGCGTGAGCTTGGTCAACGTCACTCCCTTACTAAGCAGGAAGTTGGCCATCTGCTGACCCGTAGCCAGCCTGACCATCTTGGCTCTGGTCAGGTTGCGGAAGGCGAGGTTGGCCCTCGGGTCGTTGAACGGCACCTCGGGCCCTCCGAACGAGCCGGCCGGCAGATTCTTTAGCGGGTTCACGAGCCTCGTGTCGATCCGCATAGCCCGGTTGAACTTGCTCTCCGGCACTACGAGATTGGCCTTCCCCGCCTCGCTGAAGTCGTAGAGGCGGCGGAAATCCGCGATCCAGGTGCTTGGAAGGCGAAGTCCGCCCCCGAGATCGCCGCCTGTCGCGGAGAACACGAATAGTAGGTCGAGGGAGCCGAAGCCGTCGTCGAAGATCTTGTTCCAGTTGTAGGCCCTCCGGATCATCGCGTGTCCGAGCCGGAACGCGGCGACGGAGAACTCGATCGGCATCGTCGGGACGTCGGTCGGGGGCACGCCGACCTCGAACGCCTTCCTGCCGTTCGCGAAGACGTTGTTCACGACACCGGGTGCGCAGATTCGCGGCAGATAGTCGGTTCGGAGCATCCACTGGTAATGCTTCGTGACAATCTCGCGAGCCTTGTTGAATCGCTGGGCGAGCGGCACCGCGGCGGGCAGGGTGTCGACGACGCGGTTATGGAAACGGATCATGGCCAGATGAGTCTGAGCGACTGCCAGGTTCTCGTCGTTTCTCAGGTCCGGAATGATCGCCTTGCGTTTTTTCGCCACCGTTGTTCCAGCGCCGCGTGGAAGGTCAAAGCCCTGCTTCGCTGTGATCCCCTCAGCAGCAAGCGTCTTCCCGACCTTTAGATGAAGACCGTCCGCGGCGTAGAACTTGGCCGACACTGGATCGGCGGGTCCGGCTCCGTAGAGCGAATCGAGGTCGAGGCTCGGGGATCGCGCCTGGAGGAGCTGCGCCGGGGAGATATTCTCGCCGAGCATGACGCTGGTCTTGTCGAAGGTGAGGTCGTGATCCGTGAACTGGCCGAGGTAGGTGAACCCGGCAGGGATCTTTGACGCGCCGCCGCCGCCCACCGTTGTCGCGTTGGCGACCTTCTTCAGATTCGGCTCACCGAGCTGGCGCTGGATGCCGTTTGGCCCCATCCGGGAAAAGCGAAAGGGTGGCGCCAGCGTTTCGAGAGACGATGAGAGCGTGCGTTCCCGGCCTCCGACGCTCTCTGTGAGTAACCCCTCGCCGACGACGTAGTAGCTCTCCGAACCATGGTGTTCCACGGCGCCTCCTATCCGGTTACTGGGGCACGAAGACGAGCGGCTCACTCCCCCCGGGGGTCTCGGGTGCCAGGAATCTATCCGCTTGGCAAACCCAGACGCTTACCGCGTCCGTCTAGGCGACGAGACGCACGGTGCCTCGCAGACCGACCGCATTCTCACGCGCCATCGGCTGAACGACCCGGACCCAGCCCTCCCGAGCCGCTTCACGCTCGCAGAGCCCGCAGACGGCCCGGCGGCGCTCTGCGAAAGCTTCCGCCTGCCAGAGACGGAAGCGTTCTCCAGCCATCAGATTGCGCCGGCAAAGCGTGCACATCGTCACGTCTCGTGACGGTACGTCGTCCATCGGACGGAGCGAGCTACTCGTAGGTGAAGAAGCCCCGGCCGCTCTTCCGGCCGAGATCGCCCCTCTCCACCATGCTGACGAGACGAGGTGGGGGCGCCATCCGAGGTTCCCCGAGCTTCCCCCGGAGCGCTTCGCTCGCATGCACGTGCACGTCGAGGCCGATCAGGTCGAGAAGCGCACACGGCCCGATCGGCCAGTTCGTTCCGAAGCGCATGGCCCGGTCGAGGTCTTCTGGAGTCACCCCCGCCTCGTCGAGTACCCGCACACAGTCGTTCAGGAGCGGTATCAGGATCCGGTTGACGACGAAGCCCGGCGTGTCGTTGCAGCGGATGGGCTCTTTGCCGAGAGCCTCGGCGAACCGGAAGGCGCGCTCGTAGGCCTCCTCCGAGGTGAGCTCCGTCCGCACCACCTCGACCAGCTGGAGAACGGGTGCCGGATTGAAGAAGTGCAGGCCGACCACTCGCTCGGGTCTCTCGGCGGCCGACGCGATCTTGGTGACCGGGAGGGCCGAGGTGTTCGTGGCGAGAACGGCGTCGGCGCCCACGATCCCGTCGAGCTCCCGGAAGAGCTCGCGCTTGGTTTCGAGCTCCTCCACGATCGCCTCGATGACCAGGTGGCATTCCCGGAGGTCGTTTCTGTTCGTCGACGTCGTCAGCCGGGCCAGGGCAGCCTCGCGTTCCTCGGCGCCCAGCCGGCCCTTTTCGACGCCTCGCGACAGGTGGTGGTCGATAGTGTTGCGCGCCCGCTCACAAAGGGCGTCGCTCACCTCGACGCCGATCGTGTCGAAGCCTGCCTGCACGCAGACCTGGGCTATCCCGGCCCCCATCGTGCCGAGCCCGACCACTCCCACCCTGCTGATCTCCCGGCCCACTCGAGCGCAGTATCCTAGGGCCGTGGCCGTGACGCTGACCGAGAAGAAGCTCCTCGTCGGGGGCGAATGGATCGAGACCGGAGAGTGGCACGAGGTTCGATCTCCCTTCTCCGGAGAGGTGGTCGCCAGGATGCCTCGGGCAGGCGCGGACGAGACACGTCGGTCCATCGACGCCGCCGAGCGGGCGATGCGCGAGCCGCTGCCCGCCTTCCGGAGAGCCGAGATCCTCGACCGCGTCGCCGAGCTCCTGCACGAGCACGAAGACGAGCTCGCGCGAACGATTTGCATGGAGGCCGGAAAGCCGATGAAGGCCGCGCGCGTGGAGGCGCAACGAGCCGTTTCGACGTTCACCATGGCAGCGGTCGAAGCCAGAACGCTGAGCGGCGACGTGGTTCCGATGAGCGCGTCGCAGGCGGGCCTCGGCAAGGTCGCGTACACGATGCGCCTGCCGATCGGGATCGTCGGCGCCATCTCGCCGTTCAACTTCCCGCTCAACCTTGTGGCCCACAAGATCGCACCGGCCTTGGCTGCAGGCTGTGCCGTCGTCCTGAAGCCCGCCGGGCAAACGCCGGTCTCGGCGCTCCTTCTCGCAGAGCTCGAGTTGGAGGCTGGGCTTCCGCCGGGCTGGCTGAGCGTCGTCGTTGGGCCGTCCGCTGAGATCGGCGACGTCCTGGTCGGGGACGAGCGGGTGCGAATGATCACCTTCACGGGCTCCTCCGAAGTTGGCTGGAAGATCCGCGAACGAGCCGCACGAAAGAAAGTGTCGCTCGAGCTCGGAAACTCGACACCTCTCATCGTCGAGGGGGATGCCGACCTCGAGGACGCCGCCTCGAAGGTCGCCGCCCACGCCTTTTCGTTCGCCGGCCAGAGTTGCATCTCCGTGCAGCGCGTCTACGTGAGTCGGCAGGTCTACGACGATTTTGTGACCAAGCTCTTGCCCAAGGTCGAGGCCTTGAAGGCAGGAGATCCGTCCGAAGAGGACACCGATGTCGGGCCCGTGATCGACGACGGCGCCCGCGAGCGCATCCTCGCGTGGATCGAGGAAGCCCGATCCCACGGCGCGACCGTCTTGAGCGGCGGTGATACCGACGGCGCCGTCATCCGGCCGACCGTTCTGACCGATGTCCGTCCCGACATGAAGGTCTCCTGCCAGGAGGTCTTCGGTCCCGTCTGCACGGTCTCCCCGTACGACTCGCTCGAGGAGGCCTTCAACCTCGCCAACGGAACCGAGTACGGCCTCCAGGCCGGCATCTTCACGAGCAATGTCCGCTCGGCGCTCGGCGCCGCCGCGAAGCTCGAGTTCGGCGGGGTAACGATTAACGAAGCGCCGACGTTCCGCGCCGACCAGATGCCCTACGGTGGGGTCAAGGCCTCGGGGAACACCAAGGAAGGCCCGCACTACACGGTGCGGGAGATGACTGAAGAACGCCTCGTCATCATCGCCGAATAAGGCGCGGAACCTGGGATAGACTCGGGCCGGAGATGACGGCCCGTCGCTTCTCGCTCTTCGCGCGCAGGCCGCCTGCCCCGCCCCGACTCGGGGTCGACGCGAGCAAGGACCTCCCGCCCGACCCTCCGCCGCTCACGAGTGCGGCAGCAGCTCGCGAACGCCGGTCGCTCGTGCGCCGCCGTGAGATCGAGATACGCGACGTCGGCGGGCTCGCGGTCGAGATGGTGCGCCGCGACCGCTTCAAGCCCGATCTCCTGGTCAGCCGTGCCTCCGAGGTGCTAGCGCTCGAGCAGCGGATCCACGAGCTTGACGCGTTTCTCGCCGCGAGCGAGGCGGTTCCGCGCGCCATGCGAACGGCAACGGTCTGCAAGTGCGTATCCCCGCTCGTCCGCGGAGCACACTTCTGTGCCCACTGCGGGCGCCCGGCAATCGAGACGACGCCGGTCGCCGCGTGCGATCACTGCGGGAATCCGCTCCCAGCCGAGGCGAACTTCTGCTCAGTCTGCGGGAACTCCGTCACGGCCGACGAGCTCGCGGACACGGAGGGGCGTATCGACCAGACGCTGGTGGCGCCGAGGGCCCAGAAACCGAACGAAGACTAGTGGTCTCGCGGCCACCCCTCCCACCAGATCCCGAGCCTCCGGTTGTGCCTCCGCCTGACCCGCCGGCGTGCCCTCGCTGCGGGGCGCCCCACGACCGCCACCAGGAGTATTGCCTCGAGTGCGGCGCACGCCTTCCGGGTGCACAGATCCCTGCCGCGTTCGTGCGAACGGAGATGTGGTCGCGGGACTCCCCCGCCTGGCTCTGGGCCGGCCTCCTCGCGCTCTTCATAGTCGCGCTGGTCGCAGGCGCGATCGCGGCGGTGGCAGCCACCAAGGACGAGGAGAAGGGACGGCTTGTGGTATCCACGGGCGTTGGAAAGACCGCAACCGTAGGCACGATCGATCCAGGCACTGAGACGATCGGCTCCACCGCGTCCATCGAAACGATCACCGGCCCCACCACGCAGACGATCGCGACGCTCGACACGTCAACGCTGACGACCTCCACCACCGTCACGACGACGCCGTCGGGGAACATCCGCTCGTGGCCCTCGGGCAAGGAGGGCTACACGGTCATTCTTGCTTCAGTCGAGGTATCCAAGGGCCGCGACGACGCCGAGCGGAAGGCGAACCAGGCGATCGCGAACGGGCTCACGAACATCGGGATCCTGACCTCGTCAGACTTCCTGACGTTGAATCCGGGCTACTACGTCGTGTTCATGGGGGTGTACGACACCGTCGCCGGGGCACAGAGCGGCCTTGCCACTGCACGCTCGCGGGGATTCCCGCTCGCGTATGTGCGTGAGGTCAGTCCGTAGCGCGCACGTTTGAAAGCGCTCTCGCGGGGGACTTTGTAACACAGCTTTGCGGCATGTAGACTCGCGCTAGCGGCCGAGTGCGGGCTCCCGCTTAACGCCAAGTTAATGTTCTTTTGCAGGGAATTAACTCGAGGGGACGATAATGGCACCGCAACCCGCTGACGAGAGGATGCTCTTCCGTATGTATCAGTACTCGAGAGCTATTTATCGCTCGATCAAAGACCTCATCGACCCGTATGTGGCGGCGGAGATGCAGGCCGAATACCGTCGTGAGGTTCTGGCCGCCTGCGAGGAGACCGTCGAGCGTCTCGCCAAGGACCCCAGGTACTTCGCCCGCCCAGAGCGAACTCTTTTCCAGGACATCCGACGCTACTTCCCGATCACGCAGCAGGCACAGGTCGCCTGGGCGGTCAGCGAGGGCATCGGCGCTGCGGTCGATTTCATCGAGGAGCAGATCGAGTCGGGTGTGTACGACGGCGGTGTCTCCCGTTGCCGCGCTACCACTCGAAAGGGGAAGCCGTGTCAGCGGGCGCCGCTCCCCGAGCGCGAATACTGCCCCTCGCACCAGCACCTCGAGACGCGCAAGGCAGCGTGAACGGTCCGGCCGATTCGCGGCCGGATGCTCTGTCGACGCGCTAGTGATCCAGAGCCAGCTGCCTGTACGGGTCCAGATTCGCGACGCTGACGCCGACCAGGCGTAGCGCTCCGGGGCGGTCTGCGAGCGCTCGGTCCAAAAGACCGCAGGCGATCTCGCCGATCCTTGTGCCGTCGTCCGTTCCGGCTTCCAGGGTCGTTGACCTGCTGCGGATCGAAAAATCCGGGTAACGCACCTTCGTGGTGACCGTGCGCGCTGCGTGCCCGGTCTCGAGCAGCCGGTCGGCAACGCGCCCCGACATCCGCCGGAGCTCGTCGTGCAGCTGCTCCCGGTCGGACACGTCCCGGGCAAAGGTCTCCTCGTGGCCGATCGAGATACTTTCGGTCGCAAACTCAAGCCTGCGAAGGTCGATGCCCCGCGCTCGGTCTCGCAAGACGCGACCGACCTTGCCGGAGAGGAGCCGCCGCAGTTTCTCATCGTCGAGTGCCGCGAGGTCGCCGATCGTCGCGAGCCCTGCCGCACGGAGGCGTTCATCGGCTCGCGGGCCGACTCCGGGGAGGCGCCTTAGATCGAACGGGGCCAGGAACGACGCTTCCCGGCCGGGCCGCACGATCGTAATTCCGCCAGGCTTCCGGCGATCGCTGGCGACCTTCGCGACCACCTTGCAAGGTGCGACACCGAGTGAGCAAGAAAGACCCGCGGCCGCACGCACCGCCGCCTGGACGGCCTCGGCCACCGCGCGGGCCTCCCCGAAGCCTCGAGCCACCTCTCCCACGTCGAGATAGCCCTCGTCGAGGCCCGTTCGCTCAACGGTCGGGACGACCTCCCGCACCGCCGCCCACACCGTGCGCGAGTAACGAGAGTAGAGACCCATGCTGGGAGACATGAAAACAGCATGCGGGCAACGACGAAGCGCTTCCGCACTCGACATTGCCGATCCGATTCCGTAGCGCCGCGCTTCGTAGTTCGCGGTCGCGACGACCCCGCGCCCGCGCGGGTCGCCACCCACGACCAAAGGGCTCCCGATCAGCTCTGGGTGCTCCAGCTCTTCCACCGCGGCGAAGAAGGCGTCCAGGTCGAGGTGGGCGAGGATCGGCTGCGGGGAGGCACGCACCTCCTAAATACTAGGACCCGTGTCGCACGACACCGACAAGCTGATCCGACAACTCTCTCTCGTCGCCTACCTGATGGCGGAGCGTCGGCCGATCACCGCGCGGGACGTGAAGACAAACGTCGAGGGATACTCGGAGATGTCAGACGAGGCGTTTGCGCGGCGCTTCTACTCGGATCGAAGCGAGCTGATCGCGCTGGGCGTCCCACTCCATTCCCAGCGAGACGAGTTCACGGGTGAGGAGCTCTACACGCTCCGCTCCGAGCAGTACTTCCTCCCCGCTCTCGATCTGGAGGACGACGAGCTCGCCGCGCTCCAGACGGCATTCCATCTCCTCGACGGGCGCTTCGCCTATGCAGAGCCGCTTCGGCTCGCGCTCCAGAATCTCGCGCTCGGCCGGCCGGCGCCGCTCGAGTCCAGCCGCGAGTCGGCGGTGCAGGTCCATGACCCGGACTACTCGGAGGAGATGTCGGGGCGGCTCACCAAGCTCGAGGGCGCGATCTCGAAGGGCCGGACCGTGAAGTTCCGCTATCTCTCGATGCAACGCGACGAGGAGTCGGAGCGGACGATCAACCCGTACGCCCTCTTCACCGACGCCGGCTCCTGGTACATGGTCGGCTGGGATCACGACCGCGAAGAGGAGCGAACCTTTCGTGTCTCCAGGGTCCGCGGTGACATCCGGTTCGCCACGCGGCGCGAACGTGACTTTCGCGTCCCGGAGGAGTTCGACGCCTCCATCTACCGAGGCCGCCCGCCGTGGCAGGTAGGTGAGCTGACGGGCGAGGCGCGGATCGAGCTGGCCGAGGATCTAGCCTGGCTCGTGGAGCGCGCCTTCGCCGACCGTGGCCGCGTCGAAGGCGACGTGTTCGTGACGCAGTACTCCGGCCTCGGCAGGCTCGCCTCGTGGGTCCTGAATCAGGAAGGGCGAGCGCGTCCGCTCGAGCCGCCCGAGCTCGTGGAGCTCGTGGAGCGATCCGTCGAGCGCGTGGTCGTAGCTCACGAGGGGCCGCCGCCCGAGCCTGCGAGGGAGCAGGCGGCCCGGGAAGCAGGAGAGGTGATCGAGCGCGCCGCCGGTCCGGTGGCCCCGGAGCGCTTCGGACTCCTGCAGGCGCTCCTGGCACATCTCCTCGCGCGCTGCGGCGAGGATGCCTCGGCCGACATCCCCGCCGCTGAGCTCGCCGAGCGGTTCCGGATTCCGGTCGAGCATCTCGACGAGCACCTCCAGCTCTTGAATCTCGTCAACTTCGGAGGCGGCTGCTATGCGCTTTATGCCTCCATCGACGGTGACTCGGTGCACGTCGAGAAGGAGCTCTTCGGCGACACCTTCAGGCGACCTCCGAGGCTGACGCCTCTCGAGGCGCGTGCGATCCGGCTCGCGCTCGAGTTCGTGGGTCCCATGATCGCGGCGGAGGCTCACACAGGGCTCGACCGCGTCCGCAAGAAGCTCGAGGAGACCTTTGGACAGTTCGAGCTGGACGACGCCGCCGAGCCGGCGGCCGCAAGCGACGAGGAGAAGCTGATCCGAACGCTCTCGGACGCGATTTCCCAGCACCGCCTCGTCGAGATCGAGTACCTGAAGGTCGGCGAGACTGCCGCGAGCGTCCGAATGGTCGAGCCGTACCGCTTTCGCCGCGAGCTTCCTCACTGGTACGTGGATACGTGGGACACGACGCGTGACGGTGTCAGAAGCTTCCGGCTCGATCGCATGCGCAGCGCCAAGAAGCAGCGGTCGGGGTTCAAGCCGCGCCCCGGCGTTGCGCCTCGCGGTCTCGAGGAGGCCAGGACGGCTCGAGTCCTCTTTTCACCGACGGTCGCGCGGTGGCGCCTCGAGCGGGGTGCGAGCCCGCTTGCAGACGGAAGCGCGCTCGAGGCCCTCCAGGTGGGCAGCGCCGACTGGCTCGTCGGAGAGATCCTGTCGCACGGCGGTGAGGCCGTGGTGCTCGAGCCACCCGACCTGCGCCAGGAAGTCGCCGACAGGGCGAAAGCTCTCGCCGTAGCGCTCGCGAACTCGCCGCAGCGTCGCTAGGCGGCAATGGGCAAGGCGACGGTGAACGTCGCCCCTGCTCCGGGGGTCGATTCGACCTCGAGCGATCCATCGTGCGCCTCGATGATGGAGCGCGCGATGAAGAGCCCCAGCCCCGCGCCAGGAGTGGAGCCGGAGGGCGTCGCACGACCGAACTTCTCGAAGATCATGCGCTGGTCGGCCTCTGCGATTCCAGGACCGTGGTCTGTGACCGCGATCTCGACCCGGCCGTCCGAGGCGGCGGCGCGCACCTCGACCTCGTCGCCCACGACCGTGTACTTGAGAGCGTTCCCGAGCAGGTTCAGAAGCACCTGGCGGAGCCGCTCGCGGTCGCCCCGAACGGTCGGCAGCGGAGAGACCACCTCTGCCCGCACCTGAATGTCTTCCTGTCCGAGCTGGGTCATCGACACGGCTTCCCGCACGAGGTCCTCGACGTCCACGGAAGCGAACGAGTAGCTAAAGGTCCCAGCGTCCATGCGCGAGGTGTCCAGGACATCGCCGATCAGGGCGGCAAGGCGCGAGGTTTCATCCTCGATCAGGGCGAGGAACGACTCACGCTGATCCGGGCGGAGAACGCGCCACCGGCTTCGCAAGGTCGCGGCGCATCCGATCACCGAAGCCATGGGCGCACGGAGCTCGTGGGAGACGAGCGAGACGAAGTCGGCCCGAAGCGCGGAAAGGCGTCTGAGCTCCTCGGCGGCGTTTCGCTCGGCCTCGAACGACCGGATGTTCTCCACCGCCGTCGCGACCTGCCGACCCAGTAGGGTGATCAGGCTCACGTCGTCCGCCGAGAACGAACCGGCCTCCCGGCGTGACACGGACAGCATTCCGAGTACCCGGTCCCCCGCCGGGAGCGGGGCTGAGACCCGAGATCGCAAGCCGAAGTCCACCAGCTCAGAGTCCTCATTGAAGCGCGGCGGCTCAGCCATGTCCTCGCGGACGACGGTCCGGCCCGTCCTGCACACCTCCGCCAGCGCCGTCCCCGCGAGCGGGACGCTCGTCCCGACCGGCAGGACGGTCTTGTCGCCCTGGCCGGCGTTCGCAAGCACCTCGGCCCGATCTCCCTGCGCGAGCACGAGCGCCAGCCGGTCGAAGTGGAAGGCGGTCTGGGCCTCCCGCAGGAAGCGACGGAAGGCCTCAGCGGGCTCGAGCGTCGAAGAGAGCGCGCGGGCGCAGCGGTTCACCGCCTCCAGTTGGTCGGCGCGACGCCCGATCTGGTCCCGAAGCTGCTCGGCTTCCCGCGCCCGCGACACTGCGACCGCACTCTCCCGGCGCAGGCGGTCCACGAGCCACCCCACCACCAGGCCCATGATGAGCTGGAGCCCGAGCGGGAAGGTCACATGATCGACGTCGAAGGCTCCGCCGCCGAATCGGTGTGTCCGAAACCACTCGAAGGCGATGAGGACGGGAAGCTGGGCAATGGGGACACAAAGACCGCCGGAGAGCCCGTAACGCAATGCTCCCTCGACGACCGGCAGGTAGAGAAGCTGGCGGATCGGCGAGCCATCCTCGAACGAGTACACGAGGGCGAAGGCCGCGACGACTCCAATGTCGAATGCGAGCGAGGCCACGCCGAGGACGTGCCTCCCGGCGAGCGAGCGCGGGAAGCGGGTCAGG